>Ga0315912_10002417_pt1 | contig 19962 bp, 18 predicted proteins | sample VfabasoilMG_FD_204469 | JGI IMG/M metagenome (GOLD analysis project Ga0315912, IMG submission 204469) | Garden soil microbial communities collected in Santa Monica, California, United States - V. faba soil | ecosystem: Environmental > Terrestrial > Soil > Garden | place: USA: California...
AAGGGAATTGGCGGCGGCTACGTGATCCAGGACCGTGACGCCACGGCCGCCGGAGAGGTGCAAGGTGGCGCCGTGGTGACGGAGCAGAAGCCCGACCTTGCCACTCTCGAAGCCTTGGAGTTTGCGTGGGCCATCTGCAAACACGTGCGCTCGAACGCCATCGTCCTGGCGCGCCAGGTCGCTCCCGGCGTGTACGCGACGGTCGGCATCGGCGGCGGGCAGACGGCTCGGGTCAACGCGGTCAAGATCGCGTGCGAGCACGCGGGCGAGCGGGCGCGCGGCGCCGTCCTGGCCTCCGACGCCTTCTTCCCCTTCGCCGACGGGCCGGAGGCCGCCGCTGCCGCGGGGGTGGTTGCCATTGCTCAGCCCGGCGGCTCGAAGAAGGACCAGGATGTCGTCGACGCAGCCAATCGCCTCGGCATGTCGATGGTCATGACCCAGCGCCGGCATTTCCGACACTAACCGGGCCGTCACTGAGCGCATCTCGCAGCCCCCGGGGCTGCGTGACTGCCCGCCCCCGGGCGGGGCGAGCGGGCAGTCACTTCGCCCCATGTTCCAGGGGTCTGCTCGATGCGCTCCCCTTGCTTGTTTGGCGCATCTCGCTTGCGAGATGCGCGTGAGAAGGACCTGCACCAACCCCGCTGCCTCGATAAATCCTTCCAGAAAGTTGGCCGACAGGGGGGCAGCGTGAGATTCCCGAGGACGCGCGGCCCGGCGAGTCCGCGGAGGAGGCAGCATGAGCGATCAGTCCCACTACACGGCCACCGCCAAGTCCATCGATTCCGACGACGCATTGGCCTCCGCCCTGTACGCAGGTCCCAAGGCCATCGACGGGACCAAGGGCGACAAGCCGACCCACTACAAGGTCATCTGCATTTCCATGTACACCAAGGACCTGAAGCGTCTCGACGACATGGTGGATGCGCTCAAGGCCAAGGGCATGACCAAGGCCAACCGGAGCGCGCTCATTCGTTACGCGCTCGGCGAGGTGGACCTGGATCAGGTGCCGCAAGGCATCTGAGGCGACCCGGGGAGCTGGCCTCGTGGTAGGATCGAGGGTGCTCGGCGCCTTCGATCCCCCTACCAAGGAGCTCTTCGAAGCTCGCCTCGGCATTTCCCGCGCGGCTGCCGAGCTCTACCTGGACTCGGACGTGGTGGACCTCCACGTCGAGTCCTTCAGTTTTTTCAGGGCGCTCGGCTACCACCCCCATCGACGCCACGGCCCGGGCCTGAATCGGGCGCTCGTCTTCGGACAGGCCGACATCCCTCGGCTCTTGGAAGCAGGCATCGGTGGCGCATGCTGGGTCATCACCGGTCACCCGCTCCGGGACGCCGACGCGCGCGAGGACACGTTCCTGCGCCTCTACGGCGAGCTCACGTCGCTGCTTTCACGCGCCGACGGCAAGGTGGCCCTGGTCGACACGGCCGCGGGGTACCAGGCCGCACGCAGGGCGGGCCAGCAGGCGGCCTTCATCGGCGTTCAGGGCGCTCATGCCTTCCCACCGGATGCGGAGGCGCTGGGCCGCCTGCCGGGGCCGCTGCTGCGCATCACGCTCATGCACCTCACGGACACGGCCTTCGGCAGCACGAGCGCCCCGAGCCCCTGGCGCAAGGACCGCGGTCTGTCGGCCTTGGGCTCGGCGTTCATCGAACGCATGAACGAGCTTCGGATCGGTGTCGATCTGGCTCACGTCCATCCCGACGGGTTCTGGGCAGCCGCGCGCGTTTCGGACCCGACAGTCCCGCTCTTGGTCACCCACACTGGGGTCAAAGGTGCTCACCCCCACTGGCGCAACCTCGACGACGAGCAGCTGCGCGCCGTCGCCGACCGCGGCGGGACGGTGGGGATCATGTATCACTCGGCCTTCTTGGGTGATCCCCTTTTCGCGGGACGGCTCAGCTCGGTCGTGCGCCACATTCGGCACGCCGTGCGGGTGATCGGCTCCGAGCACGTGTCGCTCGGCAGCGACTGGGACGGTGCCATTTGCACGCCGCGGGACATGCCGACCTGCCTGGAGTTGCCACGCCTGGTGCAAGCGCTACTGGCCGAGGGGATGGGCGAGGACGACATTCGGAACGTGCTCGGCAAGAGCGCACTTCGCGCCATCCGGGAGCTCAAAGGCTCATGACGGCGTCTCGGGTGATCCTGCACGCCGACATGGACGCGTTCTACGCCTCGGTCGAACAGCGCGATCGTCCGGAGCTTCGCGGTCGCCCCGTGATCATCGGTGCCAAGAGCCCTCGTGGCGTGGTGTCCGCAGCCAGCTACGAGGCGCGGCTGTTCGGCGTGCACTCGGCCATGCCGGGCTTCCGCGCCCATGCGCTCTGTCCGCACGGGGTTTTCCTGGCCGGCGACATGGAGAAGTACATCGGGGTCAGTCGTCAGGTGGCCCGAATTTTCGAGGAGTTCACCGATGCCATCGAGCCGCTCTCGCTCGACGAGGCGTTCCTCGACATCACCGGGTCGATCGGGATCTTCGGCTCTGCAGAGCGCATCGGGAGAAAGCTCAAAGAGCGCGTGCGAACGGAAGTCGACCTTCCGATCTCGGTCGGCATCGCCTCGAGCAAGCTGCTGGCCAAGATGGCGTGCGGCAAGGGAAAGCCCGACGGTCTCTTGATCGTGGAACCGGGGCAGGAAGCAGCTCTCTTGGCACCTCTGCCGGTGGGCGACCTCTACGGCATTGGACCCAAGAGCGCAGAGAAGCTGATTGAGAAGGGGCTCACTACCATCGGCGCCCTGGCCGCGGCGCCCAGCTCGCTCGCCCGCCAGATCCTCGGCCGCCGGGCGGCGGAGATCCAGCGGCTGGCTCAGGGCATCGACGAGCGTCCCGTCTCCGCCCATCGACTTGCCAAGTCGATCGGCGAGGAAGCCACCTTCGAGGACGACGTGCGGGATCGTACCCGTATCGTTTCGGCCCTGCTGGGGCACGCCGACGCGGTCGCCGCGCGGACACGTCGTGCCGGTCTCATGGGCCACACCGTCACGGTCAAGGCGAAGCTGGCACGGCGTCGCACCTCGGGTTCGGCACCTCGAGCCGCGCACGAAATCTTCCCGGTTCAGAGCAAGCAGGCGAAGCTCCCCCACCCGACTTGCTCCGCCGACGAAGTGCGGGCGGCAGCGGTCGAGCTCTGGGACGCCCTGGGAATTTCGGAGCCCGTGCGACTACTCGGCGTCAGCCTGTCCGAGCTGGTTCGGGCCGAGCAGCTGGAGGAGCAGCTGGATCTGTTCGCCCGGCCGCCTTCTGGGAGCCATCGGCTGGGTGTGACCATGGATGCGATCGCGAGGAAGTTCGGCAAGAAGGCCCTGCGCTTCGGTGCCGATGCGCCAGAGAAGGTCACGGCCAGCGACCGCGAAAAGCTCGGTGACGTGGATCGCGCACCGAGGTCTCCGCAAAAACCGAAGTGAACGTCACGGCCCGCGCCGACGGGCCTCGACCAAAGCCAAGAGCTCGTCCCTGGTCACGCCGAGTCGGGCGGCGGTGTTGCGGGCAAGCGAGGTCCGCGCAACCCCTGGCACGAAGTGGAAAGTCGGCACGTCGCGAGGACCGAGCTCCACCTGCCTGAAGTAGAGTCGCGGTCTCTCCTCGGCGGCCAGCCGCGCGGCAAAATCCAGGAAATGCGTGCTGATGAGCACCTGCGGGCCAAGCTCCGACAGTAGACCGAGCACCATGTCGAAGATCTGTTCGCCCTCCGAAGGGTTGGTGCCTGAGCAGAGCTCGTCCATCACGATCAAGGAGTCCGGACCCGAGGTCTCGAAGACGTGCCGAATGCGGAGCAGCTCCATGCCGAGGCGCCCCTCTTCCTGCGAGGCACTGCTCTGTTCGATCAAGGACAGGAATAGCTGCTGTACCCAGATCAGACGTGCCGCGCGCGCCGGGACGTAGGTCCCGACCTGGCCCAGGAGCTGACTGACCGCCAGCGCTTGCAGGTACCGGGTCTTGCCGCCGGAGTTGGGTCCCGTGAGAATCAACGTCGAGCGCGCATCCGGCAGCACGTCGTCGAAGGGAACCGCGGAGACCCCCTGCAAGAGCAGCCAGGGGTTGAAAAGGCCATCGAGGCGCCGCAGGGTAGGCCCGGCCTCCGGCTCGGACGGGCCGAATTCGGCTAGACTGACCTCGTGGCCCTTGGCCCGCGCAAGGCGCCGGAAGCCCAGGCTGGCCAGGTAGAACTCGACCTGGAGCGAAAAGCCGAGCAGCTCCACGACGGCGCTCTCCAGATCGCCGAACAGCTGATCGAGAACCTGACTCATCACGTCGTCTTCGCTGAAGCGATAGCCCTTGAGCAGCCCGAGCAGCGAGCGCAAGAAGCGACCGAGGCGACCCTTCGGGAACGACGAGTGCTCCGCCGTCCTCGTGCCGACGATCTCGAACCGCCGCAGGGTTCCGTCGTAGCCGAGCGCCAGCCGACTCTCGAGGACCGTGCGACCGTCCTCGAAGTCGAGCAGACGAAGGAGCCTCTGGTACGCCTCGCCCGACGACAGCGCGCGCGCGAACTCGAAAGCGCGGCCTAGAGCCGACAGGGCCCCCTCGCCCAGGCGACCAAGCGCCTCGACGGCTCGTTTCAGCTGCGTCAGGATGTCGAGCCGTCTGCGCAGATGCGAGGTGCGGCCACCGATCGCATCGGCACCTGCGAGCGCGCGCCTCAAGTCGAGCAGCGCGAGGTACGTCGCCTCGAGCTCTGCGCTGCGGCGGGCGTCACTTTCCAGCTCACGCAGCACACCTTGCCGCAGCTCGGTGGACGCGCGCTCCGGCGGATTGAGAAGCACGCTCCGCAGGTGAGCTCGGCCAGGCTCGTAGCGCCGTCCACGGACCTCGAGCTGGAAGCATCCCCCAATCAGCTCGTCGAGGAAGAGGTCCCCGGCGAAGCAGTCTTGGCGAAAGGTCGAAGGCGACGCAGCCGCTGCCGAAAGCTCCAGCAGGCGTTCCTCCGACTCCCCGCGCGCGAAGGCAAAGGTGAGCGCTTCGTGCAGGCGGCGCCCCGGCACACGCGCCGGCGGCTTTTCGTTCAGGACATCGAGAACATCCATGCGCACTAGAGTGCATCTCACGACTGCCGGGCTTCGCGCCTGCCCGCCCTAGCCGGGCGAACGGGCAGGCACTTCGCCCGATGGTCCGGGAGTCTATTCGCTGCACTCTCCTCGCTTGTTGGCGCATCTCGGTTGTGAGATGCGCATTCGGCCGGCTCGTTCGGGCAGGCCGGAAGCGCAGTGTCTCAGAAGTCCAGGAACTCGGAAGCGGTGTCCGCGCTCGAGTCGAAATCGCCGTCCACGGGCGCTTCTGCTTCGACTGCCGCCGAGCCCTTCACCAAGGAGAGCCGTGCCCGCTGCCGCTGGCCCGGCGCCAGATCGGCTTCGGTAATCTTGGGCAGGCGCCGCTTGCCGTTCGGCCCTTCGTCCACGTACTCGCGCAGCGCCTCCATGTCGGCCAAGGCTTCCATCTTGGCCAGCGCCTTGACCTCGACCTGCCGAATGCGCTCTCGCGTGAGATTCATGATCGCACCGACGTCCTCGAGCGTCGTGCCGCCGCGATCGGCGACGTCGAGCGCGCACGACTCTGCGAGCTCCCACACCTCGAGGTCCGGAAAGTTCAGCTTGATCGCCCCGGTGCGCGGAGAAACGTCCACGTACAGGTGATGCTTGCAGGAGATGAAGGGACAGGGACGCGGACCGTCGACACATTCGGCACGAGTCCGCGGCTTGTCGTAGTCGGTCTCGGGGTAGAGCAGACGACCGAACTCGAGCTCGCGTTTCGTCATGCGCTTGATGCTGATCGTGCGAGCACGCACGTCACGCTTGCGCCTCGATCGCTTCTGTTCGCGCGTGATCGCCTCCTCGCTGTCGAGAGCGCTGTCGGTGCCCAGGCTGGCGTCTTTCACTTGGCTGATTTCGAGCGCTTCTGATGTCATGACTAGAACGTCCCTCTTCGTTGTCTGCTCAAGCGGCGTTGCCACTGTCCAATCGTCCGACGGACCGGTCGCGGAGCCCCCGGTCCAACTTTCTCAGGCGTGCGATGAGCTCGCGTCCCACTCGCTGGATGACGGAAAGCTCCGCCATTTTCGCTGATTTTCCGTGGATCTCGGTCACCTCTTGGGTCTTGATCCTGGAGAGCACCGCGCGAATGTCGGCTTCGAGCTTGTCGATGTCCAAGCTGAGGAAGACCAAGCGCTGCTTGATCTCCTCGATGGTGTAGCTCTCCGCCATGCAGGCCTTGATGAAGAGGACGCGGCGCAGCACCTCGACCGGGTACAGGCCCCGTGACCCCTTGTGCTTGCCCTTGCGGCCGACCCGAACACTGCGTGGAAGCAAGCCGAGCTGGACGTACTTGCGCAGCGTCGCTTCACTGAGCACGACGCCGTGCGTCCCCAAGAGGTCCAGAATTTCGGCCGAGCTCAGGCCGTCCGGCCGCGTGCGCTCCACCTCTGCCAAGCTCGCCTCCAGGAGCGCGAATCCCTCCACCGCTTCCATCTCGATCCGAGGCTGTGTCACTCCGCTCGACTCGCTTTCAACCAAAAATCCGCCCGTTCGGTCACGCACCTGCCTAGGTCGGGGCCAGCCGAACCAAGTTCGGCAAGCCTGCCGTTTGGCCGTGGCCCTCGATCTTCCCGCCCTCCGCCTGATCCACTTTCGTGGTCAACCGCCCGGGGAACGCGAGCGAATATATTCCACTCAATGGATCAGCCAAAACACTTTCACTGGGAAATTTTGGCGCTGATCTTCACTCGGGCTCTCGATCGTCGCTTTCGATCTAGTGCGGACCTTTTTTGTCCTAGCTGATGGAATGTCCATGGAGACGATTTGCCATCCATGTACGCGACCGCGCGTCAGCACCTGCGCGCAGCCCTCGAGCGAGAGATGTGCGCAGAGGTGTGAGCGCGACATTGCCTGTCCGAACTGGCCGAGCGAACTGGCCCATCTTCCGCGCGGAACCGGGAGCCGCCGGGTGCTTTGGCGCCCCCTTCCGACCTGGGCTAACGTCGGCCACCGATGAGCCAGGCCAGTCGAGCGGAGGCGCCTAGCGGCGACGTGCCTTCGCCCACACCTGCGCCTACGGAGGCCGACCCCAGCAAAGGCTCCACGGAGGAGGTCGAGGAGCGACACCACGACGTGGCGGCGCGAGGGGTGCGCATGCGCGTCACCGAGTGGACCTCCGCCGAGTCGAAGGGCGCTTCCGCCCGAGCCGTGCTCGCCCTGCCCGGCCTGCTGTCGCCGCGTACCGCACTCGCTCCGATCTCACGTCTCTTGGCACGCAGCTTTCGTGTGGTTGCGGTCGACCTGCCTGGCTTCGGCGACAGCGAGAAGCCACCACCCAGCAAGTACCCCTACTCACTGGCTGCCTTCTGCGAGGGGCTGGCGGACCTGTTCGGGGCGCTGTCCTTGCCGCGCGCCCACCTGCTCGGGCATGGCTTTGGCGGCACGGCCGCCCTCCATTTTGCGGCCGAGCATCCGGAGCTGGTCGAACGCCTGTGCTTGATCGCGCCGATGGGGGATTTAGCGGAAAGGCCCGTGCGCCAGGCGCTCTTGGCTCCGGTCGTGGGCGGCCTGGTGTTCAGGCAGCTCGCCAGCCGCGCCCTCTTCCGCGCCATCTACAAGGGCTGGGTGAACGCGCGAGCGAGCAGTCCCGTGCTCGACGACTACTACGAGTCCATGGCCCCGCCCGCCGCCAGAGCGGCGCTCTTGGCTACGCTCAGAAACGGCACCAGTGCCCAAACCCTGATCGCGGACCTGCGGCGCGTCCGCGCACAGAGCCTCTTCGTTTGGGGCGCGAACGACAAGGTGTTCCCGATCGCCGAGGGTCGCGCCATCAGTCGCGAAATGCCGCATGCCGGCTTCGAGGTACTACCACTCGGGCACGCCCCGCAGGAGGAAGCGCCCGAACGGGTCGCCGACATCGTGCAGCGCTTCTTCGACGGTCGTCGCGCAGGCTTCGCCTGATCCGCCCTGCTTGACCGGGCCAGCTAGAGCCGCCCTCGCGCGGGGCTCCGGGGCCCCGCATGCCAAGAAGCACGCCGCCTCAATCGATGGGGAAACCAGCGCTCGGCGGGCTATCGGGCGTGGCCTGAGTCTTCGCCTTCTCCAGCGCGCGGGCGCCGCTCGAGGAGCCCTCCTCCTGGCCGGATTCTGCGGGCGGCGGGTCCTTGTCCACGGGACGCGGAGTGCGCTCGCGAGGCGGGGAGGTCCCGCGCGGGCGGCTCGAAGCCTTGGAGGGGGCGGCGGGCGGTGGAGCAGGAGTCTCCACGGGCGGGGCTGTCTCCACCGCGGGCGGTGGGGGTGGCGGGACCGGCTGCGTGGCTGCCTCCGGCTCACTGGAGGGCGCCGGGGCGGCATCGGAAAGCGGTGGCAACGGGGCGCTCGGCTCGGACACCGGCTCGGATCCACCGAAGGTCTGGGCCAGGAAGGCGAGCAGCATGAATGCCGAAAGGCCGAGCAGCACCATGCCGACCAGCCGCACGTTGCGATCGCGGCGATCACCCCGCCTGCGCGGCCCGAGCCCCGCGGGTTCTTCGAGCGGTGGCTCTGGCTCGAAATGGTGCGGGGGCGGCTCCAGGCTCGCGGGCCCGCCGAGGTACGTACCTTGCTCCCCCGCCTGAAAGAACCCATCCGAGGCGGGTGGCGGCGGGTCAGAGCGCCGCTCGGCAGCGAAGGTGCCTTGGTAGAGCGCCGTTTCGGCGGCCGGCGCAGCGAAAGCGGGCACCTCCGGCTCTGGCGCTCGTTCGGGGACGCGCGAGCCGTAGGCAGCTGGGGCGAAAGCGGGCGCGCCGAAGCCATCGACGGGCGGCTCCGGCTGAGGCAAGAGCTCCGGCGTTGCGGCGACCGGAGGCTCGGGAGTCCGCGAGGGCAGCACGCGGCCAGTTGGGCTGGGTACGGCGGAGCGGCGGCGGGCGAGGGGCAGCGGCGGGACCGAATCGAGTGGAGGCGCGTGGCCCACGCTCGTCTGTCCACCCCAGGGGCTCACGCTGGGCGGGCGCGGGCTTACCGCCAGCGCCTGGTTCGTCACGGCGGCCGCGTAGTCTTCCAAACGCACGGGCCTGGAAACGCGGACGGCCGGAGCCGGTTCCGAGCTCGGGCGCCCCCGATTGAGCGGCGGCTCGGGGGCCACACGCGGCGGCTGCGCAGAGCGGCTGAAGTGCAGCGCTGGAGTCTGCGGCGCCCGCGGAGCGTCGCTATCGGCCGCAAGCGGGACTCGGCTTGCCTGCCCGCGCGGCGGTTCCGAGGCAACGTCGGGCAGCGCGGGAGCCAAGGCTTGGGGTACCAGGTCCGGCTCCTCGGCGAGCACCGGGCCAGCAGGAGCGCTCGGCGGAGCGACCGGGGCGGGAGACGGGGTCAGGCCGCGGGCCAGCGCCTCTGGCGATGCGGCTCGAGTCGACGGGCCATCGCTTTCTGGCTGTGCGCCTTGTGCCTCCGATGCACCACGCAGCTTCGACAGGAGGCTCATCTCCTCCGTCAGGGAAAGCTTCATGCTGTCCTCGTCGACCCGAGGGCGCTGCTTCGGCTCTGCGGGCGGGCGATCGGGAGCACGCGACGTCGTAGCCGCTGCGCGCGGTGTGGCGTCCAGAGCGGCACTGCGCGAGCGGGCAGCCTCGGCACGTTGCTCTTCGCTGGAGACGAATCGCCCCTCGGCGACCGGATCCTCGGAAGGCGGGCGATACTCCGGCGTGTCGGCAGGGGGCGCGACGCCGCGACGAGTGACCGGCGACGACAGCTTGCGCAGGGGGGCCAGCTCGGGTTCGGCCAGATCGCCTGGGAGGTTGGCCTCCGCCTCGCTTGCCGATCCGAGCCCAGGCGACGGCTCCGCTAGGTTCATCCGCTCGCGCGGATGCGGCTCGCGCGGTGCGGGCTGGCTCAAGCTGGGCGTCTCTGGGGCCAGAGAAATGGCTGGGGCTGGGGGCCGCCACGACGACCCGTCCGGCGGACGCGACAGCGAGGGCACGACCTCGTGCTCGTGCGCAGGCACGTAGGGCTCGGCCTGGGCCGGGGGCTCGGCCACGATCAAGAGCCCCTCGAAAAACAGCTTGGTCACCGTGCCGAGGGTCGACAAATCCTCGAAGGGGCTCTCGTCCACGACGTCGGTCAGTGTCCGGTGCCCATCGAACAAGCGCAGAATGCCGTTCAGCTCGTCGGGGATTTCGTTGAGGCGTTCCCCCAGCTGGACCCCGTCCACCATGAACACGGTCTCGAGTGGCGGCAGCTGCTCGCAGAGCCTGCCCCACTCGTCGACGCGCCGCATGCCTTCCATCAACAGGCCCTGCGTGGAGGTCAGGATGACCTCTTGATGGTCGATGGGCATGAAGTCCACATCGAACGTGCCGCCCGTCCAAATCAGGCAGCGGTAGACGGCTTCTTCGCCCACGAGCCGACCATGCTCGGCGTCGACGACCTTTCCGTCGCGAAAGTAGACAATCGCGTCGTGCGGACCGCTGTGCAGGCGCGCTACACCGCTCTTGCGACCGAGCTCGAAGGTCTGCAGAAGATCGACCACGCCCATGTCGGCCAAATCGCCGCTGAGCTTGGAACGCCTGCTTCCCGGCGCCACCGTGGCGACGCGCTGGTGTGTGCGGCGGGTGAGCAAGAGGTGCACGCGGGCGATGAGCTCACGCACGAAGATCGGTTTGGTCAGGTAGTCTTCGACCCCGAGCTCGAGACCCCGGATCTTGTCCTCCACCGCCTTCTGACTGGTCAGAAAGACGACCGGCACGTTGGCCAAGTCGGGCATCTCTTTGATTCGTCGGACCAGCTCGTAGCCGTCGATGCGCGGCAAGCGCGTGTCGGTGAGCACCAGATCGGGACTGGATAGTTCGAGCTTCGAGAGCGCATCCAGACCGTCGGTGGCCGTGGTCACGCTGAACCCCGCCTTCTTCAGGCTCACTTCCAATACGCGCACGCTGGCGGGGTCTGCGTCGACGAGGAGGAGTTGCTGTTTGGCCACCCAGACCGCTAGCCTTCGTTTTCGCTCGAATCCTGTCAAGGCGCGCCTCCGCTCCCCCGCCCGCGCGGGCAAGGACCTCAGAAGGCGCTCGACGCTTTGATAAGCGGTCGTGGAAAGCCGCCCGCCGCAGGCACGCGCCGGCTCGGGGCGCCCCGGCGCCCAGCACCCCTTTTGGGCTGCCCCTGCGGGCCCGCGGATCCGTCAGCTGTTGCGGCGCATGAGCGCCTGCTTGGCGGCCTTGTTGACGGCGCCCGGCACGTTCTTGCTCCGCGCGATGGCGCGGACGTCGTTGATCCGAAGGTGAGGGAGCAGGCGCGACGCAAAGGTGAAGGGCGTCCGCGGGTTGGTCACCAGGTTGAGCTTGACCTGGTAGCCGCGCACCAGATCTCGATTGTTCGCGAGCAGGCGCAGGACCTCGTCGCTCACCGAACGCATGGCGGCGATCTGGGTGGCATCGTTCTCGGTCATGCGCGGGTTCTTGATGGCGGCCTCCGCCACCAGGCGGTTCGAGTCGCGCACCAGGAGCAAGCGCGCGGTCGCGTTGCCGAGCATGGCCGTGCGGATTTTCTCCGTGATCGACATGTTCTGAATGCGGGCGAAGAGTGGAGCCACCTTCTCGACGACGCTCTCGTTGCCCTCGTCGTCGAGCACACAGATGGCCTCCTCGTCGCCCAGGACGATCTCGCTGGCAACCTTCTCCAGCTCCAGGAACAGTTGGTCGGAGTAGTTCGGCTCCGCGGAAGCCTCCGGCACCAGCTGCTCGAGAATGGCCGCCGCCGCCTCCTTGAACGCCGGAAAATCCAGCTCGAGCCCATTGCGCACGGCCAGATCGATCAACCGATCGGCGGTCGACATGCGCACGCGCTTGTTCATGTAGAGCTTCTCGATCACTGCCGGGTAAGTGAGCACCAGCGCTTCGTTGGTGCCGATGAGCTCACCAGCCGCCTCGTTCGCTTTCGCCGCCAGCTCGCACAGCACTTCTTCGCCCAGCGCCGGCTGCGCCAAGATGCGGGGCAGGATCTCCAGGTCCTGGCCGAAAAGCTCGGCCAGCACGTGGACCACCGGCGCTTGCAGCGTTGTGCCGAGCGCACCGTCGAGGATGTGCCGTGGCAGCTTGGACAAGGTCTGCGCCGCCGTCGCTTGCACCGGACCGCTACCGATCGACAGTGCGACGATGACCGACAGCACGTCGCTCGGCGATGCGCCCGGGAGGACGCCCTTGGCGCCCATCATGCGCAGGGGCTGCGGAGCGTCGGCGCCCAGGACCTTGCGCGCCGCCTGCCCGAGGGCACTGTCGTCAATCTGCATGACCGTGCATTCTGGCAAGATTCACGCCCGCTCGCACCTGAAAGTACGCTTCAGGGCGACCCGTACTTGCGAATGCTCTCGGCGAGCTTGAAGGCGCGCGTCTGCTCTTGGCGTTCGACCTTTTCTGGGTCGATCACCAGTGTCGCCATGCGCTCGGTTTCCTCGAGCTTCGCCTTGTAGAGCGTCGCCTCGTACTGCGACTTGAACGAGCCGATGCGCACACGGTGCCAGATCCCGCGACCCGGTACGTTTGCGGTTTGGCGAAATGCGCGGTGTCCGCGGGCCTTGAGCTCGACGACCAGAGCTTCGGCGTCCGCCTCTTCCTTGAAACTGGCCACCTGGATCAGAAAGCCCCCCTCGCTCCCGGACGCAACCGGTACGGGTGGGGCCTCGGACTCGGCGGCCCGCACCGCGAGAGCGGTGAGCTCGTCCTTGGGCTCGGTGGTGACCTTCGTCGCGCCCAGAAGCGAACCGAGGGGACGCGGCTCGCTCGGCAAACCTTCGACGTTCTGCGGCGCCGTGGGCGCGGCGGCAGGCGCGGGCGGCTGCTTGTCGTCCTTGCCCCGGAGCGCCACCAGGGCCGTGGTCGGATTTCCGGCATCGCTGAGCACCTCGGGGAAGCTCAGGTCTTCGCTTTGGACACCGGGATCGCCCTTCTTGGCCTGACCCTCGGCGCGAACTAGGGCTTCGAGCGGATCGACCTCGACCTGATCCCCGGCCGACGAACCCCGCGAAAGGAGCAGGGCGGCGACGATGACGGCGGAGAGCCCGATGCCCCCGAGCAGGAAGGCCGAAAGTCGGGGCGCTCCGCCCCCGGAGACCTCGTGGATCTGCTCCAGGTTCCGCAAGTTGACCGGTGCGGCGCACATGATGCCTTGGCGATTACCGCCCTTCTCCAGGTCGGGCCCAATTTCCGGCGCGCGCTACGGCCCCGCCGGAGCTACCGGGCGGAGCTAGCCGCGAGCGTCATCCGCCCAAAAGGGCCAGGAGCTGCCGAGCCTTCCACAGCGTCTCCTCCACCTCGGCCTTGGGATCGCTGTCCGCCACGATGCCGCCACCGCTGAAGTACTCGGCCTGCTCGCCGCGCAGCACCAGAGAGCGGATGGCCATCGAGAGCTCGACGCTTCCGTCGGTCCACAAGACGCCGAGCGCTCCGGTGTAGAGCCCGCGCCGGTGGGATTCGAGCTCACGGATCAAGTCCATCGCCCGCACTTTCGGCGCGCCGGTCACGCTTCCACTCGGCAGCATCACGCTCAGCACCTCGGCGCGGGATGTCCCCGGCAGGGCGCGAGCCGTCACCAGCGCCTGGCGATGGTGGACGCTGGCGAGGCTGACGACACTGGGCGCCTCGGCGAGCTCGACGCTGCCCGGCACGGCGATGCGCCCGAGGTCGTTGCGTTCGACGTCGATGACCATGGCCAGCTCGGCTCGCTCCTTTTCGCTGCGATCGAGCTCTTCGGCCAGGGCGCGGTCGCGCTCGGGATCTGGGTGCCGGGGTCGCGTGCCCTTGATCGGCCGCGTGGCGATGGCGCCATCCGGCCCGAGCTCGAGGAACGACTCCGGCGAAGCGCTCACCACCTGCACCTCACCCAGGTCGAGCGCCGCAGCGAAGGGAGCCAGATCGCAGAGCCGTCCTGCCCCACCGCGGCAGGCCATACGGAGGGCCAAGTCGAAGGGATGACCTCGAGCGCGAAGGGCAAAGCGGCGGGCGAGGTTCACCTGGTAGAGTTCGCCTCGCTCGATGAGCTCGATGGCGCGGACGATCCGCCGTTCGTGGATCGACTCGGCCTCCGCTGGTTCGGCCCAGCTCAAGCGGGCATGATCGGGCTCGAGCGGCCGAAGGCCGGAGCGCACGGCCTGCTCGAGTCGCTGCGCAGACGGCGCGCTGTCGGCCAGGATCATGGGCTCTGCGCCGCCGTCGAAGCGGATCACGGCGCCGTAGCGCTGCCAGACGGGCGCCTTCAGCGCGGCCTCTGGCCTCGGATCGCGAGCAGACGTTCGCTCGAGGCCCCGCCCCGCTTCGTACGGCAGCGCGCCGACCCAGCGCGGAAACTGCTGGGTCCCCTCAGAGGGCGCGAATGCAGCTGCCCCGACCGGCGGCGCGAGCGTCGGCTCCGGATCGAGAGCCGAGCTCCGGGCGTCCGGCAGCGCCCCAGCGTACGTCGCTCGGCCCGAGCACAACCAGAATGCGCCCGGTAGGACGGAAAGCGCTCCGAGAACGAGGTCGGGTGAGATCCCGGTGAGGTCGCGCACGACGGTCATTCGACGGACAGGACGAGCCCGGAGGGCAGGACGATGGAGCGGTGGAGTGGGGCGCGCGCCAGCGCGCCCGGCAAGACGAGGCTCTCCTTGACGAGCCCCTCCCCGACGAGGCGCGCTCCGGCTCCGACGAGACTGCGCTCGAGAACGACGCCGGGCGCGACAGCGACGTCTGGGCCCACGTGGCTCCGGTTTCCCAGCCAGGCCAGGTTCACCTCGAGGTAGCTCTGCGGATCGCCAAGGTCACGGAACGGCGCCGGCGAGACCACGGTGGGGACTCTACCCCCCTGGCGCAACCACGGCAGCGCCCAGTCCCCGATCAGGCAGCCTACGGCCGGCAACGTGTCCAAGCATTCCGCATCGAGACAGGCCACGCCCATGTAGTCGGCCCCGCTCACCTCCTGCCCGAAGCGCTCGCCGCGCAGGCGTACGACCCGCCCGCCCTCACCCAGACCCACGGTTCCGCTCGCTGCGTCTCCCCCCGCGCGCCCGCGGCCCGTCACGGCGAGCGTGAGCGCGGGCCCACGTCCCTCGAGCAGCCTCTCGACCGGGAGCGTGGTGACGATGTCGCCGTTGACCAGCACGACCGGTGGCTCGATGCGCCCACGGACGGCCGCCAGGGCCCCTGCCGTACCAAGAATCTCGAGCTCGTGGCTCACTTGAACTTTGAATGGTAAACTATTGATAAATTGGATGATTTGATCGTGCTTGTGATGGACGTTGACCCACAGCTCCGCGGCTCCTCCTTCATGTAGTGCTCGAAGTGTGGTCGCGAGCAGAGGGGCGTCGCCCACCGGCAGAAGTGGCTTGGGGATCTCGTCGGTCAGCGGGCGCAGGCGGGTCCCGTAGCCCGCAGCCAGCACGAACGCGGAAAACCGAGGCATCGCGCCGGGTATCCCAGAGGGGGCCTGAGGTTTCAACCGGACGGGCCGGCCGAAAACTCGCCGGATGCCCGGGCCCCGTGTTAGCCGGGCAAGCATGAGGCCACACGGGACCGCGCACCGGCCCGCCTTCCCCTTGCCGCGAGTGCTCCTGCGCGCATCGGCACTCCTGCTCTTGGCGGTGCCCTGCGCGAGCGGGCTGAGCTCGGGCTGCACGACGGACGCCATCGGCATCGCCGAGTGCCGAGAGATCGAATACGCACGCTGCGAGGCGTCCGTCCCCTGCGGCGCCATCGAGGACGTCGAAGCCTGCAAGCGCTTCTACCGAGACCAGTGCCTCCACGGCATCGCGGGGCCGACCGTTCCCACCACCGCCGACCAGGGCGCCTGTGTCACCGCCATCACCGAGGCGGGCCAGTGTGCGGCCGACGATCCGGACGGGTCCGTCGAGAGCTGTGCGCCGGGGGCCGGCGGTCTGGGTGGCCAGGCGCCAGGCGATGGCTCGCCGACCGTCTGCGAGTTCATCGCCGAACCCTGGGACTACGAGGTCTGCGACTACTTGAACGAACCGCCACCCCAAGGAGGCGCGAGCGGGTGACCCGCTTCGGCCCCCCACTTTTTGCGCTCGCGCTGTGTGCGCTCCCAGGCTGTGGCGGCAAGGGCAGCGGCCCCCCGCCCACGGTGGCCAAGGAAACGGCCGAGGCCGAGGTCACCCGCATCTCCCACCGTTGGACGTCGACTCAAGTCGACAAGGCGCTGCTTTCACCGCCGAGTCCCATCAGCGTGCGCGCTCAGACCCGCGTCAGTGAGATCACCTTCGGCCAGGGCTCAGCCGAGGAGCGCCTGGTCATCGAAGAACAATTCGAGCTGCGCAGCGGCGCCACGATTCGCTGCAGGACTCGCTTCGAGCATGGGCTCGTCGTGCGCTTTGGACGAAAGTCGGGCGACGCCGCGGTCGAGCTGACGCGGCCCGCGCTCCAGGCCGGCCGCAGCTGCGACGGTCCTCCACCCGAGGCGACCCTGCTGGAGCCAGAGCGGCGCGCCCTCTTGGTGCTCCAGTCCGACCAGCTGATCGCCGTCGAGCCGGCGCTCGACGAACGCATCTATCGGCCCGTGAGCGAGTGACGCAGGCTTGCCGAGGGGCCTTTGCGGCGCCGGCCCGGCCTGCTAGGCCCGCACCATGCTTTTGGCCCGGCCCCGCCGCTTGCTCCTGGCTTTCCTGGCGGCGCCCTTCGTAAACTGCAACGAGGAGCCGCCTCCGACCACCGTCCTGCCGACCCCGACCAGCGTCATCGTGCTGCCGGAGTCGTTCCTCGGCGACGTGGCTTGCGGGACCGAGCCCGGCGGCCTCCTGTCCTATCAGGCGACCTTGCTCAAGGTGACGGGCGGGCTGACCGACGCCCCCGCCCTGCCGGCCTCCCCGGTCGTCGACTGCACCTCATCCATCGTGTTCGAGACGGTCGAGATCGACGAGCGCTACATCGCCATCATCCGCGCCTTCGACCGCGCGGATCTCACTGCGGAGAGCGAAGGCAGCGAGACGGTGGTCGATGGGGACGGCAACCCGGTGGCGCCCCGGTGGACGACACGCTGCCTCGGCCACGACGGGGAGGCCGAGCAGGCGCTCGGCGGAGCGGGCGGAGAAGGCGGCTCCCCGGTGAACACCAGCCTGGGCGTGCTCGCGGTCGAGCACTCGGCCGTTCCGGTGAGGGGCTGCGCGCCGCTCACCGGCACGTTCGACCCCAACCTGACCGGACTGCGCGTGGAGCCGGCCAGTTTCCTGGGCTCGCTCAGCTGCGGCGACGCAGCCGGGCAGGTCTACGACTACGCGGTCACTGCAGGCGACATGCCCGGATCCGCAGGCGGCGCTGCGGGCATGGGCGGGGCCAGCAGCGGCGCGGAGCGCACCGCCTGTGAGCTCCCCCTCACGGTGCGCGGGCTCCCGGCCGCTGAGTGGGTGACGCTCGAGGTCTCCGCCTTCGAGCTTGGTGCCACCGAGCCCAGCTGGACTGCCAGCTGCGAGGCCCGCACCCAGCTCGGCGCGGTGGTCCTTGCCAGCTGCCACCCGCTGCGAGAGGACTGAAGCCGGAGGACGAAACCATGGCGCCACCCCAGCTCGTCGGCTTCGAGTTGCCCCGTCCGGGCCCCGTGCTGCGGGTCGTCTTGCCGGGGCTGTTCGCCATTTGGCTCGTCTTCGCGCTCGCCTTGAACTGGGCTGGGGTCTCGAGCGCTCCCTTCGACGCGCTGACCGCCGATCAGGAGGGCCTTCTTTCGGGGCAGCTGTGGCGCCTCGTCACGGCCGCGCTGCTCCACATGCCCGATGCCGTCGGCCACATCCTGAGTGCGCTCCTGGGGCTCTACTTCCTGGGAGCCAGCCTCGAGCAGCGCTTCGGGCCGCGACGCTTCGCCTGGTTCCTGGCCTGGGCCGCCGCGCTCTCCTACCTGATCCAGGCGCTCTTGCTCGTGATCCTGCCAGCGAGCGTGGGCGGTAAACTCGCCCCGCCTTCCCCGATCGGCGCGATCCCCGTGGTCGAGGCGGTGGCCATCGCGTGGGCTTACTCGTTCCGCGGTCGCACGGTGAACCTGTTCATGGTCTTGCCCGTGACCTCGACCGGCCTGGTTTGGTTCGTCGTCGGCTTCAGCGTCTTGACGCTCATCGCGACCGAAATGCCGCCGTCCGGGCACCTGGCGGCGTTCGCGGGCATGGGCTTGGGCTACCTCCTGGGCGGCGGGACCCCTTCCCCGCTGCGCCGCATGTACCTGGCCAGCCGCCTACGCGGCCTCGAGCGCGAAGTGGAGCGCGAGGTGCGCGGCCAGCGCCGGCGGAACAAGAGCGGCTTCCGCGTCATCCCCGGGGGACGCGGTCCCAAGGACGATGACGACGACGACAAGAACATGCTCAACTGAGCACTACGGAGGTCGCCCCAAGAGCGCGAGCGCGCTTGCCCCAAGGCCGCTCGAGCCTCGCTCTTCCAGCAGGATTTGTGGGGGGCGAGCCGCCGTGTTACTGGCCACCGCAAAATGAGGGAGCTGCTCACCCCGGAAGACGCGCTCGCCGGCCTACGCCGGATGGCCGTCGCCATGGTGCGAGCCGACACAGCGCAGGCAGAGGCTCCCGCTTCGCCGAGCAAGAGCGAGCTTCTGCTGGTGGGCATCCGGAGGGGCGGTGTTCCCTTGGCCCGACACCTGATGCGCCTGCTCGAAGAGGCAGGCCAAAAGGCGCAGCTCGGCAGCGTCGACATCACGCTCTACCGCGATGACGCGGCGACGGCCCTGCCCAGCCCTCGCGTCGGCGAAAGCGAGCTGCCAATTGCGGTCGCCGGGCGGCGGGTCGTCCTGGTCGACGACGTGCTCTACACGGGGCGCACCGTGCGAGCGGCGCTGGACGTGCTCCTGGACTACGGCCGCCCTTCCTCGGTCGAGCTCGCCGTGCTGGTGGATCGCGGCGGGCGGGAGCTCCCGATCCAGCCGACCTACGTGGTGCTGAAGGCCGAGGTATCCCAACGGGAGCGGGTGGACGTCCTGGAGGTCGAAGGCGCTTGGCGGGCGGTCGCACAGGAGCTGGGGACATGACTACCAGGCGCCTCCGTCACCTGCTCGGCATCGAGGACCTGGACGCGGAGACCGCGCTCGACCTCCTCGCCTCGGCCAAGAGCTTCTTGGAGGTGACGCGCCGACCGGTGCGCAAGGTGCCCACGCTCCGCGGCAAGACGGTGCTCAACGTGTTCTTCGAGAACTCCACGCGCACCCGCACGAGCTTCGAATTGGCTGGAAAGCGCATGGGCGCCGACGTGGTCAATCTCTCGGTGAGCACCTCGTCGACCACGAAGGGCGAAACCCTGTACGACACCATGGCCACGCTGGACGCCATGCATGCGGACGTGGTGGTCATCCGGCACAGCGCCTCGGGCGCGCCGCACTTGGTGGCCCAGCGCAGTCGGGCTGCGGTGGTGAACGCCGGAGACGGCATGCACGAACACCCCACCCAGGCCCTCTTGGATGCGTTCACCATGATGCAAAAGTTCGGGGGTGACCTGCGGGGGAAGGTCGTGGCCATCTGCGGAGACGTCCTGCACAGCCGGGTGGCGCGCAGTAACGCGCTGCTCTTGCCCAAGCTGGGAGCCGAGGTCCGCTTGGCTGGCCCCGAGACCATGCTGCCCCTGCAGACCGAGGCCCTCGGAGCCAAGACCTACAACCGGCTCGAGCCGGCCCTCGACGGGGCGGACGTGGTGATGATGCTTCGCATCCAGACCGAACGCCTCGGCGGGGCGCTGTTCCCCTCGGCCCGCGAATACTCGCGGATTTGGGGGCTCAATCCACGCCGCTTGGCCCTGGCCCGCCCGGGCGCCCTCGTCATGCACCCCGGTCCCCTCAACCGTGGTGTCGAGATCCACGAGGACGTTGCCGACGGCGTGGGCTCCGCCATCCTGGATCAGGTCGAAGCTGGGGTGGCCGTACGGATGGCCGTGCTCTACGCCTGCGCCGCCAGCCCTGAAGGCGAAGCCTGAGGCCCTGCTGACAGCTGCCGGCTGATTGCGGCGGCAGGAGAATCGCCCGAAATTCTTGGCGTGGGCGACGGGACCGGTACCATG
>Ga0315912_10002418_pt1 | contig 19962 bp, 11 predicted proteins | sample VfabasoilMG_FD_204469 | JGI IMG/M metagenome (GOLD analysis project Ga0315912, IMG submission 204469) | Garden soil microbial communities collected in Santa Monica, California, United States - V. faba soil | ecosystem: Environmental > Terrestrial > Soil > Garden | place: USA: California...
GTGACGCGCCCGAAAAAATTTACACCGCCCCCGATTCAACGACGCCGCTGGCGACCGCGCCGTTGGCCGTTCTAGTGAACCACAACACCGCCAGCGCCGCCGAGATCGTGGCCGGCGCGCTCTTAGATCGCGGACGCGCCCCACTCATCGGCTCACCCACCTATGGCAAAGGCTCGGTGCAATTGTTTTACAGCCTAAGCGATGGCTCTGGCTTGCATGTGACCGCTTACTTGTGGTACACCCCCGCCCGCCGTAAACTGGAACAGGCGGGACTTCCCCCCACGATTGTGGTTGAACCCGTCGCCGAAAGCGATGCGCCTTTGGCGCGGGCGGTGCAATATCTGATGGAAGGACACTAATGGCTAAGGCTAACACAGACGAAGGGGTTAAGGTCATCGCGCACAATCGCCGCGCGACCCACGACTATTTTGTCGAAGACCGTTTTGAAGCAGGGCTGGTGTTACAGGGCTCGGAGATCAAATCGGTGCGCGCGGGGCATGTGCAACTCAAAGAGGCCTATGTGCATCCCGATGGTGATCAAATGTTTTTGATCAACGCCCACATCGCCATCTACGACCCGGCGGCTCGGCAAAACCATGAGCCGTTGCGCGCGCGCAAGTTGCTCCTGCACAAAAAGCAGATCGCCGAACTCAGCGAGAAGGTGCGGCTCAAAGGCTACACCATCATCCCGCTGAAGTTATATTTGTCGAAAGGGCGCGCCAAGATCGAAATCGCCCTCGCGAAAGGCAAGAAGAATTATGACAAACGGGAGACTATCGCCAAACGCGAGAGCGATCGGGAACTGGCGCGGTTGATCGGCAGACGAGGATAATGGCTATGACACACTCAATCGGTTTCATTGGGCTTGGCATCATGGGGCGCGGCATGACGCGCAACTTGCTCAAGGCGGGCTTCACGGTGCGCGTGTGGAATCGCACCGCCAGTCGGATGGAAGAAATGCAAACGGCGGGAGCCCTGCCCACCACCACCCCCGCCGAACTCGCCGCGCAAAGCGAGATCATCTTCATTTGCGTCAGCGACACCCCGGATGTCGAGGCGGTGATCTTGGGCCAGAACGGCGTCGTCCACGGCGCGCGCCCCGGGTCGTTGGTGATTGATATGAGTACCATCAGCCCGCAGGCCACCCAAGCCCTCGCCGCTAAACTCGCCGAGAAAAATATCGCCATGCTGGATGCGCCCATGAGCGGCGGCAGTGAAGGCGCGGCGAAGGGCACGCTGACCATCATGGTGGGTGGCAAGGCCGAGGATGTAGAGCGCGCCCTGCCCGCTTTTAAGGCGATGGGCAAAACCGTCACTCACGCTGGCGATCACGGCGCGGGGCAGATGATGAAACTGGTTAATCAGATTTTGGTGGTCGGCAATGCGCTGGCGATGAGCGAGGCGTTGTTGTTCGCGCAGGCGGGTGGGCTTGATTTGCAAAAGACGATCGAGGCGCTGGGCGCTGGGGCGGCAGGCAGTTGGATGTGGAGCAATCGCGGCCCGCAGATCATCCGACGCGATTGGCGGCCCGGTTTCACCATTGACCTGCAACAAAAAGATGTGCGCCTCGTCTTGCAAGCCGCCGATCAGCTCGGCGTGCCGCTCCCGGCCACTGGCCTCGTCTTTCAACTCTACCGCAGTTTGCAAGCGGCGGGGCTAGGCGCGGAGGGCAACCATGCGCTGATGAAAGCGTTGGAACGACTGGCAGGGTTTGAAGTGGGCCAATCGGGTTCATAACACCGCCTCTTCACTATGTTACGTGGTGGTTTAGCGCGCCAGTTCTTGTTGGCCTTCGTGCCGCTAAGTTTGGGGCCACTGTTGCTGTTGGCGCTCATCGTCTACAGCCAGGCCCGCGAGGAGCTTAATCGGCAAGTGGTGGCACAACTCGTGGCGTTAGCGAATATTAAAGAAAGCCAGATTGATCAATGGGCGTTTGATCGTCGCGCGGCGCTGGATAATTTGGCGCAGTCGCAGGATATTTATCGAGCGAGCGCCATATTGTTAGGGGAGGCGCCCGACGCCGCGCAAGCCCCCGAGGCGCGGCAGGCCCTGCAACAATTTCTGGATCAGTATCTGGTTGATGCCTATAACGCGGATTTCAACGCGCTGGCTGTCGTTAATGCCTCGACGGGGGAGGTCATCTTAGCCACCGCCATGGGGCGTCATTTGCAGAGCCAAAATTTGCTCGACAAACCATTCTTGCAGATCGCGCGCAGTGCGGGCACGATCTTGGTGCCCCCCCATTACGATCCGCGCCTTGACCCCAACAAGACGATCCTCGTCGTGGCCGCCCCTATCCTCGATCCCCGACAAGGCGTCATCGGCGTTTTGCTGGGCATCATCCCCGCGCAAAAATTACTCGCCATCGTCGCGCCCACGCCCGGTTTGGGCGCATCGGCGCAGGCGTATTTGATCTCGAAGGAAGGCTATCGTTTGGGCAATGAGCTAACGCCCACGCAAGTGCAAAACAGCTTAGGTATCCAACGGGCGCGCGAGCAACATCTCAACGGCGCGGATGAATATGTCAGTGCCGAGGGGCACACCGTGGTCGGGGCCTATCGCTGGCTACCACGCTATGAACTCTCCTTACTGGTGGAAGCCGGTGCCGCCGAGGCCTACGCGCCCGCCGCGCGCTTCGCTTGGATCACAGGCTTGCTCACCCTCGCCGCTCTCGTCGTCAGCGTCGGCGGGGTCTTGATCTTGACGCGTCGGTTAACCCAACCGATTCGGATGCTCACCCAAAGCGCGTTACGGATGGCCCACGGCGAATTGACGACGCCAGTGAACATTCAGCGCACGGATGAGATCGGTTTGCTCGCCGACACGTTGAACCAGATGCAAACGGAGTTGGCCAGGGCCTATACCGATCTGGAACAAAAAGTTAATGAGAGCCAGCGGCGGCTCACCGAGTTGACCGCCATCAACGCCATTGGACAATCGGCGACGCGGTTAGAACTCAACGCGCTGTGCAAAGTGGTGGGCGAAAAATTGGCCGAATTGTTTGAAGTGGAGGTCGTCTACATTTCCATGTTTGACGCCGTGGCTGGTTTGAGTCATGCGTTGTATTTGGGGTTACGTGGTCAACCACAGCAAACCCCGCCTTTGCCGCTGGGACAAGGCCTGACATCGCTCATCATCCAATCTCGACAGCCGTTGTTGATTAACCACTACACGGTGGAATATGCTCATCAACTAGGTGCCCGCCAATTGGTAGTAGATGAAGTTCCCCGCGCTTGGTTAGGTGTGCCGATTTTAGTGGGCGAGGATATTTTAGGCGTCCTCAGTGTCCAGAGCCTCTCGCAAGAAAACAAATTTACCGCAGCCGATGTGCGCTTGTTGACCACCATCGCCGCCAATGTGGGCGGGGCGATGCGTAACGCGCAACTCTTTGAAACGGAGCGCGCCGCGCGCTATGAAGCGGAGACCTTGCGTTCGGCGACGGAAGCTTTGGGGCGCTCATTAGAGTTGCGTGAGGTGTTGGACACGATCTTGCGCGAAGTGCAAAAAGTGGTGCCCTACGATAGCGCCTCGGTGCAGCAGATCAAAGGCGACTCGCGTGAGATCATCGCTGGGCGCGGCTTCCCCAATTTGGAAGAAATCGTCGGGTTGCGCTTTACGTTAGCCGAAGGTGAAATGGGGTATGCCGTGACCCAGGCCCTGACTCCGGTCATCCTGACCGACGCTTCGGAAATATTTCCGCATATTAAGAGTGGCCCCCACGCCCCAGCCCAAATTCGCGGGTGGATGGGGGTGCCGCTCCGTTATGGCGACCGCTTTGTGGGGATGATGACGCTCGACAAACGCGAGCCGAATTTTTATACCGACAACCATGCTCGTTTGGTCCTGGTCTTCGCGGCGCACGCGGCGATTGCTCTGGAAAACGCGCGACTATTTGAGCAAAATCACCAACGCCTAGCAGAACTGGAAACGATCCGCGAGCTCAATCTGGCCCTGACCTCCAGTCTTGAATTGGGAGCCGTTTTACAAACGATTGCCGCAGCGGTGTTTAAGCTCGTGGCCGACACTCGCGACACTTATATTTACGTTTACGATGGTCAACGCCTACGCTTTGGCACAGCACTCTGGCACGATGGTCGGCGAGCGCCACTGACTGCTCCGCGCCCGGGAGGTGTGAGCTATCACATCGCCGAAACAGGTGAAACCACCTTCATCAATGATATGCGCAACCACCCCCTCTATGCGCCGGTGCAACATGACCCAGAATGGCAGGAATATATTCAAGGGGCCATTGCCTATCTCCCGCTGAAGGTGGGCGCGCGCGTGGTGGGCGTGATGACGGTGGCGTTTCACCAACCCCGCAATTTTGGGGCGGAAGATTTGCGCGGCTTACAATTGTTAGTGGCACAAGCCGCCATCGCTATTGAAAATGCGCGGCTGTTTGAGCAAGATCATCAACGCTTGGCAGAACTGGAAACGATCCGCGAGCTTAATCTAGCATTGACTTCGAGCCTAGAGCTTGAGGCCGTGTTACAGACCATCGCGGCGGCGGTGTTTAAGCTGGTGGCCGACACGCGTGATACTTATATCTTTATCTACGATGGGCAACGGTTGCGCTTCGGTTCGGCGCTGTGGCATGATGGACGCCAACCCTCCCTCACCGAGCCACGCCCGCAAGGCATGAGTTACCACACCGCTCAAACGGGTCAAGCGACCCTGATTAATGATATGCGCGCTCACCCGCTCTATGCGCCGCTCCAGCATGACCCAGAGTGGCGCGAGTATGTGGAAGGCGCGATTGTCTTCCTTCCGCTGAAGGTGGGCGCGCGCGTAGTGGGCGTGATGACGGTAGCCTATCATCAGCCCCGCCACCTTGAGACGAAAGATTTGGGCGGATTGCACTTACTAGTGGCGCAGGCGGCGGTCGCCATCGAAAACGCGCGGCTATATACCTCGGCCCAACAAGAAATTGCTGAACGGCATCAAATCGAGCTCGCTTTGCGTCAGCAAAATGATTATTTGGCTGCCCTCCAAGAAACGGCGGTAGGGTTGATGAGCCGCCTCGAGGTAACGACGTTACTTGAAGACATCCTCCGGCGCGCCGCGACCCTAGTAGGCACCGTCAATGGCTGGATCGCTTTGGTGGAATCTCACTCGCCCGATCGGATGCGGGTTAAAGTGGGCATTGGCCTTGAGAGTGCCTTTGTCGGCACCACCTTTGGCCGCGGCGAGGGGTTGAGTGGCAAGGTGTGGCAAACCGGGCAACCGCTCATTGTGAATGATTATCATCAATGGGCCGGCCGCCGTCCTGAACCGGAGTATGACGCCTTGCGCGCGGTGGCTGGCTTTCCACTGACCTCCGGTCAGCGGGTGATCGGTGTCATTACTATTGATTCGATCCAAGCCGACATCACGTTTGGCGAGCAAGAGAGCGAAGTCTTGGGGCGATTCGCCCAACTCGCTTCGGTGGTGTTAGATAACGCGCAGCTCTTTGAACAAGAACACCGGCGGCTGGTGGAATTAGAAGCGATTAACCAGATTAGCCAAGCGCTCATTTCATTAGATTTAGACGCCCTCATTGAAGTCGTAGGCGAGAAGATTCGCGCCATCTTTGACGCCCAAGTCGTGACGATTTCCCTCTATGACCAGTCAACTGACCGCCTACAACATCGCTTCCTATTCGAACGCGGGCAACGCTTGGCATTGGAAGAGGAACGCGCGCCGGATCCAGTGCGGCGGTATGTGATCCAAACGAAGCAACCCTTGTTGGTCAACCAAGCCTGGGCGCAACGTCGCGCTGAACTGGGGGTAGAGGTTGGGGCGACTTTTGGCGAAGTACCCAAGGCCGTGTTGTTTGTGCCGAGTCTCACGGGGGATAGAGTCACCGCTATTATCTCGCTTCAAAATCTGGATCGGGAAAACGTGTTTAGTGAAGTTGATCAGCACTTGCTGGTCACTATCGCTACAAGTGTCGGCATCGCCATTGAAAATGCGCGGCTATTTCAGGTGGAGCGGCAGCGCGCGGCGGAACTAGCTATTTTGAACAGCGTGGCGCAGGCCTTGGCGGCGCAACTAGATGTGCAAGCCGCGATCGAGTTGGTCGCCGATAAGATCCGTGAAGTGTTTGATGCGCAGGTGGTCACGGTGTCGTTGTATGACACCCCGACGCGCCTCATGCAACACCGCTATCTTTTAGAGCGGGGCGAACGACTGGCCTTAGCCGAGGCGCGCGCCCCAGACGCGGTGCGGCAACATGTGATCCAAACCAAACAGCCTTTGCTGGTCAATCACCATTGGATGCAACGCCGCGTCGAACTGGGTGCAGAGGCGGGGGTCATTATTGGTGCAGTGCCTCAAGCCGTGTTGTTTGTGCCGATTATCATCGCGACCAATGTGATTGGGGTGGTGTCATTACAAAATCTCGACCACGAAAATGCCTTTAATGACGCCGATTTGCGCTTGCTAGTGAACCTCGCCGAGAGCATGGCGGTTGCCATCGCCAATGCCCGCCTGTTTGAAGAAGTGCGCCAAGCCAAAGACGCCGCTGAAAAAGCCACCCTCGCCAAAAGCGAATTTTTGGCGAGCATGAGCCACGAGATCCGCACCCCCATGAACGCGGTGATCGGCATGACAGGCTTGCTCCTCGACACCCCACCGCTCACCACGCAACAGCGCGACTTTGCGGAGACCATTCGCGTCAGCGGCGAGGCGTTGCTCACGATCATTAATGACATCCTCGACTTCTCCAAGATCGAAGCCGGCAAACTCGATCTGGAGCGACAACCGTTTAGCTTGCGCGACTGCGTGGAGAGCGCGCTCGATTTGGTCGCCCCCAAAGCCGCCGAAAAACAGCTCGAACTGGTGGGACTGCTCGCGCCCGAAACGCCCTTGCTAATTGAAGGCGATGTGACCCGCTTGCGGCAAATCCTGGTGAACTTGCTGAGCAATGCGGTGAAGTTTACCGCGGAGGGCGAGGTGGTGGTGGAGGTAGAGGTAGGAGGTCAGACGTCAGAGGTTGGAAAGGCCACCTCCTCCGACCTCCCACTTCCAACTTCTATCCTCCACTTCAGCGTGCGCGATACAGGTCTCGGCATCCCGCCCGACAAACAACACCGGTTGTTCCAATCATTTAGCCAAGTGGATTCGTCCACCACGCGCCAATATGGCGGCACAGGGCTGGGTCTAGCGATCAGCCAACAGTTGTGCGCGCTGATGGGCGGCACCATGTGGGTGGAGAGCACGGGCGTGCCGGGGCAAGGCACGACATTTTATTTCACTCTGCCCGTTCAGCCGACCTCCATTTCCCCAGTTGATACGACGCCTTATCCTGACTGGCGTGGCAAACGCGTGTTGATCGTGGATGACAATCTCACCAGCCGCCGCATGTTGACCGGACAAGCGCAGGCGTGGGGGTTGACGATTGAGGCGGCCGCCGCGCCCCAAGCCGCCCTAGAAGCAGTGCGACAACACCCAGCCTTTGATGTGGTGTTGGTGGATGCACATTTGCCATACATGGATAGTTTGCAATTGGCGCGCGAACTACGCACACCGGCCGCCAGCCAGCCACCCGCGCTGGTGTTGATGGGCACGCTCGGGCAATGGTCGGCGGCGCGTGCGGCCGAAGCAGAGCAAGCGGGCGTGAAGGCTTTTTTGCTTAAGCCCCTTAAGTCTTCCCAACTCTACAATGCGTTGGCGCGGGTGCTGTCTCCCAGTGCGGCCTCGGCGGCGGAACAGGCCGCCTGGCTCGGCACGCCGACTGAGCCGCTCTTAGCCCACACGGCCCCGCTCCGCATCTTGTTGGCCGAAGATTTAGTGATCAATCAAAAGTTTGCGTTGATCGCCCTAGAGCGCATGGGGTATCGCGCGGATGTCGCCGCGAATGGACACGAGGTGTTGGAGGCCTTGCGTCGCCAACCGTATGACGTGGTGCTAATGGATGTGCAGATGCCGGAGATGGATGGCTTGGAAGCGACGCGCGCCCTCCGCGCCAATGCGGCTTTAGCCTCGCAACCGTTTATCGTGGCGATGACCGCCAATGCCATGCAAGGCGACCGTGAGCAGTGCTTCGCCGTGGGCATGGACGATTACCTCAGCAAACCGGTGCGCTTAAATGAATTACAGGCCGTGTTACGTCATGCGAGTGAAGGACGCGGTGCGAAAATGCGCTCGACCACCGCACCGCCCAAGGTATCCGCTCAAGAGGGGGTCGCGGAAGCGCCAACCCTCGACCCCGCGGTCTTAATGGAATTGCGCGCCCGCCCCGACGGCAAAGAACTCATCGGCTTATTTATTGCCGAAGCCCAGACACTGGTCACCACCCTGTCACGAGCGGTTGAGCAAAATGATGGCCGGGCGCTTCGGGAAGCCGCGCATAGTCTGAAAGGCACCGCTGGCTATTTGGGGGCGCGTCGCTTGGAAGCCCTCAGCGCCGAATTGGAGAAATGTGGGCGCGAGCAACGCCTTGGGCCAGCCGCGGATTTGAACCAACTTTGTCAGGAGGCCTTTCAGCAAGTACAGGCCGAGGTGGGTAGGGGCCTTTCTTTTTCAGGATAGTCGCATGATGCTCGACTTGCGCACTCTGTGGGTAGTCTTTGTTTTTACTTCGGCGCTCAATACTTTATTTCTCGCTTCCTATGCGTTCGCGGCGCGTCGGTATCGCGGCCTCAACTATTGGGCCGTCGGCTTTGCCCTGATGACATTGGGCGTAGCGTTCTCAGCAACGCGCCCGGTGATGCCGGTGTTGGTTTGGAACACCTTGGCCGGTTTCTTTTTGTTGCTGGGGACCGGTTGCTTATATTATGGGGTGGCGTTGTTTTTGGGGGAGCCGGTGAGCCGCCTATGGCTGGTGGGACCTGCGTTGGGGGGGATGTTGCATTCGGTTTTTTTTGCCTACGTTATTGACCATCCAATTTATCGTTCGGCGGGCCTGTCAATCATCGGCGCATTGATCGTTTGCGCCACCGCTTACTTGATCTTTAGCGCGCCGGAACGTCGGCGCGACCCCGCCTATTGGTTGGCCGGGGGGACACTGGCGGTGTATGGTGCTTTTCGCTTATACCGGGCGCTGGTGGTGTTGCTGGGTGGGCCAAACACTGAGACCGCTGCGACCTTTGTGCCGCCCTTACAAACCCTCAACTTGTTCTTGTGGATGGGCGCGTTCATGTCCCTAACCATTGGGCTGATCATGTTAATCACGCGTCGCATGAGCCAGGAAAATGTGGGGCTATATTCAGCCGCCCAACAAGAGTTGGCGGAGCGCCAACGCGCCGAAGCGCTATTGCGCCAGCAAAATGATTACTTGTTGGCCTTGCAGAGGATTAACTTAAGTCTGTTGAGTCATTTGGATGTGACGGAGGTGTTGACTGACATTATGCGCCACGCCAGCGCGTTGACCGGCACGGAGCACGGCGCAGTATTGTTGGTCGAGCCGGACGGATCGCGCTTGCGTCTGCATGTCGGTTTGGGCGCGGATGCACAATTCATCGGCCACTACACCTATCCTAATGAAGGGATGAGCGGCAAGGTCTGGCAAACCGGGCAACTTTTGGTGGTCGAGGATTATCACACCTGGGCCGGGCGCAAACCGAGTGCGAGCTATGATATGTTTCGCGCTTCACTCAGCGTGCCCTTGATCACAGCCGACCGAGTGATCGGCGTGATCAATTTAGATTATATGGAAGAGGGGCGCGTCTTTGGACCACGCGAGATCGAATTGTTACAACGCTTCGCACAATTGGCGGCGCTGGCGCTGGAGAACGCGCGCCTGTTCGCCGAATTGGGGCAAGCCAAAGAAGCCGCCGAAAAAGCCACCCGTGTTAAGAGCGAATTTTTAGCAAGCATGAGCCACGAAATCCGCACCCCGATGAACGCGGTGATCGGCCTAACGGGGTTGCTCCTCGACACTCCCCCTCTCACCGCGCAACAACGGGATTTGCTCGAAACGATCCGAGTTAGTGGCGAATCGCTTTTGACCATTATCAACGATATCCTCGACTTCTCCAAAATTGAAGCGGGCAAACTGGAATTGGAGAGCCGTCCGTTTAGCGTGCGCGAGTGTGTTAAGAACGCCCTCGATCTCGTCGCGCCGCGCGCCGCCGTGAAACGTTTGCGCCTGAGCAGTGAGCTCGACCCGGCCTTGCCCAGGGCCATCTTCGGCGATGTGACGCGCGTGCGACAGATTCTGCTTAACCTACTTGGGAATGCGGTGAAGTTTACGGCAGAGGGCGAGGTGGTCGTGGAGGTTAAAGTCATCAGTGACCAGTCATCAGTGAATAGTGAGAAATTTACTGATCACGCGTTACTTTTTTCCGTGCGCGACACGGGGCTGGGCATCCCGCCTGACAAGCAAGATCGCTTATTTCAGTCATTTAGCCAAGTAGATGCTTCGACCACGCGGCGGTTTGGCGGGACGGGCTTAGGGTTGGCGATCAGCAAGCATTTGTGTGACCTGATGGGCGGCAAAATGTGGGTCGAGAGTGAGGGCGTGGTGGGGCGCGGTTCGATTTTTCATTTCACTTTGCCGGTGACGCTGGCCCCAGACGATTCACTCCCGCCTAGCGCACTGCCGACACCAGCGGCGGAAGGACTGCCGCCCCTCCGCATCTTGTTGGTTGAAGATTTAGTGATTAACCAAAAATTTGCGCTATTGGCCCTAGAACGCATGGGGTATCAAGCGGAAGTCGCCTCGACCGGGTATGAAGCCTTGGAAGCGGTGAGCCGTCACTCCTACGATGTGGTATTGATGGATGTGCAGATGCCAGAGATGGATGGTTTGGAAGCGACGCGCCATATTCGCCAAAACATCGCGGCGGTGCAACAGCCATATATTGTCGCGATGACCGCCAATGCCATGCAGGGCGACCGCGAGGCCTGTTTGGCGGCGGGCATGGATGATTATTTGAGCAAGCCGGTGCGCCTGCCAGAGTTGCGCGCCGCTTTACAACGCGTGGCGGGCAAGCCGTCCCTTGCACCCGTTCTCCCTTCACTGACAGAGTCACCTTTCGAAATCTCAGCAGTGGCCGATTTACGCGCTCAACCGGAAGGGGCCGAATTGCTCCGCCTGTTTATCACCGAAACGCAGGCCCAGTTTGAGACATTACGCGCGGCGATCGAACATCGCGATAGCAAAGTACTCCACGAAACCGCGCATCGGATCAAGGGCACCGCTGGCTATTTGGGCGCACGGCCCTTGGTCGCCCTCAGCGCCCAATTGGAAAAATGCGGGCGCGAACAACAATTAGAGCAAGCGCCGGCGCTTTTTCAGCAATGCCAGGAGGCGTTTGAGCAGGTATGCGCGGCGTTGGAAGTTTATTTAGCCAAGGGGTGATCAGAGAAATTCAAATCGTTAACCGACTTTGATTTTCACCATAGTGCCTGACATTCCCAATCCTTACAGGCGGTGAGCGCCCGTTGAAGCATGGCCCACCAGACCGGCCGCCAACGCTCGTTTATGCCGCCTCGGCAATACTCAGTGGCGATATAGACGCTCATCGCGACACATAAACGATAGTCGGATAACACTCTTTCCCAACTATAATCGCGCACGCCCTCTTGGTTAAGTTGGACATGATACTGCTCCAACATCGCGCGCTCACACTGGCGGCGTATCTCTGTCGGCCAATCCAGCACAACGGCATAGGCGAGATCATACACTCCCAACCAAGTGGTGAGACTCCAATTAAACGGCTGGCGGTCAATGAGATACAGTGGTCGCGCGCCGGAGTGTGGCACGAGGATGTTGCCCGCGCCGACATCCCCATGAATCAGAGTAAAACCGGCCTTGTCTTGCGCACGCGCGATCAGCGCCTGAGGGTGATGAACAAACAGGTCACGGAGCAGGGTCGCCGCCTGTGGCGCTAGTTCGGCTGAACAGTGTTGCAGGATGTGTTCACAACCCGGTTCGGCGATGGCGACGAAATTTTTTATATGCGCGGCGCTGTGCATAGAGGTGCCGACTTTCGCACCCCACCAACCGGCATGGAGGATCGCTAAAGCCTCTGCCAGCGCCAAGCCGTACTCCAATGTCGGCGTTTGGTGTTTGGCGGTGCGATGCGTTTCCGATACGTCATCCAGTAAGAGATGATACCGTTGCTGTTCAGCGGAATAGACCGCATGGTAACAACGCAACAGAGGCGCGTGGGGGACATTCACATAATCGCGAGCGTAATAGGTCACTTCCGATTCGCTAAATGACTCGCCATCCAGATCAGTCTTGACCATCTTTAAGAACAACTTTCGCGGGAGCGCCCCCTGCGCGTCGGCAGTGTAGTTGATACTGATCGTCGCATTCGCCGACCAATGCCCTTGCCCAGAGTCTAGTTCAAACGAAGCGACTGCCCCGCGCGTTATCGCCCCACTGCGAGTGAGCGCGGCAGTGAGCCAGTCAGAAGTGATTTGAGAGAGGTGGGTGAGGGGTTGCTGGTCAGTATCGCTGTTTGAGCTCATCTTGCGCCCGATTATACTTGCCACTTATGATCTGCCTCAACGCTTTTCAAGCATGAGCACACCTAAGGATTGTCTTCTATGTCTTCTCGATTCATCTCTCTTTTCTCGCACGTCAGCGTCAGTGGTTTACTCTTCCTACTTGTTGCCTGTGCGACGGCTCCCTCTCCTACGCCGACCGCGCTTTCGCCCACGCTCGCGCCAGTGACCCCAACCTCTAGCGCCCCGCGCGCCGTCACCTTTGCCACCCGTGATGGCGTGACGCTGGCGGGCACGCTCTATGGACAGGGTGAGACCGCGATCATTTTTTCCAACATGGGCGATAAGCATCCAGACAGTTGGGCGGCGATGGCCCAAGCCGCGGCTGACGCTGGATATCTCGCCCTCACCTATGATTTTCGCTATTGGGTGAACGGAAAAATGGACCTGACCTTAGCGCGGCACGTCGGCAATGATCTAAGTGCGGCGGTGGATTTCGTGCGCGGACAGGGCGCGCGCCAAGTGGTGCTGGTGGGCGCAAGTTTAGGCGGCATGGCTTCGGCCAAAGTGGCGGCGCAAACACAAGCCGTGGCCGTGGTCATTATCGGTTCGCCACTGAATGCACCTAGTGTTCATTTGCAGGTAGAGGAAACTGAACTCCAAGCCATTCACGCGCCAAAATTATTCATCACGAGCGAGAACGATCAGACGGTGGAGGCGGCGGCCTTGAAGGAAATGTATACGCTAGCGCTCGACCCCAAGGAGTTAGAGGTGTATCCCGGCACAGCGCATGGCACTGATATTTTCAAAACGGATCACGGGGCGGCCTTGCGAGAACGGATTTTGACGTTTATCACGACGCACGCTCCGGCGCGTTAACGGCTTGGCCTGTAGCGTCTGAATGGAGCACTCCATGCCACCTATCGGCAAGATCATCCTCATCAACGGGCCGTCCAGCGCGGGTAAAACCACTTTGGCTTTAGAGACGCAAAAACAACTCGCTGAGCCTTTTCTGCGGTTTTCCTTCGACTTATTTATTGACAGCCATGTTCTCCCCCGCCACCAAATTAGAAACGGCACGTTCGATTGGGCGGCGATGCGCCCTAATGTGTTTCGCGGGTTGCATCAATGTGTGCGCGCCTTAGCCGAGACGGGGAACAATGTACTCTTTGATCACATCATTGAAACTCAGGCGAACTTGGCGGACCTCGCCCAAACGCTTTCCGCATTGGATGTGTTTTTGGTCGGGCTACATTGTTCTTTGCCGGAACTGGAACGCCGTGAGGCAGAACGCGGCAATCGTCGCTCCGGCGAAGCCCGCGCAGATTTCGAGACCGTGCATCGCCTTACGCCGTACGATTTGGAACTCAATTCAGAAGACCCAGTTGAGGACAACGCGCGGGTTTTGATCGAAGCGTGGAAGAGGCGCAGTGGGGTGAGGGTGTTGGGGAAGAGGTAGTTTTACCCCGGCCCAACCTCCCCCAAATCTGGTTTTGATTTGGGGGAGGTTGGGCCGGGGGCTGTTCTGCGTTCACTCACAAACCCTTTACGGCGGCGGCGGTGGCAATGTCGGGATTTCGCCCAAGGGGGTTGGGCTTGGTGGTAAGGGGGTATCACTCGGTATGGGGGTGGCGCTCGGCAGGGGCGTCGCCGTGGCTGGTATGGTCGTGGCGGTGGGCAGATCGGTGGGTGTTGCCGATGGTGTCAGTGTTGCGGTGGGCGTAGGCTGTTGCACCTTAAAGTGAACCCGCGCTTCAGCGCGTCCGCCTGCCTTGCTAAACACGATGATCCGCACCGTCACGGTGCCATCGGGTAAGGCTTCTAAATTCATCTCGGCCAACTTCGCCGTTTCGGGGAATTGGTTGGTGTTCGGCCCTTGCAATTGTCCCCAACCCTCTGGGTTATCACTCAAGCCATATTCGATCACAAAATGATCAAAATCTTTCGTGGCCGCGGCTTGCCCCATAATAGCGATGACGCCATTGACCTGACTACCCTCCACTGGCGAAGCAAAACTTAAGATCGGGTGTGGCGAGTCGGCATTGCACTCGCCCTCGGGAGCCCACACAATGGGCTGGCCTAAACCATTTTGAGCCGCCCACGCTTGGCCGTTCGGGTCTTCGGTCAGCCACTTGCGCGCCCACGGATCAGAGACTGCAACGACGACTTGCTCCTGCTCATACTGGCGGTCTTGTTGGTAATACTTGGCGCACTCGGCCGTTTGGCGCAACATGGTAAATGGGTCGAGGAAAATCTTCTGCCATAGATCGCGCTCTTTGGGCAAAGGCGGGTTGGCGGCGTTGAAGCGCTCCGAGTATTGCCGTTCCGGCGGGCAGGCTTCGCTCGGCTCGGCCCCGGAAATGCCGCAGATCACTTTTTCGATGATCCCCGGTGGGCGATTGAACGGCGTAGCCTTGCCAGCTAATGCGCCTTCCATGAAGGCGCGCCAAATCGGGGCCGCGCCCGTGACACCGGAAGTGTTGATCATCGGCGTAAAGTCGGCATTGCCCACCCACACGCCGGTTACTAAATCTGGTGTGTACCCTATCGTCCAGTTATCCCGATAGTCGTTGGTGGTGCCAGTCTTGACGGCGGCGGGGAAGGACAGATTGAGCGCCGAGTTCGGCCCAAAAGCCGGGGTGCGCGCGGGGTTATCCGCGAGGATGTCCGCCATTAAATAAGCATTCTCTGGCGAGACGATCTGGCCTCCCCAATTGTCAGGCACAGTTTGGCAAGGCGGCGGCTCGGTCTTCACTTCACTCGGCGCGAGCGGTTGTTCGCAGATCACCTCGCCTTTGAGATTCACCACTTTGCGAAGCGCGATAGGGAAGATGCGCTTGCCACCATTAGCGAGGACGCCATAGGCATTGGTCATTTCCAGGAGTGGCACTTCACCACCGCCGAGGGTGAGCGCGAGGCCGTAATCGTTGCGCGTAAAGGTGCTAATACCTAATTTCTGTGCGAACGCGATGAAGCCGCTGTCGCCATAAATTCCGACGGTCTCCAACGCCTTCACCGCTGGGATGTTGTAGGAGTTCGCCAACGCATAGCGCACCAGCGTTGGGCCATGAAAGCGCCCATCGTAATTCACTGGCTTGTAGGGCGGGTTCGCGCCGTCCGGGAATTCGGTCGGCACATCCCACAGCAAGGTGGCCGGCGACCAACCCTTTTGTTCAAAGGCTTGTAAATAAGTGAGAGGCTTGATGGATGAGCCGGGCTGGCGCGGTTGCAACACCATATTGATCTGCCCATCCACTGGATCATTGTAATCATCTGACCCAACCAATGCTACGATCTCACCAGTGTTCGGGCGCAACGCCACCAGCGCGCCATTAGTCACATGGCGATCTACTAATGTCGCCACCTGTTCCGCGACGCTCTGCTCACCGAGGGTTTGAAGGGTCGGGTCGAGGGTGGTGTAAACGCTATAGCCCGAGCCGTAAATCGTCTGCCCATATTTGGCTTCTAAGAGTTGCCGGATGTAACTGGCCCAGTGCGGAAAGCGCGCCGTAGTGACGGGCGGCGTGAACTTGTAATCTTCAATCGCGATCAACGCCTGCGCCGCGTCTAGTTTTCCAACGCACACCGGATTGACTTGCGTGCTGACTAAGATGCACTGTTGGTCGAGCATCAAGGTCAACACCGCCTTGTGCCGCGCTAACGTGTCCTTGCGATTGGTGAAGATGTCATACACCGCTGGCGATTGCGGCAAGCCCGCGAGGAACGACGCCTCGGCCAAATTCAACTCGCTCGCCGACTTGCGGAAATAGGTTTGCGAAGCGGCTTCGATCCCGTAAGCCAAATTGCCGTAATTAATTTCATTCAGATACAACTCTAAAATTTCTTCTTTAGAGTAAGTGCGCGTGATCTCAGCCGCGAGGATGATCTCGCGGATCTTCCGCATAGAGGTTCGTTGCGCGCGCTCTTCCGGCGAAAAGACCAGCGCCCGCACGAGTTGTTGCGTAATGGTAGACGCGCCTGACACTGTGTCGCCCGCGTTTAAATTTTGCAGGATGGCGCGCACGATCCCAAGCGGGTCGAAGCCGGGATGGGCGTAGAAGTTTTGATCTTCGGTGGCGATAGTGGCGGCGATGAGGAAGGGCGAGATTTTGCTCAATGGCACCCGTGTGCGCCGCCCGGCTTGCGGGTCCACGATCTCATCAATGAGGTTGCCCTGGGCATCATAAACGTGTGTGGTTTCAAATTGCGACGCCTGCCCTTGTAAATCTTCGACACTGGGCAAGGTGCGCGCGATAGACCAATAACTGATGAAGAAAACGATCACCGCTAGAATGAACGCGCCCCCGATGGCGAAAAGGGAGAAGACCAAACACCCTTGCACATTCGAGCGGCGGCGCGTGGCGCGCGACAGCGTGGTGGGTTCGTAAGTGGGGGCCGGCTGGAAAGCGGCAGGTGGTTTGGGGGGAGGGGGGGCCGGTGGTGGCGTGGCGACCGTGGCGCGCCGTGCGGGGCGCGGCATCCCATATTCATCGAGTTCCACTTTATTGAGAAGTTGCGAGGCCGCGATTTGACGTTCACGCCAAGCGGCCTCTGGGCTCTGCTCAACTGGTGCTGGCTTGGGCGCTTCGCGTTGTGGGGGCGGTGGTGCGGGCGGGCGTTGGGTGATCAACTCCTCTGGTTTGGCCCCTTGGTTTCGCGCGAGCGCTTCCATCCACCGCAAAGCGTCATCAGCTTCGGGCGCAGGCTCTGGCGCGGAAGTGGTTGGGGGCAGTTCGCTCGTCACCGGCGGCAGTGCTACAGTTGCCGCTTCATTAAAATCGGCCGGTGCAGGTGGGGCGGCGGGTAGGGCTGGCGTGTCTGGTGCCGAAGTCGGTGGAGGCGGCGCTGGCTCCTCGGTTTCGTTCGCGGCAACAAGGCGTTTCATCTTTTCAGTGGGAGATTCGGGAGGAGGGGTCATAGCATGTTGGTCGGCGTGCCTAAACTGGCTTCATTATAAACCTGTTAGTATCGTCCATAAAGAATTACTCCGCCCCAAGTAGGTCAGCCTAGCCCATCCAATCATCCGAAAGATGCTAAAATCTTTGTCATGTCTCCTGACGCCACCCGCCAACTGTTCCTTGATGGCATTCGCGCCGCGCAAAGCGGTGACCGTGCGCGCGGGCGGGAGCTGTTACTGCAGGTCGTGGAAGCTGACCCGCACTTAGAACCAGCATGGTTGTGGTTAAGCCAATTGGTAGATGACCCGGCTGATCAGTTGGTCGCGTTGGAAAACGCCCTCACCCTCAACCCAAGCAACGCTGAATCGCGCAAACGCTAAGAACAGTTGAAGCGCACGCAGGGTCTCGCTGTGACACCTCCCCCAGCCCCAGCGCCCAGCGCCCCTGCGTTGCCAGCCGCCGCCTTTGCAGTGGATCAGCAGGCAGACGACCCTCTGCAATGTGTTTACTGCGGTCAACGCGCCGCGCCTGATCAACAAACTTGTCCACACTGTCAACAGAACTTAATGACCTCCGGGCATTGGCTCAACGCCAAAATGTATTTCAACACCTTGTTGGTCTTGAGTGGTTCATTTGTGCAATTACTTATGTGGCAAACGTTCATCTCGTTGATGGTGGCCCAAGATTGGATGCCCACCTATGTGCTGAACTTTTTGCAGAGGCCGAGCATCCAAAACACACTCGGGAGCCTGCTCTACTTTCTGGACTGGGCGCCGGCTCTCGCGCGCAGTTTGTTCTTTGTCAATTTTGTGCGCACACTGCTCTTTGGGAGCGCTTTGATGATGTTGTATTCGGAGCTGGGCGGGGCTTTAAAATTAACTGTCGCCGCGGCGGCGCTGGAGTTGCTGTGGATCGGCTTTGCTTATTGGCAAGGCTACACAGATATAGTCGGTGCAGGTATTAGCGCCTTCTTTGCTGTGCCGCTTTTGCTGATCGGTCTGGTCGGGTTGATGGAACAGTATCAGTCACGCGTGCGCGTCATCGCTCAGCTGGACAAAGATGTGCACGCGCCAGTGGAACTGCACAAGCGCGCCCTGAAATATCAGATGCAAGGCCAACTGGCGTTGGCTGTGTTGCACTGGCGCAAAGCCATCAGCCTCAACCCACGCGAGCCGTTGTATTACAAAAGCCTCGGCACAGCGCAGTTGCAGTTGCGGCGCTATCGCCAAGCCAGCGTCTCTTTGGAGCAGGGGGCTGACCTTGCGCCCAATGACGCGGAATTTAAGCGCCTGCTGGCCGAGGCGCGCGCCAAAGCTAAGGCCTAATCCCCGCCAATGTCCCTCGCTTATAACGGTCAAATCATCCAACTCCTCGCGCGTGGCAGTCGCAACTCGTTCATCTTCGCGCTCAAGGCGGGCGATACCTTGCAGACGCATCAGGGCGTGCTGAAGCACGACGACCTCATCGGCCAACCGCTCGGCACCGAAGTGGTGAGTCATCGGGGCTATGCCTTTCTCATGCTCGAACCCTCCACCGATGACCTGATCCGCGATCTTAAACGTAACTCACAGATCATGTACCCCAAAGACATCGGGTTTATCCTGATGAAGATGGCGGTGCGTCCGGGTGTGCGCGTGGTGGAGGCCGGCACCGGGAGCGCCGGGCTGACGATTGTGCTGGCGCAAGCGGTGGGCGATAACGGACAGATCTACACCTATGAGACGCGCGAAGATATGCAAAACCTCGCGCGCAAGAACGTGGCGCGGTTGGGCTTAACCCAGCGCGTGACGTTTAAACTGCGCGACATTGCCGATGGCTTTGATGAGACCGAAGCCGATGCACTCTTTCTCGACGTGCCCAATCCGTGGGACTATCTAGGGCAAGCGCGCGCCGCGCTCAAGGGTGGGGGGTTCTTTGGGAGCATCTTGCCCACTACCAATCAAGTTTCTGATTTACTGATCGCCTTGCACCGCGCGGGCTTTGAGTTTGCCGAAGTCTGTGAAGTGTTGATCCGTTATTACAAGACTGTACCGGCGCGTTTGCGCCCTGAAGATCGCATGGTGGCACACACTGGTTTCTTGATCTTCGCGCGGCCGGTGACGCGCGCCACGCCCCCCGAGCAATCGCCCTCTGAGGATGAAGAAGCGACTCATGCCTAAAAAAGACCCCGCCCAACGCGCTACGCGTTTGCGCCAAGAGTTGACCGAACACCTATATCGCTATCATGTCGCGTCTGCGCCTACCATCTCCGACGCCGAATACGACGCGCTCTTCCGCGAACTGCAAGCGCTGGAGGTCGAATATCCTGACCTCCTCACACCCGACTCACCGACGCAAAAAGTGGGCGGCCTGGTCTCAGAAAAATTTGAGAAGGTGCGTCACCCTGGGGCGATGTTGAGCTTGAGCAACGCTTTCAATAGCGCCGATGTGCGCGCGTGGTTCGAGCGCATCCGCAAAGTGGATGACCGGGTGGAGCGCGCCGATTTTGTGGTCGAGCCGAAGATTGATGGGCTGACAGTTGTATTGCGTTATCGGAATGGCGTGTTCGTACAAGGTGCCACGCGCGGCGATGGCGAGGTAGGTGAGGATATCACCCCCAATCTCAAGACGATCCGGGTGTTACCGCTCAAAGTCCCGGTAGCATCTAAAGGCAAATTAAAAACAGCGCCGACCTCGCTCGTGGTGC
>Ga0315912_10002419_pt1 | contig 19952 bp, 15 predicted proteins | sample VfabasoilMG_FD_204469 | JGI IMG/M metagenome (GOLD analysis project Ga0315912, IMG submission 204469) | Garden soil microbial communities collected in Santa Monica, California, United States - V. faba soil | ecosystem: Environmental > Terrestrial > Soil > Garden | place: USA: California...
ATGATGAAGTGGCATCACTACGCCGGGCTGCTCTTCGGTCTCGTGACGTTGACGTGGACGTACAGCGGCTTGTTGTCCATGGAGCCATTCGGGTGGTTCGAACCAGTGGCGCGTGGGCGCCAGGCGCAGACATCGTCGGAGACGGCACAGGGCCTGGAGCAGATATCGCTCGATCATCTGCGCGCCGCCTACGCCGCGATGTCACAGTCGTTCGAGCCCAGGTCTCTCGAGTCGCGGGTCGTTCGAGGCGAGTTGTTCTGGACCGCAGAGCGCCCGCCCTCGCTCGCCGATGCGGACAGCTGGCGGAGCCCGAGCCTGATACCGCGTGCGTCGCGCCCGCAGCTGGAACGGCGATACGTAGCCGCGACCCGCGGCGAAGGGGGCACGTTCACCAGCTTTCCTCGCGAGGCGATGTTCGACGTGGCTCGTACGACGATGCCCGATGTCGAAATCGCCGATGCCGCGTGGCTCGATGCGTACGACGGCTACTACTACGACTCCCGTCGATCGCTGCCGCTGCCGGTGCTCCGCATCCGCTACAACGATCCGCAAGAGACCTGGCTCTATCTGGATCCGACGCGAGGAGGGGTCGTCGATCGCGTCGAGAACGCGACCCGCCAACGGCGCTGGCTGTATCAGGGACTTCACAGCCTGGACTTTCCGTTTCTCTACTACCGTCGGCCTCTGTGGGACATCGTCGTGATTGTTCTCAGCATCGGAGGCGCGGTGCTGAGCGCGACGACCATCACGCCCGCATTGCGTCGCCTGACGCGTCACGCCCGGCGCGTGCGTGCCTGACACTCTGGTGCGCGACGTCTGGACCGCGATGGTGACTCGATGGCTGCGCCAGCCGCAGCGTGTGTGGCTTCGCCGGGCCCTGTTCCAGATTCATCTCTGGACCGGCCTCGCGATTGGCCTGTACGTCGTTGTGCTGAGCCTCACGGGCAGCCTGCTTGTCTATCGTGCCGAGATCAATCGGCTCCTTGCCGCGCCACGCGCCGTACTGGACGAACGGGCGACGCCCATGAGCGCAGACCAACTTCGAGCCGCTGCAGAGCGTGCGTACCCAGGATGGACCGTGACGGAAGTGCACGAGGGCCGCTACCGCGCGCCAGCAAGTGGCGGGCGCGGCGGCGCGCGGCGCCCGCCAGATCCCACGGCGTCGATCACCCTCGAGCGAGACACGCAGAAGAAAGAACGGCTGTTCAACCCGTACACCGGCTCCGATCTCGGCGACTACATCACGCGCGGAGAGTTGTGGCTCCTCTGGCTGGTACGCCTTCACGACGATCTGCTCCTTCAACGTCCAGATGGGCCGTGGTGGAACGGGTTTCTCAGCCTGGTCTTCACAGTCATCGTGCTCACCGGCGGCATCGTGTGGTGGCCAGGCGTGTCTCGGTGGAAACGAAGCCTCGGGGTAAAGGTGACGGCCGGATGGCAGCGCTTCAACTGGGATCTGCACAGCGCCCTCGGCATCTGGGTGTTCTTCTTTCTGCTGATGTGGGGAATCTCCGGCTGGTACCTGGGGATGCCGGAGCCACTCACGAATCTGGTCGAGCACCTCTCGGATCCCGAAGGGCCTTACGGCGAGCGTCCTGGCGACATCGCGCTCCAGTGGCTGCCTCGTCTGCATTTCGGCCGCTGGCGGGATCCGGGGTGGGGACCATGGCTGCAGGCGTTGTGGGCGCTCATCGGACTGGTGCCTGCCATCATGTTCGTCACCGGACTGCTCATGTGGTGGAACAGAGTGGTGCGAAAGCGCCGATCGGTCGTCAGTTTGAGTTCTTTGAAAGAACGCGTCACCTTCTTTCTTCTTCGAGCGTGACGACAAGACGAAGAGGTCGGCCGCCCCTGAGCACGTCTACGGCAGGCATGTCACCGGGCTTGAAACTCTCCAGCGTCATCCTGAAATCGTTCGGCGTCTTCGCCGGAAACCCACCGAACTCAATCACGACGTCCCCCGAACGCACGCCCGCCTTTGCTGCCGGGCTGTCTTTCAACACGCTCGTGAAGCGGAGTGCGTTCAGTCCGCCATGGAGGATCGGTTCGGCCCCGAAATACGGTTCGCCGTCAGCATCAGTGAGGCTTCGCCCGGCTGGTTGACGTGTGGCGCTGAACTCAGCGCGGGCGATGTTCCGGGCGGTTCCGTTGACCACCGACAGAACTTTGATGGCACCTGCGGTGTTGATCTTGTCGGCAGTATCGGACGACCGGTGGTAGTCCGCGTGTATCCCCGTGAAGAAGGTAACGGCAGGGATACCCATTGCCTGGAACACGGCCCAGTCACTGCTCGCGGAGTCAGCCACTGAAAACGCCATCGTGAGACCGACGTCCTTGTTCTCGTCGCGGATCCAGTCGGCAACGCGGTCGGGGACGTGCACGCCCATGACGTGGAGCGGATCCCTTGAGAGGCGGCCGATCATGTCCAGATTGAGCATGGCGGCGATCGACGCTAGAGGGACAGGCGCGTGATCGACAAAGTGACCCGACCCCACCAGACCCACTTCCTCGCCTGCAAACGCCGCGAACATCACCGATCGCTTCAGCTGTGACCGGTCGCGCGCGAGCGCGCGCGCAAGCTCCAGCAATCCGGCAGTCCCGGACGCGTTGTCGTCGGCGCCGTGATGGGTGCGTACGCCGTCCATCGATTTCGTGCGTTCGCGGACACGCCCGAGGTGATCGTAGTGCGCGCCGATCACGAGCCATTCGTTTTTCAGCACGGGGTCAGAACCAGGAATCGCCGCGACAACATTCTTCGCAGTTGTTGTGGCGCGGTGCACATCGGTGGTGACGTGGATCGACGAACCTGTGAATGCGAACGATGCCGGCCTGAGCCTCGCGTCGATATCGCGCTTGACACTGCTGATCGCCGTGCCTTGCTTCTCGAACAATGGCTCGACGGAGCGACGCGACGCATACAACACCATCACACCCGTGTCGTGCGGTGCGGCCAGCGCGACGTCGAAGCTGTTCAGCGTGTCCGCGTGAAACGCTGGATCGACGACAAAGAGAATGACTCGAGCGCCATGTCTTTTTGCGTTGCGCGCTTTCATCTCGAAGGAAGACATGAACGACAGCGGGTGCACCGCAGACGCCGCCGCCCCGATCGGCGGATAGTGCGAGAAGACCACCACCGCTTTGCCCGCCACGTCGATGCCGGCATAGTCGTCCCATCCGGCCTGCGGAGCGGAGATGCCATATCCGGCGAATACGACGTCGCCCTCGTAGACTCCGGACGTCGATAGCGGCAGCGTCACAAAATCGCTGCCCGACTCTTGCTTCTTGTCGTCGATCAGCAGTGCATTCGAGGGGCCCATTCTCGCCGAGAGCGCGATCGGAAAACGTTGGAGGAACGACCCGTCGTCTCCAAGCGCGTCGAGCCCGTACGCCTCGAACTCCCGAGCGATATACTCCGCCGCCATGTCGAGCTCCGGCGTGCCGTTTCCTCGGCCGTTCAATTCATCAGAAGCCAGGAAGGCCACGTGCTGAGCGAACCGCTCAGTTGAGAGCCCGTCAGGAGCGGGCGTCGCCGCGAAGCCAAGGGCGGCGACCAGACACAAACACACGAAGAGCCAGACCTGGCCGGCGCGAATGCGAGCTCTCATCGTCGTCTCATTGCTCGAGCACAGGCTCTACCCAGGGATTGCTCCATCGCCGATCCTGCAGTAACTCCCGATCGGTCAGGCTTTCGAGGAAGGCAATGAGATCCTGGCGTTCATCGGCGGTCAACGTGAGCGGAGTGAGCCCGGTGCTGCGACTCGGGTTCGGCGTGCGCCCACCCGCGACGTAGTGATCGAGCACGCCGTCGAGCGTGGCAATGCTCCCGTCGTGCATATACGGAGCGGTGATCGCGATATTGCGCAGCGTGGGAACGCGAAACTTCCCGACGTCTTCAATATTGCCCGTATGAGCGTACGCACCGAGGTTGTCCTGCGGATACGACATCCGTCCGTGGAGGTTGTAGAGCCCGGTGTTGTGAAACGTGAAGATCGGAGCTTCCTCGGGCGGTGTCGCGACGGTCTTGGAGCCGCCATCGAGGTTGAGCCCGCGGTGACAGCTGATGCAGCGTGCCTTGCGATTGGAGAAGAACAGCACCGACCCACGCAGTGCCGCTGCAGACATCGCGCTCGCATCCTCGAGCTCTCGATACCGATCGAATGGCGAGCGAAACGACACGATCGATCGCTCGAACGCCGACAACGCCGTCGCGACGTTCTCGGTCGTCACGGGCGAGACCTCACCGGGAAACGAGGCGGCGAACAACGGTCGATAGACCTGGTCAGAGGCGAGCTCGCGATAGATGCGCGACTCGTGACCCTGCAGCCCGAGCTCGACGGGCGCGGTGCCGAGCAGTGGAAGGAGTGCCTGTTGTTCGAGGGACTGCAATTGCGGATGTGCCCACGTCAGCGTGTCGCGATACGCCACGTTCACGAGTGACATCGGGCTGCGCGAATGCTCATCCCCGGTCGATCCCAGCCCGCGCGCGCGCCCGTCTGTGAAGGCCAGCGACTGGAGGTGACAGGTGGCGCACGACTGCGTGCCGTTTCCTGAGAGCCGTGTGTCGTAAAAGAGCCGCCGGCCCAACTCGACTCGAGCGGGCGTCATCGGCTTGTCGAGTGGGACGCGTGGCGGCGCCACACGTGGCGGAAGAGCCCATTGATACCGGTCGCCGCCTTGACCGGACAGCGGCAGGGTTGCCCCCACGAGAAGGACCACACCCCAGAGTGCAGCGACGAGGCGCATATGCGCCCTACTTCTGCAGGCTCTCCCGGCGCAGCGTCACGATTGATTCCTCCGTCTTCTCAGAGGTCGTGAACGAGACTGGCCTGGGGTCCTTGCCGCCCTTCTCAACGTAGTTCAATCGCATGGTGTCGGCCGTCGTCTCGTACACCGCCTCCCAGACGTCTCCGTCGGCGTGCACGAGATCCATCTTGAAGGGCCGCGTCGACGCGTCGATGCGAAGGGTGCCGTTGAGAACGTTTCCGCTGGCGGTGCGGATCTCAAAGGCATTCCCGACGATGCTCATCACACCGTTCTTGATCGCGTCCATCGGCTTCCCACCATGCTCACCTCCCGTGACGACCCATCGCCCTTGCAACGGGGTCGACGCAGAGTCCTGTGCGGAGACAGAGCCCTGACCGAACGAGAGCAGAAGCAGGAGGGGAAGTGCGAGGCGTATCATCTAGCGATCGCCTCCCAATCCGACAGAGGCGCCGACACGAATCGTGAACGGAAGCGACGGGAAGCCGAACGCGGCTGCGTAGTCTTCGTCGAACAAGTTGTCCAGCGTCGTGTAGACGCGGAATCGAGGATGCAGACGATACGACGCGCTCACGTCGATCTTCTGATAGGCCGGATCGAGATCCTTGTTGGGCAGGAGCAGCGAGTTCCCGAAGAAGCCGTCGCTCAGGAACGTGCTGTCGTCCCGCGTGCCAGCGAAATAGCCGGACAGCGCGACCTCGAATGGACCCGTGGCGTAAGCCATGAACAGCGTGCCCGAGTTGGTGGGACGCCGGAATGGTCGCGCACCGACGAGCGGCGAATAGGCGCCGATCGGGATCGTCGGAAACGCGGGATTGAACGAGGCGCTTCGGCCGAACGCTTCGGTAACCTCGGCGTCCAGGAACGTGTAGGACGCGCCGAACCTAAAGCCTGCGCCGAGTGCGGCATCGGCCGACAACTCCACGCCTTGCGCGTCGTACGAGGCCGAGTTGATGTAGGCACCGAACGCGGTCGCCGCGGCCACAGCGGGCGGCACACCTGCCGCCACGAGTTGCGTGCGGCTCAAGAACTCGAGCAGGTTCTCGAACGTGTTGTTGAAGTAGCCGATCCGCGCACGGAATCGGCTCGCGGCGAACGCCTGCTCGAGACCGAAGTCGAAGCTGCGGCTCTTCTCCGGGCTGAGGGGGTCAACACCGGCACCAGCCGGCGTTCCGTTGACCAGCGAGTAAAGAGAGTTCTGTCCCGCGTAAACGCTCGGCGCCTTTATGCCTTTGCCGGCGTTGAGCGTGAGCTTCGTCTCGCCGAGTTGCTCGTTCGACGGATTGCGCAGGTACGCCGCGACCGACAGCCGTGGCGTGTAGGCCGTCTCGAAGACCTCGTTGTGCTCGACGCCGATGCCAGCACTGATGTAAACGCGATTCACCAGGGTCGCGCGCCCTTCGACGAATGCGCCGCCGTTGTTGCGTGTGTCACTCGGATCGGCGTCGGGATCGCTGTAGCCGGCCTCGTGCTCGAAGCGGCCGCCGCCAGAAATCGCCAGATTGCTCGTCGCCTGGAATGTGGCCTGGCCAAACAGCGACTGCCGCGCCGTGCGCGACGGGAATGAGTTGGGGTACGCACCGCCGTAATCGAGAATCCCCTGACCGGTGACCGTTCGCCCTTCGGCGTCCGTGAGCGTCACCGTGTCGCCCAGATAGTTCGCGCCGAAGCCGAACGGATCGAAGGGAGTGCCAGTCGGCGACGGGTTCGTGTAGAGCGATTCTGTGTTGGTGGAGCCGTAACGGACTGTGGTCTGCCAACGCGGGCTGATCTGCGAGTCAGCCGCCAGGCTAATGTAGGTATCGCTTCTGTCTGAAACCGAATCGTCCGCGATGAGATACGCGTCGAAGGCATTGGGACTGCCGACACGGCCATCGAGATAGCGCACGGTGCCATAGACGTTGGTTCCGTTGCCGACCGCGACGCCAAAGCGCCCCGCGTACGTATTGTTGCGATAACCGCTGTTCGGGACGTCGTTGTCGGTCGTGTAGTACGAATACTGCGAGAAGTAGTCGAAGCGTTTGTAGGCGCCACCGAATGACAGCGCGTTGTTGAATGTGCCGAGATTACCGCCATCGATCGCGTAGTCGAGCGCCGGCACCCGTGACGTGCCGCGCCGCGTGCTGATGTTGACCACGCCGGTCAGTGCATCGCTTCCGTAAATAACACTGTTGGTCTGACGCAACACTTCGATGCGCTCGACGCTCGCCAGCGTGAGTTGCGAGAAATCGAACCCGCCGCCGATGTCGTTCGCGGGAATACCGTCGATGAGCACCTTGGTAAAGTTCGACTCACCTCCGCGCAGAAAGAGCGAGGTCACGCCGCCTCGCTGGCCGGTCTGGACGACCTGCGCCGCTGGAACCAGACGCAGTGCCTCGAGCACGTCGAGCTTGTTGATCGCTGCGAGCGTCTCCTCGTCGATCACCGTGATCGGAGCGCCGGTTCGCGCTTGCAGCTGCTCCGTCGCACCAGCGGTCACGACCACGTCCTGCTGAAGCGGACCGATCTCGAGCGCGACCTCGATGATGATGCGCCCGCTCTGACCGAGGAAGACGGCCTCGCTCGTCTTCGACTGAAAGCCAGGCATGCTCGCCTGAACCTGATAACGCTCGGGCGCGAGACCGGTGAATGAAAACGTCCCGTCGCTGCCGCTCTTGCTCTCCTGGACGTTCTGTCCTTCTCGTAGCAGCGTCACGGTGGCCCCGGCCAGGCGTGCGCCCAGCGAGTCGACAACGGTGCCGCTCAGCACGGCCTGATTTTGTGCGGCCGTCTGCACCTGCGCGACCACGAACACGGCAAGAATCACCAACACCACTCGAATGATGCGCGTCACTGAACCTCCACTTTTGGCGTTCGGCATTAGAACTTGGGAGCCCAACCGGGCGCACCTGAAGACTTTCTGAATTCTTCGTCAGGCTCTCGTGTCAGGGATTCGAGCGTGGAAGACGATCGTCACTCTGACCGTCCGTTCAGGATTTCGTCAGGGCGCTAGTTCACGAGCGCAAAAGCCACCTCGCCAGAGCCTTCATGGACCTGGCTCGAGGTCGGCTGGTACTCCGTCCATGCGAGCGCGAATCCCTTGCGCCACGGGCGGATGGCAGGCACGAGCGACCAGGCACTCGTCTGGGTGATGCGCTGCTCGGGACTGATCGGCATGCCGGCGCTATCAAATCGCCTGAAGAAGACGTCGTGGACGCCGGGAGTCTTATCGGACCACGCGAGCCCGATGTCTCCGTTGTTCCAGGCGAGATACGCGCCGATCGACTCCCCCTCTGTCATCGTGATGCGCTGCGACTTGTCGTCGATCTCTCCATGCAAGTCGGAATGTCCCCCGACGAACAGGTAGACCTCGTCATTGCCGTCGCGCATGTCGTACCACGTCAGCGCAACTCGTCCCTCGTCACCGATCTTCAGGTCCGGATACTTCGACTCCACACCATCGTCTTTGGTCAAGCGTTCGAGATCAGCACCCGAGCCATTCACACGAGCGAGGAACAGCTCGTTCGCGCGAGTTGATGCGGCAGCGTCGTACACAATCCACACGCTCGACGGGTCGATGGCGAGATTGAGATTCCACGTGCTCTTCGAGGCGGCGCCTACTTTGACGCGCGAATGCGGCTCGTGCCCGTCGCGAGTCCAGGTGCCGACGTACACAGCCTCGGAAGAGTCAGGCTCGGCCTGAATCCAGGCAGCGACGATGACCTGCCCGTCGGTTGCGATAACCGGATTTCTCGACGAGGGTGCGATTGTCTGCAACCATTTCCGGTTGCCGTCGCGATCCCATTCACCGAGCATGGCCGTCTGCCGCCCATCGCTCGTCTGCTCGTACCAGGCGACGGCGAAGACGTCGCCCAGACGTTCGAGACTCGCTTCGTACGAGGCGTCCGGCGTCTCGGTCAGCCGGCGCTCCGGACCGGATGGATGTCCGCTCTCATCGAGCAGACGCATGTAGATCTCGGCGTTTCCGTCGCGCGTGTCGTACCACGCCACAGCGAAGCCATTCTGGTCGCCGGCCAGAGCCGCTTCGTAAGCGCCCGAGGCGCTGTGACTGACTTGAATCGGTGTGGGAACCTGACTGCATGCGGTCAGGATGACGAAATGCAAAATGCAAAATGCAAAATGCAAACGAGGCATTACGCGCGCCGACTCCTCCTCCATCGCCATGCCAGCAACAGGCCGAGCACAGGAAGCGATGCGAGCGCACCAGCATACTCGCTTGGCGGGGCGTCTTGTCGGGCCTCGTTGCGCGCCTGCGTGGACCGATCGCGCTCCTCCATCAAGTACCCTTCAAGTTGCCGGGCGTTGCGGCTCGGTGCCGGCACGGCGGCAAGCCGCGCGGCCATCTGCGCGTCGTTCTGGCGACTGAATGCCTCCTCGCGCTCGGCGGCCGGATCGATCTCCTGGCCCGTCGCCTTCTCCATCTCACGCTTGAAGCCTTCGAGATCCGGAACAGGGATGCCGGCTCGAATGCCCCGTTCCATCACGTACTGCTGCAGGCGTGGATTGCCGCAGGTGTGCTCGGCGCAGCCGACACCGTGACGATTGACGCTGTCCACGTACTCCTCGAGGAGTTTCTTCTCCGTCGCCGCGTCGGCCTTCCAGTAGCCCTTGCGCACGGTCTCCAGCATGCGCGCGGTGATGTCCTGATACGCGAATGGTGAGCTCTTGTCGAAGAACTCGGGCAGCCCCATCTTGTGCTTGTCGTCGACGTACACGTCGAAGGCTTCCTTCCACATGCCGTCCGTCACGGTCTCGTTCGCAGTCGCGTCCCAGCCCCAGAGGAACTCGACGAACGATCGCATCTCGCCGGCGCCGGCGTAGCCTTCCTTCTTCATTCCCTCGATCCACGTGGGGTTCACGTAGCGCGAGCGGAACTCGGAGCCGATGAACTTGTCGATCGACGTCATCTCGGGTTTACCGGGGTCGCGTGTGTTCGTCACCACCATCTCCGGCCCGGTCGCCGTGCCGTCGATGTTGCGAATCGCCGTGGCAAGCCCGCCCATGTACATGAACATGTCGTCGTTATCGAGCGCACCATAGAGCATCGTCGAACTGCTGTGCACGATCTTCTCGGTGCCCGAGAGCGCGAGGCGGAAGACGTCCTGCATCGACTCGCCCCAGAAGCCATTGCCATAGCCGTGACCGAGCTTCCGCAGGTAGTCGTCGGCCATCCCTTTGTCGGTGTCCCAGGTTCCGCTGTTGGCGACGATCGTTGACGTGTTCAGGTTGAAGGTGCCCGGCGGCTCATCGAAGATGCGCACACCGGCGCGGCGATCGGCCTCGAACTCGGTGTAGCCGCGCTGAATGAGGATCGACTTCGTCTTCAGATAGTGACTGCGGACGAAGTTCTCCGCTTCATCAATGGCCTTCACCTCCTGAACGGCTTTGTCCATGAGGTTGGTGACGTTGTTGAACATCCCCTCGGCAGCCGACGCGATGACGATGTCCACGCGCGGACGACCGAGCTTGACGCGCGGAATCACCTCGACGTCCACGACCTTGCCACGCACGTCCCACACTGGCTTCGTGCCGAGCAGATGGAAGATCTGCGACTCGAGCACGCCTTCATGGCGCATGGTTTCGTCACCCCAGATGACAAACGAAACCTTCTCGGGGTACTTGCCGTGCTTCTTCAAATGATCGGCAAGCATCTGATCAGCGAGCTTCACGCCCATGTCGTACGACGCGGGCTTCGGCACCTTGTCCGGGTCGATGCCGTAGAAGTTCTTGCCAGTCGGATACGAGTCGGGATTGCGAATCGGCTCGCCACCACCACCGCCGGCAATAAAGCCGCCGTTCAGGCCACGCATCAAGCTATCGAGCTCCCGTGAGCCTGACGCGACAATGCGTCGATCCATTTCCTCGGCGAGGACCTTCGCCTTGCTCGGCAACAGGCTGCGATCGACGCTGACGATCGCGTCGACCGTCGTATCGCGAAGCGGCTTGTCCGGCACCTTGCCAAAGGTATGCAGCCCGTACGGAATGTTCTCGCTTTTGAGCTTCAGCAGATGATCCTGAATCTCGTGAACGGCTTCGTCGGTCAAGCTCTCGGGCTTTGAGAGATCGAGGCCGAGGTCCTTCGTCAGACCGAGCGCAATGACCTGCTGCCGGATACGCTCGCCGACGGCCTTCGCGAGCTCCGGGTTCTTGTGCAGGCTGGTGTCGAAGTCGTTGATCGACTCGCCGAGCGCGGCGAGCTCGGGATAGAGCCCGCCCTTCTTGAACGGCGGCACCATGTGATCGACAAGCGCCGCCATGCTCCGGCGCCGAGCGACAAGGCCCTCTCCGACGACGTCAACGTTGTAGATGTACAGATGCGGGAGGTCTGCGATCAGCGCATCCGGTGCATCGTCGCTCGACATCCCGATGTCTTTGCCGTCGAGCCACTCGAGCGTGCCGTGCGTGCCGATGTGTACGACCGCGTCAGCGCGGAACCCGTCGCGCAGCCACGCGTACGCGGCGACGTACTGATGGTGGGGCGCGAGATCCTTCGCGTGGTACATCTTCTCGCTGTCTTCTCCCCAGCCGCGAGACGGCTGCGGCATCAGCGCGATCTTGCCGAATTGCACGGCAGGGATCACAAGAGCGCCATCCGACGTCATCAGGCGTGACGACCCTGGAGCACCCCAGTCCTTCAGCACCTTGGCCTTGAGCGTGGGCGTGAGCGCATCGAGCCACTTCGAGTACTGCGCCGGGCTCACCTTGATCGCGGTCCCTGCGTCCACGAGCGCCTGAAGTTCTCCGGGAGCGTAGCCACCCACGTTGCGCGCCTTCTCGAGCAGCGCCTGCAGTACCGCGTCCCCAGACAGATCGCCGCTGCCGACGTCGTATCCGTCGGCCCGCAATCGCTGAAGGATGTTCGCCAGCGACTCGGCGACGTTCAGGTAGCTGGCGCCGATGTTCGCCTTCCCTGCCGGATAGTTGTAGAAAACAAGAGCAATCTTCTTGTCGCGATTGGCCTTGGCCCCGAGCCTCGCCCACTGCGCCGCGCGCTGCACGGCGATCGAGATCTGCGAGTCGATCGGCTTGCGCACGACAATCGTCAGCCCGGTCTCCGGATCGGTCACCTTCTCCTGGCTGCCAACAACGGTCGGCGCGATCGTGCCTGCGAGCTCGGGCACCGCCACGTTGAAGGTGCCTTCGAACATCGACAGCCCTACCGGCGAGTCGCGCCACTCCTTCTCACTGCGCCCGTAGAGGCTGATCAGATTGAGGACGGGGACGTCGACTTTGGCGAGCGCCTTCGAGGCATCAGGCCCCGAGAAGTTGAAGTTGAAACCGAGGATAGCGTCGGCGCGCGGCCTGCCTTCGCCATCGAGAAGCAACCGCTCTGCAGCCACCTCGCCCGGATAGCCGAACATCGGGATCGCTTCGGCACCGCTCCGCTCGATCTGCGCGATCACCGAGTCGAGCAGTTCGGTCTCGTCGCTGTAGTACGTCGCCTTGTAGAAGCTGACTGCGATGCGCGGTGCTCCGGGACGCAGCTTGCCGTGCTGCTGCCGCCACGTGTTGAACTCGTCCCACGTCGCGAAGACCTGGCCCGATTCACGTGGCGCGAACCCAGGCAGAGGCGACCCTTTCCCCGATCCTTGTCGGGGCGATCCTTGAGGGTCGCCTGGATAGTAGTAGCCAAAATCCAGGCTCGGCTGCGGCCTTGGCAGCGACAGACCAGTGACGCCTGCCTGGGTCAGCGCATATTTCAGGAGCCCAACCTGATTCGAGTACCCCATGTGCGCCCAATAGGTCCGCGCACGGTCGTCGAAGATCACCCCCTGCTTGAGATAGCCCTCCTTGGGTAGCAGGCCTTCGCCGATGCCGAACACCTTGCCAGAGCGACCGCGCACCGATGCGATGAGATCGATCTTCTTCGTCGTGTTGAAGCGCTCGAGCATCTGCTGGTTCATCGTGTCCAGCATGAGGACGTTGGCGCGCGAGATCTCGTCGACCTTCACGTCCGACATCACCGACTCGGTGAGGAACGAGAGCGCCACGCGACCTTTGAGGTCGGGCCGCTCCTGAAGCAGCGATTTGAACGCTTTTAGTGTGCCGGGAAGGTTGCCGTCGGAGAAGACGTATGCGATGCGAATGACCCGGGATTCGGGATTCGGGATTCGGGATTCGGCCGCGCGATCTTGAGCGCGCGCGGACACGACCAGCGCGAGCGCGAGGAGCGCGGCAATCTTAGCGGCCCGCTTCATCCGTTCCTTCGGGGACGTAGATGATCTCGCCGTTTGCCAGGCGATACGCGGTTCCAAGACGCTCACCGTCGCCGCTCGCCGTCTTGCCGCTCACCTTGTACGCCGTGATCTTCGTCCCCTTCTTGACGATGATCTCACGCTCCCCCTGCGCGTTCGTCTTGACCATCGTCACCTCGCTGTTCGCGTCAACGAGATCGGCCATGCGGTAGACGGAGAAGAGCGTGATCATCAACCCGACGATGAACACAACGGAGACATCGAAGAGATTCGCGATGCCGGCGAGCGGATCTTCTTCGGGCAGTTCTTCCGGCGACGGGAGGTGAAGGAATCTAGACATGGATCTCGCGCGCGACTTGTTCTGCGAGATAACGTTGCTCGCGAATCGTCTCTGTCACCCAGTTCTGACGCGCGGCAGCGACGACGTACGCCAGCGTGCCGGTGGCGAGACCGATGATGGTACTCGTGAATGCCACCACCATCTGCCCCGACATCGCTTCGAGATTCCCCGCAGCCATCGACGCCAGCGACGACCCCATCGGGATGAGCGTGCCGATAAGGCCCAGACTCGGCCCCACGCGCACCATCATGCGCGCCCGATTGAGTGGACGCCGCGCGCGCTCCTCGCGCTCGAGCACGAGATGCTCGAGGCCGCCATCGCCGAGTGCGTCTTGTGCGCGCGCGGCCTCGACGTCGCTCAACATCTGACGCAGGCTGGCCGGGAGCAGGCGCAGGCGAGCCGCTGGGGCCGCCATGGCCGGGCCCGACTTGAGCCAGGCGGTGATGTCGAAGGTACGACGCTCGCGCCGGCGAGCGACGAAGTCAACGACACACGACCCCGCCATGAAGACGGCCGCGATCACACACACCCACAGGAGAACGAAGACTGGAAATCGAAGGACCTGACCGAGTGCGAAAAGACCGTTCTCGAGAATTGGCAGCAGATTCACCGACGGCTCCACACGGCGTACGCTGCACCAAGCAGCGTTGACGTCGCGACAAGGGAAAGCACCCATGCCGGGATCGTCTGTTGCGCCACGTTCTCCATCCGTACGTTCAGATTCGCAGCGGCCTGCCAGCCATCGAGCACACTGGGCAACACCGCGACGCCAAGACCAAGCGTGCAGACAATCAACAGCGCCTCTTCTCGAAGCGCCTCCGGTGAAAACACCGGACGCACTTGCGCGAGTCGTGCTGTCGCGGCCAGACCCACGGCGACGAGCGGAACCGTCGCGACAACCGGTGCACCGAGCAGCGCAAAGACCTTCACCAGCATTCCTGCCAACGCGCCTCCAAGCACGAGACCGAACCACGCATATCGCGGGCGAAACAGATACACGAGCGCGCCGCACGACGCGACGAGCCCGGCCACCTCGGGGTCGGGCTGCATGCCCGGGAGCATCACGACTGTGAAGAATCCAACCGCCAGAGCAACGAGCCAACGCCGCCGGGGCGCAGCTGCCGCGACGAATGTCGTCGCGCCAAGCGCACACAACATCCACACGGCGTGAAACGTGACCGTCACGAAGGGATCCTAGGCTGTCCGGCCCTTCGCTGTCGTCTGAAGACTGTCTGAAGCGTTCGTCAGGATTCGGGCCTGCCTGGGGATAGTGATGCGAAAAGTGCTGCCTTCAGGGCCAGTTCGTTCGAGCGTGAGCCGCCCGCCGATGGCCTCCACTCCGCCCCGGGCCAGCGACAGGCCAAGGCCCGTGCCCACCACTTCGTTTCCGTCGCTGCGATAGAAGCGGTCGAAGATGTGCTCGCGCGCCTCGGGCGGAACGCCCGGGCCGGTGTCGATGACGTCCAAGACGGCCAGCGAAGGTGTTTCTGACAGGCGCAGCCGGACGCGTCCCGACGGCGGCGTGAACTTGATCGCGTTGTCCACGAGGTTGATCAGCGCTTGCCTGAGGACCAGACGATCGGCGCGGGCTCGCGGCGAGGCGATCTTCTCGATGGTGAGCGTCTGCCCCTTCTCTTCAGCGAGCACGCCGAGATGCGAGACCACGTCTTCGGCGAGCGTGGCGAAGTCCACGGTGTCGAGCGCGAACGGTGGCTGGTGCGTGCCGGCGCGCGAGAGCGCGAGCAGTCGATCGACCAGCTGCGACAGTCGATCGACTTCCTCCAGCATGCTGCCGATGATGCTGCGATACGAGGCCTCGTTGCGATGACCGCGGAGGCCGACCTCACCCACACTGCGTATCGCCGTCAGCGGTGTGCGCAGCTCGTGTGACACATCAGCCGTGAAATGCCGCATCTGATCGAACGACCCTTCGAGGCGGCCGAGCGTCTCGTTGAACACCGACGCGAGCCGGCCCATCTCATTTTCGGGATGCGCGACCGGAAGTCGATCGCTGAGGCGCTCGGCCGTGATGGTGCGAGCACGCTCCGTCATCTGCTCGATCGGCGCGAGCGCACGACGAGCCAGCGTGTAGCCGCCGAGCCCCGAGATCACCACTCCGACAGGCAAACCCAAGATCAGAATGAGCGACAGGTCGCGCAGTTCCCGCTCCATGGCGGCTTCCGATCGCGCCACCTGGATCGTGACCGGTCGATCGACGATGTAACTGCGGCGGCTGAGAACGCGGATGGGAATGCCGCTGGTGGGAAGCGACTCGATCATGTCCTCCCCTTGCTGTGCCAGTAACTGCGCCTCCGGAAGGGGGCGTCGTCTCGCTTCTTCGTTGCTCAGAAGAAGCTGCGTCCCGTCAGCGCTCCACACCTGCACCCACGGTGACTCTTCCTCGAGGAGGAGATCGATCTGCGGAAACGGCATGATGAGGCCGTCGGGACCTTCATCTACCGTTGCCGCTGCCCAATAGAAATCTGCGCGCAGGCGTTCGTCGAGCGAGTCGGAGACATTGCGGCTGACGAAGGTGTAGACCCCGAAGACGTACACGCCGAGCACGACCACCATGGCGGCGACGTACCACAACGTCAGCCGCATGCGAACGCTGTGCGACCGCCACCACCGGCCGGCGACCCAGCGTGTGTCTGTCACGGCTCGCCCTCGCGCAACATGAACCCGACGCCGCGCACGGTGTGGATCAACTTGACCGCATGTTCCAGATCGACCTTGCGGCGCAGGCGTGCGATGTGCACGTCGATCACGTTGTCGAGCGGCGTCGTGCGTGCGGTTTCTTTCCAGACATCTCGCGCCAGGGTCTCGCGCGATACGACCTGTCCCTGATACCGCATCAGGAACTCAAGCAACTCGAACTCGCGAACGGTGAGATCCACCGGCTTGCCGGTTCGCAGCACCTTGCGCGTGACGAGATCCATTTCCAGGTCGCCGACGCCAAGCCTGGGTGCGTCGGCCACGCGGCCGCGCCTGACCAGCGCACGGATACGCGCGAGCAGCTCGGCGAACGCGAACGGCTTCACCAGGTAGTCGTCGGCTCCGGCATCGAGACCGGTGACGCGGTCTTCGAGCGAGTCGCGGGCGGTGAGAACAAGCACCGGGGTCTCCATGCGGCGCTGGCGGAGCGCGCGCAGAATCTCGAGACCGTCGCGACCGGGCAACGTCAGGTCCAGTAGGACCACGTCGAACGTCTCCGTGTTGACGCGAAAGAATGCTCCTTCGCCGGTGCGCTCGACCACCACGTCGTACCGTTCATCCTCGAGGCCTTCGCGCAACGCATCGGCCACTTTCGACTCGTCCTCAACGACCAGGATTCTCATTTTCGGTAGCAACTCAAATTGTCATTCAGAATAGAAGGCTATGGATAGCGTGGCCCCCGAGGCCCGGACGTCGTTCTCGCTTCTCGAGACCATGCGTCTCGAAGACGGCCGCGTCGAACGACTCGAACGGCACATGGCGCGGATGGCCGAGGCTGCGCGCTATTTCGCCTACCAATGGAATGAATCCACGGTCCACGAGGCGCTCGCGGCGGTGTCACGCGAGCACCCGCAGGGTACCTGGCGTCTGCGCCTGCTTCTGTCGGCCGATGGACGCCCGACGATCGAGTGCACGCCGCACGCAGACGACGCGCGCCGATGGCGCGTTGACTTCGCGCTCGAGCCCATCGACTCGCTCGACCCGTTCATCCATCACAAGACGACGCGTCGCCTGGTCTACGAGAACGCCAAACGCGCGAGGCCGGACCTTGACGATGTTTTGCTTTGGAATGAGCGCGGAGAGGTCACTGAGTCCACGATTGGAAATGTCGTCGCGGAGATCGACGGCGTGCGTTACACGCCTCCGGTGTCGTCGGGCCTGCTGGGCGGCACGTTTCGCGCGGAGCAACTCGAGGCGGGCACGATCCGGGAGCGCGTCCTTACGAAGGCCGACGTCGCATCAGCCTCGAGACTGTGGCTGATCAACAGCGTGAGGAGATGGGTGGATGTGATGCTTGTAGTAGGCGGTAGGCAGTAGGCGGTAGGCAGTAGGCGGTAGGCATTTGGGAGCTGGCATTTGGGAGTTGGGAGTTGATATCGTTCATTCCAATGACTGACTACGCGCAGATCGAGAAGCGATTGACCGATGTCCTGCAGTTGTCCCGTCGCCCGGTGGCGATCGCGTTTCGCGACACGCCACCCGACGGAGTGCTTCAACTGTCAGGCTCGCAACCATCAGGCTGCAGCTTCTGGCGACTGGCGGCCGGAGGCCAGGCGTTCTACACGGTGCCGTCCGATCACTACAACTGCCCGGTCGGGAGCTACACGCACAACATCCCGCTGCCGCCGGAACGCGAGGCCGAGTTGAACGACACGCTCGGGCTGATGGTGCAGGTCGGCTATATCAAGATGGAAGAAGTGCCCGGCGTCCCGCGACTGCCTCAGACGCCGCCGTTTACGGTGTACGCGCCGCTCTCGCAGGCGCCGGTTCCCCCAGATGCGGTTCTCATCGCAGGCACGCCGTCGAAGCTGATGTTGTTGCACGAAGCCGCGACGCGCGCGGCGAAGCAGGTGCTGCCATTGCTGGGCCGTCCGACGTGCATGGCCATCCCGGCTGCGCTCTCGGGTGGCGTCGCGTCGAGCCTCGGGTGCATCGGCAACCGCGTTTACACCGGCATCAGCGACGATCAGTTCTACACCGTCATCGCCGGAGCCGATCTCAACGCGATCCTTCGCGAGCTCGACACGATCGTCTCCGCGAATGTGGCGCTCGCCGAATATCACCAGGGCCGGCGGGCGGCTTTGGCCACCGCGTAGTCCTCGGTCCACAGTCCCCGGTCTACGGTCGTGACTGAAGACCGTGGACTGAAGACCGTGGACCGAAATTCAGCCGCTCGAGAATCTCGCGGTAGCGGCGATCACTCCGCAGCCCCTCGAGCCGCGGTTCGACGGCCACGCTCGCGAATGCCGGATCGCGATCGACCCACGCCTGCTCGAGCGCCGCGAATGCACAGTCGTGGTCCTCGAGGCCGGCGTATCCGATCGCCAGATGGAATGGCGACACGTAGCGGCGCGCGTGCAGTGACTGCGCCTGGGCGATCGATTCCCGAGCCTCAGCCCGCGCACCGCCAACGGCCTGCACGTGCGCCAGCCAGGCCAGCCGAATCGGATCCTCGCGATCGGCCTCCCCCACTGACTCGAGCGTCGCGCGTGCACGCGCACACTCGCCTGCTCTGAAATACGCCGCACCGAGCAAGCGCCTCGCGGGGGCGAACTCCGGGAACAGGCTCAGCGCGTGCTGACAGCGATCGATCGCGCGATCGACATCGCCCGACACATACCGGATCCAGGCCGCCATCGTGTTGGCCATGAGACACAGCGGATCCATCTCGCACGCCTGGTCAACGTAGCGCGCGGCATCGTCGAATCGCGAGCCGAGCGCATGCGTGACGCCGTAGGCTCGCAGCGCGAACTCGTTGCTCGGGTTGAGCGCCAACGCTTTCAGGTAGCCGGCCTCCGCCGCCGGCCAATCCATGTCCAGCAGCCGCCAGGTTTCGGCGAGGACAGCCACAGCTTCTGATACCGACGGATCGAGCGCGAGCGCGCGATTCGCCGACTCCCGCGCGGCAAGCAGCGCCTGGCGCGGCGGCTCGTTGTAATACTCCGCGCTGCCAAGCCTGACGCGTGCCAGACCGCCGTGCGCGGCGGCGAAGTCGGGCGCCAATCGCGTCGCCTCCTCGAACCCGAGAAGGGACTCCATCAGTCCGCTGTCACCCGGCTTGGCCCAGTGATATCGCCCGCGGAGATACGCCTGATACGCGAGCGGATGTTCGTCCGCTCTTCGGCCCGTCTGAACACCGGGCACGAGCTCCTGGATCAGCGAGCGCGCCACGAGACTCGCGACGTCGGCCTGCACCGCGAGCCAGTCGTCGGCCGTGCGCTCGTAGGTCTTGGACCACAACTCGGACTCGCTTGCCGTCTCAATCAAGCGCGCAATGATGCGAACGCGCGGACCGTCTCTCCGCACACTCCCTTCGAGCAGATGGTCTGCGTGCAGCGCTTCTCCAATCTCGCGGGCGCGCTGCAGGCTGCCCTTGAACACCATCGACGACCAGCGCGCGATCACACCAACCTTGCCGCGGCAGAGCGGGCCGAGCTGCGCGATCAGCTCCTCGGTCAGGCCATCAGCGAAGTACTCCTGGCTGCTGTCTTCACTCAGGTTGCTGAACGGCAACACCACCAGACGAGTGAGCGGCGCCGACACGGCTTGCAACGCCACGCGGGCGCGATCCATGGCCGCAATGAATCGATACCCACGACGCGGCACCGTCTCCACAAACCGTGGACAATCGGCATCGTCGCCAAGCGCGGCGCGCAGGCGTTTGATAGCGGCGTTCAGGCTGTGCTCGAAATCGACGAAGGTGCCCTCCGGCCAGAGACGATGGCGCAGCTCGTCGCGCGAAATGACATCGCCCGGGCGCTCGAGCATGAGACGAAGAATCTCGAACGGCTGATCCTGAAGGCGTACCAGCCGGGCCCCATCGCGCAGTTCACGCGACCGGCAATCGAGCTCGAATGACGCGAATCGAAGAACCTCGCTGTCCATAGGTCTTTATGCCGTACCTGGAGGAGCTTGAGAAGTGCCGGACGTGATGTCGGGCT
>Ga0315912_10002420_pt1 | contig 19952 bp, 16 predicted proteins | sample VfabasoilMG_FD_204469 | JGI IMG/M metagenome (GOLD analysis project Ga0315912, IMG submission 204469) | Garden soil microbial communities collected in Santa Monica, California, United States - V. faba soil | ecosystem: Environmental > Terrestrial > Soil > Garden | place: USA: California...
GTCGCGTGCAGCGTGCCGCTCTTCCACCTGCCTCGCCTCTTCCACCTGGCGCGCGGGCCGCTCGACGTGAGTGATCAGTGGTCGCATGGCGCGAACGAGCCCGATCGCGCTTGGCTCCTGCGCGAGCTGCTGGCGCATCGCGAGCGGACGGGGGGCCGCGTCCTCCTGCTCGGCGGCGATGCGCATCTCGCGACGGCGGTGCGGGCGCGCGATGCACGCGGGGGGATGTGGCAGCTGACGTCCTCGCCCTTGGCGAATCGCCTGCCGACCTACGTGTATCCCGCGCTCACGCTGCTGGGGCGTCGCTTCCGCGTGCGCGTCGAAGGCCGCACCGAGCGCCTCGCGACCGAGGTGCTCGAGCGCTGGCGCGGACCGAACGTCGGCGTGATCACGGGCGACGCGACGGATGCCGGCGTGAAGCTCCGCTTCGAGCTCTTCAGGCCCGGGCGGCGCACGCAGCTCCTCGCGCTAGATTGACGGGGCGAAGGGCTCAGGCGGCGCGGCGCGGATCGGCGGCGGTGGTCGCGAGCTCGACGAGCAGCGCGATGGCCTCGCCGTCATGGCGCGGATCGGGGGCGTCGGAGGCTGCTCGCATCTCGAGGAGCGCGAGCATGCGCTCGAAGGCCGCGCGCCGCGCTGCGGGACGCTTCTGCGTCGGCTGTTCCATCACGACGCCTTGCGCGACGGAAGCGTCGGGCGCCCCGCCGTGGCAGGGATCCCGCTCGGGCGCGGACGCACCTGCAGGCCAGGACGCGCCTCCAGGCCCGGTGCCACCCGGGCCCTCGCGCGCGCGGGCGCCTGCACGGCGAGATCGCTGACGCGCGAGGAGGCGCCGTCCTCGCCGATGGCCTCGACGCCGAGGAGGTTGATGCCGCTCTCGAGCGGGACGTCGACCGAGAAGAAGCCTCGCTCGTCGGCAAGCTCGCGGGCCGCCACGTGGCCGTTGACCTCGATCTCGATCTCGGCGCCCGGCCAGGCCATGCCCTCGACGCGCTGCACGCGATCCCTCGCCACCGACGAGCTTCGCGCCGGAGACGAGATCGAGAGCGCCTTCGCCATCGCGCGCATCGGCTCGCCCGTGCGCACTTGCACCGGCTCGCTGCGCAGCACGTGACCGTCAGGCGACTCCGCCTCCGCGATGACCTCGTGCTCACCGGGAGCGAGCATCACGCGGGGCACCGTGAAGTGACCCATGGGATTGGCCGTCGCCGAGCCCTGGGGCTCGTCGTCCACGAGGATGCTGACCGTCCAGCCGGCGGGCGCGCGCCCGAGCACCGTGACGTGATCGGCACGGAACGTCTCACCGTCCGTCGGCTTCAGGATCACCACCTCGCCCTCGGGGGCGCGCGGCAGCTCGAAGTCCCCGACGCGCGCATCGCGCTGATCGCGGGGCTGCGGATTCTCGTGACGCTCGCGCGGCGGCGCGTCGGGCACGTCGAGATCCACGGGGATCTCGCCGCGGCCGATGTCCCCCCCGCGGCTGGGGCGCGTGGCGCCCGGCTTGCCGTCGCGGCGCTCGCGAGGCAGGGCTTCGGGGATGTGGGACACGGGCATCTCGCCGCGCGCGACTTCTCCTGCGCGAGGCGCGCGCCCCGTGCCGGGCCGACCGTCGACGTTCTCGCGCGGATCCGGCTGCTGCGGCCGCGGGGCATCCAGCTTGTCGGGCATCCCGTTCGCGACCGGCCCGTTCCCGGGTCGCGGGCGCTCGACGCTCACGGGGCCCTCGTGGACCTGCGCCCACGGGTTCACCACCGCGTCCATCTTGTCGCCGACGCGCTCGATGCGCGCGACGGTCTCGTCGCCTTCCTCGCCGGTGGTCGGCCTGAAGGCGGCGACCTGGAGCAGGCTCTCGCCCGCAGGGAGATCGACCGTCGCCTCGAATCGGCCGCTCGGCGAGGAGAAGGTGCGGCTCACCTCCTGCTCGTCCATGCGCAGCACGACCTCGACCGACGGCTGCGTGACGCCGCCGACGCGAACGCTGGCGAGCCGCGTCCGGCGCGGCAGCGGATCGAGCTGCACCATCAGATCGCCGGCGAAGAACTGCGGAACCTCGACGGCTTCCGGGCCGACGACCTCGAACGACCACTGCTTGGAGAATGCGCGGCCGAGCGAATCCGTGACGACGACCTCGGCGGCATGGCTTCCCACCGGGAGAGCGCCCGGCGGCCGGAACTCGACGTGCATCCGGCTCACCGTGGCCTGCGCCGTGACGTCCTGGCCGTCCAGCATGAGTCGCACGCTGCGCACGGCCTCATCGCCGCCGAGCGACTCGTAGCTGGCGTGGATGATGGCGTCGGGAGGTACCGCGGGCGTCCCGTTCGAGAGGGCGGGAGCAACGATCGCTGCGGCGAGCAGCGCGGTGACAACCTGGGTGGTGAGCGTTCGAGGCATCGGAGCATCCCCGTCGGCACGGCTCCGCAAGCCGGAGCGTGAGGCCGATCGCCTCGGGGAGTGCAGGAGGCGTGCCGCGGGTCCCATGGCGGTGAAGCAGGTCCCACCGGCCCCTGGAACGTGCCTCGAACGATGATCGGATGGTCGAATCGGCCCTCTGACGGTACGGGCTGGTACATTCATAAATAACTGAATCAACTGATTTTACAATTCGAACAGGCTGGCCGGCTGTCCTCGCGCCCGAGTGTCGCGCTGGATGTCAGCGCCTGTCTGTCGGGCGCGACGCCGGCTCCCATCGGCTTGGAGGCGTTGCAATCCGTTCCCAGACAACGGTCGCTCCCGCGACGCCCGACGGCGGGTTTTCGGCCATGGCCGAGCGACTTCCAGGTGGCACGGGCCCTGCTCTCCCGGACCCGCGTCGCCGCCTCCATGCCGGGGGCATCGCTCGCGCGAGCCCGTCGCCATGCTCCGCCATCCCGCTCTCGCAACCGTCCTTCCCCTCCTGCTCGCCACCCCCGTCCTGGCGCTCGATCACTCGGGTGACGTGGCCGGCACGTGGCTCGCGTCGGACTCGCCGCACGACGTCGTCGGCAACGCGCTCGTACCCGCAGGCTCGACGCTCGTGATCGAGCCTGGCTGCGTCGTCCGGTTCATGGCCGGCACCGGCCTGACCGTCGAGGGGATCCTCCAGGCCGGCGGCCCGGGCGGACGCGTCACCATGGATTCCGCGACGCTGCCGGGACTGCCGGGCGACTGGCGCGGCATCACCCTCTTCGGCGCCGATCCCAGCGTGATGACGAGCGTGGACATGAGGAATGCGCGCGTCGCCGTGACAGTGCGCGCTCACGCGGGGCTCGAGGCCAGCGACGTCAGCGTCGATGCCTCCCTCCTGCACGGCATCGCGTTCCTGCCCGGATCCTTCGGTACCCTTCAGGACTGCAGGTTCACCGGCAATGGCATGGCCGGGATCCTCATCGCGACCGCCTCGCCGCGCGTGCTCGATTGCTCCTTCACCGGAAATGTCCGGCCGATAACGCTCATCGGCTCGTCCGGGCCCGACTTCCAGGGACTGACGGCGTCGGGCAACGCCGAGGGCGACGCGATCCACGTCGATCCCGCCTGGTCCATCGACGATCAGGCCGTCTGGATCGACGGGGGCCTGCCCTACCTCATTCCCGCCGACGGCAGTCTCGTCATCGATCCGCTCGGCACGCTCGCGATCGCCGCGGGCACCGTCGTGAAGCTGGGTGCTCGCGCGGGAATTCGCGTCAACGGAGAGCTCTGGGCGTCGGGCACCCTGACGCAGCCCTGCCTGCTCACCTCGCTCGCCGACGACTCCGCCGGCGGCGACACGAACGGCGACGGCGGCGCCACGACGCCGACGAAGGGCGACTGGGACGCCGTGCAGGTCGAGTCGGGCGGGCTGGCGCTCGTGCAGGCGACGGAGATCCGCCTCGGACGCGACGGCATCCGCTCGCTCGGTGGTCGCTCCGTCCTCTACCGCGCCGACGTGCACCACGCGCTCGACCGCGGGCTGGCGTTCGGTCCCGGCGCCGAGGGCGTCATCCGCGAGTCCGCCATCCATGACTGCGACGTCGGGGTGCAGGTCGCCGAGGCTTCGCTCGTCGGCATGGGCCGACCCGGCGGCGGACCCGATGCGGGTGGTGGCAACTCCATCACTTGCAATGTTTCGCTCGATGTCCAGAGTCTCAACGAGAGCAGCGCGCTCCTCGCCCTTCACAACTGGTGGGGCCCCGCGGGACCCGATCCCTCGCGCCTCTCGGGCTGGATCGATGCGAGCTACGAGTCCGTCTCCGTGCCGCCGTTCCTCTCGGAGAGCCGCGTGCTGCGCGTGAGCCGAGCAGCGCCGGACGACATCCGCCTGTCCTGGAACGAGAGCACCTCGTGCGACTCGCTCAGCGCGTTCTTCGCGCGGGAGCCGAACGGCTTCTTCTCGCCCGCGGGTGCCTCGACCGACGAGACGCTCATCCTGCCGCTCGCGTCGCAGCCTGCTGGGCTGGTGTTCTACGTGGTGGAGATCGACTAGAGCGGCGGGGCCGCGATGCGGATTGGGTAGCCCGTTCCGCTCGCCGGTGAGGCTCACGCCTGACCATGAGGATTCGCGGCGAGCGCTTCCGCCCCATCCGTGCTCGTGGCCAGAGCGCCACGAGCCCGGACGGCGCGGCCTGTTCGGTCCTTCCGCAATCGCACGGTTGCTGCATCGAGCAGGCTGCCAACGCACCAGCACGCGATGCCGCGTGCAATCTGAGCGCGACGACTCGCCTAGAACACCGCGAAGCCCGCGAAGGGCGTGGAGCGGGCCTCGATGCGGAGCGCGAGCACGATGGGGCCGACGAGCACTGCGTGCAGCGAGAGCAGGAGGGGATCCGGCGAGCACGGGAAGGCGGGCACCACCCAGCCGCAGGCGCCGCACTGCACGAGCGTCGCGTCGCGAAGGACCTTCGTGAGCGCGCGCTTGGCGACGCCGGTGTCGCCGCAGGAGGTGCAGGCCGTCGAGTCCCATGGCCACGTCGTGCCACACCACTCGCAGCAGGCGATCGAGCCGGTGCGGGACGCGGCGCAGGGCCGCTCGCCGCAGGTCGGACAGCGTCGCGAGCGCGGAGCCTGCTCGAGGAACGCGGACAGGGCGAGGGTGGTACGCAGCATCTCGGGCTTGAGCGCCTCGCGCAGCAGCGCGACGCTCGCGTCGATCGGGAGGTCCAGCGTCTCGGCGGCTCGCGCGACGCCCTCTCCGTCGTCCGACAGCGCCGCAGGCAGGGCCTGCTCGACGAGCGCCGGCGCGACGGCGTGCAGCGTCGAGGACGGCGCGAGCTGATCGCCCAGCACGCGCAGCAGGCGCGCCACGCGCGCCGCATCGATCGGCAGGCGCACGCGCGGGATGATGGGCTCGCCGGAGCGCACGCGGGCGAGCGCCGCGAGCCGCGCGGCGTCCGGAAGCCGCGCCATGGGGGGATCCGCCGCGAGGGACGCGTGCTGGAGGTCGAGGATGATCTCGCAGCGCTCGAGCGACTCCGCGGCAACGCGCACGTCACGGCGGAGCTCGGCGACCGCTTCGTCGAAGGGCAGCATGTCACCCGATCATGCACCGCCCGACGCGGCACGCGCTGCGGCGCGCATCGAACCCTCCCGCTCGGACCGCCCGTCGTGGCAAGCTCGCCCCGGCAGTCGCGCAGGAAGGTCCACATGGCCCACGACGTCTTCATCAGCTACTCGAGCAAGGACAAGCCGGTGGCGGACGCGGCGGTCGCCGCGCTCGAGGCGCGCGGCATCCGATGCTGGATCGCGCCACGCGACATCATCGCCGGCGTGGACTGGAGCGAGGCGCTGATCGAGGCGATCGAGGGAAGCTCGTGCGTGCTGCTCGTCTACTCGCAGCACGCGAACGAGTCGCAGCAGATCAAGCGGGAGGTCGAGCGCGCCGTCGCGAAGGGCATTCCGATCATCCCGCTGCGGCTCGAGGACGTGCCCATGGCGAAGAACCTCGAGTACTTCATCTCGATGCCGCACTGGATCGACGCGCTGACGGAGGAGCGGCGCAGGAATCTCGCGTACCTCGCCGACACCGTCAGCCTGCTGCTCGATCGCCAGAGGGGGCGCGCGCCGGCGAGCCCGCGCCAGGCTGCGCGCGCGCCGGACTCGACGCCCGCGGCGTCGCGCCCCGCCTGGCGGATCCTCGTCGGCGCCGCGGCCATCCTCATCGCAGCTCTGGCAGTCATCCTGCGGCCGAAGCCGGACGATCGCGACCCCGCGCCCGTCCCCACCGCGCCCGAGCCGTCGCCGCCGGCTCCCACGCAAGCGGCGGGCCCGACGCAGGCGGCCCCGGCGCGGTCGCCCTCGCTCGATCCCCGCCTCATCGGCCGCTGGGCCGCGACCATCACCGCCCAGGGCGTCGCGTCGGATCACCTCGTGGAGATCGGCGACGACGGCGCCTACGCGTGGCACGCGGAGATCACGGATGGCGGAACGCTGCAGGCCGGCAACGGCGGCATCCTCCAGTCGTCGCGCAAGAACGGCACCTTTCCCCAGGGCTACCGGTTCGACGGCGCCGACGCGGTCACCATCACGGGTCCCACCGGCGTCTCGCAGTGGCGGCGCTCGACCTCGAGCGAGGGTGGATCGCCGACGCTCGATTCGCTGCTCTCGGGCACGTGGGTCATGGACTTCACCGATCCGAGCGGCAACGCTTGGAAGGGCACCTGGCACGTCGCCGCCACGGGCGCCTACGACTTCCGGATGGTCGCCGACGATCGCGGAAAGATGACCGCGTCGAGCGGCCGCTACCGCGTCACGTCGCAGCAGCATCCCCGCCCGCGCGAGGGAAGCTACGCGTTCGAGTCGGAGAGCAGGATGCGCATGGGCGAGGACGGCGCGAGCGTCGGCGGCACGTGGCACCGCAAGGACTGAGCCCGGTGAAGGGCGCTTCCGGGCCGGAGATCGTCCCGCTGATCCTCGGCATCACGGGTCATCGCGACCTGCGGACCTCGGACGTTCCCGAGCTCGAGCGGCGCGTCGGGCTGATGCTCGAGGCGCTGCGCGCGGAGATGCCGACGACGCCGTTCGTCCTGCTCTCACCGCTCGCGGAGGGCGCGGATCGGCTCGTGGCTCGCGTCGCCCTCGCGCGGGGGGCGCGCCTGGTCGCGCCGCTTCCCCTGCCCGTGGCCGAATACGAGCGCGACTTCCCCGAGAGCCTCGACGAGTTCCGCGAGCTCCTCGCGAGAGCGGATCATTTCGAGCTGCCCGCGGGCGCGGCCGATGGCGACGCCGTGCGGGATCCAGCGGGTCCCTCACGCAAGCGCGCCTATGCGCGCTGCGGCGCCTACATCGCGCAGCATTGCCACGTGCTGATTGCTCTATGGGGCGGCGTGACGAAGGGACCGGAGACCGAGCTCGAGGGTGGCACCGCGCAGGTGGTTCGCTTCCATCGCGAGGGCGTGCACGCGCCGCTCATGCCTCCCGGATATCCGCCCGATCCCGTGGATCGCGGTCCCACGTGGCACGTCGTGACGCCGCGACGCTCGAGCGACGTGCCCGCGCGCGTCGGCGAGGGACACGCGGAACCGTGGCTCGATCTCCCGCCGACGGGACTGCCCGAGGCCGAGGCGCGCGATCTGCAGCAGCGGATCCGCGTACGCATCGAGCGCTACAACGCGGAGATTGTCGCGGCGCGCGCGCGGGGCGAGGTCCCTGGCGACGCGACGGCGCTCGTCCCGCACGCCGATGCGCCCTCGGTGCCGGACGTGGCGCAGGCGACGGCGCGCCGCTTCGCCGCCGCCGACGCGCTCGCCTCGCGATGGCAGCGGCGCACGGTGGAGGCGCTCTGGTGGGTGCCCATCGGCGCGCTGGTCGCGCTGGTGCCGCTCGAGATCTTCGCAGACTGGCACGAGCGGCGCGGCTGGCTGTTGGCGCATGCGGTTCTCGCGGTGAGCATCTACGTGGCGTGGCGGCTGCGCGTGCAGCGTCCCGCCATCCAGGATCGCTACCAGGACTATCGCGCGCTCGCCGAGGCGCTGCGCGTCGAGTTCTTCTGGCAGGTGGCGGGCATCGGCGTGCCCGCGGCCGAGCGATACCTCGGATCGCAGCGCACGGAGCTCGACTGGATTCGCCTCGCCCTCCGCGCTTTCACGACATGCACGCCCGAGGCGCGGCGCGCGGCGCTAGCGCCGCCGGCGTCCGCAACGACGTCGAGGATCGAGCTCGCGCAGCGGCACTGGATCGATGCGCAGGCGAGCTGGTTCGCTGCGAAGGCGCGCGCCAGCGAGAAGTGGGCGCATCGCTGGGATCGCGCGATCGAGGCCTGCTTCCTCGTGTCGATGGCGACGACGGCGTCGGCGCTCGCGCTCATGTTCCTGCTTCGGGGCGAGCTCGCCGTTCTGGTGAGCGAGCTCCTGGAGCGCCACGCCGTGCACGAGGGCCTCGTCGCGTTCATCGCCGCGCCAGGCGTCATCGCGGCGCTCCTCGAGTATCGCGCGACGCGGCGCGCGCATGCAGAGCACGCTCGGCAGTACGAGCGGATGGCGCAGGAGATGGACCTCGTGAAGCGCCGCGTCGAGGCGCTGCTCCGCGCGGGCCGCACGGACGACGCGCGCGATCAGCTGCTGCACGCAGGCGAGCAGGCCCTCGTCGAGAACGGCGACTGGGTGCTGCTGCACCGCTCGCGACCCGTGAACGTCCCGCACGCCGGGTAGCGTGCGAATGGCCGCGGGCTTGCGCGGCATGCGATGATTCGCGGAATGGACGTCATCATCGCGTACGACCTCGAGACGACGGGGCTGGATGCCGCGTCTTGCGAGATCGTCGAGATCGGCGCCGTCCCCATCATCGACGGTCGCATCCGCGAGGACTGCGCGTTCCATGCGCTGGTGGATCCGGATCGGCCGATTCCGTCCGAGGCGACGGCGATCCACGGCATCACCGACGAGATGGTGCGCGGCAGGCCGCGCATCGAGCTGGTGCTGCCCGAATTCCTGCGCTATGCCGCGGGTCACGAGCTGCTCGGTCACAACCTCGAGTTCGACCAGGGCTTCATCCACGCCGCCTGCCGCAAGTTCGAGCTGCGTGCCCCGGCCGGGCGCGTGCACGATACGCTGCTGCTCTCGCGCCAGCTCCATCCAGGCGAGCGCCGCCACGCCCTCGACGACACCTGCCGGCGCCTCGGCATCGACATCGGCAACCGCCACCGCTCGCTCGACGACGTGCTCCTGACCTGTCGCGCCTTCCTCAGCATCCGCGAGCGCCTCGCCGCACGCGTCTGATCGGTAGGACCCGTCAGGCGCGCTGGCGCTCCCAGTCCCAGGCGTCGCCGCGACGGGCGCGGCGGTAGAGCTCGATGCCGTCGTCGGCGGCGACCTCGAGGTGGGCTTGCGGGCGCGCGCGCAGCACCCCTTCGTCGCCGCGCATGAGCACGATGGCCTGCTGTGGCGTGCCCGCCGGGCAGTCGGGCCAGGGACAGGGCAGCTCGTCGTTGCTGCGAGGATGCGTGCAGGAGGACATGTCGATCCGAGGATCCTGCGCCTCGTCGGGGCGGGATGCTCCGGCGGGCGCGCGATCGGGCGAGAGCTTGGCGTCGCGATCGACGCTGCGCAAGGTCAGCGGTTGTCGGCGTGTCCCGTCGCCCAGCGAAGTTGCGCGACGAGCCCTTGCAGCAACTCGATCTCCCGCGACGTGGGACGGGCGCGGGCCAGGAGATCGCGCAGCTCGAGGAGGACGTGATCGGGCGCCTGCGCGTTGAGGAATCCCGCCTTCAACCCAAGCTCGCGCGCCGCGGCGAAGAGTCGCTCGATGTCGCCCTCGCGCGCAGGCCGCGGCTCGGCGAGCGGAGCGTCGGCCGGACGGCTCGCGAGCGCCAGCTCGTAGGCCAGCACGACGACCGCCTGCGCGAGGTTCAGCGAGGGCTGCTCGCCTACCGTCGGAACGCGCACCCGCACCCGGCAGCACGAGAGCTCCTTGTTCGTGAGGCCATGATCTTCGCGCCCGAACACGAGCCCCGCGCGGGCGCCCGAAGGGAGCGAGGCCGCCTCCCGCGCGAACTCGCGCGGCGCCACGACCTCGCCCGCGAGATCCCCCCGCCCGCTCGTTGCGCCGACGAAGTCGAGATCCGCGACCGCCTCCTCGAGCGTCGCGAAGGACGCGGCGGCGTCGAGGACGTCGGCGGCGTTCCAGGCGAGCGCGCGCGCCTCGGCATGTCCGTCGCCGCGCGGAAGGCAGTGCCGCGCGCCGACCAGCCGCAGGTCGGCGAGCCCGAAGTTCTTCATCGCGCGAGCCGCGGCCCCGACGTTCGCCGGGCGCTGCGGCTCGACGAGGACGATGGTCGTCAAGATCCCGCGGGGATCACGGACAGCCGGACGATCGATCGTAGGGAGCCGCGTCGCAGACGTCGCCGCAGGCGTCGAGGTCGATGTTCGCCTGATCCGTGTTCGCCGCGAGCGGGCAGTTGTCGCAGGCGTCGCCTACCTGATCGGCGTCGCCATCCTCCTGGAGGGGATTCGCGTCGCTGGCGCAGTTGTCTGCCGGCGCGGGCGCACATGGGAGACCGGACGGATTGTCTCCTGGGTTGACGAAGCCGTCGCCGTCGGCATCACAGTCACAAGCGTCAGGGATCCCGTCACCGTCCATGTTGGGGCTGCTCGGATCGAAGACGAGCGGGCACGCGTCGCACGCATCCCCGATGAAGTCCCCGTCCGCATCGGCCTGACCGGCATCGGCGGCGAGCGGACAGTCGTCCTCGGCGTCCTGCACGCCGTCACCGTCGGTATCCCTCACGGGCTCGGGGCAGGCCGGCCGCGCCCAGGGCGCGGGCCAGCGCTCGACGCCGTCGGACTGCGTGCCGAGCGAGCTCTCGGCACCGATGCAGAAGCTCGAGACGACGTAGTAGAAGAGCCCGAACGGCCGCTGCGCCGTGTCGGTCACGGACGTCACGCGCAGGTCGCCGCCGCCAAAGCACTGCACCGTGTCCAGCGTCTGACCGAAGAAGACGCCGTTGAGGACGAAGCCGCGGTAGACGTTGTAGCCGAGCGCGTTGGTGACGGCCGCCCAGCTCACGACGACATCGTCGCCGGTCTTCGTGACGTCGAGGAGCCCGACGGGATCGAGCTGCGGATTGCCCGAATCGTTCGGGAAGCAGTCGCAGATGTCGCCGATCGAGTCGTTGTCCTGATCGCACTGCTGTCCCTGCGCCTCGCCGGGATCCCCCTGGTCGCCGTCGGCGTTGCAGTCCGTCGGAACCGTGTTCGGCGGATTCGGATCGCGCGGGCAGCTGTCGCAGGCGTCGCCCGGCCCGTCGAGATCGCTCTCGTCCTGGAGCGGGTTCGCGACGTCCACGCAGTTGTCGCATGCGTCGCCCACGCCGTCGTCGTCCCTGTCCTCCTGCGCCGGATTCGCGATGGCCGCGCAGTTGTCACAGCCGTCGGCGAGCCCGTCGCCGTCCGCATCGTTCGCATCAAACGGACCCACGCAGCCCTCGACGGCGCCGATGTCGCAGATGGGGCCGAGCGGCCGGCTGAAGAGACGCTGATCGTCGGTCTGGCAATCCGGCGTGCCGCTCACCGGATTGGGTGAGCCCGCATCGAGCGCGGGGCTCCCGGCGAGCGGCCCGATGGTGAGCGTGCGACCGCCGTTGTCGGTGAGCGCCCCTTGGAGAAGCGGATCCAGGGGCGCGGCCGGCGTGCCGGTGAGATCGCCGATTCCGGGCGTGTAGTTGGCCTGGACGGGATCGAGGATGCCGACGAGGTTGTAGCCCGCGCTCACGAAGATCCCCGTGAGGCCGTTGGTGTCGGTGCCGAGGTCGTTGGGGAAGTTCGCTGCGAGGTTTCGATCCCAGGCCTGGTTGCCCGCGACGATCGTGTTCGAGAGCGTGATCGGCCCGGCCTGCGTCCAGAGTCCGCCGCCATTGCCGAAGCAGCCCGGCCTCGCCCCGATCGCGCGGTTCAACGTGATCGTGCAGTTGTTGAGCGTGATGACGCCGCCGTCGCCGCAGCGAACGGCCGCGCCATGGCACTCGACGGTGTTCAGCGCGAGCGTGCAGTTGACGAGGTCCGCCGTGCCCGTGACGACGTAGATTGCTCCGCCCTGGTCCGAGTGGTTCTGGCTGATCGTGCAGCGTCGCGCGATCAGCGTGCCGGCCGTGCCCGCCGGCGTGCCGACGGCGATGCCGCCGCCCCAGGCCTGCGGGCCGTTCGGCACGGTCGTCTTGTTGTCGTCGATCGTCGTGTCCACGATCGTCGTCCGGCCCGCGCGCACGCGCAGGCCGGCGCCGAATCCCTCGGACATGCGATTGCCCTGTATCAGGGAGCGATCGATGATCGCCGTGGCGTCGGAGATGTAGACGCCGGCGCCCGCGAAGTCGTTGCCGGATCCCGAGCAGGTGTTGCCCGAGATCGACGAGTTGGAGATCTCGAGGCTGCCCTGCCCCATCCAGACGCCGCCGCCGAGCGCCGGATTCGGACCGCCGCGCACGACCTCGTTCGCGGTCACGAGGACGTTGTCGAGGATGAGGCCGGCCGAGTCGGTCGCGTCGGGTGCGCAGAGGATGCCGCCGCCGTTGCGCGGCGCGGCGTCCACGAAGCCGCCGCGGATCGTCAGGCCCGTGAGCGTGAACGCGGGGGGCGCGTCGCCGGCGCGCGGGTCGAGCAGGAGCACGCGATCGGCGATGCCCGCGACGCCACCGCCCTCGATGGAGAGCTGCGCCGAGCCGGGCCCCCGGACTTCGACGCTGCGGGTCGCCGTCAGCGTCGATGTCAGGGTGATGACGCCGGGCAGCGGAAGCGCGGCATCGAAGAGCACGACGTCGGGCAGGACGTCGTTGTCCGCCTCCTCGAGCGCCGCGCGCAACGTGCAGGTCGCGGCGGCTGTCGCGCAGACGCTGTCGCCGGGATTCGCATCGGGCATGTCGGCGAGGCTGTCGACCGTGAAGGTCGCCTGGGCCCTTGCCGAGGGCGCGAACGGGACGAGCGCCAGCGCAACGAGCGCGAGTGCCGTCCGAACGGCATGGATGTTCGGCATCACGGCCTCTCTGGTGTCGGCGATCGACGCGTCTAGTAGTCGTTCCGCTTGCCCCCGCCATTGGGCGAGTGGTCGGTGTTGCCGCCGCGCACGTCCTTGCGCGGGCTGAGGTCCTTGACCTTGGGCGACTTCCTCGCGGTCTTGCTGGTCGATCGCGTGCTGCTGCTCTTCTTCTTGGTCGCGGTCTTCGTCGTGGGCATGGGCACTCTCCGCAACGCGCGGCGACGATCGGTCGCCGGCTGGGACGAAGATCATCCTCCGCCCTGCGCGACCTGTAAAGGCCCCTTCACGGGCGCGGCGGCATCTCCGGCTCGAGATCGCAGCCGAGGCCGTCGGCCACGCGGTTGATGTAGGAGAAGTACGCGATGACCTGCGCCGCGTCGTGGATGGCGCGATCGTCGAGGCCCGCGTCGCGCAGCGCCTCGACGTGTCGCTCCTCGATCGACCATGGCTCGCGGACGAGGAGCTCGGCGTACGCGCAGAGGGCCCCGTCGCGCGGCGAGAGCTCCGCCCGTCGCCAGTCGGACTGGATCGCCTCCACCATCGCATCGGCTGCGCCCTCGGCACGGAGATCCTCCCCGTGGGCGAGCAGTCAATAGTGACAGTGGTTCAGGGTGGACACGAGCGTCGCGAGCATCTCGCGCTCGCGCCGCGAGAGCGGCGAGGGCCCTCGCATGATCGCGAGATAGAGCGCCATGGACGCTTCGAGCACGGCGGGGTTCGGCGACATCGTCCGCACGATGTTGTAGACGCGCCCCGCGCGCCCCCGCGCCTTCTCGAACGAGACGGCGACGGCACCCCGCGCCTCGTCGTCGCCCACCAGCTTGATGAATGCCACGCCGAGCCTCCTGCCCCCGAACGCATCGCGGAGCGCGGAGGAGCATGGCATCTTCAGTCGCCGACGACAGGCGCGGGCACGCGGCGGCGCGACGACGTGAGGGCGAGCGCGAAGAGTCCGGCGAGCGTGCCCAGCAGGCGGACATCGGCGCGCCGCAGAGCGCTCCCATCGGGCGGCCGCGCGACGAGAGCGCCGAACGTGCCGTCCTCGTCCGCGAGAGGGAACGTCGCGTGGGACGTCGCGCCATCCCCGATCCCCTGCCGTGCGATGCCCTCGTGCTCGGCAACAGCCTCGACGGTGCGGCGCGCCTCGTGGAGCGCTCTCGCCTGGGCGCTCTCGTCGGGGAAGCCACGATCCCCTCCGATGCCGCGGACGCGCAGGCGCTGGCCCTGACGCGTGGCGAGCACGAGCCGGCTTCCGTCGCAGGCGCGCGAGGCGAGATCGAGGATCTTCGAGAGGCGCCCCGAGAGCCGCCCGTTCGGCGACGCCGTCAGCTCGGCGGCATGCAGCAACGCTTCGCGGCGGAGACGCGCGTCGCGCAGCATCGGTCGCGCGGCGCGCGTCCGGCGCTCGAGATGCTCGATGCGACGGCGTGCCCGGATCAGCGCGTCCACGAGATCCTCCGTGTCCGCGCGCCCCGTGAAGCGCTGGCCCGCGAGCGGCGGCGCGCAATCGCGCCGGGCGCGCGTGACGTCCGCGGCACGCGGCGGATCCATCGCGGCGCTGCGCTCGATGTCGTGCAGGAAGGCGTGCTGATGACGGGACTCCGCGAGGGTCGTCGCGATCCTGCGCAGTACGTTGCGCGCCGCCGCCGTCTCGCGCTCGCGATGCACCGCCATCCCCCAGGCGCCGTGGATGCGGGCGAGGAGATCGTGCGAGCGCCAGCTGTCCTCGGCGGCGCCGCTGCGATCGAACGCCTCGCAGGCGATGCGCGCCTCCGCCAGCGCCACGCCGAACTCTCGTTGCGCGAGCTGCACCTCGGCACGGACGACGCGCGCCTGGGACGCGACGAGGAGATCGCCCGTCGCGAGCGCGAGCTGATGCGCCTGCTCGACCTGGCCGAGCGCGGCGCCCGTGTCGCCCGCCAGCTCGCTGCAGCGGGCCGACAACATCCGCAGCGCCGCGCGATCGGCCATGCGCCCCGTCAGCGTCGCGAGGTCGAGCCCCTTCTCAGCGTGCGCGCGCGCCACCTCGAGGTCGTGTCGATCGACGATCGGTCCCGTCGCGCCGACGAGCCTCACGGCGCGCCGCAGCCAGCACCGCACGAGCGACGCGTGGAGCCCCGGCAGCTGCTGCATGAAGCCGGCGGCCTGCGCCCGTGCGAGAACGTCCGTCAGGATCTCGTCGGCCTCCTCGACGGCACCGAGGTTCACGAGGAGCGCGCCCATCAGTCCGCGGCCCTCCAGCTCGACGAGGCGGTCGCCCGCCTCGACGGCGTTCGCGACGGCGCGCGCGAGCAGCTTTTCCGCGGATCCCAGCTCGCCGCGCACCGCGCAGGCATGCGCGAGTCGCGCGCGAGCGAGGGCCTCGAGACCGTCGTCGCCACAGGCGTGCGCCTCCTCCACGCCCTCGCGCAGGCGGAGCATCGCCGCCTCGAGATGGCCCTGCCGCACGAGAAGGAAGCCCATCTCGCACGAGGCCCTCGCGCGATCGGGTCCGTCCGCGACGAGGTCGAGCGTGCGGCGCAGCCAGCTCACGCCGTCGCCCGTGTTGCCGAACGCGCCGTGGATGGCGCCCAGCACCGTCGCGGCGGCCGCCTCGAGTCCGCGATCTCCCGCATCCCGCGCGCGGGCCATCGCCTCCTCGGCATGAGCAAGCGCCTCCGCGTGCTCGGCGCTCGCCCAGCAGGCGCGCGCGAGCTGGACGAGGAGCTGACCTCGCGCGGCCGCCGGCGCGTCATCGAGCTCCGACAGGGCGTCCTCGAGCGCGGCGCGCGCCTCGTCGAGGCGGCCGGCACGAAGCAGCTCCGACGGGTCCTCTGCGGTCAGCGAACGGGGCGACGAGATGGATTCGGGGCGGGTGCCTATCGAGCACGACATGGGCGAGACCTCTTCATGGGACGTGACGGGGATCGCAGGTTGCAGGTGCCACCAGGCTCGAACGAAGGCCGATCACGAGGACGAACTCCCACCCGAATGGCGCGAGTTGCCATCGAGGGGGCCTCCGGCGCGAGCCGGGGGCGAGTTCGGAACCCCGTATCAAGCGCGATGCCAGCAGGTCCCTTGGCTTGAAAGTCCTGCGGCGCCGTCCGACCTTTCGGCACGTCCCTGGATGAGAGCCGCCCAGACGTGGCAGCATTCAGCCGCATCGAACCGCCCGGAAAGGCTCTCGCCGTGAGACGAGTCCTCGGCTCCTTCCTCGCCTTCATTGCCCTGGTCGTCGGGGCCGCGCCGGCGCAGGCCCGCAGCAACCTCGTGCCGATCCCGCCGGGCAGGACGCAGGCGCCCACGGAAAGCACTTGCGCCGCGCCGGGCTGCCACACGAGCTTCTTGCTGAACGCCGGCAACGTGACGCTGCGCCTGACGGACACCGCGACCACGACGGACTTCATCGAGTACGTGCCGGGTCAGACGTACACGCTCACGCTCGCCATCTCATCAGGCGAGACCAATCGCAGGCGCTGGGGCTTCCAGATGACCGTTCTCGACGGCGCCGCCACGCAGTGGACTCCGCGGCCCTTCGGCACCGTGGCTGCCAACGCGCGCTACCAGCTCCAGCTCACGGGTGGCCGGCAGTACGTGAGCCACACGACGACGGGCACCTGCAACCTCTGCCCGAGCACGAGCTGGGACCTGACCTTCGTGGCGCCCCCCGACCCCGGAAGGGGCGGCATCACCTTCTATGCGTGCGGCAACGCGAGCAACGGCGACGGGAACGTGCCGGGCGACTACATCGAGTGCGTGACGTTCGTCGCGACCGAGGCGATCGCCCCGCCGGCCGACACCGACGGCGACGGCCTCACCGACGCCGAGGAAGCGACCGAGCTCACCGATCCGAACGACATCGACTCCGACGACGACGGACTCTCCGATGGCGAGGAGGTCCTCGCCGGCAGCGGCTCGACCGATCCCAACGCCTGCGACACGGACGGCGACACGCTGCCCGACGGCCTCGAGCTCGGCGCGAGGGCGCCGATACCCGATCCAGACGGTCCGGCGGGCCCGCTCCTCGGCACGCTCGACGACGGAACCTGCTTCCGCGCCGACACGGAGCCGTCGTCGGGCACCGATCCGAACGACCCCAACACCGACGCCGCCGTCGGCGGCCGCACCGATACATGCACGGACGGCGAGGAGGACGCGAACCGCGATGGGCGCGCGAGCGCTCCGGAAACGGATCCGAACGTCGAGGACTGCCCCCCGGCAGGCTTCGGACTGCGCATCGATGCCTCCATCACGGCGCTCTCGGGTTCCGCCGGCGCGGCCTGTGGCCCGCTGACCGTCCCGGTGATGATGTCGCTCATGCAGTCCACCTGCGGCTCGCCGCGGCCCACTTGCATCGTGAGCCAGTGGTCCCTGCGTCCGCCGTTCGACGACACGCTCACGCCCGACCTCGCTCTGCCCGACATGCGACGCGCCGGCGAGGCGGCGGCCTCGTTCGAGCCGGCCGTGCTGACGCTCTACGAGCTCGAGACCTGCGACCTGACGCTGCTGGTCTCGAAGGACCGGAACGACCTGCTGATCGACACGCGTTAGGGTCGGACCCGCCTTCCCTCGACGCGCCCCGTCGTGCCATCCTCGCGCATGCTCCGCCCCGGCCACGCGCTCCTCATGGCGCTCGTCGCGACGACCTGCGTGGCAGCGGAGTTCTCCGGCTCGGCCACGACCGTCGTGCGCGCGTTCGACGTCCTGCACTTCGAGCTCTCGCAGCAGACGGGCGGGCCGCCGCGCGTGCTGAAGTTCCGGCCGGTCGATCAGTACCTGAGCTTCGCGGTGGACGAGCTCGGCCGGCGGCGCGCGTGGACGCTCGATGCGTCGCTGCGCTGGCGCATGGATCTCGCGGGCGATCCGCGCTTCGATCCGCAGCTCCCGGCGGACGATCTCTCCGACGAATGGCAGGACGACGACCTCGACCTCCGCACGCTGCGCGCGCGATGGACGTCGCGCCATGGGCTGATGGGTCTCTCGCTCGGACGCCAGCCGACGCTCGTGGGGATGGGCTGGGACGCCTTCGACGGCGTGCGGCTCGACTTCCCTCGCGCTCCGCACGTGAAGGGGTTCGTGCAGGCCGGCATGCCCGTCGACACCTGGGACTACGGCTCGCCCGACGACTCGGGCTTCACGTGGGCGACCGGCGTCACGGGCGTGCTGCCGCGCCACGGGAGCCTGGGCGTGGACTACGAGCTGGTGCGCAGCCACGGCATCGACCTGGAGGAGAACGCGGGATTCGACCTCGCGCTCGACTTCGACGCGACGCGCATCGCGGCGAACGTGGACTACAGCCTCATCCAGGACATCTACGGCGAGACCAGCGTCGAGCTCGAGCATGCGTTCCGGCAGCGGCACGTCGTCACCGCCGGGTTCACGCGCGTCGTCCCGATCTTCCGCAGCGACGAGATCTGGTCCGTCTTCGAGGTGAACGGCTACGACGAGATGCGGCTCGACTACCAATGGCGCGGGCCGGGCCGCGTGCAGGTCGGGGGGTTCGTGCTGCGGGAGGTCTACGACGACGCCGACCTCGAAGGGCTGCGCTCGATCGATCGCGCGGCCGCGACCCTGCGCTTCGAAGGCAGGCGGGAGGCGGTGCATCGCAGCGAGATCGGCTGGCAGCATGGATGGAGCGGCGATCGGCTCGCGCTGCGACATGACTCGGACTGGGCGATCACGCCGCGGCTGCGCGTCGGTGCCGGCGCCTCGCTTCATCGCTACGAGAACCGGTACCGCCTCGTCGAGGACGATCAGGTCGTCGCGTTGCGCGGGCGGCTCCAGTTCGCGGGCGACGCGCGCTGGGCTCTCGGGCTCGAGGTCGAGCAGTACTTCGGCCGCGACCGCGACGCGACGCGTGGAATGTTGAGCTTCACGACGCGCTTCGGGACGCGGCGCCACGGGCTGCCCTGGTGGGGCGGACGCTCGACCGGATCCGTGGCGCGCCAGGCGCATGTCGCGTCGCCGCGCGCGAAGCCCGCGACGGAGAGTCCTCGATGAGCGCGCGCCGGCTCCTGGCGCCCGTCGCCGCCGCCGTGATCGCGGCGCTCGCCGTGGCGCTGACGCCCGGCGGCCTCCACGCCGACGAGGATGCCGCTGCCGCGGAGGCGACCACGACGGACGTGCAGGCGCCGCTGCCTTCGCGACAGCCCTTCCCCCCGCCGCTGCTCGCGCTCGCGGGCGGCCACCTGACCGAGGGCGACGCGCGGAATCCGGCGGTCTATCCGCCCGAGCGCGTCGACATGTTCTTCAACCACGAGACGCACGTCCACGACATCCACGTGACCTGCGTCGAGTGTCACGTGGACGCGCCGAAGAGCCGCTCGCCCAAGGACGATCTGATCCCGGCGAAGAGCGCATGCCTCGACTGCCACGATGCGCTCGAGGTGCCCGCCGAGTGGGACTCGAAGGGCGCAGCGTCGTCGGCGCTCTCTCTCCCCGCCGCGCATCTCCGCTTCTCGCACCACGATCACGTCGAGGAGGCGGGCATCGACTGCCTCGCGTGCCACGCGGGGGTCGATCGAGTGAAGGTCGCCACGCGCGAGCATCTCCCGTCGATGGAGACCTGCGTCCGCTGCCATGCCGAGGAGGGCGAGCCCACCGACTGCAAGACCTGCCACGTCGCCGGCCGCGCGGGGACGATCCGGACGAGCTTCGCCTCGGGCGAGCTGATCCCCGACGATCACGGGCTCGACTACCTGAAGCGCCACGGGGCTGCCGCCGAGCGCGACGTCGGCACTTGCGCTGCCTGCCATGTGCAGGAGGACTGCCTGAGCTGCCATGACGGGGCGATTCCGCCCGGCTTCCACGAATCGAACTACCTGCTGCTCCACCCGCAGGACGCGATGGCGAACGCACCGCCGTGCGCGTCATGCCATCGCATCGATCGCTTCTGCCGCGACTGCCACTTCAAGTCGGGCGTCACGCTCGGCAGCCCGATGTTCAGCTTCCTCGGCGCGGCGTTCCATCCGACGGGCTGGATGGATCACGCGAGTGGTGACTTCCACGGCCACGAGGCGAAGCGCAACCTCCAGCAGTGCGCCGGATGCCACGCGAAGCAG
>Ga0315912_10002421_pt1 | contig 19950 bp, 21 predicted proteins | sample VfabasoilMG_FD_204469 | JGI IMG/M metagenome (GOLD analysis project Ga0315912, IMG submission 204469) | Garden soil microbial communities collected in Santa Monica, California, United States - V. faba soil | ecosystem: Environmental > Terrestrial > Soil > Garden | place: USA: California...
CACTACGCCACGATGGCTGCGTTGCTCGACGCTCACCGTATTCCCGATACGACTCGGTCTCGCGCCTTGCCCTCGCGGCGCAGCTCCGCGCCTAACCGGCCACGAACTTCCGGCACCGAGTACTAGTGTTGATCGAACAGGAAAGCCCCAACGACGCCGAGCGCGAACGTTTGTTGGTCGTGTTGCTGCGCCGCGATCAGGGCTATGCGCTCGCTGGGAGCAACCGCGGCCTGTTGAGCTGCTACCAGTGTGCCGGAGCCAAGGGCGGCGATGGGCAGCCCGATATCCAGCTCGAGCGCGGCGTGCTGCTCGTGAGTCAACTGTCTGGCTCACGCTGGTTCAGCCACGCCATCGATCGCCTACGCTGGAACCGTGCCCGTCGACGGGTGGAGCTGATCGGCAGAGATATCACCGACGTCGATGCGGCCACGGGTCGCTCCAGCGAAACCATTTGCAACTACCTCACGCGCGAGTGCATTGAGACGATATCCCCAACACAAGTCGATGATGAAGGGCGCGAGATCGACGTCCCCACCGAATCGCGCAGTTGGAAGCTGCCCAAGCGCCCACTGCAGCGCCTCGAACAGCTGAAAAATCCGTTGTTGGACTGACTCGTGATAGGCGATGGCGGACCAAAAGAGCCTATCCGGCGAAGGGCATCACCGTTTTCGTCGTTCGGGAACGCCAGACTTTGGCCTTGCGTTGACTGTCCACGAGGCACGAACAACACAGTCACGGCAGCAAACAAGAGGGCGGCGCCGACGATGATGTACATGAGCGTTCTCTTCTTCGAGGTTATCGGACCTTACGGGAAGGCGTCATCCGCAGACTGTTCGAGCGGTGCAGCCTTGCGTAGCTCCGCCGCGGTTTCGGGCATCGTCATATCCGAGCGTCGGACGCACGCGACTTCAAGTCAACGAGCCGAACGCGAACGTTGCCACGGCAAGGTCGCACGCTTGGCCGTGCTCGGCAGTGCGGATGCGGCTGCTTCCAAGTCGGCGCGTGCGTCCTCGAGCGTAGGCAAGTGGCCGCGCAGCCCGGCATCGCTCGCAAACCGCGACCAGGCCGAGAGTTCGAGGGCATGCGATCCGCTTTCGGTGTGCACCTGCGTGCTCGCGACGAGGAGACGCGTCTCGAGCTCCTTCGCCGGGCGACCCGCACTGCGGAGCTGCTGCTCCGTATCGACGCGGGCGAGCAGGGCCGCAGCTTCGCGCGAGAGTCCGTCGAGTTGCCACGAGCCGCGCTCACTGCCCACAATGATGAGCGGCGGCCACAGGCGTCGATGCACGAACGTGACCTTGCCACCGACGAGCTTCGCGGTGATGACCTCGGCCTCGAGCGCGAGCGCAACCGCATAGATCGACTTCGCTGCCGGATGGCCCCACCACGACCCGCGCACCGGTTCACGGGCGATCAACGTGGCCAGACTCGGCAGCGCTGGGTCTTGCAGCAGGAGCAGGCCATGGCGCTCGAGCACGGCTCGCGCTTCGATGAGACCGGGATTCGTGTCGGTCATGGCTCGGAGTGTGGCCTTTCAGGGGTCGGGCGGCCGTAGGAATGGCCAAGGGCTCGCTCAGGCAGCAAAACTTCGTTCGTCAGGACACTCGAATGCCGGCTACGGGCAAATGACGTTGTATCCAAGGTAAACGACCGGTTGCTGCAGGTCGGGGAACGGCGAATCCGCGTCGAAGATCCAGGACGAGGCATTGGGACGTTCGACGAATCCGCCCCCGCTCTCCGCGATGGGATTGCCCGCGAGATCGCGGATCTGTTCTGCGGTGGCGAGCGTGTCCGCGTCGTAGTGGATCACCATGCGGCAAAACGGAGATCGGCCCGTGGGATGGCGAGCCCCATCACGATTAGAATCGTCCCGACAAGGTGAGTCCAGTTTGGTGGAACGTGGCGGTCGGTTGCAACCGCAGGTTGTGTCGTCGGCGGACGAGCCCCACCGCAAGGAGCGGCGTACCGACGACCGCTAGCGTGATCGATGACACGACGGTCCCGAGCATGGCAGCTGAAAACGCGCTGCCACGTCGAACGGCGTCCGCAGCACAACTGGGATCGTAGGAGTAAAGCAAGTCACACTCGACGTACCTTTCTTCCGCGCGACGCACTTGCACCGCCAAGATCGGTGCCGCGACTCCGGACACGATGGCGAGGCTGAGAAAAACTGCACCCGAAACGATGAGAGGCTTCGCTGGTTTTTGCTTTCTGGGAGACGCGTCGAGGATCGAAGGGGATTCACCAGCAAGGGATGGCTCGGCGGGGGACGAGCGTGGGTGAGCTTCCATCACGACGATGCTCGCGAGTTGGTCTTGCGCTCGCGCTCGGTCTTCAAGTTCTTCATGGCTGGGAAAGTGGCCCGCTCGATCGATCCAGCCGACGTACTCCTGCAAGTGTCGCCGAGCGTTTTCGAGGTCGGCCTGATTTCGACCTTGGGTGTAGGCTTTGAAGTGGGCTTGCCCCAAATCGAGCGCCAATACATGCCGAGCGGCTTCGAGGTCGGGGTTGCCGGACATTGCGTCGTAGGCGAGTGACCACCAACGCGAGGCCTCGGGAAAATCCTGGTCGGTATAGGCCGCCAATCCCTGGTCGAACAACGAGCGTGCGAGTTGATGGGGTTCGTCCGCAGCCGATGGGCTTGCGGGATCAGGAGCTGCCACTGCACTTCGCGCGACGCCACATGTCGGGACGACGAGGGTCACAATCACGAAGGCTCGAAGGCAACGTTGGACCACGAAACGGAGCGCGTGCGTCGGCATATCGAGGTGGTATGGCCGCGCCGAGATTCGATTGCGAAAACTGAGCACTGCACACATGAAGGCCCCCCCGTCGCCCAAGCCTCGCGCGATTGCCCGGACGCAAACAGACGATCCAGCTGACGCCGTTTGATCGCGTCGGCGCAAGGTCAATAGAAATTCACGGCAATCGTGGGCGAAACCGAAACCGAAACGCGAGGCGTCGAAAGGCTCGACACTCGTCCGAACCGGCCGGCGATTCGCCCTCCTCCACTGAGCGATCGGACCGCGGCAAGAACGACCTTCCGACCGGCAGTTGGATCGCGGCCCCAGGACCCACGACGTGGATTGCGTTCCTGGACCCGCAGCATCAACTTTTCTGCCGAACACAGATGACCCACGTGCGTGCAAGATCGAGCCGAGCTTGATCTTGGGCAGGATCGCTCCTCCCCCCGGACGACGCGCTCCGGGCGAGCCGGCGTCAGCCCTGCCCTCGTCGGATCCGTGCCAGGAGCGCCCGCTCGGTCGTCGAAAGCCCGTCGGGATCGAGTGCTGCCTCGAGCCGGCGATCCACGAGCGCGCGCTCGAACGCCTCGCGTCGCCCGGCCTCGTCGAGGTCGTACCACGCCGGATCGGGCACGATGCGACCGTCGGCATCGCGCGCGCGATAAGACCCGGCAACGCGCTCGATCAACACGTCGCGTTCGCCCCGGTCAGAGTCTCCCGTTTCGGGTTCGGAGTCGCGCGGTTCGGGCACGCTCACGAGGTAGTCTCGAGAGCGTGTCCATGGTCCCCGCCCTCGCGTGGCTCGGAGGGTTGGGGCTCGGCTACGTGGTCGAATCGTACGCGCACGAGGATCCCCAACTCAGACTCGAGTGGGTCGCACCCACGGAGTGTCCGTCCGCAGACAACGTTCGGACCACGGTCGTTCGCGCTCTCGGAATGCAACCACCCGATCGAATGGCGCTGGCCGCCGAAGCGCGCATCGATCGCGTGGATTCCGGCTTCCGACTTCGACTGGTGATCGATGACGGATCTGGCGCTTGGGAGCGAACGCTCGAGTCCGTGAACTGTGAAGAGCTGTCCAACGCCGGCGCGCTCATCTTGGTCATGACCGTGGATCCTCGGATCACGCAGCTCGAGCCTGTTCCGTCGACCGCGGACCTGGCCCCATCGGTTCCGCTGGCCTCGAATGACGTGCTGGGTGAACCTCCGGTCGTTCCCCCGATCGCTGCAGCACCGACCGCGACCGCGGTGGCTTCGTCGAAGAATGCCCCGCCGTCCGTGGAGCCCACGGACGGCGTCGAACAGGCGCCATCGACTCGAACGCCGGCCCCCCCACGACGGCGGCTCGACCTACGCTTCCTCGGTCGTGCGCAGGCGGGCTTCGGATTCGGCCCGTTGCCGCGGATCGGTGCAACGATCGCGCTCGGGCTGGGCTTCGGCACGGGGTCCTGGCTGGTCGAGGCCACGGGGAACTACTGGATGCCGGTCGATGGAGACGAGCACGCGGGTCTGCACATTCGCGCCCAACTCTGGTCGGTCGGGCTACGCGGTTGCGGTCAGTTCACATGGTCCAAGTTGAGCGTGCCGATCTGCGGCGGAGTCGAAGCTGGGCAGATCGTTGCCGAGGTTCGTGGTGATCTGCAGGAGTCGAGGACCGCGGGTGACGCGTGGGCAGCTGCGACCGCAGGCATCGGTATCGTCGGTTGGCTGGGACGCGGGTTTGGCGTGTGCGCCCACGGGACCGCCCAGATCGCGCTGCGCCGCCCCGGGTTCGACACGCAGCCATCGGGAACGTTGCTCTGGAGGGCCCGTCCCGCAGGAGTCCAGATCTTGGCGGGGCTCTGTGTACGATCACGGTGACGGACCCGTGCGGGTCCGAACACCCATCAGGATCGTGGATGGATCCGCGACCGCCGCGACGATCTCCCTCGCCGGGCTCTATCGCGAGCACGCGGGGTTCGTCTGGCGCACCGTGCGTCGGCTCGGCATGCCCGTCGAGTTTGCCGAGGACGTGGTGCAGGAGGTTTTCATCGTGGCCCGCAACAAGTTGCCCGAATACGCCGGGCGCGGGTCCCCCAAGAGTTGGCTGTTTGGGATCGCGCGAGGCGTGTGCGCCAACGTTCGTCGGTCTCGGGATCGAGCTGCACGACCGCGGCCCCTCGTGCCGGTCGAACAGCCGCCTGGGCCGGAAGAGGCCATGGGCACCAAAGATGCGGTCCGTTTGGTGGAGTCGTTCCTCGTCACGCTTCCCGACGATCAACGGATCGTCTTCGAACTCGCGGACATCGAGGGCATGAGCGGCCCGGAGATCGCCCAAAGCCTCGGGGTGAAGCTCAACTCGGTGTATTCGCGGCTACGCCTCGCTCGTCGTCGATTCGAAAAATACTTGGCTCAAAACCAAAGAGGGAGGAATTCCGATGGCCACACCGCGACCCTCGCATGAAGGCGAGCCCAGCCCGTTGTCCTCGTCCGCACAGCAGATCCTGCGAGCGTACCGAGACGCGGTCGACATTCCCGGCGACGTGCGAAGCCGACTCCAAGGCACGTTGGAGCCCGTCGCTATCGCTCCGCGCTCCCCGATCGGCATCGGTCCGCGAGCCCTTGGTCCGACCGATCGTGGTCCCGAACGGACCCCGAGTCGTCGAGAACGGTCGTTGCGGCTCGGCGCTCGGAAGCCGAACTACCGTCTTCCGGTTCTTGCGGTCGCACTTGCGGTGGCCGCGGGCGTCGTCCTGTCGATCGGGGTATCGGGCATGCGCGAGCACGCGCGCTTGGATCCACCGGATCCGTCGAGCGCTTCGGCGTGGCAACGCTCGCCCGGAGCGTCTGTCCGTTCGCTCGCCGAGCCTCGAGATTCCGAAGGACGGCCCTCGAGCGAGACGTGGCGAGCGTCGCAAGGTGCCACGGAGCGTCCAACCCCGCCGGAAACACCTTTCGTCTCGGCTCATCGACCCTCGCAGGACTCGGCCACAGGCCAAGACCGTCCAGACCCACCCGAACCCGACGCAGAGACTCCGAAGCCGAATGGGCCTTCGGCTCCACCGGAGTCCAATGGCCCCTCGTCTGCGTTCGCGACGGCACAATTGGGTGAAGAGCAGGCGTTGCTCGTCGAGGCATGGTCGGCATTCGCTCGCGGCGATCTGCGATCGACCCGGGATTGGACACTCGAGCACACTCGCCGGTTTCCTCGCGGTGCACTCCGCCCTGAACGTGAAGCGATCGAAGCAATGGTGGAATGTATTGCATCAGGATCTTCCACCCAAGCGCACGCATTCATGGCTGCCTATCCACGCTCGTTGCTCGTACCCCGCATTCAGGAGGTGTGTTCGCAAAAACCCTCCACCCCTCCGCCTGGATCGGACTCCCCCCGAACACTTATTGATTGACGATGAACAAACCAATCCTACTCACCGCATTCTTCTCGCTCTGTGCTTGCATTCCACTCCCCACCACGATTGGCGTCGAGGACGAAGACGACGATTCGAAGGCTGACGAGGGGGACGGCCATGAAGGGGCAGCGAAGCCAGAGGCTGATACGAATGAAGACGAGGACGAGGGGGACGAAGGGGACGAGCCCGCAGCCGACGAATCGTATGCCGACGAGGGCGATGAGGCCGACGACGAAGGCGCAGACGAGTCCGACGAAGGCAACCCTGGGTCCAACGAAGACCTCAATGAGTTCGAGTGCCTTCTCCCCGGAACGCCAACCGTTTCCGTTTCGATGGCGACCGTCGCAGGACCGTCGACGGAACCAAACGTTTTCGTGGTGGAAACCGTGGACGAGCCATGTGTCATTGGCGGCCAGGGCATCGTCCCAGGTGGCAGCAACGGCAACGCGTTCTTTCCTGGCGACTTCCAGGTCACCGTGCGCGAATCATTTTCCGACGATGAAGCATCGAACGAAACGATTCGCAGAACGAGCGAAACTTACGTCCTCGAAGACGGCAATGACTATGTACTCGTCTTCCCGAACGACCTCTCGTCCGAGGTCATGGTGATCGACGACCCGAACGTGCTTCCTGGGACATACTCCGTGCGCTACTTCAATTTGCAGGCGGAGCCCGTGACGATCTTCGGCTGGGACGTGCTCGATCGCTCCGCCCCACCGATCGTTCTGGCGGAGAATGTTCCCCCCGGAGGCTTCACGGACCGCCTCATTTTTGAGCTCGTCCCCGACCCCGAGGGCGTCGGATCGGTGGTGCCGTTCGTCTCGAGCATCGATGGCACGACACCTCCGTTCGAGGACGAACTCGACGACGACGATGAGGAGAGCGACTTCACGGTCCGATGCGGTACCGGAGGGGGCCTTCACCAGACCGCGTTCGTCTACGATTCGACGACCTTCGTTGGGTATATTTTCAGCAGGTCGCGTTGCGTCGGGGCCATCGACGAGTCCACCTCCGAAGACGAAGGGTAAGCCCTCCCTTCGACTCCGTGTCGAACGAGCGTCGGTCGCCATCAACGTCATGCGGTGGCGACCGCGACCCGGAGACCTACATCGACGAGTCCCGCCCCTGGAGGGCTAAAACCACGGGTCGAGGTAATGCCCGCGACGACCCCAATAGATGCACCAGCGGCCGGCCGCGAAGAGAATGTGGGCTTTTCCGGCGGGCGACTCGAGCTCCTCGGGAGCCTCGAGTTGCTGTTCGATGCCGCCCAGACTGTATTCGGTCACCAGGCGACGCCCATGCTCGATCAGGATCTGGCCATATTCGATGAGCTCCTCGGACGACTGCGTGGTGTAAGCACGCTCCATCAAGTCCTCGCCGAGGATGTCCGCGCAAGCGTCGAGAAACTTTCCGCGGAAGGATGTGAGATCGACGTCATGCGAGATCACACCGTGCGTGTAGACCGGTAGACCGTCACACGGCGGAGCGAGTTCGAGGACATGATACCCTTGCATTTGTCCAAGGGCGTCACGCTCCTCATCGTCCGCGGCGGTATAGGAAGCTGGATCGTCGAGGTCGATCTCGAGCGACCCGCAGTCGTGATCATGGTCGTGATCATGGTCGTGGTCGTGGTCATGGTCGTGGTCATGATCATGCTCGGCATGCTCCGCGGCATGACGCACTTGCGCCAGTACCCAAGCGTCCGCAGAGCGATCGGTGCCGACGACAGGGGCCCCCACCTGAGTGTGCGCAGAGATCGAGATGGCCTCGTACCGCTCGTGCATATCCTCCGTGAGCTCGCCTCCTTCCGTCCGCTTCGCGACGAGGGTCGCAAACTCCGCTTCATGTCCGGGTTTCGGCTTGTTTCCGACGAGCCAATCGAGCCCCATGGGACCACTCTATCAGAGATGGGTCCGCCGGTCTGGCGCAATATCCGATGAACGACCCGTAGGAGCCGAAGGCCACTCACGGAGGGGCCGGGTCCAATCCATCGTCGGCGGCTCGCGGTTCGCTCGAGGGCTGCATCGGTTCGATGTCCGCGACGACCGGGAAGTGGTCGGACGCCACCCTTGCCGTCGGCGTCGCATGAACTCCCAGCCGCCGTAATGCACGGACCGGGTGTACCCAGATCCGGTCGAGTGCCACGAGCGGCCAACGAACGGGAAACGATCGTGGTCGGGGCGTTCGGCCAAGCCGATCGTCGAGGACGTGAACGACCGAGCGCCCAGGTAGCCAGTCGTTGAAGTCCCCCAGCACCACGACTTGGTCGTAGCGAATGGAATCGAGGTAGTCGAGAATCTGCCGGACCTGGAAACGGCGTTCGTGTACACGCAGCCCCAAATGCGCCGCGAGTACGTGGAGGGTCGCCCCCCCCACATCGATGGTCGCCGCGATGGCACCACGTGGCTCGCGGTGCTTCATCGAGAGATCGATCCGATGGACGTCGAGTAGGGGATGACGGGAGAGGAGCGCATTTCCAAAGCAGTGGGTCACGCTTTGGAGCGCGGGACCGAGTGCGCACTCATAGCGATCGAGCGTGGTCAGAACGACGGGTGTTCGGGTTTCAATGGCCACACTGGCGGGATAGGTGAACTCTTGGAGCGCGACCACGTCGGCGTCGAGTTCGACGATGACCGAAGCGATCCGATCGGGATCCATGCGTCCATCGGTCCCGACGCAGGCGTGCACGTTGTAGGTCGCAACGCGGATCCGTGACGCTCCCATCAGTCGAACTCGCCACCCTCGCGGCGCCCGGATGCCGCGCGGAATCCAAGTGCACGGCCGGCGTAAACCAGGCTTCCCGCCATCGTCGCGACGCCGTTCCACAACGCCGAACGGATCGACCACCGCCGCTTGAATCGGCCAGGGCGGATCGGTTCTTCGGGATCCGCCGCCCAACGAAGGGCATCGGACGGTATCGGGGCCTGCGTGGGAGGAAGCTCGATTCGCACGAGCGTTCGGTCGTGTCGAGCGCGCTCGTCGAGCAACGCGCGAAGGCTCCCGGCGCGTCCGATTGACGATGCAATGGTGTCGGGCGACAGACCCAGATGCTCGGAGAGTAGCCGATCCCGGATCCCGACGATACCGGCTCGGATCCGCTCGTCACCCCGGGCTTCGATGGAGAGATCACACTCCGTATCGACCCCCATCGATCGATGCGTACAGTTGGCGGAGCCGATCCGCACGAATTCGTCGTCGACCAGCATCACCTTGGAGTGCACGAACGTCGCCACATCGCCCGCACGTGATGCCATGGGAGCCACGAGTCGTAAGCGCTCGTAGGTGTCTCCGGCGACGAGCCGCGCAAAGAGGTCATCCCGCCATGCACGGATGGTCTCCTGCTCGAGCCAGCCCTCGCTATCTCGTGGCACCACGAGGACCACTTCAGGTCCGTCCGGTTCGGCGAGGCGGCGGAGGAGGGCTTCCAACAAGTGGGAGTTCGTGAAGTACTGATTTTCGATGTAGATCACTCGCCGCGCGGCTGCAATGGCGTCGAGAAAGAGTGCCTCGCATTCGCGCACGGCCGACCGACCTTCGATCGCCGGCATCGTTCGGCTGATCGCGACGTCGACGTTCGTGAAATCCGGCGCAACGTCCAATGGCCAGAGATCGTCGCCCGAGGGCCGGACCGGTGGCAGACGTGTCACCCCGAACGCGCGCCATCGTTCGCGCACGAGGACGCCCAAGCTTGCGGCGACCGGACCATCGACCAAGGCCTGAACCTCGTGATACGGCCCATAGGTCGCGCCCATCGGTGTTCGGCGCAGTGGATCATCGGGCCGGTGGTCGCTCGTATCCCAACGACACGAGGTCAGGTCGGTGCTTCCGGAAAACGCGAGTCGGTCATCGACCACGACGACCTTTTGATGGTGGCACCCGCCGACCGGATGACGATCGTCGAACTCGAAGTGCACGCGTCGGGGCAACGCCCATCCCAACCGAAACCGGGAAAACGGATCACGCTCGAGTGCGAACAGCGGATGGTAGTCCCACGTCAACAGGTAGCAGTGAAGCGCCTTGCGTCGCCGCACGGCATGCGCGAGCACCTCGTCGAACCGAGTGGGTGCCTCCGACGAGTCGGCCCCCGGCTCGAGATCGATCCCGGCCGTCATGTCCCAGCCCAACATGAACACCGTTTGAGAGGCCGCGAGCACGGCCCCGCGCACCCGCCGAAAGTGTTCCGCCGCATCTTGAATCGCATAGAAGCGATGCGCGCGATCGATCCGCCAACAGTTGCGTCCAGGCTGCAGGATCGGCGCGCTCATGCTGTCCACCCAGTGTGGAAATCCGAGCGCACGAGCACTCCCGCAACTCCTGCACGTCTCCCCCGGGTCTTGGGCCGGATCTTGGGCCTGGTCTTGGATCAGAGGTCGCCGGAGACCTCGACCACGAAGTCGCTCGTCGCATCGTCGAACGTCGCGTGAAACCGGATGGGCCGACAGCAGACCGCACAATCCTCCACGTAGTCTTGGTCCTCGCCTCCGCCTGGGTCGGGATAGGTCTCGAGTGGCTCGGCGCAGTGGGGGCAATAAAGAGCGGTGGTCATCGAACTCCGCGAGCATGGCACAGGGCCTCTGCCGGCGCGGGGGGCAGCTGCGACACTTCGATCCGTGCTGGAGTCCCCACGCGGGCGGATCTCGCGACGCTCAAGAATCGATGTGGAGGGTTCGATGAGGGTAAGTCGTGGTCCAGTACGATCGCACATTCGCTCCCTTCGTCGTGCCGGCCACGCTTCCCATGGACCTCGACTCACTCCCGGACGCGCGGTGGATGGCGAAGGTCCTCCCCAACCAGGTCCGGGGTGTGGTCGCCGACGTCTTTAGTCATGTCGTCGATCGGATGCCGGATCGAATCAGGCGTGCAGGCGCCGGACGCATGCTGGAGCAGTGGTTCCGTCGCCTGGTCCCTGAAATCCCGGGGCGCATCCCCACTCTGGGCGACGCCGAGTTCGCGTACCAGCGCTTCGCCGGCATCAACCCCGTGACCGTGACCCGCGCGCGCGCGATGGGGGACGTGCCCGAGAAACTCCGACTCCCCGACGCAATGCTCAGTCCATTGCTGGGCTCCGAGCAGCGGCTGGCCAAGCGGGTGCTCTGCGGCGACATCTTCGTGCAGCGATACGACGCACTCCGCGGCCTGAGCTCGACGACGCTACAGGGGGGCAAGTTCGCGGCACCGGGGAACGTGCTGCTCTGCCACGCGCCCGAGCTCGACGCACCGTTCGAGGTCGTGCCCCTCGCCATCGAGTGTCCGGTGGACCGCGCCGACGGGGCAACGGCCGTGTTCACCCCACTCGACGGCAGTTCGTGGGCCGCCGCGAAGCTCCTCATGGGCGTCGCCGACGTCCACATCGCCGAGCTCTGCCTACACCTCGCACGGGGCCACTTCATGCTCGCGCCGTTCGCCATGGCGATGCGGCGCATGTTGCATCCTCGGCACCCGCTACACGAATTCCTGCTCCCCCACCTCCGCTTCAACTTGTTCGTCGACTTGTTCGCGTGGCGCAGCGGGGTCAGGGAGACGAGCGGCATTCTCATCCGAACCCTGGCAGGCAACGCCGCGTGGGCTCAGCAAGTCACCAAAACGGAGCATACGAACCACCCCTACTCGGACATCGCGTTCGAGCGCTGCCTCGAGCGTCGTGGTCTGTTGGATGATCGCTTCGACTACCCTTATCGAGACGACGGGCGCTTGGTTTGGGCCGCGGTGCAGCGCTTCGTCCAAGCATGGGTCGAGCACACCTATCCGAGCGCGCGCACCCTCGCCGCGGACGCTCCCGTTCACGCGTTCCTCGCGGATGCGGGTTCGCCCGAGGGCGGGAACGTCAACGGCCTTCTCCGTGGTGCCCGGCTCGACTCACGCGAAGAGCTGATCGAGATCTTGACCCACGTGCTCTTCGATGCGGGACCCCTCCACTCCATGTCCCACTACTCCCTGGCCGCACACCTCCAACACGTCGATGAGAGCCCAGCGTTTCTGCGGGACAATCCACTCGCAGTGGCCACGGACGACCGCGAGCAGGTCTTCGGGACGCGGAGATCCAAAGGGCAGCTCGGCCGCGTCCACCGGACCTACGCGGCCTACGACCGCCTCGGCGACTACCGCGGGAGCGCGCTCGGGCGTCGTGCGGATCTCCGCCCGATGATTGCGGCTTATCAGGAAGAGTTGCGGATCGTCGAGGCGAAGATCGAACAACGAAACCTCGGCCGCCTGGCGCCTTTCATCCACCTGCTGCCTTCCCGCCTGACCAATGGAGCGAGTATTTGATGACGACGTGGACGAACTGGCTGGGTAACGAGAGCGCATCCACGACCGAGCTGCACGAGCCATTGACGACGGCGCAGGTGGTCGAGTGCGTTGAACGAGCGAACTACCGGAACCAGCGGGTTCGCGTGCTCGGCTCAGGGCACGCCTGGAGTCCGCTCGTCCCCGTGGAAGGCATCCTCCTCTCGACCAAGCGGATGCGCGCGATCCGATCGATCGACGCCGCCCAGCGACAATTGACCGTCGAAGCCGGCGCGACCATTCGCGACGTGGTCGCGGCAGCCGGAGCCTACGGGCTCACGGTCAACAGCCCCTCGATGTTCCTGGGGCTCTCGGTGGGTGGAGTGATCGCGACCGGTTCTCACGGCACCGGCCGGAACTCTGCGACCTTCGGCGACGAGGTCGTGGGATTCGAGCTCGTCACGCCCGACGGAAGCGTCGTCCAGGTCAGCGAACCTGGCTCCGATCGATGGCGAGCCATGCTGTGCAACCTGGGCACCTTGGGGGTCCTCACTGCGGTCACGCTCCAATGCCACCCGATGTTCAATGTTCACGAGGTCCACCAAAGAGTGGATCGTGGTGAAGCCGCGGCGGTCATCCCGACCATGTTGGCGGAACACGAGTTCGTGGAGCTCTTCTGGGTTCCGCCCGCGGCCTATGTGAAGTTCAAGCTCGGCAACCGAACGGACAAGCCCCCCTCCCCCGTCCGAGGCCGAATCCATCCGACCCTCGGCGATCGCCTGATGGCGGCGACCGGGCCGGTCCTCCCGTACGTCGCCTCGGTGCCGGGTCTGGTGACCCCGCTCGCCAACCTCGTGTACGACCGGATCGGAACGGGAACCCGCATCGTCACGGCGCCGGACTTCAACCACTACAACCAGGCGTACCCGCTCTGCATCAGCAGCGAGTTCGCGATCCCGTTGGAACACGCACCGGCTGCGTGGCGATGGCTCGACACTCGCCTCGGCCGCTACGCGGATGCGGGCGTTCGACCGGTCACCCTCATGGTGCACGCTCGCTTCTGTCGCGCCAGCCAAGGCTTCATCGCCCCCTCATCGGGCCGAGCAACCTGCCACCTCGAGGTGCTTTCGTTCAAGGGCAACCGCCACCGCCATCTCTTCGCGGAAGACTTCGAGACCAAGATGCGCACGGAGTTCGAAGGCCGACCCCATTGGGGGAAGGAGCTGTACAACCCCGCCGCCGCCGCCAAGGGATATGGCGCGAATCTGGATGCGTTCCTCGAAGTCCGACACGAGCTCGACCCGACCCAGCGCTTCATCAACCCGTTCCTACGCGATCAGGTGTTTGGCCTCGCACGCCGGCCAAGGTCCACGCGCGCCCGCGCTGCGACGGCGGCATAAGCCGCGGCTGGGCGCCGCCTGGGGCGTCTCGAGAACGCTCGCCACGTGCGATAGGTTGGTCACCGCAGATCGAGTGACCAGAACGTCGACGTCGGGGAAGTCGAGCGCATGAACAGACGAGCTGCAATCCTGATGATGCTCTGCTCCGGTCCGATCGCCTGCGACGTGACGAAGTCCGTGGGGACGGACCTGCCCAAAGACGAAGACTCGACCTCGTCAAACCCGGACAAAGCGGATACCGACGGGGTTTCGAGCTACGAATCGAGTACGACGGAAGCCGGGGCGGATACGGTTTCGAGCCCCGCTTCGGACAGCACGGACGGAGGAAGGAACGACGGGGACACGAGCGAAGTGGTTCCCAACCCTGTGACGCTCATCGATGGATTCCCTTTGTGTCGTGGGTTGACCGAAGCCCCGATCGGGCCAATTTTAGTGAACATCCTCCCCGTGCCGAGCCACGGGTCTCGCAACACGCTGGTCGGTCCGACTCGAGTGGTCGTGGTCGAGTCCGTCGATGTTCCTTGCGTGTGGTCGACGATCCCGTTCGAACGCGTTTGGCAGACGCCAACCTGGATGCCGGCGGGGGACTTCAGCATCACGATCCGCGAGTTTTCTCCCGCCGAACCCTCGAACGAGGACGCCCAGATCGGAGCCGTCCTGTACACGAGCCAGACCCATACCCTCCGGCGGATCGCGAGGGCGGCTGAAGAAAAGCCGGCCCCAACGCCATTATCGCGCAACGGGCCAGTAGCCGGACTCAAGTCCCCAACCTGTTTATCGGGAAACAGGTCAGGCGGCCCGGACTACCGCCGGATAACTCCGCCCCGGGCACGGGTTATCGAACTTCTCCAGTCCGCCTAACGGATCAGGCGCTCAGCTGCGGGCGGGCGCCCCTGTGGCCACTATAGTACCCCATGACCTCCCTGCGCCCGACCGTCAGTCTGCAGCGGCAGGTTGGGCGGCCCAACGGCGGCATCAAGGGAAACGCGCCCCGCGGAGGCGTGGGCGTCCGAGGGTAGCGTGTTGTTCGGCGTCATTCCCACGTTACTTTGGCAAGCTTGACGGCAGTGTCCGCGAGATCTCCGTGCGGGCCAATCAGGTCCTTGATGTTCATAAGGCGGGCGCCCTGAATACCGCCAGGGGAAGTTTTCTTGAATAGCGTTGGAAGCATGTCGCCACAGAAGAATCGATGTCCGGTCTCGATTTCATAGCCGCAATTGGCGTTGGCGTCAGCGATGATTGCGCGAATCGCTTCGTCGTAGCTATCCGTAGGGTCACCTTGAACCAGCGTCTTCTTCAGGTTAGCTCCGTCGAGATCGACGTCGAACACGCTCTTGATCGCCAGAATTGCCCTCACCGCTTTCTGATTGTAAATGCCGACGAATGCGTGGTTCGTGTAGCCACGGTCGGCCGGCTGAAAGTAGATCCGGTGAGTCTGATTAATCTCTATGCTTTCCCCACACGGAACTATCCGCATAAGCTCGCGGGACTGGTCGAACAGACCACTATCGTTACAGTACTCGACGTAGTCATTGGCGAGCTCAATTATGGATTCTTCGTAGGGCTTGAAGAGTTGTTTCACTGCGCTGCAAATGTCTTCGAATGTGATGCTCCGAATGACCACACCAGGGTGGTCCTCCTGCAGCTTCTGCAGTTTCATTTGCTCCGGCGCCATCAATGTCGCTTTTGTCAGCAGGAGCAGTATCCGTTGGGACTCACCTCCGAAGCTCGATGCGTGCCTCTTAAGTTGGCCAAAATCCACAGCCGCATCGACCTTGGCCTCGACCGCAATCTTGAAGCTCCGTTGGATGATATTGCCATCAGGGACGGATGCGCTCGCACGGTTCTGCTGTGTGATCTCGATTCCTATGAAAATTGCCTCGCCCGTAAGCTCGGAGAGAAGCCTCGACGCCGCACTGGCCGAGTGCTCGTAGATTCTTCCGAATAGCTGGAGGGTATTGTTTGTGACCGTGTTTTCGACGGAAGAGTAGCGCTGGAAGTAGTGGATACGAGACATGTCTGAAATCCGCTATGACCCCGAACGCATCAGAGTTGTAGCGCCGAGCGAAGCCCGGTCCGCTGCAACGCTTGGTTGGGGCAGTGGCTCTGGAGCCGCAACGATTGGACGGACTAACCCATTCATCGGCGGTGTCTCCAGAGTTCCAGGTTGATTGCCCACTCGAGCTCAGCGTAGATTTCGGCATTCACTGGCCACCGAGAATCGAAAATGTGGTCTCCCAGGAGGCGTCCGTGCCAGCGCAGACCCTGACAGATGGGGCCTCGCTCGCGCATAACGGTAACTCTGTAATAGTCCGCAATAACTACTGAGAATTGCTCTTCATCGATACCGAGAGAAAACGAGATCGGAATCGTGTGCCCTTGTCCAATCTCGAACCTCTCCGGGCGCGACTGGGCTTTGGCCTCCTCCTCTGTGACTATTCGCGTGATCTCGCGCGCAAGGGCACCACCCTCGACAATCGACAGAGCGTGCTCGTCGGTGACGATGCATCGTTCAAGAAACGAGAGCATGGCAACAAGGCCAGACACGCCAGCGTACTTTTGTTGCAGCACCTTCAGCCGGTGTGGCATCTGCGATGCCATGACGTTTTCCCCATCCAGCAAGTAGTGCGCGACCTTCGCGAGAGCAAAAACGTCGACGGCCGGCGCATAGGTTCTCTCCTGCCCGAACTGAACCCAGTCGGGCACCCAGTCGCGGCTGTGCGCTGGATCTGCTTTTGTCAGGCGAGTTGCATCGACGCCTGGCAAAACCACGCCGAAGTCACCTAGGACAAGATGTCCGTCGTCTGCAACGAAAATGTTCTTCGGCTTCACGTCGCGATGGACGAACGAGCTGCCGTGAATGATACTCAGTGCTTTTGCAAGTGGAAGTAGTGCTTGGAGAATGTCGACGGGCTTGCCGCGGTACCTGTCGCAATTCTCTGAACTGTCAAGGGTGCCGCGCTGGTGGTACTCGACAGCAAACCATCCGATCGGATCGTCGCCATCATGATCCAGAAGCCGAATCAGTGACGAATGCTGAAAAGCCTTCATGGCTTCGACCTCTCGGACAAGACGCTTTCGGTCGGCAATCACCATTTCCGCATGTGGAATCTTGACAGCTGCTAAGGCGCTGGAGTTGTGGAGGGTTCGCAGCAAGTTTTCGACAAGTGATTCTAGTGCGCTGCTGAGCAGCGCGTCTTTGCCGCCGATGGTATGTGAGCCAACATTTCCCACGGATTCCTCCGCAGCTACATGCATTGTCCCTGCGAGGCGACGGTCGATAGTCAGGTACACGACTCCACCGCCACCCCTGCCAAGCTCACGTAGGGCGATCCAGTTGCTGCTTTCGAGCATCTGGTTCACATCGGCTGGTATCTGGTTCATCTCGGATACGGTCCCTGGTCGGGGAGAACAAACACAGGTGCGCTCAAGCATATCATGCTTGTCCAAAGCTCTCGTGGACCTATTTCGGTCCTCAAGCAACGTTTTTTCTCGTATTTGCTGCGTTGCCTGCTGCCTGCGGGTACGTGTCCAAACAGTAAGGCGCTTTTCTTTTGAGTGCTTCTGTGGTCAGCCTGAACCGCGTGCCTGTCCGTCCAACTCGTAATTCACCTGCAGACCGGCCGGCAGCCGCGACCTCCCGGCCGAGCTCCGGAACATTGTCTATCACGTCACAAGTATCAACAGAGCTCAATCTTGGCCCGGATTCGTCCGCCCTCGTCCTTACTCGATATCTTGGCCCCCCCGTGTCAAGGACCGGGTGAACTGATCGCTCGCAGTTCGGGTGAACTGATCGCATGACTGCGAGCCCCGAAAATCGATCCTCTCGACCTTGGAAATCGATGCTCGGTTCGCCTGAACTGATCCACGGATATCCATGAGGTGTTCAGTAGTGGTGGGATTCACGCCGAAGGACGGGACTTGGCGCCATTACCCCGTGGAGGATTGCGGAACGAGTGGCCAGTGATCTCGACGACATGAGCATGATGAAGCAGCCGATCCAACGGGGCGCTGGCGAGTAGCTCGTCGTTGAAGAGGGGCGTCCACTCGGTCATCGCACGGTTCGATGTGATGATCGTCGACCCGCGTTCGTATCGACGACGGATCACTTCGTATAAGTCGACGGGCTCGTCACTGACAAGAGGTCGCAATCCGAGATCGTCGATCACGAGCAATGTGGGCGAGGTGAAGCGGAGAAGCTTTCGGTCGTGGCTGTTGTCGGCTCGCGAGGCCCGAAGCTGCGCGAGCATGTCGTGCGCGGAGGTGTAGACGACGTCGTGTCCGCTGAGGCACGCGCGGTGCCCCAGCGCTTGTGCGATGTGGCTCTTGCCGACGCCAGTTTGGCCAACAAGACAGATGTTTTCATGGCGGTCGACGAACGCACACGTGGCGAGGTCGAGAATCTTCGCCTTGGGAATTTTCGGATTGAAGGAAAAATCGAAATCCTCAAGCGACTTGGCGTGTTCAAAGTTGGCCCGACGCAATCGCACATCGAGTTGCTTGGCATCGCGGCGTTCGATCTCGTCGGTCAGGATCCGCAGTAGAAACTCGGTATGCGAGAGGTTGCCGTCGGTGGCTTGGCGAGTGCGCAGATCGAGACTTGCCAGGACGCCCGATAGGCGTAACTTCTTGAGGCTCGGGATCAGCTCATCAGTGGGATGCATTGTCGTTTTCCGTGGTGAAGTCCAGCAGTTCCTGGACATTGCGTGCGAAACGAGGGCGTGGGTTCGTGGCGTTTGGCAGCACGACAGCGGCTGGCAGCGGCTCGAGGTCGAGGCCCTTGCGAAGGATGCTCTTGATCGCTCCGTAGCCATAACAGGCGTAGAAGCTAGCGCGCCGACATGCAGCGCATGCCCGTTCAACGGGGAAGGTCTCGAGGTGCCGAACAATGGCTTGCACCGGGTGTAGTTGGTGCAGGACATCATCGCTATCGAAGACCTCGCGGATGTAGATCAGTACGTCATCACCCAACGCGGCCGCACGTTCCTCCCAATAGGTGCGGCTCCGATGACGGTGATCGGTTCGTTCGGGTGGCAGATGCTCGTCGAGAATGCTTTTGCCACCTCGGGGCTGGCGTTGATGCGTTGCCACGCGTGTATCGTCGCAGTAGAGCTCGACCGAGGTCGCTGTGATGCGCGCGACGAGAACCTTTCCGATCACTCGCCAGGAAGCGGAGTAGCGCGCCCCCTCGACGATGACTTGGCAATCGCGACGAAGTTGCGGCGTTCGCCATTGCACGGGTTCCCATGGAGCAGCCGGAAGCGGCAGCATCGTGCTTCGTTCGACCTGCTCATAGACTTCAAGCGGGCGCTTGTTCGTGGTCCCGTGCCGCCGCATGCCGGCAACATCTCGGACCCAGCGAGCAAGCTCCGGTCGCAATACCGCGACATTTTCTCCTCCGTTCGGGGAACGAAAAAATTCCGTTTGACGTATTTGACACCGGATTCGACTTTTCCTTTCTTCTGGGGGCTACGTGGAGGGGTCGGGTCGATTTTGAATCCGTAGTGCCGCGCCAACTCGCGGTAGCTCCGGTTGAGTACGACCTCTGCTGTGACTCCGAACGCGGCTCGAACCACCGCGGACTTCAAGTTGTCAGGCACAACCACTTTCGGGACTGCCCCGAGTTCGGCAAACGCCTCGACGTGAAGGTTGAGCCACGTCTCGACCTTCTGGTCGAACACGATGCGAGTCACCATGTGGCGTGAAAAACCGAGAACGAGGACGAATACGTAGGCCTGACGCATGACGCCGGTATCCGGGTCCCACAGCTTACCCACGCTCCCGAAGTCGACCTGCGCAACCTCGCCGGGTGCCGTGTCTACGGGAATCGCAACGTCGTTCGGATCGACGCCTTTGACAGCTTGCAAGCGCTTGCACAGGCGTTTGATGGCTGACAGGCTTCCACCGAATTCGGCCTCTTGAAGCCGGAGGCAATCGTAGATCGCCGTCGGAGTCGCACCGCTCTCGAGCATCTGTGTGATTCGTTCGCTCCATTGGGCCACTGTCGATTCATGTTGTGGCATCGCTTTCGCGGGCCGCTGGGCTTCGACTGCGTCGCGCAACGTCGTATCCGATGGGCGGACCCCGTTCTTCCCAGCCGGCTCTGAACGTTTCAAGATTGGGGCATGGCAGATCGAGCATTGTGGGAGCGACGGGTGTCGGAATGGCGGGCCAGTGGAAAGCCCATGACCC
>Ga0315912_10002422_pt1 | contig 19946 bp, 14 predicted proteins | sample VfabasoilMG_FD_204469 | JGI IMG/M metagenome (GOLD analysis project Ga0315912, IMG submission 204469) | Garden soil microbial communities collected in Santa Monica, California, United States - V. faba soil | ecosystem: Environmental > Terrestrial > Soil > Garden | place: USA: California...
CGGATGCGCTGTCGATGACACCGCCCGCGTTGAGCCGGCACTTGCGGCTCCTGCGCAAGACGGGGTTGGTCGCGGAGAGTGAGCTCGAACACGACGCGCGCGTGCGCGTCTATCGGCTGGAGGCAGCACCGTTCGCGGAGCTCCGCCGCTGGCTGGAGCAGGTGGAAGCCGCCTGGAGCGGCCAGCTCGAGGCCTTCAAGGCGCACGTCGAAGCCCTTGCCGTACCAGTAGAGAAGGCGCCGCCGGGACCCGGCAGCGGCGGCGCCGCCCAGCGGGAGAGCGGCGCGGTGCTGCGCGGCCAGGCGCGACCGAAAGCCGGACGCGCGGGCGTGGGGCGGCGCGAGACAGGGCGCAGGAGATAGAGCACAGGACATAGAACCTAGAGTGGGCGACCGCGGTTGAACCTGCATCGCAGCGTTAGTTCTCCGGCGAGCTGCTTGCCAAGGTTTCGTTCTGGGCCAGAGTAAGCGTTGGCTCGTGCACGCGAGCAGCGGCGCGATCGGTGCGCCAGCACCTCGCGCGCGTGCGCCCACCACAACGGAGGGTCTCATGCCTGCAGAGAATGCACAGGAGCAGCCTGAGCAAATGGTTGCCGCCATGAATCGCAGTCGTCACTGGAAGGTGTTCGGCGCCATCGGCGGATTGATCCTGGCGTTGGTGCTCCTGTTTGGTGCCACCATGGCCATGTACAACGATGACCGCGCCACGGACGCACCGTCTCGGGTCCAGTTCTCGCTCAAGCCGTAACGCTCTCCTTCGAGCCACCGGGTTGCTCCGGAGAGGTGGCCCCCGAGAGGCTCTGCTCCCGGGAGGCTCTGCTCCCGGGAGGCTCTGCTCCCGGGAGGACGCGGGCCGCGCGTCAGCGAGCGACGGACGCGGGTGCTGGCTCGACGCGCGCCGGGTCGACGATGTCGACCACCAGATGCGTTCGGCCGATCACGATCTCGTCGCCGTTGACGAGCTCTTGTCGAGATTGGGAGCGGACGAACACGCCGTTGCGCGACTCGAGATCGGTCAGCACGATGCTGCCGGCCTGCTCTTCCACCAGGCAATGTTGCGCGTCGACGAGCGGGTCATTGCTCAGGATCAGATCCCCGATGGCGGAGCCGACCTGCAGCGTGCTGCCGCGAGCGACCAGGCACGCGCCGCGCGCACCCCCCGCCAACACCTGCACGACGCGGAAGGACGACGGCCAGCGCGGTGAGGAATAGAAATACGTGGGATGGGGATCCGGCGCGTCGTCGCTGACTGGATTTTCTTCCACGCGCAGCAGCTGATCCCCGACGATGAATTCCTCGCCGTAGTTCATCACCACCGGTTTGTGGATGCGCAGAAAAACGCCATTCCTGCCCTCCAGGCGCTCCAGGAAGAGCTTGCCCTCGCGGTACTTGAGGGTGGCCTCGCGCGGGTGACAGAAGACTTCTCCGGGCAGCGAGATTTCTCCGGCGCTGCCGATCACGGTGTCGCGCCGCCCGACGGCATAGCGACCGGGGCCGCCGCTCAGGCTGCGCAACACGTGGAGCGTGTATAGCTCCGGGGTCTGTCGCACCGCCGGCATGGCGGGCGCGGTGGCAGCCGTGGGCGCAGCCATCACTGCGCTCTTCGAACGACGGGCAGGGGCCGCGGGACGGGAAACGTTTGCCGGAGCCGGCGCGACGGGCGCTGGCGGTTCGGGTGTTGCAGGAGCCGCTGCGGCAGCGGGCGCGGAGGGGCTAGCAGCCGCGGGCTCGGCGGGGACGCTCTCGGCGGCGGAGGACGCCGCGGCGTTGGCACGCCCGCCGCGGAGCTTGCTCAGATCCACGTCGGGGTAGTTTTCGAGCAACTCCATGCCACCGATGGCCTTGCCCGCCAGAATCTCGTCGAATTGGCCGTTGCGCAGCGCAAACACCATCTCCAGGTGTTGCGCCTTCATCAGTTCGCGTACGTACCCTGCGATGTCGGGCTCGCTGTCGACGGCGGCCGCGTACGAGCGCTTGTGGCTCTTCACCACCCGGCCTCCGTCCGCAAAAAGGTGCGTGATCACGTGCGGCGCATTCAGTCCGGAATCTTCGGTCTGGATGTGAAACACCTGATCCTTGGCGCGGATGTTGTTGTTGAAGCCGATCTGCGCGCCGCGAAACGTTGGCCCTTCGAGCCCTTTTTGCAGTCGTTCCAGCTCGGCCAGATCGAACTTTTCCAGGGCAGCTTCCAGCTCGGAGTGCTTCCCCCGAATCCCCTCCATGCGTTCGAACGCCTGCTGAGCAGCCTTCGCGCCGGGATCGATGCGCAGCGCCTCGGCGAGCAGCCCCTGACCCGCCGTGTCGTTCGGGCCACGCGCCGCCCATGCCGAGAGCAGTGCTACTGCCTCGCCCGGACGTTCCTTCTGCACCAGCCAGCGAGCCACGCGCGCGGCGACGCCGCGACTTTCCGAGACATTCTGGCCCACCGCGAGATCATGTTCGCTCCCGAGCGCGGCGTGCAAGTGTTTCGATCTTGGTCTTCAGGCCGGCCCGGTTTCACCGGCGTCTCGGAGCCGGCTGCCTTGACGGGCGGGACGGCGCGGGCTCTAGTGGGCCGTGCCTCCCCTCGAGATCTACGACACCACTCTGCGCGACGGAACGCAGGGTTTTGGTGTGGATTTGAGCCTCGCCGACAAGCTGGCGTTGACCGAAGAGCTCGATTCGCTCGGCGTGGCCTTCATCGAGGGCGGCTGGCCCGGGTCCAACCCGAAAGATCGGGCCTACTTCGAGGAAGTGCGGACGCGCGGACTCGGGCGCGGCAAGATCAGCGCGTTCGGCTCGACCCGGCGCGGCGGCGTGCGCGCGGAGGAGGACCCAAACCTGCGGGCGCTGGTCGAGAGCCACGCCGACGTGACCTGCATTTTCGGCAAATCCTGGGATTTGCACATCGCCGAGGCCCTGCGCGTGTCCGAGGCGGACAATCTGCGCATGATCTCGGACTCGATCGAGTTTCTGTGCCGCGCCACCGAGCGCCCCGTGTTCTACGACGCGGAGCACTATTTCGACGGTCTGCACGCCAACCCGAAATGTGCGCTCAGCACCATCCGGGCGGCCTACGAGGCTGGGGCAACACGCATCATCCTGTGCGATACCAACGGTGGCTCGCTCCCGGCCCAGATCGTCCATGGGGTTCAGCAAGCCCAGCTGGCGCTGCCGGGGGCCCAACTCGGCATCCATGTGCACAACGACGGCGGCCTGGCCACGGCCAATACGCTGGCGGCGATCCAGGCGGGTTGCATCCAGGCCCACGGCACGATCAACGGCGTGGGGGAGCGCTGCGGCAACGCCGATCTCACGCAGATCATCGCCAACTGCGAGCTCAAGCTGGCCATCCCGTGCTTGCCGGAGGGGCGCATCGCGCGCCTGACCGAGATCAGCCGCATGGTGTGGGAGCGCATCAATCGCCTGGGGCCTGACAATCAGCCGTATGTTGGGCCGGCCGCGTTTGCGCACAAGGGTGGCGTGCACGTGAGTGCCATGCAGCGCAATGAGCGCACCTACGAGCACGTGGTGCCGGCCAGCGTGGGCAATTCGCGCAGAATTTTGATCTCGGAGATGGCGGGCCGCAGCAGCCTACTGGCGAAGCTCGAGGCTCGTTACCCCGAGCTGCGCGACGCCAAGACAGCGGCCGCCGTGCTGCACGAGGTGCAGGAGCTCGAGCACCAGGGGTACTCGTTCGAGGCCGCGGACGGCAGCTTCGATCTGCTGGTGCGGCGGCAGCTCGGTACGTCGCGGCCGGCGTTCGAGCTCAAGTATTATCGGGTTCACGGCATCGGCATGGCCACGCGCAAGGGCGCCGCCGGCGAGGTCGAGGCCGCTTCACAGCCCGTGGAAGCCACGGTCAAGCTCGAGGTCGGTGGTCAATCGCGGCTGTGCGTGGCCGAGGGCAACGGCCCGGTCGACGCGTTGAGTCATGCGCTCACTCAGGCGCTGCACGGGGCTTTCCCGGTGCTCTCGCGCATGACGCTCACCGACTATAAGGTGCGCGTCGTCAACTCGGCGGACGGCACGGGCGCGCGCGTCCGGGTCTTGATCGAGCACGAGATCGATCGCCGGCGCTTCAGCACGGTCGGCGTGCACGCCAACATCATCGAGGCGAGCTGGCAGGCGCTCGTGGACGCGATCGACTACTGCGTGGAGCTATCGTCGTAGAGCTCGCACGCTGGCGACGGACGGTCGGCGTTTACGACCCGGAGCTGAGCGGGGCCCCACCCGCTCCTACGCCGGCCACACGCTTCAGAGCTGAGCGGGGCCCCACCCGCTCACTGCGCGTCGCCCAGCGCGGCCATCAGCTCGGGGCTCTCGCTCAGGGTCTCGTTGTCGATGCAGCCGGTCCAGCTGCCCTGCGAGCAGACATCCAGGCCCTCGACGCAGTTGCTGAGGTCGCCGTGCTGGCCTAAAAAGATGGTGCAGCTCTCCACCGCACCGGCCTCACACTCCAGCGGCTGGGTAGAGGTGGTGATGGTGGGGGTGCTCAGGTCCGTTCCCGTATAGGACGGTCCCTCTTCCCCACCGGCACAGGCGACGCTGAACAGGGCGAGCGAGGCGGTGACCAGGGCGACGAAGTTGCGGGCGGTGACCTTGAGCGCTGACATACCCCCCGTTAATGCAACGCCTATGCCCGTTAACAGCCAGCGTTAAAAGCGTTAAAAACGCATCCTTTTTTGGAACGGTGACGAAAGCCGTCACTTCCTCGAGGAGCGGGTGCCGCAAATTGTCGTTAAGGAGAGTTTAGATTCTTGAGAAGCCCGCCGGGCTTGGCTAGGAAGCAGCACCCCAGAAGGGGAACCCCTGGGGCTGAGTTCCCCCGCGAAGTGCCCGTAACGGAAACATCCTTTCCACCTCGGGACGGTAGCTAGAGGGGGCAACGTGGGTCTCGAGCGTCGGCAAGACGCTCGCGCACTCACCTGACAGGACCCGTCCGCGTTAACGCCGCCATGAACATTCGAAATATCGCCATCATCGCCCACGTCGACCACGGCAAGACCACCTTGGTCGACGCCATGCTGCGCCAAACTGGTGTGTACCGAGCCAATGAGGTCGTCGCCGAACGGGTGATGGACAGCAATGACATGGAACGCGAGCGCGGTATCACCATCACCGCCAAGAATGCCAGCGTCACGTACAAGGGGACGCGCATCAACATCGTCGATACACCGGGGCACTCCGACTTCGGCGGTGAGGTGGAGCGCATTCTGCTCATGGCCGACGGCGCGCTCCTGCTCGTGGACGCCGCCGAGGGGCCGCTGCCGCAGACCCGCTTCGTGCTCGACAAGGCGCTGCGCCTCGGGATGCCGATCATCGTGGTGGTCAACAAGATCGATCGCCACGACGCTCGCGCCGAAGACGTGGTCAACGAGATCTTCTCGCTCTTCTGCGACCTCGAGGCCAGCGACACCCAGAGCAGCTTCACGACCCTGTACGCGATCGGCAAAGATGGCGCTGCCGGGCTGGACCTCAAGGACATCGGCAAGAACCTCGATCCGCTGTTCGACGCGATCCTGAAGATCGTCCCCGAGCCGAAGGGCGATCCCACGGCGCCGCTGCAGATCCTGGTCCACAACATCCAGCATGACGACTACCTGGGCCGCCTCGCCGTCGGCCGCATCCACAACGGTCGTGTCGTCACCAACCAGAACGTGGTCGTGATCCAGGCGGAGGGCTCGGTGACCGGCAGGATGGCCGTGCTCCAGGGGTTTGACGGCCCGCGCCGCGTGAAGGTGAACGAGGTATCGGCGGGGGACATCCTGTCCTTCTCCGGCTTCGAGGACATCCAGATCGGCGATACGGTGGCCAGCCCCGATCAGCCCAAGGCGCTGCCGCGCATCTCGGTGGACGACCCTACGATCAAGGTGCGTTTCACGATCAGTGATTCGCCGTTCGCAGGCAAGGTCGGCAAATGGGTCACCACCCGCCACCTGCGCGAACGCCTGCACAAAGAGGCGCGCCACAACATCGCGCTGCGCGTGGTGGACACCGACTCGCCCGATACGTTCGAGGTATTCGGCCGCGGTGAGCTGATGCTGGCCGTGCTGGCCGAAACCATGCGCCGCGAGGGCTACGAGTTCTGCGTGGGCATGCCTGAAGTGGTGCGGCGCCAGATCGATGGCGTGATGTGCGAGCCGGTCGAGCGCGTGACCCTCGACATCAACGAGGAACACCTGGGCACCGTCGCCGCGTTGCTCGGCGAGCGCCGCGGGCAGATGCTGAGCGTGATCAACCTCACCGACGTGCGCCGGCGCGTGGAGTACCGGGTGCCGTCGCGCAGCTTGCTCGGCTTCCGCTCGCTGTTTCTGACGGAAACGCGGGGCACCGGCCTGTTCAACTCCATCTTTGACGGCTGGGAAGCGCAGCCCGGCCTGCTCTTGCGCCGCCGCAACGGCTCGATGATCGCCGATCGCGCGGGGCAGACCATCCCCTATGCGCTCTTCCACCTGCAACCCCGCGGCATTCTGTTCGTGAACCCCGGCGAGCCCGTGTACGAGGGCATGATCGTGGGCGAGCACAACCGCCCCAACGATCTGGATGTCAACGTCTGCAAGGAAAAGAAGCTGACGAACATTCGTGCGGCGGGTCGCGACGAAAACATCATCATTTCGACGCCGCGCCGGCTCACCATCGAAACCGCCCTGGATCACATCGATCAGGACGAGCTGGTGGAGCTGACGCCGGACGCCATCCGGTTGCGCAAGCGCGTGCTGGACAAGCGCACCCGGCCCCGGCGCACCGAAGCCTGACGGCCGCGCGCCTTCGGCTCGCGCTGGCGGCGCGTTCGAGTTACCCTCGCGCCCGTGGCGGGCGAACGAGGGGAAACGTTTGTGCAGGACGCCGAGCGCTCCTCGGTCGGTGCGGGGGCGGGCACACTGCTCGCGCTCGGCTTGGCGCTCGGCGCGTGCGGCGTGGATGCGCGCACGCCGGAGGTCGTGGATCGGTCGGCGGCTGGGGCGGGCTCCAACTCCGGTGGCGTCGTGCTGCCGGGCGTAGTGAAAGCGCCCGGCCTTCCCGCAGCCGGCATGGGGTCGGGCTCCACCGAAGCGGGGCGCGGCGCCGCCATCCCCGTCATGCCCAACGCGGGCGGGACCAACGGTGCCGCAGCGAACGGCGGCGCTGCCCCGAGCGCGGGTAGCGGAGGGCAAGCAGGCAGCGCGCAGACCACGGACGAGTCCGGAGAGACGCCGCCCGCGGACACGACACCGCTGCCGGCCGCCAATCTCGCGACTCTGCTCTGGTCGGTGGGCGGCGAGGGCATCGGCCCTGGCCTATTCAACGACGCTCGCTCGGTGGGTGTCGATGCCAGCGGCGTGATCTACGTCGCAGAGTTCACCAGCGACGCCCCGACGCGCGTGCAACGCTTCGCTGCGGACGGCAGCTTCCTCGGCCAGTGGTTCACCGCCGATGAACCCATCGTCAACCAGATGGTCGTCGATCGCAACGGCAAGCTCTACCTCCTGCAGAGCGGCCCCATCTACCTCTACGACGGTGCGTCGGGCAGCAAGCTCGGCACGCTCGAGCTGCCCACGTATGCGGAGTCGCCGCAGGCGCTGGCGCTCACGCCCGACAATGGCTTGCTCAGCGTGGCCAGCAATCAGATCCTGCGCTTCGACGCCGCAGGCCAGCTGGTGCTGAACGTGGAAGACACCGTCGAACCTGCCCTCGACAACTCGTTCTTCCTGGATGGCGCCACGATGGACGGGCTGGGCAACATGTATTTCATCTCGACCTTCGAGACCAGCGTCTACAAGTTCAACGCGCAAGGCGCCTTCCAGGACCGCATCGGCACCGCGGGCACGGGCGTGGGCCAGTTCGACACCGCCCCCGAATCGGTCGCCGTGGACGGCCGCGGCCGCATCTACGCCGATGACTTCGACGGCATCGAAGTGTTCGAGCCCGACGGCGACTCCCGCGGCATCATCCCCGCCTCCGGCTCCGTCTTCGGCATGGTCGTCAGCGACCAGAATGACCTCATCGTGCTCGACCGCAACACCGCCCAGCTCCTCAAGTACCAGCTCGCTCCGTGAGCACGACCATGCCGGGCGCGGCGCGGCGACGGACGACGCGGCCAGGCGTGCGGCGACGGACGGCGACGCCAGGCGCCGGCCGCGCGGCGCGGGGCGACGGACGGCGATGCTAGGCGTGGGACGCGCGGCGCGGGGCGACGGACGGCGATGCTAGGCGTGGGACGCGCGGCGCGGGGCGACGGACGGCGCGGGGCGAGGACGTGTGGCGACGATCGCGTCCTGCGCGTCGCTGGGCGTGTGGCGACAACAACGGCGCCCGGCGTGCGTGCGGGATTGGGCCGAGCCTCCAACCTACGACCCGGTTGCGCGCCTCGGGGCGCCACACGTTGTCGCCCGATGTTGCCCCTGCGAACGTTGCGCGGCATCGTTGCGAACGCAGCTGGGCGGTCATGGTCACGAACGCACTGAGCCCCGAGGTTCCGCACGTCGCCGTCCGGCGTGAGTTCGGCCCATTCCTCTCTTCAACTCCCCGTTTAGTTCGGCAAGCCGCTCCAGCTCGTGCAGGAAAGCGCCCAGAACACACGCAGCAGTCCGCTCGGCAATGAGTGCGTAACGAAGTAAGTGCGCTGGTCGAACAGAGCCGCCGGATGAGCGATCAAGGACATGGGTAACAGTTGATGCAGAGACATGGGTAACGACTTTACGGGGCGAAAAGCGACCAGCGGTGAGAGTTCCAATGGGGAAATGGCAGAAGTAGACGCGCCAGCAACCGTTGGGGTGCCACTGAAGACCGAGCAGTTGATGTTTCAGGGCTTCCGAGACGAAGGTAGAGCGATCGTTCCACGGCAGGTGGCCCGACTTTCGGACGCGGGCCCGTTCGTATTCTTCGGGGTAGTCGAAATCGCGGCCCCAGTACGGCTCTGGAAGCCTGCGATCGGAACGGCAGTAGAAGTCGGCAGGGCAGCGTTGCGCCAGTGCTTCGTGAGGCCGCTGCTCATTGTACTCGAGGCGAAAGCGATCGAAGGCCCGCTGCTGGGCCCTGCAAGAGCTCGAAGGCGGACTGGCGGTGGCGAGTTTGAGGGTGAGATGCATGCGCTCGTGGCGGCCATTCTGCTGAGGCTTGCCGGGCTCGATCCGCTCGTGGCGGATACCAAGTCTGAGCCACCCGGCGGAGAGCTCGGAGAGGCCGGCGGGAGCTTTGGAGGCGAACGGTGAACCATTGTCCGACCGGATGGCGTCGGGCAAGCCGAAGGTCTGGAAGAGAGTAAGCAGGGCTCGCTGTACGCCCTGGCCGCGAGTGTTGGGGAGCGCGACACAACCGAGCAGAAAGCGGCTGTACGCGTCCTTGACGGTCAGCGGATAGCAGCGGCGCTTGCCGACGAGGAAGTCGCCTTTGAAGTCGATGCACCAGAGCGTGTTGGGACCGGTAGCCCCTGCCAGCGGGCTGCTGGACGGGGGAGTGCGGCGTCTGCGTCGACGAGGGATGACGAGACCATTGCGCTTGAAGATGGCGGCGAAGGTGCTGATGGAGGGCAATTCGATGTTGGGATGGGCGCGCAGCAGTGCCGCCCTGAGCTTCTTGGGGCCCCAGCGAGGACGGTCTTTGCGGGCAGCAACGATCGCGTCCTCCAGAGCGGCGGCCGTGGCAGTCGGGCTGCTGTGTGGACGCCGAGAACGATCTGCGAGCTCGCAGCCAGCGAGAAGTCGATCGATCCACTTGTATGCCGTCCTTCGGCTTACCGCGAAGCGACGGCAAAGCTCCGAAACGCTGTCCTGTCGTTTGAGATACTCGTCGATGAACGCTTTGCGTTGCTGCATGGGTGACAGATCCTTCCAAGGCAAGGCGACCTCCTTGCCGATGACTGTTACCCATGTCTCCAAATAGAATTGCCACCCGGTCACCGATCTCGATCAGTGGAACTGTTACCCATGTGTCTAACTCGGACCCGGATCAGTCTTCACTCCGAGCATGCCGCAGTTGCGATTAGTGCCGAATGAAGCTGAGGACCCGGAGTCGATCACGTCATCGCAAGGATGAGGCATCAGCGTCTAGCCGTCGGATGGAGTGATTAGTGCCCCATCAAGTCGATGAATGCGCGTGTCGCTCCTCGTCACCAAGTCTTACTTGGCGCGTGGCGGTGCAGTGCTAGAATGAAGTCAGCGCGGCGGCGTTGAATGGAGCAGCGGTCAAAGCGGCGGCGAGTGACGCGGCAGTGCGCATTCCAGTTTCGCACCTGGGGTGGCGCGCGAGCGGGCGCGGGGCGAAAGCCCAAGGGGGCACGGGCGGGCGTGTCGCATCGGGGGCGGCCGGCGCACGCACAGTGTTATCCGCTGCATGTCACGTTGCGCGTGCAGCGCGGTCTAACGGCACTGCGTGAGCATGAGTTGTTCGTGGAGGTGCGCCGCGCACTGGTCGCTGGCCGCGAGCGCTTTGGCTTTCGGCTCGTGCATTTCAGTGTTCAGCGCGACCACCTGCACCTGCTCGCGGAGGCTGCAAGTCGGCGCGCGTTGTCGCGGGGCCTGCAGGGGCTGTCGATCCGCGTCGCGAGGGCCATCAATCGGCGGCTGCGGCGTCGTGGCAAGGTCTTTGCCGACCGGTATCACGCGCGCGCATTGAAGACGCCGCGGGCGGTGCGCTGGGCACTGCGCTATGTGCTGTTGAACGCGCGCAAGCACGAGCGAGGTGCCGGTGCTTTGCCGTTCGGGTTTGTCGATGGATGCTCGTCGGCGGCTTGGTTCAACGGTTTTGCGCGGCCGGCGGAGCTCGTGTTCGGTGCCCGCCAGTGCCGCGAGGAGTTCCGTGCGCGTCATGGGTTGGACTCGCCCGTCGTCGCTCCCCGGACGTGGCTGCTCACCGTGGGCCAAAAGCGCGCGGGGCCGTTCGACGTGGACGATGTGCCGGGTGGGGGGGCGCGGCGACGTGACACGCGCGGCGCGACGTGAAGCGCGCCGCGACTCGAGGCGCAGGTTCAGAGTTTGCCGCGTGGGGGAGGGGGCGGCGCGCGCCGTGAAGGCGCGTCGTGAAGGCGCGACGCCAAGGGGACGTGAAGGCGCGGCGTGGAGGCGCCGGCGGGGCGTGGTACCGTTCGAGGTGGACGATGGCCCCGGCGCGTGCGCGCAAAGCGGTGCACACCCGCCGGGCAGCGTCGCAGCGGAACGTGAGCGCCGGCCCGTTCCGTTAGACGTGACGGAGTGCATTCACGTCGACCCGTTCCCACCTGCGATTAGTGCCGAATGAAGATGAGGCGCGCGAATGGAGGGCAGCCGCCGGAGGCAAACTTGGGGGGCCCTAACCCCGGGGGGCGGCAGCGCAGCGCGTGTCGGCTGCTGTGATTAGTGCCGAATGAAGATGAGGTGCGCGGATGGAGGGGGGCAGGTGGGAGGGCAGGCGCTCTACCGCGGAGCAGGGAGCGGCATGGGCAGCTGCGGGGGTTGCCCGGGCGGCGTGCGGCGGCGTTTAGCCTGCCAGCGTTTCGAGTTCGACGTTTTCGAGTTTGATGCGGTTCAGGATCAGGGAGAAGGAGAGGTGGGCGGCGAGGCGGCGGGCGTCGGCGGCCCAATGGGTGATGTAGCGGCCGGGCAGGAGATCGCCGTCTTCGAAGGGGGCGTCCAGGCGCAGCACGTCGCCGAGGGTGAGGCGTCCGGCGAAGAGGCGGGGGATGAGCTCGATGCGGGAGTCGAAGATGGCGCGGCGCAGGAAGGTGTGCACGCCGATCAGGCCGTCGAGGTAGACGACGTCTTTGGTGAAGGCGATGCGGCCATGCGGGTCGCCGCCGCGGAAGACGCGCGCCGTGGAGCGCACGCTTTCTTCCTCGCTCTGGCCGGCGCGCAGGAAGTAGCGGAACACCTCGACGAAGTCTGCGCCCTCCATCACGTGCTTGACGGCGATGATGCGCAGGGCCAGGCGGCGCAAGCGCGACAGATCCATGCTGCCGGTGATGAGCTCCGCGATGGTGGCCAGCCCCTCTTGCGTGGCGGTCGTGCGCGGCGCCGCGAGGCCGAAGGCCTGGATGGGCTGCAGCCGCCCGTTCAAGGCAGTAGCGGAGTGTACGAACGCTTCGTGTTCGAGCAGTTGATCAATCTCGGCTTCGGAATAGCCCGAGCGGCCGCGGATGCGGATACGGCGCGCGGCTGCACTGGCCTTCGAGGTGAGCTTGGGGTCGATCACCACCGCGACCGGGTGGTCGTTGAAGAAGGGATCGACGCGCGCCTGAATCTCGGCGCGCGCGTGTTCCGCGGTCAAGCAAACGAGCTGTTCCTCACCCCGGCAGGCGGTGGCCCAGGGCGCGGTGATGTCGAGCAATTGCTGGGCCGCCTCGAAGTGGCTGAGGCGCGTGCCGGGCAAGAGCTGGTAAGGGTCGCCGTAGAGCGCGCGCGAGTGCTCGAGAAATGCGGGCGTACCCGCCGACGAGACCAGCTGCACGGCGAGCGCATAGGATGCGGCGGTAGCACGCAGGTACGCCTCGATCGGGTCATCGGGATCTGCCGCAGCAGCGATGCGTTCCAGCTCGCGCTGCGCGCCGTTGGGCAGGCCTGCCAGCGAGTAGCTGACCGTGGGGATGTGCGGCTCACCGCGCCGCCAGCTGTGCAAGAACTCGACGACGGCCGATTCAGGCCAGGACAGCCGAGACAGAACTTTGACGCTGGGGGCGATGGCACACAGAGCAGCGTCGAGCGTGCGCGCTCGTTCCGTGATCGGCATGGGCCGTACAATAATCCCCGGTGCGCAGCTTGCACAGGCAGCATTTCGGCGAGCGCTGGCGCCCGGACCACGCGTGAAACAGCCGCGTTACTTCGACGACGTGGGCCCGTTCGCAGACCAGCCCCGGTGCGATACGGCGTGCCAGTACCGGCGAGGCGTCGAGTGCGGCGCGAGACGCTGGGCGAAGGGGCGCGGAGAGGCTGCGTGCGGCGCGCAGATCTGAGCGCGGAGGGGCAGAGCCGAGTGCTGCGCGAAGCGCCGACGGAAAGGAGCCGAGCGCTGACGGCGGGGGGGGGCGGAGCGCCGAGTCCGGGGGAGGAGCCGCGCGCGGCGTGCAGAAGGGCGGAGCGCCGTGGGGGGAGCGGCCGAGCGCGGAGTGCAGCGGGGCAAGGCGCCGAGTCAGGACGGGCGGAGTGCTGGCGGCGGAGTGCCGGAGCCGCGTGTCGAACGGCGAGCGCTTCCGTGGCATCGGCCGAGCGCCAAGCGCAAATGCGGGCTCGGCGGGGATGGGTTGTGCGGGCGTGGCCGCCCACCGGACGGGCAGGCTGGCGCGAGACGTCCATGGACGTAGCTCGCGGGCCTCTGTCGCAGCCCGCTGCTGCACGGCGCGCTTTTGGCAGAAGCCGTGCGCGTCGGCTGCTATGCTCGGACCGTGCGCTGGGATTACGATTTCGTGGTCGTGGGCTCGGGCTTTGGCGGCAGCGTGGCGGGGCTACGGCTGGTCGAAAAGGGCTATCGAGTGCTGATGCTGGAGCAAGGGCGGGAGCTCCGGGAAGGCGACCTGCCCCAGACGAACTGGGATCTGCGGCGCTGGATGTGGATGCCGTGGGTCGGCCTGCGAGGGTTCTTCAAGATGACGATCCTGCGCCATGCCACCATCCTCTCGGGCGTGGGCGTGGGGGGAGGTTCCACGACCTATGCGGCGACGCTGCCGCTGCCCCCGGACAGCTTTTTCCAGGCCGGAAACTGGGCGGGACTGGCGGATTGGCAGGAGGAGCTGCGGCCGCACTATGCGACCGCGCGGAGCATGCTGGGCGTGGCGCAGAATCCGCGCCTGGGCGAAGCGGATCAAGCGCTCGCGCAGGTAGCGGAGCGTCGCGGCGAGAAGCAGCTCTTTGCGCCGACGGAGGTCGGGATCTATTTCGGCAAGTCGGGTCGAACCGTGCCGGACCCTTACTTTGGCGGTCGGGGGCCCGAGCGTACTGGCTGCATCCACTGCGGCGGTTGCATGCTCGGTTGCCGTCACGGCGCCAAGAACACCCTGGACAAGAACTACCTGCATCTGGCGCGCGCTCAGGGGCTCGAGCTCCTGGCAGAGACGCGCGTGACCGCGGTGCGCGCCCTGCGCGGTGGTGGCTATCAGGTGGAGGGGCGCCGCGGGATTGGGCTGGGCGGACAAGAGTTGCTGCGCGTGACCAGCAAGAATGTGATTCTCGCGGCCGGCGTTCTCGGTACGGTGGAACTCCTGCTCCGGATGAAGGGCGATGCAGAGGGCCTACCGCTCCTGTCGGACTGCGTGGGTAGGTACGCCCGCACGAACTCGGAGTCGTTCATCGGGGTCATCTCGCGCAAGCCGGAGGCGGATCTATCCAGGGGCGTGGCGATCGGTTCAATCTATCACACGGCGCCCAACGAGAGCGTCGAGCCGGTGCGCTACAGCGACGGTTCGGGCTTTTTCCGAATGCTGATGGCTCCGCATGTCGAGGGCGACAGTACCCTGCAGCGGCTGGCGCGCCTGGTGGCGATCTGTTTCCGGCATCCGTTGCAGGTCTGGAGAGCCTACACGGTGCCGAACATGGCTCGGCGCATGTCGATCTTGATGTACATGCGCACGATCGAGGGGACCCTGCGGCTCGTGCTCAGCAAGTGGGGCGGGCTCACCACTCGGCGCGAGACGGGGCCCGCGCCCGTCGCGTCGTTCGCCGCGGCGAGCGGGCTGGCGCGGGAGGCGAGCCAGGTGCTCGACGGTTTCCCGTTTGCACTGGTCCACGAGACACTGTTCAACATCCCGACCACGGCGCACATTCTCGGTGGTGCCGTAATGGGCGAGGACGCCACGACCGGCGTCATCGACACCGAGCACCGCGTCTTTGGCTACGAGGGCCTGTACGTGATGGACGGCGCCGCGATGTCCGCCAACCCAGGCGTCAACCCGTCGCTATCCATCCTGGCCATGGCCGAACGTGCCATGAGCAAGATACCGAACAAGTCAGCCGCGAGCCGAGGGCGCTTCCTGAGCGCCGAGGGGGGTCGCTGAGCGCCGAGGGCGGCTGCTGAGCGCCGAAAGCGCGTGCTGCGTGTCGAGGGCGGCTGCTGCGTGCCCCATTTGCGTCCGCCGGGGAGCCACCTGGGTGGGCGCGAGGCTTCTAGAAGGTTCTCGAAGCGGGGAGGGACGCTGCGTTGGGGTGTCGAGGGGTGCTGCCGCGGAGGAGTGCCGCTGCTGGGTGGATCCGGCTTACGAGGTATAGGGGGGCCAGGGTGCAGTCACGATCTCGTCGTCCCCGTACGGCTCGAGACTGTCCGGCACACGCAATTGGCCCGTCGTGCTGTCCCCGGCATCGTCGTACTCGTCGAGGTGCGTGCCCGGCGTATCGCTGTGAGCTTGTTGTTGCATGGCGTTCCTTTCGAGGCGTCACTCATCTTCATCGATCGGCGCGCTGCGATCAAGCGAGCACTGCGGGGTGATTGCACGAGCGTGCTCCCCTTCGAATCAGGCATTTCTCAGCCAGATTGTTGCACTGCATTGTTGCACTGGGTGATGAAGGAAAGCACGCCGTGAGCGACTCTTGCCTACATGCAGCTGCGCGCCTGTTTCGTGCGGGCACGGCCCGCAGCGGCGCAGGTATCGCGCTGGGTTCGCATTTCTGCTCAGCGTGCGCCGGGCGGTTCATAGGCGCAATACACGCCGGTGCGCACGCAGGCGGATAGATGCTGACCGAGGGCAGGGCAAGCCTCTTCGATGCGCCGTAGCGCGAGTGCGATGCGCCGCCGTACGTTGACGCGCGCGCGCTCCGTGGCCGAGCCGCTGCGGCGTTCGCGACCACCGAGCCCCAGGGCACGCGCCAGCTCGACGCGCAGCGCCTGGGCCTCCTCTTCGAGTCGTTCACGCCGGCCCGCGTCGTTCCAGGCGGCGGCTTCTTCCAGCTCCTGCTCGAGCTCGCGCAGGCGGCGCTCGTAGGCAACGCGAGCGGACGTGTCGATCAGCTCGCCGGCGTCTCCGCCGTCCACGGCGTCGAGAGCACCGGACAGGTCGAGCACGTGCAGCTCGCGCCCGGGGCTGTCCAACAGTTGTGCCAGCATGCGCATACCGCGGCCGTCGCGCGCGCGGCACTCGCTACCCTGGCCAGTCAAGTGCCAGTACTCGCCCTCGCGGGTGCACTGTACGACGTTGCTCGTCGCGAGAACGGGGACGCTCCCGGCGGAGACGCGCGGAGCAGGAGACGGCAGCGCTGCCGAGAGGGAGCGGCAGCGTGCTGCCGCTCTGTGCAGACCGAGCTGCTCGTACCCTGCGCCGGCGGCGGCCAGGAGCTCGGTGCTGCGGTCGACGTACGCCTTGGGATCGATCAGGCGCAGCGCGAGTGCGAGATCGCGCTTCAGGGCGGCGATGAAGGGCGCGGCACGCAGGCGAGTCAGCGCGTCGAGCGCCGAGGCGGCGTAGCGCTCGACGTCCGCTGGACGACCGAGCAGCGCGGCCAGGCGCATGAGCGAGTGATCGACCTGGCCGTTCAGCGTGAAGCCAATGCCCGTGACGACGAAGCAGCGGCCCGCCAACGGCTCCAGCCTGGGCATCACCAGCGCGGCGATCGCACGATCGCGTAGCTCCCAGGCGAGCTCTGCCAGGATATGTATGGCGTGGATGTCGACCAGCAGCGCAGCCAGGCCGGGGGAGGGCATTTCTCGCAGCTGCTGCCGTGCCTGCTCGGGGTGCCCGGTCTTGGCCTGTTGCATCGTGGACACGACCGCCAGCATCAAGGCCTCATCCGGATAGAAGCGCCGGGTCTGCTCGACGACGCCCACCAGGCGTTCCGGCTCGTCGCGCGCGAACGCTTTGCCCAGATCGTGCAGCGGCGCCAGCGGCTCCGTCCTCTGTGTGTCGAGCTGGCGCGCTTCTCGCTCGAGCTCGTCGGCGTCGGCAAAGCGGCCCTCCCATTCGGCCCGCATGGAGCGTAGCAACAGCGCGGGCGCCTGGTGTCGAGGCTGCTGCACCTCATCGGCGAGGCGCTCGTAGGCAAAGAGCGCGCGCTCGAAGCCGCTCGCGTCGCCCGCTTCCGCCTGGTCGAGGACGAGGCGCAGGCGCGCGCGCAGGGCGCGGGAGCGGTCGCCGCGCGCTTCGGCCAGCTCGGCGGCCTCCCGATTCAACTCGGCCCGCTCGGCGGGCTCGGCGTAGTCCACGAGCGCGCCGATGGCCGAGTGCAGTACGCGCAACAGCACGTCAGGATCGCCGATCCTGCGTGCCATGGCGATGGCGTCGCGGCCGAGTTGCACCGGCAGCTCTGGATCCTGTTCGGGTTGACGGGCACTGGCCAGGCGCGCCATGGCCTGTGCTCGCCACGGGCCGTCGCCTGCGGGCAGCAGGCCGAGCGCGCGTTCGAGCAGCTGGATCACTTCCGGGTCACGCCGCCCGACCGTGCCCTCGGCTCCGAGCGCGAGCGCGGCGCGCGTGAACAGGATGCCGTCCTTCAGGCTCTGCGCCAGCTCGGTGGCTGCGCGGCTCGCGGCTTCGGCCGCTTTGCGATCGCCGGCGCGAGAGGCGGCCTCGGCGAGCAGTACGGACAGCTCGGCGCGGCGCGCCGGGTCCGCCGCCGGCAGCGCCGCGAGTGCCCCGAGCGCTCGCTCGCACAGGGCCATGGCGTCGGCAAAGGCCAGGCGCGCGCAGGCCGCCCGTGCCGCTCGCTCCGCTGCCAGGAGGGCGCGCGGCCGGACCTCGTCCCCTGCCTCCAGCAGGTGGTGTGCGATCTGATCGAGCGGCGCTGTCACGTCGTGCTGGTGACGCCGCTCGAGCGCTTCCGCCGCGCGCAGGTGCAGGCGCGCACGCACCGCGCTCGGCGGATCCGAGGCCAGCGTCTCGGCCACGAGTGCGTGCGAGAAGCTCAGGCGCCCCGCACCCACGCTGTGCAAGAGTTCCGCGCGCTCGGCCTCTTCCGCGGCCTCGCGCAGGGCCTCGGGAGTGACGCCGGCGACCTCGGCGGCGATCGCCAGATCGAACTGCCTGCCGACGACGGCGGCCGCTTGCAAGAGCGCGACGGTGGCGGGCATGAGCAGCGCGAGCCGCTCGCGGATCACGGCGCGAATCCCGGACGGAACACCGCTCTCACGCGCGGCACCGCGCGCCTGAACGAGCCGCACCAGCTCGTGCACGAAGAGCGGATTGCCTTCGCTCGTGCGGTGGATCAACTGGAGCGTCTCCGCGCTGGCCGCACCGAGCTCGGCCTGGACCAGTTGCTGCACCTCCGGCAGCTGCAGCCGTGCCGGGGCGAGCGTGCGGCCGCTGCGGCACAGCCGCCCGAGCGCACGTTCGAGCTCGGGCGTCTGCCGCGCTTCGGCGTCGCGCTGACTGGCGAAGATGGCCAGCCGCAGGTCAGCGCTGCGCCGCGCCACGAACTCGGCCAGGGCGATCGAGGACAGATCCGCAGCGTGCAGGTCGTCGAGCACGATGAGTACGGGCTCGCGCGCCGTGGCGGCGTCGAGATAGCTACGCACGAGATCGCAGAGCTGGAACGTATCTGCATGGGCGAGCCTGGAGGCCTGGCCGGGCGGGTTTCTGGGATCGAGCTCCGGCAGCAGCCGGCAGAGATAGGCAGCGGTGTCGTCGCGCCCCGACGGGCGTGCGAAGAGCGCCCGCAACACTTCGATGAAAGGCCAATACACCGGAGCGCCACCGAGCTCCCAGGCGCGACCCCACGCCACCGCAAAACCGAGGCCCAGCGCGTGCGCGGACGCTTCTTCCAGGAGCCGTGTCTTGCCGATGCCGGGCTCGCCGCTGAGCAGCGCCAGGCCGCCGGCACCGCCCGCGGCGCGCGCCAGCACCGAGCGCAGCACGGCGAGCTCACGATCTCGACCGACGAGCGCGCCGCTGGGATGGCTCACCCCACGGTGCTAGCATCCGAGCGGCGCAGGGAGAAGCCGCTACTTCGTCGCGCGGCCGGAGAGCTGTGCCGTGACCTGCCCGCCCACGCTGACGCTGGTCGAGAATTCCAGATCGCGGTGGTTTGCGGCGACCTTCAAGGTAATCGCTTCCTGCATCGGCTTGCCCTCTTGCACGCCGTCGTAGACGAAACGCAGCGTATCCGTCTTCGAGACATCGGCCACGTGGTCGTGTGTTTCCCCTTGATTGGTCACCGAAAACCAATGGTACTTGCGCCGGCCCGGATCAAAGCCGAACAGATCGGTCTCCTCGTACGTGGCGGCGCCGGGCAAGCCGCTGAAGCGCGTCTGGCATTGCACGCCGAAGCCACCGGAAGTGGGCGCGCAGGACAGGTTGAACTGCACGTTGGCCTGCTCTGCTCCGAACTGAGCGCTGCCGGTGCCTTTCCACTCTCCGACCAGGCAATGTATGGCCTGCACCTCGTCCGGCAGCCCTGGCTTTGGGGTGGGGCCGGTGCCACCGGAGGCCGGAGCCGCGGCGGGTTTTGCGAGCGCCAGGGTGGCGGGCAAGGCCACGAACAGGGCGCCGAGACCGAGGGCCAGACCAGGCAGGAAGTTCCAGATTTTCATGAGATTTCTCCTTCGAATACCTGGCGTTCCTTTGTCGGGGCGGGGCGGAACCCGGCGCGGAACAGTGCAGGGAAGGCGGCGGGGAACGGCTGTTCCTCCCCCGGGAACGCCTATCGGAAGGGGGCCCGCGAGGGCCTCTCCGCGCGCAGCCAGTTCGGACGCGCGAACCCGACGAAATCGAGGAAACCATGAGCCTTGCCTGCCTGTTCATCAGTTGGAACCGTCCCTTTCCGGGGCGCGAACGCGAATCCTTCAATCTGCTCTTCAACCAGGGTCTGGAGCAGCTCGAGAACTTCAAGCGTGCGGGCTGGTTCGAGAGCTACGACTGCATTGGGCTGACGCCCCATGGCGGCACGCTGAATGGCTTCATCCTCCTGCGCGGCGAGCGCAACAAGCTCGACGAGCTGCGCCGTAGCGACGACTTCGAGCGCTTCTCCATGCAACTCAACCTCACTCTCGACGGATACGGCGTCGTCCCCGGTGTCACGCTCGAGGGCCTGAAGAAGGTGCGCGAACGAAACCCGCAGCTATTTGGGTGAAGCTCTCCGGGTGAAGCGCGGCTAGCCACTGCAG
>Ga0315912_10002423_pt1 | contig 19939 bp, 19 predicted proteins | sample VfabasoilMG_FD_204469 | JGI IMG/M metagenome (GOLD analysis project Ga0315912, IMG submission 204469) | Garden soil microbial communities collected in Santa Monica, California, United States - V. faba soil | ecosystem: Environmental > Terrestrial > Soil > Garden | place: USA: California...
CGATGCGGTAGCGAAGCTCCACGACGTCGCCCGCCTCGAGCCGCGGGAACTGCACGTAGAACGCGCGGCCCGACGTGTACATCGAGATCGAGGGATCGTCGGCGGGGCCCTCGCCCCACTCCACCGCCTCGTCCACGTGCCCGTCGCCGCGGTACACCTTGGCCCCGCGGAGCTGCACCACCTGGGTCGAGCTCTCGTACACGAAGCCGTACTGGCGCGCGTTCGCCGCGGCGGAGTCGGTCAGCGGCTGGAAGACGATCTGCCGGTACTGGCTCGAGAGCCCGTTCTCGAACATGGTCGAGACGGTGAGATCGCGCAGCGTGCGACGGTTCTGGCCCTGCGCCGGCGCGTGTCGGAGCGGCAAGAAGCGCTCGGGCGCCCAGGCGTACGCCTCGTCGGGCCGCGGCTTCTTCGGCTCCACGTGCTCGACGTATTCGCGCACGGCCTTGTCTTGCGGCCGGATCCGCAAGATCTCGTGCAAGAGCACGAGCTCGGCGTCCGTCTTGCCCGTTTCGCCATAGAGGTCGGCGAGGGTGCGCAGCGTGCCCACGTCTTCGGGCGCGAGCTCGAGCGCCCGCTGGTAGGTCGCCACGGCGCGCTCACTCTGACCGAGCGAGCGGTAGGCCCGCGCGGCAGTGTTCAAGGCCCAGAGGTCGCCGGGGTGTGACTCGACGAGGCGCTCGCTCCAATGCTCGGCCGCGGCGCGGTCGCGCCGGGCGAGGGAGAGCGCCATCATCTGGGTCAAAAACCCGCTGTCGTCGAAGCGCAGGCCGCTGTAGCGCGCCTCGACCTCGCTCGCCTCCGTCGTGCGGCCGAGCGTCCGGAGCGTCGATGCATACAGATTCAAGAGGTTCACGGCGTGGGGATTGCGCGCGAGCGCGTTCGCCAGCGTGGCGAGCGCCGTGCGCGGCAAACCCGCCATGGCGTAGAGCTCGACGCGCCCTTGCACGGCCACGACGTCGTCGGGGTCGCGCTTCACCAGCCGATCGAAGATCGGAAACGCCTCCTCGTAGCTCGGGCTCTCGCGCCGGTGGAGCGCCCGCGCGAGCAGCACCTCGCGGCTCGGAGACGTGCGACTATCGAGGGCCTCGGCCTTCGTGATCCAGTCGCCACGCTGGTTGTGATCCTCCGCCAGGGCCGCGGCGAGCAGCAGCCGCCGCACCGTCGGCGCCTTGTCGGTGGCCTTGACGGCGAGGTCACGCGCGCGGTGCACCGCCGGGTCGTCGCCGTCCGTCTCGTACAGGTAGCGCGCGTACGCCTCGAGGTTCGCCGCGCTGGGCTCCCGGAGCACCGCGCGCTCGAAGAGCTGCACGGGCCCCTCCACGCCGCCCGGCTTCGCCGGGGCAGGCTTCGCCGGGGCAACTTTCACCGGTGCCTTCTCGGCGCCGGGTGCCTTGCCCTTCTCCCCCGACGCGAGCGCAGGCTTCATTTTCGGTGCGTGCTGCTTCCTCGCTCGGGCGAGGCGGGCGGCGAGCTCCGCGGCGGGCGCGCTCGCCGCGACGTCGTTCGTCGTCACGAGATCCGGGTCGGGCGCGCCACGCTCGTCGGCGAGCCGCACCGACAGCACCGGCGCGCTCTCCTCCCCGCAGATCTTCACGGTCAGGCCGTTCTTGCCCGGCTCGAGCGTGAGCGGCACCGCGTAGCGATCGAAGTCGTGGCTCGAGTAGACGCTCGATTTGAGCACCTCCTCGCCGTTCCAGAACACCTTGAAAGCGCCGCCGCTGCCGATCCACGCGCTGATCTTCTTCGGCGCTTTCGCGCCGGCGCGCGACTCGACGAACGTGGTCGCGTAGGCGCACACCTTTTGCTCCGGCCGAAGCAGCGAGCCGACGCTCAGGTACCCCTGCGGAAACTCGCGCGGCACGACGCGCCAGCGCACGGGGCGTTCCTTGCCCGACTCGGCGCGGCCGGGGACGATCGGCGACTCGAACGCGAGCTCGGGCCCGAACGTCGTGTCGAGCCCCGCCTTGCCCTCGTTGTCGAAGGGCCCGATCACGAGGAAGCGATCGACGAAGCCGAGCGCCACGATTCGATCCTGCGCGGCCTTGATGTCACCGCGCCGAAACCTGGCGAACGCAGCGAGCGCGCCAGCATAGGCCTGAACCGGTGGCGAGAAGCGCCGGTCGACGGCTGCGTGCTCCAAAGTTTCTTCGACCTGCGCCGGGCTCGCGCGATCCCAGCTCGACCAGACGCGGCGCAATGCCGAATACGCCTCCGGTCCGCGCGCCGTGCGGAGCTCGGCCTGGCGCGCGGCGAGATCCGCCTGGAACGATGGGCTCTGGGCGCGCGCGACGCTTGCGGCGGCAAGCACGGCGAAGAGCAGGGGCGAGCGGTGCTTCACGGCCGAATCCTCGATGGTCCTCGTAGCGCCAAGCAGGTCACGAGCAAAGGCCCGAGAAGCCGGACGTCGCCTCCCCGGCGAGCGCGTTGGCGTCGCGCGACCGGGCCGAGCCGCCCAGGACGCGCGGCCGGGAGCCTGCTGGGAGCGCTTCGAGCGTTGTCGCCCTTGTCCGCCCGAGGGGGGTCAGATAGAAGTGTTCTTCGCTGTAGAGTAGAAAACGTTGCAATGTATGTGCGCTCCGCACCGTGCGGAGACAGGTTCTGGCCTCCGAACGTTCGCTCGTCGCACGTTCGGACCGGACCGATGCCCAAGCCGACGATAACCAAGGCAGATGCCACGAGGTCGGCAGGGCTGCTGGAGGCGCGATGGTCAATCCCCAGATGGTGATGTACGAAGAGGAGTTCAACCAGATCCAGACGGTCGTGGACCGCCTGGTTCGGGAAGCGAACGCCAAGGTCGTCTTCATCGTCGACAAGAACGGGCAGCTCATCGCAGCGAGTGGTGAGGTCGACAACATCGACACCACGTCGCTGGCGTCGCTGACCGCCGGCAACATCGCGGCCACCGGGGGCATCGCCAAGCTCCTGCGCGAGAACGAGTTCGCCACCCAGTTTCACGAGGGTGAGAAGGCGAACATCCACATCCAGCTCGTCGGCAACCGGGTCATCCTGGTCGTCATCTTCGACTCCAAGTCGAGCCTCGGCTTGGTTCGCCTGCGCGTGCGCAAGGCCAGCGACGAGCTGAACCGCATCTTCGAGGCCCTCCTGAGCAAGGTTCAGGAGCCAGGCGGAGACTCGCCTTTTGCCGAGATTACCGACGAGGACATCGACAACCTATTCAACGATTGATGATGAAACGTCGGCACAAGATGAATGCTGAGGGTGCCCGGCCATGAGTTTCATCAACTACATGGCCCGGGAGATCAACTGCAAGATCGTCTATTACGGTCCGGGTCTCTGCGGCAAGACGACGAATCTTCAGTACATCTACGAGCGCACCAATCCGGAGGCGAAGGGCAAGATGATCAGCCTCGCCACGGAGACGGAGCGCACGCTGTTCTTCGACTTCCTCCCGCTCTCGCTCGGTGAGATCCGCGGTTTCAAGACGCGCTTCCACCTCTACACGGTGCCGGGGCAGGTCTTCTACGACGCGAGCCGCAAGCTGATCTTGAAGGGCGTCGATGGCGTGATCTTCGTCGCCGACTCGCAGATGGAGCGCCTCGAAGCGAACCAGGAGAGCGTCGAGAACTTGCGCACGAACCTGGCCGAGCAGGGCTACTCGCTCGAGAAGATCCCGTACGTCATCCAGTACAACAAGCGCGACCTGCCGAACGTCGTGACGGTGGAGGAGCTGCGCTCCCTCATCAACCCGATGAACGTGCCCGATTTCGAGGCCAATGCCCGCTCCGGCGTCGGCGTGTTCGACACGCTGAAGGCCGTGAGCCGCCTCGTCCTGAACGAGCTCCGGCGCGGCGGATGAAAAAAGGGGGCCGCGCCGCGGGCCCTCTCGAGCCGAGCGAGCTCGAAGCCGCTGCGCTGCGCTACCTCAACCGCTTCGATTGTTCGGTGCAGAAGCTGCGCCAGCACCTGTCGGGGCTGATGCGACGTCGCGAAGGCGATCGCGTCGCGCTCGAAACGCACCTCGAAACCCTGCTCACCCGGTACCAGGCCTCCGGCGTCCTCGACGACACGCGCTTCGCCGAAAATCTCGCCGGGCGCCTCCAGGAGCGGGGAGGCTCGCGGCGGGCCATCGTCGAGAAGCTCCGGCGCCGCGGCGTGACGAGCGGCGTGGCGCAGGCCGCCAGCGTGACCTCGCCGCAGAGCGAGCTCGAGGCCGCACGCGCGTACGTGCGGAGGCGCCGGCTCGGCCCGTTTCGCCCCGAGGAGGAGCGGCAGCCGAATCGCCGGCGCGATCTGGCGTCGCTCGCCCGCACCGGCTTCGATCACGAGACGGCGATCCGCGCGCTCGGCTACGGCAAGGACGACGAGTTCTGAGGCGCCCCGAGGCGGACGCTCAGAGCTCTTCGCACACCACGCTGCCGTAGCCGCGCAGGATCTCGTGCGCGACGGCGCTGCTCGGGCTGAACACGAGGCACTGCCCGGCAGCGGCGCCGACGGATTGACCGAACGCTTCGCTCTTCATCTCGAACGTCCCCGCATCGACGCGCACCTCGGGGCCCGGGGTGCGATGGGTGAGCGCCAGATCGCCGTACTCGTCCAGGAGCAGTACCGCGGACGGCGCGTCACCCGTGAAGCTCATCGTCACGAGGTCGTCGAGCGCAAAGGATTGAATGTCCTCGAGCTTGTCCGCGACGGCGCCGAGGTTGAAGCCGAGCTCGAGTAGCGCCGGAGTCGACCTGACCCGCACGCCCTGCGGGGGCGTGAGCTCGAACGCCACGTCGAACGCGCGCTGCGCGCTCGCGTTGAAATCTGCCGTGAGCAGCGTATCGCTCCCGTTGCGCAGCGTCGTCGTGGACCCGCCGAGGCCGATGCCGACGCACGTGGCGTGCTCGCTCTCGTACTCGCACGAGCCCGTCACCTCGGGTAGCTCGAGCGTGACGCTGTCGGTCGGTGGCACGCTCGCGACGACGTGCCGCTGAAATACGCCCTGGATGAGAGCCCGGAAGGACCCCGTGACGGTGATCTCGTCCGCCTTGAGCGTCGCCGTAGCCACTTCTGCGACGGAGTCGGCGTCCAGTCGGAACTCGGCCCCGCCGACGCTGACGCGCGTGTGCTCGTCGTCGTCGGTCCATCCGTAGACGACCGGCGTGCGCTGCAACACATCGAACGCGAGCGCCGCAGGGTCCGTCGTGTTGAGCCAGGCGAGCACGGTGCCGCCCGAGTCGGGGTCGAATGCCGTCGTGTTGCCTTGCTCGCCCAGGTAGCTCACGAGCTCGGCGACATCGAGTGTCGCGTCGAGCGAGTGCGCTTCCACGCGCAGCGTGATCGGCTTGATGCGCGCGTTGCCGACCTCCGGTACGAGCTCGATGCCGGCACCACTTTCGCAGTTCACCCGCGTCGCCACCACGCGCAACGGATGCTCGACGAGATCTTCCGCGCAGTCCGCCTGCATTTCCGCGGCCCATGCCGGATCGTCGGCGAGATCGTCCGGATCCGGCGCGCAGTACGCCGCGCTCGTCATGCGGTAGGTGACGACGTTCCCCGCCTGCGACTCGACGTTCCCGTCGGCAAGCACCTTCGTTTCGAGCTCGTTCATCCACTCGTCGATGGACTCCTGCGCCTCCTCCACGAACTCCACCGAGCCGGGCGCGTCACCGAGCTCGAGCACGCGCCCGATGAGCTGCGAGCCTTCGGCAAACGCCACGCCCGACACCGCTTCCCGTAGCGTCCTGCCAAGGTACGTGACCGCCAGGCGACGCACCTCGGCGCTCGTGAGCGTTTCGCAGTCGGGCACCACCAGCGTGCCCGCGACACCGCCGAGTCCGCTCGACCCGCCCTTGCCTCCCGAGTCCGCGCTCGAGCCGCCGAGCCCGCTCGCTCCGCCCTTGCCGCTCGCTCCGCCGGAGCCGCCGCTGCCTCCTCCCGACTCACCTGCCGCGCCGCCGTCGTCGCCACGGCTCGTGCTCTTGGGCGAGCAGCCCAGAGCGGCGAGCAGGGAAAAGCCCACCAACGCGGACGAACGCCACCAAGCCATCACCAAGTCCTCCAACCCAGCATTATCGCAGAGTGCCGCCCGCTCCGCTGCGCGTCCGCTCATCAGCGCGGATTCACGCCGAAATCCGCCAGCAACGACGCCGCTTCTAGCAGCGCTTGCCGAGCGAGAGGTCGAGGTTCACCCCGCCGCCGCTCCGCCGCAGCACGCCGCAGCTGCATCCGGGCTCGCCGGGGCACGCGGGCGAGGACAGCGTGAACGTGTACGTCACCGGCTGGCCTTCGGCATTGGTGCCCGCCGCAGGGCCGAGTGAGATCAGCTCCTTGTCGGTATCGACGTTCAGCGCTTCGGCAACCCAGTCGTGATCGGTCGGATCGCTCATCACGACGATGTCGCCCGTCGTCGTGAGCTCGAGCTCGGTGCAGTCGGTAGGCGCCAGGTCGTAGTGGGTCGGGGCGCTGAGTGCCTCGTTCACCGTGAGGGAGGCGGTCGTGATGCAACCTTCCGGCGAGATGCGCGTGACGAGCGTCAGATCGACGTCGACCTCGAAGCTCGTGTACGGCCAGTGCGCGCGAAGCTCGGTCGTGTCGTCGGTGGGTCGGGTGACGACCAGGGTTCCCGAGCCCGCGTCGTCCCCGTCGCACCCCAGGGTGAGGGCGCCGAGCGCGAGGAGGCCGCCCCACCGGCCACGGAAGCCGAGCACGAACTACTTCTTCAGGCCTTCGCGGCGGCCGCGATTCTTGGCGAAAAGCTTCGCCTTGTTGCGGACCGAGCGCTTGCGGTTGGTCTTGCGGGACTTGTTGCGCGTGGCGAGGTACATGGCGTTTTCCGGGGCGAGGCCTAACACGGGGTACTGCACCTGGCCAGGCGGCCCCCCCGGGGCAGCCGGCGGACGGCGGGAGACCGAAAATTTGGCCCTTTGGACGGAGGGGGCCAAGGTCCCGAGAATGCGCCAGCGATGTGAGCTCTGCGAGGCCCTCGGGGCCGATTCATCACGCGGCCACCACAAGCTGATCGGCGTGGCCGTCGGACCGCGCGACGCCCTCCTCTGCGCCGATCACGCCCTCTTCGCCCTCGACTCCGACGTGTCGAGCCTGGCGGAGCTGCGCGAAGTGTACGAGTTCGCGACCTCGGTCGAGCCGTCCGCGGACGACCCCGCGACCGCTGCAGCGATCTACCGTGGGACGAGCCAGGTGGGCTCACACGGCGCGTCGCGCAGCGTGCTCTGAGCGTTTCCTGCGGCCGGCGCGCGGGCCGGACGGTGCTAACCTCACCGGATGGGTGTGGTGACGTTCGCGCCGTGGAGACGAGCGCTCGCATGCCTCGCGGGGGTCGTACTCGAGACGACGCTGGCTTCGTCTGCCGTTGCGATTCCCCCGCCGCGACCGCCTGCGCCGATCCCGAGAGCTGCTTCGCCTGCACGAAGAGCTCGGTGCGGGCGAACATCATGCTCACGCCAACGCCGGCGCCGGAGAGCGCGTACATCGTGCACACCGTTTTCGTTGGCGGGCCCACGGTGAATGTCGCGTATGCGTCGTTCAGCGGCGCTGCCCCCGTCTATCACGTGCCGGTGCCGCTCTGCCTTTCGGAGTACTGCGCCGACATCGCAGTCACTTCCCGATTCAGCGACGAGAGCGTCACCTCGGGGCCCCTGTGCGTGCCCGGCTCCGATCCCCAGATCGAGCCGGCCGCCGACGGTGCCGTGCTCGTTTTCGACAATCCCTGTGCTGACGGCAGCGGCTCGGACTCTCTGCCCTCCCCCGCGACTCCGTCATGCACGTCGTACGCGGACGTGCGGTGGTTCTCGAGCGAGGTGGACGGACTCGTGGCGCTCGGCCTCGAGCCCGACGCCGCCGAAGCGCAGGCGAACCACCAAGGAACCGGCGGGACCATTGCCATCGGGAGCGGCGGGGGCGCGGGGAAGGGCGGGGTTGCGGCTGCGAACGGCACCACGGCCACGACCGCTGACGCGCCGAGCAACTACGCGCCCGCGACCTGCGCCGTGTCGTCGGCACCGCGCTCGACTCGCGGGGGTTTGGCCTGGGCCGTGCTCTTTGGGCTGTTCCTCGGACGCCGCCGCGTCTACCCACGCTCCCGAGCATGACGTCCGTTGCATCCACGCCCACCGCGGCCGAGCTCGCTCGACTCATCGACCACTCGTTGCTCCCGCCGACGCTCACCGACGCGCAGATCCGCGTGGGGCTCGAGCTTGCCCGAAGCTTGGGATGCACGGCCGTGTGTGTGAAGCCGTACTCGGTGCCGATGGCGAGCCAGGCGCTCGACGGTTCGAGTGTCCGCGTCTGCGCAGTGGCGGGGTTTCCGCACGGCAACGCGCACATCGCCTCGAAGGTCGCCGAATCGGTGCGCGCCATCGACGAGGGGGCGACCGAGATCGACGTGGTCGTCAACGTCGGCAAGGTGCTCGGCGACGACTGGGCGTACGTGAAGGACGAAGTGCGTGCGGTCAACGACGCCTGTGTGACGCGCGGGGCGCTGCTCAAGCTCATCTTCGAGAACGATTTCCTTGCTGACGTGCACATCGTGAAGCTCTGTGAGCTCTGCACCGAGCTCGGCGTAGCGTTCGCCAAGACCTCGACCGGTTTCGGCTTCGTGCGGCAACCGTCGGGTGACTACGGCCAGGGCGGCGCCACCGAAGCTCACGTCGCGCTGATGCGCCGCCATTGCGGGCCCGACGTGGCGATCAAAGCCGCGGGCGGCATCCGAACGCTCGACGACCTCCTGCGGTTGCGCGCGCTCGGAGCCACCCGCTTCGGCTCATCGGCGACCGAATCGATCCTCGCGGAAGCTCAGCGTCGCAGCGCCGGCTGAGATCGCCCCGCCGCGCACCTCACTCGACGCACTCGAGCGGGAGGCAGAGCTCGCCGCCGCTGTCGTCGATGAGCTCCTGGATCTCCGGCTCCACCTGACCCGGGAAGGGCCCGTCGTACTCGAAGTAGCTCACGCTGAAGCACACCTCGTCGCCCGACGCGTACGTGGTTCCGTAGAACGTGATCTCGCCCCGAGACTGCGCGCAGATGCAGAGCTTGCTGTCCGTGCACTGGCGAGCATCGAAGGAAACCTTGGCGCTCGCTTCGGTGGGCTCGCCCTCGTGGCAATTGAGCACGTATTTCTTGCAGAAAGTGACGCTCTGTCCCGCCTGCAGGCAGTCGACGTAGCTCGGGTAGAGGCAATGCTGCGTCCTCGAGAGGACGATGTCGTACGGATCGCTGATGGTCACCCAGGTGGGGTCCCCGTCGCAGCCCGTGCCCTGGGTGTTGTCCGCGATCTGACAGCTGACCGTTTCCACGTCCGGCGGCGGGCTCATTCCGAAGTCGATGCCCGTCCCGTACACCGCCTCGTGCGCCGCGATGAGCTCGTCTTGCCACTCCTCGGTCGACTGGCCCGGGTCCGGGCCCTCGAGCGCGTCGTTCAGCGCATCGGCCGCGGCTTCGTCCTGAGGATCGGGCGGCGCGCCATCCTTGCCGGGCGCCGCGCTGATCTTGGCGAACGCCGGCGCCGCTAGCCCGCCGACGATGAGGGCAAGCGTCGCAGCGCGTGCTCCGAGGCCCATCCAGCTCCGCCTGGGCATCGAGCGCGCGCGCTTCCGTGCGCCGTGCTGTTCCATACTTTCGCCGTGAATGCCGTTCTCGACCATGTTCGACTCCTCTCGGGTGGTGACCCGACCGCAGAAGAGCAACGGGTGTTCCATGCACGGAAGCGCCGCCGACGAGGCTCGTTCAACGGCATTTCGGGGAGTCGGCTCGGGCGACCCGCGCGTGAGCGCGCAGGCTCCGCGGGGGTCCCATGGGGTGTCTCATGGGCCTCGCGACCTCAACGGGACCGTCGAGCACCGAGTGGTATAAGGAACGGACCGAGCGGCAAGCAATCGGAGCGATGACGACGACGAGCTGATCGACGACAGAATTTCGGAGGAGTGGCCGAGTGGTCTAAGGCAGCGGTTTTGAAAACCGCCGCGCTCGTAAGGGTGCCGTGGGTTCGAATCCTACCTCCTCCGCCGAAAAACACTAAACGTAGCCACCTCGTGGTTACCCGGGTTCGCGCAGCTTCGCCGCGCGGCCCGACGTTCGCGGCTAGTTACCCCTGACCTTCGGCACCAGCTCGAAATGCGGATCCGTTTCGCCGAGCGCCAGGTAGAGCGCGCGAACGTCCGCGAAAATCTGGCTGGCTTCGGGCGTCCTCGAGCTCGCGGCTTCCAACAGTCGCTTGACCCCGTCGGCAACGTCGTTCGCGATGAAGCGCGTGCCCGAGTGGCCGAGGACGATGTTGAGGCCGCGCATCACCGCGCGGACCACGCTGGTCCTGAATTCGTTGCCGACGGGGACCGTCACGAGGCGCCGCACGCGTGGCCCGAGCTTCCGCAGGCGGGCGAAGTTCTCCTGGTGCGTCGGGGCGTCGGGGGGATCCGCGGAGGGGAGCACGATCATCAAGCCCAGGAGCTCGAAGCCGGTCCTCGCGACCACCTCGTCCACCACGTCGAAGAGCCAACGCGTTCGCTCCAGCCGTGCCGCCCTTTGGTAGACGATCAGGCAGGCATCGCCACGCTGCAACATCCCGACTCCGTCGTGGAGCAGGATCTTTCCCTCAGGGGCCTGCATGCCCTCGGTCATTGGCTCGAAACTATCACACGCTGCGGAGTGCACACGCCGGTTCCCCCGGTGTTTCCGCGGGATCGCCGCCGCGCCGAACAGTCCGGGTCACTTTGCCATCGCGTCGGCGATGGCGCGGCTCAGCTCCGCGACGCGATAGGGCTTTTGCACGAACCCGACAGCGCCGCGTTTGAGCATGGCTGCCACGTCCTGATCGGCGCCGTAGCCCGACCAGATGAGAATGCGGAGCTTCGGGTTCATCGCCCGGAGCGCGTCGAAGGTTTGTTCGCCGCTCAGGCCAGGCATGCGCAGATCGAGCAGCACGAGTCGATAGCGCTCCGGGTCCTTTTCGACGAGCTCGAGCGCGACCTTGCCCTCGGGAGCGTGGGTGACGCCGTAGCCGAACGATTTGATGGCTGCGACCGCGGTCCGACTCACCATGGCGTCGTCGTCGACCACGAGGATGTCGCCGCTACCCCGCTGGACGCTGCTGCCCTCGTGGCGCGCCGCCGGGCTTTCGTCGCTGCACGGGAGCACCACGCGGAACGTCGTGCCCCTGCCGAGCTCGCTCTCGACCTCGATCGTCCCGCCGTGCGCCTTGACCGTGCCGGCGACGGCAGCAAGTCCCAGGCCCGTGCCACGCCCCACCGGCTTGGTCGTGAAGAATGGGTCGAAGATGTGCGGCAGGATGTCCTTTTTCATGCCGCGACCGGTGTCGGCGATCTCGAGCAGGACGGCCCGCGTCGCGGACACGTCGGCGCCGGAACGGGGAGGCACCGACGCCGCACTGGTGCGAATCATGAGTGTACCGCCGTCCGGCATGGCGTCGCAAGCGTTCACGAGCAGGTTCAAGAGCGCGCTCTCGAGGAGCGGGCCATCGGCAGCGACGACAGGGACGTCGGCCGTGAGCTCGGCGAGCACCTTGACCTTCGGGTCGGTGGATCGCCGGAGGATCGAAACGGTATCCCGCACCAGCCGGTGGAGGTCGGTCGGCGCGAGGAGCATCTGCGCCTTTCGCGAGTAGGCGAGGAGCTGGCGAGTGAGCTCCGCGGAGCGCTGGGATGCCTGCATCACGCCGTCCACGAGCTCGACGAGCTCCGGCCGGTTCGAGGCCTCGCGCTTCAAGAGCTCCGCACAGCCCATGATGGCGGTCAGGTTGTTGTTGAAGTCGTGGGCGACCCCCGCGGCCAGGCGCCCGACGAGCTCGAGCTGGCGGGACTCGATGCTCTGGATTTCGGCCTCCGCGCGCGCGCGCTCGGCTTGCTCGCGTCGCAGCGTCTCCGAGCGGGCAAGCGCGAGGGATCGCTCGATGCGCGCCACCACCGCGAGCATCAACGCGCCGAACAAGCCGATGGCGGCGAAGGTCACGGTGAGCGACCGGATCCACGAGCTCGGGTTCGTCATGGCGATGTCGCTCGGGTTCGGTGCCGGAATGTGCCCGTTGACCATGGCCCAGCCCACGCCGGCGACGGCGACGGCGGCTGCCGCGCTCAGACCGAGCATCGCCCGACGCCCGCACAGGAGCCCCGCGAGCATGAGCGTTACCGTGAGGCAGACGCCCGGTCCCGACAGGACTCCCACGACCGAGTAGCCGCCCACGGCGGCGAGCAGCGCGGGCACCACGAGAATGAAGCTGCGCGCCGCTCCGCGCGGCCATCCGGTGAGGGCAGGGACCGCCGCCGAGGCCGCGCAGAGGAACGCGAGGATCAGGAGGTCGTGACGTCCGCGCTCCGAGCGAGTTCCGGCGAAAATCACCAGCGCTGCGGCGAGGTAGGCGAAGAAAATCCCCCGCAAGAGCTTGAGGCTGAGCTGCTCACGCCAGTCGACCGCCTCGTCGTTGCCCGCTGAGGTTTCTTGGCTCGTTAGCAAGCCGCTGCTCGTCTCACTTTCCGGCAGGCCTCACTCGAATGCGAAGCGAGTCCCCTTGGCCAGACCCTCGAACGCCATCTGCCGAGAGTACCTTCAGACCGTGAATGGCAGTGAGATCTTTCGGAATACGGACAAGCTTTCGCAGGCAGCGGAATGGGCCTCGAGTGCCGGATAGGAGGTGAGGTCGAACGCACCTGGGCTCGAATCGCCGAGAAATCTGAGGGCGCAAGCGACGGCGATATCAACATGAGACAACTCGGTCCCCAGCCACTTCGCTGTGGTGCGACGCGTGCGGTCGGCCTCGAGCGCGGCGAGCACACCTCCGATCTGCGCTCGGCAGCGCGCGACCCACTTCTCCGACACTTCCGGGTGCAAGAGCTGCTCGTAGAACAGGCTCACGGCCTTGTCGGCGAGGCCGGTCGCGAGCGCCACGACGCGCAGGCCATCACGCCGCACGGCCCCGCTGCGCGGTAGCAGTGCGCGCTCGGCACCCACCTGCTCATCGAGCGCATCGAGAATGGCCGAGCTTTCGAGCAGACATTCGCCATCGTCGAGGACCAGTGTCGGAACCCGTCGAAGGGGGTTATAGGCGGCGAGCTGCTCGGCATCGCGAAAGACGGACCAGGGCCGATGCTCGTAGCCAATGCCATAGAGCTCGAGCGCGATTCCGACACGCCGCACGAACGGAGAGTCGAACATGCCGATGAGCAACATCGCGAGCCTACCCCCGGCGCGGACCGCGCTTCAGCGCGAGGCGCCGCCGGTATACGTGGCGAGGGCGACGTACCGCAGCACGCGAGTGCACGGCGCCGTGCGCGTGGTGCCGCCACAGGCGTGCTCCCCCTGAAACCTGGCCGTCTTCGCGCGCAGCGCCGAGAGCACCTGGTTCGTCACGTCGTGCCCGCCGCCCGCGCAGGTGGTGTCGAGGCAGGGCAGGTCGAAGAGTGCGGGCGCGTGGGGTACCGAGACGTGCTTCTTGTGCACCGTCTCGGGCACCGACGCGCCTTGGCGCATCTCCTCGAGCTCGAGCTGGAGTGTTTCGAGGGCCGGCACTTCCGCCTTGAGACGCGGCGCGCGGTCTTCGCGCTGGCGGCGCTCTGCAGCTAGCTGGGAGGCCTCGGTCGAGCGTGAGCGGAAGGACGCCATTCGATCAGCCCTCTACCAGCACGAGCTTTTCCATCAGCCGTTTCGAGTAGCCGTGTAGCTTCTTGAAAGCAACCCCCATGCCGCGTGGATCGTCGGCGATGCGGACCACGACGCCGATGCCCTCGATGGTTTCGACGCCGTCGAGCACGACGGAAAAGCGCAGGTTCACCTCCGTGCCGATCGCGAGCGGCGTGTCGGTGCGCACGAACGCCCCGGTGCCCGATACGTTCGCCACGTATTCCCGGACGAAGTCGTCGAACGTATCGAATTGCTTGTTGATCGTCAGGCGGGGCGCGCCGCGGCGCTCCGTCGTCGGCTCGAGCTCGTCGGAGCTGCCGTGGTCCGCGTCGGCGTCGTCGCGAGTGGTCACACGGCTCTCACTTCCCGTGCAGGTCGAACTGCTCGATGTGGTACTCGGTGCGCGGGTTGAACTCGATGCGTCGCATGTAGCGGCGCTCGGCTTCCTGGACGGCGGCACGCTCTTCTCCCTGCATCTGGTCGACCACGGCCGGGTGCGCGTTCACGAGCACCGAGTATCCGGGCAGGCCGTGTCGCTCGCGGCGGATCTGGCGCAGGATCTCGTAGACGATCGTGGTCTTCGACTGCACCTGGCCGGTGCCGTCGCAGTAGAAGCAGGTTTCGTGCATCGTGCGACCGAGGCTCTCGCGCGTGCGCTTGCGCGTCATCTCGATCAGGCCGAGCTCGCTGATGCGATTGATGGTCGTCTTGGCCTTGTCCTTCGCGAGCCGCCCCTCGAGCGCGCGCCAGACTTTTTCGCGATTCTGGGCCACATCCATGTCGATGAGATCCAGGATCACGAGCCCGCCGATGTTGCGGAAGCGGAGCTGGTAGGCGATCTCGTCGACCGCTTCCAGGTTCGTCTTGAGGGCGGTTTCCTCCAGGTCGCGGCTGCCCTTGCCGACGTAGCGACCGGTGTTCACGTCGATGGCGGTCAGCGCTTCCGCTTGGTCGATGATCAGGTAACCACCGCTCGGTAGCTGCACCTTGCGGCTGAGCGCGCGGGAGATCTCGTCCTCGATGCCGTACGCGTCGAAGATCGGCTCGTCCCCGGTGTAGAGGTGCACGTCCTTCACGCGCGCCGGCATGAACATCTCGACGAAGCGCACGAGCCGTGCGTACTGGTCCTTGTCGTCGATGACGATGGTCTCGATCTCGTCCGTGAAGAGGTCGCGTGCCGTCTTCAGCACGAGGTCGAGCTCGGTGTAGAGGACGGCCGGCGCCTTGGCGCCCTCGCGCTTGCGCGACACGTCCTCCCACAAGCTCACGAGGTAGCCGATGTCTGCTTTCAGGCTCTTCTTGGTCAGGCCCTCGGCGACGGTGCGCACGATCAGGCCGCCCGAGGGCGGGCGTAGCTGCTCCACCACCTCGCGCAGCCGGGCTCGCTCGCGTGACGACCCGATGCGCTTGGAGGTTCCGACGTGATCGACGGTCGGCAGGTACACGACGTAACGGCCCGGCAGCGAAACGTGGCTCGTGACGCGCGCGCCCTTCGTCCCGATCGGCTCCTTGGAGATCTGGACGATGACCTCGTCGCCTTCCTTGACGACCTCGGTGATGGGCACCGAGCGTGCGACGCGCGACGTGGCTCGGCCGCCCGGTCGCCGCCCGCGATCGCGCTCGCCGCTGCCGCTACCTCCGCCGCCGCCTCGGTTGCGATCCCCTTTGCCGCGGTCGCCGCGGCCACCGCGATCGCCGCGCGGTCGCGCTTCCTGTCCACTCGGGCGTGCAGCGGGCGCGGCTTTCTGGTCACCCGAACCGCCGCGCTCGCGATCGCGACCGCGTCCACGGCGCCGGCGCCGGCGTGAGGTGCCGCCGCTCGCGCCGTTGGCGGGCGCCGCGTCGTCGGCGGGTGGAGGCGGGTCCTTGTCCGGCTCCTCCTCTTCTTCCTCTTCCTCGACGTCATCGACGTCGTCGTCGTCGTCGTCGTCGTCATCGTCGTCGGCATCGGCATCGGCATCCGACTCGCCCTCGCTCGATTCCCCCTCGGATCCGCCCTCAGCGGCGCCTTCTGGTGAGCTGTCGTCGTCGTCATCGTCGTCGGACTCGTCGTCGCCGTCGGACTCGTCGTCCGCCTCGTCGTCGTCACCGTCGTCACCGTCGCCGTCGGCGCCGTCGCCGTCGTCATCGGACTCGTCGTCGTCGTCGTCGTCATCCGACTCTTCGCCTACCGGCCCCTCCACGCTCGCCGCTGCGGCGCCCGTCAACGGCTCGTCGTCGTCGTCGTCGTCGTCCGCCGCCGCCGCCCCGTCCGCGGCTGCGCCTTGCGCTTGCGGGCCGTGGCGCTTGCCCCCGTCACCCTTCTTCCAGTCGGACTCGTGCTTGCGAGCGCCGGCGAGGTACGCCTCGAAGTCGTCGGGGCGGATCAGATCCTCGACGTGGAGGAACGCAGCGCGATCCAGGCCGACGTCGATGAATGCAGCCTGCATGCCCGGGAGCACACGGGAGACCCGACCGAGGACGATGTTCCCGACCGTTCCAACGGCAGACGCGCGCTCGATCTGGAGCTCCGCGATGATGCCGTCTTCGATGAGAGCGACCCGCGTTTCGCGGATGTCGCAGTTGATGACCAATGTGTTGCGAGCCATGGGGATAAAAATCTGGCGACGTTCGCGCGAACCTCGGCTCCCCACCCTGGAGAGCCGGCTCTCGCGCCTCGTCTGCCTCGGACATATCACGGCGGTCGGCCAAAGCGCCCGCGTCGACTCAGATAATTCAACAAATACGTCTATTTACATTGTTGGCACGAAGCGCCCCACCTGGCGCACGGGGACCCCGCCGCAGGCCGAACCCTGCTAAGCGTCGGTCGGGGCCAAAACCCCCACTACCTCGTGACCCAGCCTTACCTCGTCCTCGATATCGAGACCGTGCTCGATGCGGAGCTGCCCATCGTTCCCATCGGCGACACCGAGCGCTTGCCGGCCCCTCCGCACCACCGGGTGGTGGTGATCGGCGCGCTGCTCCTGGATGCGAACTACGAGATCAAGCGGCTCGGCGTGGTCGGGGACGGCAAGGACGAGGCAGGAATGCTCCGCGACTTTGCGAAGCTGCTCGAGGAGCGGCGCCCCTGCCTGATCACGTTCAACGGGCGCTCCTTCGACATGCCGGTGATTGCGACGCGCTGCTTGCGCCACGGGATCCCGCTCCGGCACTACTATCGCTCGCGCGACGTTCGCTACCGCTTCACCGCCGAGGGACATCTCGACTTGATGGACTACGTCGCCGACTTCGGTGCGGCGAAGGCGTCGCGGCTCGACGTGGTCGCCAAGCTCTGCGGCATGCCGGGTAAGGTCGGGGTCGACGGCAAGGACGTGGGACCGATGGTGCACGCTGGGCGCCTGGCGGAGGTGCGGGCGTACTGTCTGTGCGACGTCGCGCAGACGGCAGGAGTGTTCCTGCGCGTTCAGTACGTGCGCGGTGAGCTCGAGCGCGAGGCGTACCTCACGGCGATGCGCGGGCTCTTGACGTTGATTCGCAGCGACGAGCGGCTGGCGCCCGTCGCCGCGGCGCTGAACGAGCCACGGCTCCTGCTCGAAGGCGACCCCGCGAGTCCCGGTCCCGCGTGATTGACCGCGTCGGCACGGGGGCTATGCTCGCCGCATGCGAGAGTTGCTCGAGCGGCGCTGCCGCGAACTTCCCGCGGGAACGCCCGCCCTCGCCGTCGCCGAGGTGAGCCGCGTGCTCGCCGAGCTTTCGGGCTGGGCGCTCGAAGCGGACGGCAAGCGCATCGCCAAGACCTACGAGTTCAAGAACTTCCACGAAACGATGGAGTTCGTGAACGCGCTCGCCTGGGTCGTGCATCGCGAGGACCACCACCCGGATCTCGAGGTGTCCTACAAGCGGTGCCGGGCCGTCTTCTGGACGCACACCGTCGGTGGCGTCAGCGAAAACGACCTCATCTGCGCGGCCAAGGTCGACGCGCTGGTCCGGCCCTAGCCTCGGCGCGCGACCGCCGTGGCGGCCGCTCCGGAGGCGCGGCGCGCGGCGCGCACCGCCGCGACGCCGATGACGACGAACGCGGCGATGGTCAAGAGGTCCCAGGTCTCTTCGGGGAACACCATCCTGAGGTCGTGGTGCGAGATCGTGCTCAAGCAAAACCACGCGGCGGGCACCCCGAGCGCCGCGAGCGCGAACGTCGCGCCACGGTCGCGCCGCGCGGCCAGAAAACGCCGGCCCAGCCACCACACGGCGGCACCCGTCCCGAGCAATAGACCCGACCCCGTGATGAGATGGCGAATCGGAAGGATCCCCACCGCTCGGGCGCCGGCGCGGCCGATGTCCTGCAAGAGCTCGTCGATGTCGAGCTGCATGTTCAGGCCGAAGAACACCAGCACGGCCGCGATGCCTCCCCACATTCCGAGCGGGGTACCGCCTGCCTGGCGGCGTTCGATGCGCGCCGTCCTGAGAGCCAGCGCCGCTACGGCGAGGTATCCGAGCGTGAAGAGCCAGTGCCGCACGCTGAAGTCGAACAGGCGGGGCGTCCAATTGTCGAACCCGGGAACGCGAAACGGGGGCCGAGGAGCGTCGAGCACCTTCACGAAGCGCTCGTCGACGCGGTCGCCGTCGACCCGGAACGACCGATAGCCAATGGGCGAGGCGTCGAAGCTCCGGGCGGAGCCCGGCTCGACCACGACGTGAATCCCGTCGGACGTCGTGACGGCGTGCCGCTCGTGGAGGTGCCCCGCCAAGAACCACGTGACGTGATGCCGGCGCATGTTCTCGAGCAGCCGCGCTCGCGTGGGGCGCGGCCAGGTCCCACTGCTGTCGCCCTCGTCCTCGCTGTCCCGGAAGGGGGGCCGATGGGCCACCAGGAAGACGCGCTGCGTGGACGGCTCCTGCGCGAGCGTGCGCTCGAACCAGCGCCACTGGTCGTCGAACTCGTGCAGGGAGATGGCCGGGGTTCGGAGCGTCTCGGAGTTCAGGACGAGGATCGTCGTGCCTCCGACGGCGTAGCGATAGAAGTCGGCTCCGTACTTGGCTCGATACGCGCTCAACGAGCGCTCGCTCGTCACATCGTGGTTTCCGGCAACCAGGAGCGGTTTGGCGCCCGCGTGACGGAGCGAGGCCTCGAAGATCCAATGCTGCCAGAAGCCGCGATCCTGGGTCAGATCACCCGCAATGACGAGAAACGCGAAGCGCTCGCCCACGGTGGTATCGAGCACCTCCCGAAAGCGACCCCCATCGGCCAGGTCGCCACCCAGGCCGTAGCCGATCTGGGGGTCGCCGAGGAGTGCGAAGCTGACCGCGCCGCCAGCAAGCCGCGCGGGCGCGACCGGTTGCGCTCGGCCGAACGCCCCCAGCAGCAGCACGACGAGGGCGAGCCGCGCCGCGAGGCGCCTCGGCTTCATGTCCTCGCGCGCCCTCCGCAACACGGCCCCGCGCTCGGCTAGCCTTCGAGCCGCGCTTCCACGATGGCGCCGTCCTTCAGCTCGCTGAGCGGCAGGAGGTTGCCGGCGATCTTCTTGCCGTTGACGGTGAGGCTCGTGATCCCGCGGCATTTCTTGCCGGGGTTCGTGACCTTGATGCTGATGCGCTGGCCGCGGAACTCCCGCTCGAGCTCGAAGCCGGGCCACGTCGAAGGGATGCAGGGGTCGATGCGCAGCCCGTCGAGCTCCGGCCGAATGCCGAGGATGCTCTGCAGGGCGACGAAGTAGCTCCACGACACCGTACCGGTGAGCCACGGTACCCGCGACTTGCCGGCGTTCACGTTGACGGCCGCGTACGTGGTCTGGCTGTGGACGTAGGGCTCGATCTGGCGAATCTCGGCGCGTTCGTTGTACGCCGAGGGCATGTACGCCCGGTAGTACTCGTACGCTTGGTCGCCGTTGCCGAGCAAGCACTCCGCCATGACGGCCCAGCCCTGCGGGTGGTTGAAGATGCCCGCGTTCTCCTTGATGCCCTTGTTGTAGACGACGCCGCCCATCACTGCTTTCGGCGTCTTCTCGAAGGGCGGAGCGCTCAGCATCAGGCCGTACGGCGTCGCGAGGTAGTCCTTCATCGACTTCATCGCGAGCTTCGCCTGCTCGGGCGTGGCGGCGCCGCTGATGACGGCCCAGACCTGGGTGTTGATGTACACCTTGCCCTCGTCCATCTTCTTCGTGCCGAAGATGGTGCCGTCCTTGCCGGTGGCCCAGATGAACCACTCGCCGTCCCAGCAGATCTTCTGGATCGACGCGTCGAGCGTGGTGCGCTGGTCGAGCGCCCACTTGGCCTCGGCGGGCAGGCCCAGCCGCTCGGCGATCTCGGCGTAGACGCCGAGGCCGTAGCGCACCTGGAACGCCACCATCACGCTCTCGCCCGTGTAGCCGAGGTTGCAGCAGTCGTTCCAGTCCGCGGCCAGGCCGGA
>Ga0315912_10002424_pt1 | contig 19929 bp, 30 predicted proteins | sample VfabasoilMG_FD_204469 | JGI IMG/M metagenome (GOLD analysis project Ga0315912, IMG submission 204469) | Garden soil microbial communities collected in Santa Monica, California, United States - V. faba soil | ecosystem: Environmental > Terrestrial > Soil > Garden | place: USA: California...
CTCCGGCGCCTCGCTAGTCGCTCGGCGGCGGTGCTCGACGCCTCGTGGCTTTGCCACATCGGGAGGCTTGCTTGCTGGCGGAGTGGAGGGCTTGCTCGTGGGGCAGTCGGCGCTGCCGCAGGCGAGCACAGCGAGCCGAGGACCAGACCAGGGGCGTCCGGGGCCCCTGGTCCAACAGGAAACAACGAAGAGAAGCAGATGTCTCGCGACTGAGCGCAGTCACCCGCCCTCACTGCGTGATGGGGCGGGTGACGCAGCGAACGACACCTGGCGAAAGCAATGAGCCGCGTCTCGTCGCTGCGCGACATCGTGTTGCCTTGTTCGTTGGTCTTGGGGGGCCTGTTCGTTGCGAATGAATCGAGTGCAGTTTCGTTCCCCAGGCAGGAGCGGAGTGGCGGTGCACTGGGTTGCCGACGACCGGTGGCTCGACCTGACGGTCTCGACGGCGAGAATCACCTAGCAGAAATCATAGGGCGGGCATCGAGCCCACCTCTCAACCGGCTCCGTCGTCATGCCGGAGGGAGGAGGTGACCCAGTGCACCGCCCGGAGCGACACTCTCAACGCACGATGAAGTCTTGCTCTGTGCAGCCAAAGCTCACGTGCACCACCGCTTGGTAATCGAGCTTGATGCGGTCACAGGTGAAGCCACAGGTCTCCACCGTCTGGTCGTCCTCGTTGTAACGCCAGCCTTGTTCCTGACACTCCCCTTTGGCATCCGGGTGGATGAGCTGATTGGTGCCGTCACCCCACTCGATGATGACTTGGGTCTTGTTGGGGTCCAGCGTCTCCCCGTGGGGCGGATCAGGGATCTTGAACGTACAAGCGTTGGACACCTGTCCCGCGATGTTGGCGAGCACGGAGGTCAAGTCGCGAGCAAAGTCAGCGCCCGAACCCGCCATGTCAAAGTGACAATAGTTGGGCCCAGCGTCGTTACAATCGGCAGGGCTGGTCCCCCCGGCGCGCGCCGCTGCGCTCAACCATGGGCGCATGTCGGTGCTGCTCTCCACGGACTCCTCGCTGCCCGGCGCGCCAATGATGAAGGTGCGCACCCCGTGGTCAGCCAAGGCTCGGTCGACGTCGGCGATGATGGGCGCCGTTTCGCCATCAAACGACCCATCGCCCGTACCCACCTCGATAGGAAACGCCTTGCCATCATCCTCGGGCCACTGACAGCCACCGTTGATGGTGGGTGCACCGTCGGTGATCAAGAGCATGAAGCGATTGCCGCCCGGCGCCCGCAATAGGTGCTCAGTGAGCCCATAGTTATAAGCGTCATGGGTAGGCGTGTAGTTGTCCACCCAGACCGCGTCGATATTCTCTACGAACGCCGCGCGCTGCTTGGAGTCCTTGGTACCCAGGCTCGCGATGGGCAGAGACCCATCCACGTTGATGCAGGCACTTGCGGGCCCAGGGTCACCGGGCGCATGCACCGTGGCACGCTTGTTGGGGTAGTACACCGCCCCAAGTGATACGCTGCTGGGCAAATTATCTACGGCACTCAGCAGCGCAGCCTTGGTGGTGTCCCACTTGCTCTGCTCGCCGGCCTCGGGTGGCTCACCAGTCGCTGCACTCTTGTTCATCGACCCGCTGACATCGATGATGAGTTCGAGCGTTGAGGGGAGACGCTCCCCTTCTGCTTCCGCCCCGGTGCACTCGGCGTCCAAGATGGACTCGAGTTGCTTGTCCGACAGGTCAGTCACGCCTCCGTCGGAGTCCTCATAGTCTTTGATGTTGAGGGCCCCACCTTCACCTCCAGCGTCGCCGTCGCCCGTGAGCGAAATGTCAGTGTCGCGTCCACCCGCGTCACCATCGCCACCATCGTCATCGCTGCAACCCAATCCGACGAAGGGCAACGGAAGCGCAACGAGGGCGACGTGGGTCAAAAAGTTTCTAAACGGCCGAGACATGATTTTGCTCAATTCTTTGCTGTGAGCCCCTCGGCATCAAGCCTAGTTTGAGAACTGCCGCGACGTAAGAAAATTGAAACCTCACAAGTCCGCGAGGGATGGGCCTTTCAAGGATCTCCCGCTCAGGAGCCCCGGCGATCCGGCTGATATCAGGGGTAAGTTGCATCCACAGCGGGATTGCCGGCGTCCGTGTCTTTTCCCGTGGGGGCTTAGCTGAGCGTTTGTGCGGGGCCGTTGCCCGCCACCAGCCACCACCTCAAACAGCGCGCCGGGGGGCAACCCAGCGGCGAGACTCAGCTGCACACAGCATCACCGGCAGCGCAGCTGACTCTCACCTTTTGCCCAGCATCAGCGGATGATGTCCTCTTCCTTCGTGCAGAACTGTGAGCAGCCGTCGCCATTCTTGCGGTTGCCATCATCGCACGTTTCACCGTCGCTCTTGTCCACGCTGCCATCGCCGCACTTCTTTCGGAAGGTGCAGTTGGACTCACAGCTGTCATCATCCTCGAGATTACCGTCATCGCATTGCTCGCCAAAAGCTACGTCCACGCTCTCGTCACCGCAGCTGGCCGGGACCTGGCAACCAGGCGCGCAGCCCTCCTGCGACATTTCGAAATCGTAGGAGGTGAGGTTGGTCCCGTCGTCGCAGATCTCTCCCTCGTCATCCTGCACCGTGCCGTCGCCGCAGCGCTGTCCAAGACCACTACAGTCATCCTTGCAGTAGCCGTAACCACCGTTGTTGTCTCCGTCGTCGCAGACTTCATCACCTGCCACGATGCCGTCGCCGCACTCTGCCACACAGGCACTCGTGGTCCGCACGAAGCCGTTGAGCGTCAACCTAAAGTTGCTTTGGCCAGTGTGCCGCTCCGCGTGGAACAGAACCACCTCGTAGATGCGTCCCTTTTCCATGCCCAGCTGGCCGATCACGTCGTCCGTCAGCTCGATCGTGCTGTTCTTCTCGCCGTGGAGTCCACCCAGATCGATCATCAAGCGATTGTTGATGAACACCCAGACGTCGTCGTCGCCACTGAAGCGCAGCATCTCGCCGCCTTCCAGCTGAAACCAGTAGCGCAGCTCACTTGTGAAGGAAAAGTTGTGGTTGTTTGAGGTATTTTCCTCGCCCGCCTCGACCCAACCGCGCCCATCCAGAGGAAAGAAGCTGTTGCCGCTGTTGAATTCGTACTGGCCGGTGTCATTGCGGGTCAACGTCAGCGTGTCGTTGATGCGCATCGAGCGCGCACTGTCATTGTACCACTGGTTGAAGTTTTCCTCAGTGGTCAGCTGCTTGCCGTTGGGACAAGGCGGATTGTTGGTGGGCCCGTCGTCGTCGCAAATACCCGCAAACTGCGGTTTGCCATTCTTGAGCGTGTCCAAAACCAACTTGCGCGTACCACTTCCGGCGAAGGTTTCGAAATCAGGGTGTGCTTCGTTTGCGTCGCTATTGTCCGCGTCCAAGCCCGTGCCAATCAAGTCACGATAGATGATGGGGATCGTCAGCTCTTCTGGGGGCTCTTCTGTCGACAGCGTGCACTCATAGCCGTCCTCTTTTTGGCACGACTTGTTGCAACCGTCGCCGTCCAGCAGGTTCCCGTCGTCGCACTGTTCACCGTCACCGGGCAAGATCATGCCGTCGCCGCAGGTCGAACTGCACGCGCCATCAACACAGGTCGGTTCGCGCTCACAGAGCGGCGTACAACCGTCACCCAAATCGCTGTTGCCGTCGTCACACGGCTCATCACCCTCGCGCTCGCCGTTCCCGCACACGGTCTGTTGGCAGGCTTGTCCTACTTCCGGACAGAAATGCCCGGACTCCAAGCGACACACTTCGCTGCAGCCATCGCCCGAGGTGGGGACTTCATTGCCGTCCTCACACTGCTCATTTCCGGCAATGACGCCGTCACCGCACTTACTGCCCACACAGCGTGACCCAGCGGTCGGACACTCCCAGCCCAGTTCAACGATGCATGCCGAACTACAGCCGTCGTGGCTCTTCGTATTCGTGTCGTCACACTCTTCTCCCGGTCCCAAGTTGCCGTCGCCGCACACAGCCAGCAGCACGCAGTCCTCACCGGGCGTGGGGCAGGCATACCCTGTCTCGGTCTTGCAAGCATTGGAGCAGCCGTCGTCCGCGTCCGCGTTGCCATCGTCGCACGTCTCGGGCGCCTCCACGACCTTGTTGCCACACTCTGTGGTCGGGCCGTCGCCGTCGCCGTCACCGTCGCCTTCATCGCCACCATCGCCGTCGCCGCCATTCATCTCACCACCCAACGAAATACCGGTGGAGTTATCACGGCCTCCGGTTCCGGGGGCATCCTCATCACCATCAGATGATTGAGAGCACGCAAACGGGAGACACAGAGCAAGCCCTGTGAGAACGAAAAAACTGGGAGTGTAGAGACGCTGCATCGTCTCGAACTATACGGCCCTGGTCCCCGTGCGCGATAGCATTGACCCAGCACGTGCGCTGCCAAACTGACAAATTCCTAGGAGAACATGCCACAAACGCGGACTCTGTCAGTCATAACATATGCCGAATTCTGTCACGCCGCGGCCTACATGCTCAGCGAGCAGGCCACATCAACCGCTGCGCAAACCACATCCGCCAACGCCCGCACCACACCGCGTCCCTTGTCGTGAAAGCCCCATGCAACAGCACCTCTGCCCACCTTTACCCTTGAACACAGTGGCGCGCAGTCTCCACTGTGATGGCTGGACTAGACATGAGCTAATTGTGAGTCCAGCGCTGCGATACTGCGCTGCGATACTGCGCTGCGATACTGCGCTGCGATACTGCGCTGCGGTACTGCGGCGCGGTACCAGTTGCTGCGCCGAGGCCGCGTGTGAGTCCGCGTCGGTTGCATACCAGCCACAAACGGACACTGCCTCAAAGCATGCGCTTTGAGGCAGTGATGACGCGCCACGTTCGGCTGAACTCAAGTCGGTGCGCGATTCAAGTCAAACAGGGACTCAAATCGCAACTGGGGCTCACTTCTCGTCTTTGCTGGGCGCAGCTGCAGGTTGCTTGCGGCTGTCATTTTCGCCCACCAGCTCGATGATGGAGATCGGCGCGTTGTCGCCGCGACGATTGCCCACCTTGATGATGCGGGTGTAGCCGCCGGCGCGGTTGCGGTAGCGCTTGGCCAGCTCCACGAACACCTTCTCTACCAGGTCGACCTTGTTGGCTTCACTGCCCTTGTCCACCACGGTGAAGCGCTGCAAGAACTTAGCAACTTCCTTCTGCGCGGCGTGACGACGAGCGCGATCAGCCAAGCTGAGTTGATCGGCAGGCGTGTAAGCCACCTCGCCCAAACGGCGGGCTTTGGTGATCACACGTTCGGCCACACGACGCAGCTCCTTGGCCTTGGCGTCCGTGGTCTCGATGCGCTCGTGCGCGATGAGATTGGCAGTGAGGGCGCGCAACATGGCGCGGCGGTGGCTTGAATTGCGGCCGAATTGACGGCCCGATTTACTGTGTCGCATGTGCTTTACCTTGTGTCAGGGTGAAAGGTCTCAGTTTGAATGTGTGGCGGTGCGGTTCTTTGGGTCTCAACCGCCACCCTGCTGCACCTTCCAACGCTCGACCATTGAGGGCCAGTTCTCCAGCTTCATGCCGAGTGACAGCCCCATGGTGCCGAGGATTTCTTTGATTTCCTTGAGCGACTTGCGCCCGAAGTTTTTGGTCTTGAGCATGTCTTGCTCAGTGCGCTGCACCAACTCACCGATGAGTTGAATGTTGGCGTTTTGCAGGCAGTTTGCCGAACGCACGGACAACTCCAACTCATCCACGGAGCGGAACAGGTGTTCGTTGAGCGGCGCGTCATCGGAACCAGCCGGTGCGTAGGCCGTGTCTTCAGTCTCTTCAAAGTTGATCCAGATGGACAACTGCTCTTTGAGAATTTTGGCTGCGAATGCCACTGCATCAGCGGGCTTCACGCTGCCGTTGGTGAACACCTCGAGCACCAGCTTGTCGTAGTCGGTCACCTGACCAACGCGCGCGTTTTGCACGGTGTAGTTGACCTTACGGATGGGCGAGAAGATGGCATCGATGGGCACCGTGCCGATGGGCATCGTGGGGCTCTTGTTGCGCTCGGCGGGCACGTAGCCGCGGCCAACGCCCACAGTGAGCTCCATCGAAAGCGGGCCCTTCTTGTCCAGGCTCGCCACCACATGGTCGGGGTTCATCACGGTCAGACCGTCGACCAGCTTGATGTCACCAGCCGTCACCAAACCGGGGCCCTCTTTCTCGAGGCGCACGGTGTAGGTGCGAGGCGACTCAGCACGAAACACCACTTCCTTGAGATTCAGGATGATGTCGGTGACGTCTTCGACCACATCGGGGATGGTCGTGAACTCATGCAGAGCTCCGTCCATGCGCACCGCCGTGATGGCCGCGCCTTGGAGCGAAGCCAAGAGCACACGACGCAGTGAGTTGCCGATGGTGACGCCAAACCCGCGTTCCAGTGGCTCACACACAAAACGACCATAGAAGTCCGTGGCTGATTCCAGATCGAGCTGGATGCTCTTGGGACGGATGAGATCACGCCAGTTACGGCTTGTCATGGGGCTTACCATCTATGTGTTGTCCTTTTCGTGTGGGCCATTTGAAAGAGCCCGTGGTTTCGCGCGACCGTCCCGAAGGGTGGGAGAACCAGCTCCCGCCAGCCCTTCCGCGGCCTGCCCGCGTTTGGCCCTCTTTTAGGGCCTATTTCAAAAAAGCCCACCCTAAAAAGGATGGGCCCAAACTTTCGACTGTTTCCGTTTAGAGCCCAGAAACCAAGGGCTTTTTGCTCTCAACCCGCCTCGCTCGAGGTGCTCGATCAAGCAAGCTGACTGCGTCTAGCAACCCCGCCTAGCCCGAAGCTGATTGAGGGGCCGTCGCGAGGGCGTCGGAGCTAGGGAGATTCCCACAGCCGTACACTGTACGGCGAGGCTGCAGCTCCCTAGAAGCGCCGGTCGACCGACGATCCACCGCCCGCAGCAGGCACCTCAATTAGCGTGAGTAATACTCGACCACGTACTGCTCTTTGAGCGCCGGCTCGTTGAGCTCGTCACGGATCGGCATGCTCTTGATGGTCGCAGCAAAGTTCGCCTTGTCCACTTCCAGCCAGCCTGACCCGGGGCGCGTCTCAGCGGCAGCCAAAGCGGCAGCCACATAGGCGATCTTCCGGCTCTTCTCTCGCAGCTCAACCTTGTCACCGGGGGTCACCTGGTAGCTGGGGATGTTGAGACGACGGCCGTTGACCAGAATGTGGTTGTGACGCACCAACTGACGCGCCTGACGACGGCTGGCGCCAAAACCCATGCGGTACACGGTGTTGTCCAAGCGGCGCTCGATCAAACCGATCATCTCTTCGCCCGTGGGACCGCGCAAGTGAGATGCATCGACGTAGTAGTCCGAGAACTGCTTCTCGAGCAGACCGTAGATACGACGCATCTTCTGCTTCTCACGCAACCGCAAGCCGTACTCCGAGAGCTTGATGCGCCCCTGACCATGCTGGCCAGGCGGATAGGGACGGCGAGAAACCGCGCACTTTTCAGAGAAGCAGCGCTCACCCTTGAGGTAAAGCTTGCCACCTTCGCGGCGGCAGAGTTTGCAAACAGGTCCGAGATAACGTGCCATAATCTTTCTCTAATCAATCTAAGGTGAACAGCCTTGGTCGTTCAAACCTGGCTTCACACGCGGCGGCGCTTGGGTGCGCGGCAACCGTTGTGGGGAATGGGAGTGACGTCGCGGATCACGCTGACGCGGAACCCAACTTGTTGCAGAGCGCGGATGGCGCTCTCCCGGCCGGACCCGGGACCTTTGACAAACACAGCGATGTTCTTCATGCCGTGGTCCATCGCCTTGCGTCCTGCTTCCTCAGCAGCCAGCTGGGCCGCAAACGGGGTGCTCTTGCGTGAACCCTTGAAACCACGCGCTCCAGCGCTGGCCCAAGAGATGGCGTTGCCATTGACGTCGGTGATGGTGACAACGGTGTTGTTGAACGTGGATTGGATGTGCGCGATCCCAGCAAAGATGTTCTTCTTGACGAGCTTGGTCCGCGCTTTTTTTGCAGTAGCCATGACTTACTTCTCTCTCTTCTTAAAGCAGGGGCCTTACTTGCGGCGGGCCAAAGACTTGCGGGGACCTTTGCGGGTACGCGCGTTGGTGTGAGTACGCTGCCCATTGGCGGGCAAGCCTTTGCGGTGTCGAAGACCACGATAGCAACCCAAGTCCATGAGGCGCTTGATGCTCTGCTGCACGTCGCGGCGCGCGTCACCTTCAACTTTGAAGCCTGCTTCAATGGTGTCACGAAGCACCTTCACGTCTGCGTCAGACAAGTCCTCCACCTTCTTCTCAGGAGGTAGGCCAGCCTTTTCACAGATGCGGAGCGCGGTCGCATGCCCAATGCCGTAGATGTACGGCAATGCATAAGCGAGTTGCTTGCGACGGGGGAGATCGATACCGGAGATACGTGCCATAGTTAGTTCCTTACGCCACTAGTCCTAAAACGCCGCTTAGCCCTGACGCTGCTTGTGACGGGGGTTTTCGCAGATGACGCGAACGACGCCTTGGCGACGAATCACCTGACACTTTTCGCAAATCTTCTTAACGCTGGGGCGGACCTTCATGGGATTTTTCCGTGTTCTAGAGGAGCTTGTGGTTAGTGGAGCCGTTTTACGGTCCAGGGTTCATTGATTGAGCTGCGGTTCTTAGGTGAGCTGCGGTTCTTGATCGAACTGCCGGGAGACTTATTGCGCTGAGGCGACTTGGGTAATCTGGCCTCGATGCGGATCGTGAGTTGAGAGCCGAACTTCCACTTTCTGACCAACTAACACCCGAACGGTCACTTGCCGGAGGCGGGACTCCAAGTTCGTGGTGATCACTCGTCCATCGTCGAGCCGAACTTTGAACAGCGCCTTGGGAAGGATCTCGACGATTGTTCCTACGAGCGGCTTGTTCACGTTGTTGCTCATGTGTGCGCTTTCGATGATGAGCTCTGCGCCTTTGGTGTTGAGCTCTGCGCTTTCGATGATGAACTGGTGTGGTGAAGTGTGATTTGGTGTATCGGCGCCCTTTCTTTTGAATGATTCTGATCGTGATGTTTTAGTTAGAGTGCTGTTTCAGCTAGAGACCCAGCACTGCGAGCAACCTGCCCGTGACTTGTTCCGGCTTTCCTACTCCGTCCACCTTGCGCAGCAGATGCTGAGCTGAATAGTAGGGAAGAAGCGCCGCGGTCATTTGGTCGTACTGATCGAGCCGAGCCTTGACCGTTTCCTCCTGATCGTCAGCCCGGTGCTCCAGGTCGGCGTCAGGGGGGGGAGGAGTATATTTTAAGTGATAAATCTGTCCAGTTCGTTTATCAGTGCGGCGGAGGGTAGCGCGCTCGACCAAAAGGTCACGAGAAACCTCCATTTGCACCACCGCGTTCAGGGGCGTCTGAAGCCGGTTCAATAACTGGTCCAATGCCTCGGCTTGGGGCACCGTGCGCGGAAATCCGTCCAGAATGAAACCTTTTTGGGCGTCGGCTTCCTGCAGGCGCTCCTCGACCAGACCAATCACCACGCTGTCGGGCACCAGCTGACCGGCGTTCATGTAGCCCTCGGCCTCGCGCCCCAATTTGGTCCCAGCTTTGCGAGCGGCACGCAACATGTCGCCCGTGGAAATCTGCGGCACGCCCAGCTTCTGCTTGAGCAGCGCTGCTTGGGTTCCTTTACCGCTCGCTGGGGGTCCAACCAAAACCAATCGCATCATTGTCTCCGAACTCACGCGGGGCGGCGCCCACTCAGACGGGTAGTGCGGGGCCCGGTTACACCCTCGTAACTTTGGGTGATCAAGTGAGCCTCGATTTGGTTGACGGTTTCCAGGGCGACACCCACCACGATCATCAAGCTGGTGCCACCGAATTGGAAGGGAATGTTGAAGGACTGCGCGATGACCGCGGGTAACACGCAGATCGTCGCTACGTAGATCGCCCCGCCGACGGTCAGTCGGGTGACAATGCCGTCGAGATACTCGGCCGTATGACGACCAGGACGGATCCCTGGGATGTTTGCTTGCTGCTTCTTCAAGTTCTCAGCGACGTCCACCGGCTGAAAAGTCACCGAGGTGTAAAAGAAGCAGAAGAAGACCACGAGTAGCGTGAACAAGGCGTGGAAGACCCAATCACCGCGATTGAGCACACCACTGAGCATCTGCATGCCCGGGATGTTCATGTTGGCCAGGGTGGCCGGAAACACCAAAAGTGAAGAGGCGAAGATAGGCGGAATCATGCTCGCCATGTTCACCTTGAGCGGCAGGTGCGCCGTCTCGCCGCCGTAGATGCGTCGCGCACTTTGACGCCGTGCGTACTGAATGGGGATGCGTCGCTGAGCCTTCTCAAAGAAGACCACCACCGCAATGCTCACCAAGAGCACCGACAGCACCGCCGCGACCGTCAACGGCTCGACTTCACCACCGGTGCCAGCCCAATATTGGGCGACCCCCGAGGGAATGCCACTCACGATGCTCGCCAAGATGATGAGCGAGATACCGTTGCCGATGCCGCGCTCGGTGGCCTGTTCGCCAAGCCACATGATCAGGGCCGTGCCCGTGGTGAGGGTTAGCATGGTCATGAAGCGAAAGCCCCAACCTGGATCAGAAACCAGGTCGCCTTGACCGGCTACGTTCTGTCCCTCGAGCGCGCGCGCAATGCCGAACGATTGGGCCATGCTGAGCACGATCGCGCCGTAACGGGTATATGCCTCGAGCTTGCGTCGCCCAGACTCGCCCTCTTTGCGCATCTCCTCGACGGTCTTGCTGACCATGCCCAGGAGCTGCATCACGATGCTGGACGAGATGTAGGGCATGATGCCCAAAGCAAAAATAGAGAGGTTAGCTAGCGCGCCACCTGAGAACAGGTTGAGCATGCCGAGCAAACCGCCTTGCTCTTCAATCAGACTCCGCATGACGCTGCGATCAACGCCGGGAGTCGAGACGAAAATGCCCGCCCGGTAGATGGCAAGCACACAGAGCGTAAAAATGATCCGCCGGCGTAGCTCCGGCACTTTGCCGATATTGCCGAAGTTCTGGAAGAGAGCCATGCTGGCGGATCACCTAGTCGAAAAAGGTTCGGACGAAAAACGATTGAACGGGATAACGGAAAAGCCTTACTTTTCTGCGGTGGGGCTGAGCACGACTGCTTTGCCGCCGGCTTTTTCGATCAGTTCCTGCGCGCCCTTGGTGAAGCGGTAGGCCTCTACGGTGAGCTTCTTGGTGAGTTCACCGTCGCCGATCACCTTGACGCGTGCGCCCCGCACCTGGAGCAAGCGTGCATCACGCAGAGCTTGCTCGTTGACCACGGTGCCATCGTCAAAACGCTCCAGGTCGCTGACCTGGACTTCAACGGTGACCGCAGCAAACGGAACGCGGAAACCACGCTTGGGCAAACGACGCTGCATGGGCGTCTGACCACCCTGGAAGTGGAGCTTGTTGATGGCGCCACCGCTGCGCTTCTTTTGACCTTTGGTTCCACGACCGCAGGTCTTGCCGAGGCGTGAACCTACGCCGCGACCAACGCGCTTCTCGGAGTGACGAGCACCGGCGGGGTGCTGCAAATTGGAAAGTGGGTCGCTCATGCTTCTACCTCTGTAACTTCAACGAGATGGAGGACCTTCTTTACCATGCCTCGAAATGAGGGCGTGTTTTGCACGCGCACCTCAGTGCCGATGCCGTGGAGCCCGAGGCCCTTCAGAACCGCGATCTGGGTGTGGGGACGCCCATGCTGACTGCGTGTTTGTTTGACTGAAAGAACGGTTGCCATCATGCACCTCCTGCCGGAGCCGAATGTCCAGACGCGCTCACGACCACCGACTGTCCCGCGTTAGCGGTAGCTGCCACAGCGGCAACTGGGTAGTCCGAGGCCACGTGATCCATGTCCTGTCCACGAGCGCGAGCCACAGCTTCAGCACTACGCAGCGATTTCAGCGCGGCGAGCGTAGCGTGAACCACGTTGTGCTTGTTGCTGGTGCCAATGCACTTGGTGAGCACGTCGTGCACGCCAGCTGCCTCGAGCACTGCACGCACCGGGCCGCCAGCGATAACGCCGGTACCGGGAGCGGCTGGCTTGAGGAGCACCCGACCAGCACCATCGTGACCAAAAACATCGTGAGGGATGGTGCGGCCAACCATGGGAACCTTGAACAGGTTCTTGCGGGCGCGCTCGTTACCCTTGCGAATTGCCTCAGGCACCTCGTTGGCCTTGCCAAACCCGATGCCAACACTGCCTTCTTCATCGCCCACTACGACCAGCGCAGAGAAGCTGAAGCGGCGACCGCCCTTGACCACTTTGGCCACGCGGTTGATGTGGATGACGCGTTCGCGGAGCTTGTCGTCGTCGAAACTATCCATTGCCATAACGTTACTCTCAGAAATTCAAGCCAGCTTCGCGAGCAGCTTCAGCCAGGGCTTTCACCCGGCCATGGTAAAGGTAGCCGTTGCGATCGAACACTACGCGCTCAATCGAATTCTTCTGGCAGATTTGTGCGATCAGGGCGCCGACCTTCTTGGCGGCAGCCGTCTTGTCGGAGTCATCCAAGGCACCCTTCAGATCGGGTGACAAGGTCGACGCCGCGGCGAGGGTAGTACCCGCACCGTCATCCACAACCTGAGCGTAGATGTGCTTTCCACTGCGGAACACCGTCAAGCGCGGACGCTCGGCAGTCCCGGAGATCTTGTTTCGGATGCGGAGCTTGCGGCGCTCCCGCCCTGTCAACTTCATAGCCATAATCTTTGTCTCACAGTTGGTGGAGCTTACTTGCGGCCGCCCGTCTTGCCTGCCTTACGGCGGATGTTCTCACCACGGTGGCGAATGCCCTTGCCACCGTACGGTTCTGGGGGACGCAAGCTGATGATGCTGGCGCAGGCCTGACCGATTTGCTCCTTGTCGGCTGAGCGCAGGAACAACACGGTACCCTTGGAGTCCTTACCCACTTCAGCTTCCAAACCCTGAGGCAAGTCGTAGCTGGCCGGGTGTGAAAGGCTGAGGTTGAAGTGAATCGTGCGGCCCTTGAGCTCACAACGATAACCAGTGCCGTGGAGTTCCAAGACTTTCTCGTAACCCTTGGCAGCTCCTTCAACCATGGCGTTGATGAGAGCGCGACCCAAGCCTTGCAGGCGAGCATGATCAGCGCCAGTGGCGTTAGCCGTGACGACAATCTCAGCACCCTCGTGCTTGGCAACAACGCCCTTGGGCAGAACGCGGTTGAGCTTGCCCTTGGGCCCCTGCACGTCAATGACGTCGCCATTGAGCTTTACAGTGACTCCAGACGGGATCACAACCGGGCGCTTACCCACGCGTGAGAGACGAATTGTTTGTACTTCAGACATTACCAAACCTCGCAGAGCAGCTCGCCACCCACCTTCTTGGTGCGTGCTTCTTTGTCCGTCATCAGTCCTTGTGAGGTGCTGATGATGGAAACGCCAAGGCCATTGAGAACGCGGGGGATATGACCGTGCCCCACGTACACGCGGCGGCCCGGCTTGGAGATGCGACGCAGGCCGCTGAATGCTGCCCGGTGGTCGCCACCATACTTGAGCGTCACCATGATAGTCTTGCGCTTCTGGGGACCCCACTCTTCTTCAGAAACTGAAGAAACGTAGCCTTCCTTCTGCAGCAGCTCAGCAATGCTCTTCTTGATCTTGCTCGCAGGGATGCGCGCCACTTCGTGACGGGCCATCGCCGCGTTGCGGATGCGTGCCAACATATCGGCAATCGGATCGCTCACCATGATCTCACCAACTCGCCTTTGTTACGCCGGGGAGTTCGCCTTTGAGCGCCATTTGGCGCAGGCAAATACGGCAAAGTTTGAAGTCACGATACACGGCTTTGGAGCGACCACAGACATAGCAGCGGCGGACCAACCGGGTAGAGAACTTGGGGGGGCGACTCATTTTCGCCCACTGACATGCACGTGCCATAATTTCTAATTCCTCCGCCTTGCTTCAGTTCCTGAAAGGCATCCCCAGGCCACGAAGCAACTCTTTGGCTTCTTCGTTGGTTTTGGCACTGGTAACGACGGTGATGTTCATACCCTTGACCTTGTCGACCTTGTCGAAATCAATTTCAGGGAAAACGATTTGCTCTTTGAGGCCCAGGGTGTAGTTCCCCGCGCCGTCGAATGCTTTGCCACTGACGCCGCGGAAGTCGCGTACGCGGGGCAAACTGAAGGTGATGAGGCGATCCAAGAACTCCCACATGCGCTCGCGGCGGAGCGTCACGCGGCAACCGATGGGCATACCCTCACGCAACTTGAAACCGGCAATCGACTTCTTGGCGCGGGTGACCACTGGCTTTTGACCGGTGATGTTGCCCAGCTCGTTGACGGCTGAGTCGATGATCTTGGGGTTGGAGACCGCGTCACCCAAGCCCATGTTCACGACCACCTTCTCGATGCGGGGAACCTGCATGATGTTCTTGTAGCCAAAGCGCTTCATCAATTCGGGTTGAACCGATTGAAGATAGATGCCTTGCATCCGGGGGGACTTTTTTGCTTCAGTCATTTCTGTCGTCCTCACTTCTGCTCAGTGGGCGGGGCTACGGCGATGACAGCGCCGCTCTTGGCAACGCGCACCTTCTTGCCATCACGCTCTTCGTAACGAACGCGGGTTGCTTTTCCAGTTTGGGGGTCGAGCGGCATCACGTTGCTGATGGCAATGGGAGCTGGGATCTGGATGATCCCGCCGCTTTGTGCCTGAGAAGCACGCATGTGGCGCTTCTTCAGGTTGACGCCCTCGACGATGACGCGACCGCGCTCAAAGTCGATGCGCGCGATCTTGCCCTGCTGGCCCTTGTTGTTGCCAGCTACAACTTCAACCTGGTCTCCAACACATAGGCGATTCATCACAACACCTCCGGAGCGAGAGATACGATCTTCATGAACTTGCGCTGACGCAATTCACGAGCCACCGGTCCAAAGATGCGGGTGCCGATGGGCTCTTTGGTTGCGCTGATGATGACGGCGCTGTTGTCGTCAAAGCGAATGTAGCTGCCATCGGCGCGACGATTCTCGCGCTTGGTGCGCACGATGACCGCCTTCATGATGGAGCCGCGCTTTACCTTGCTGTTGGGCAGCGCCTCGCTCACCGAGACGACGATGATGTCGCCGATGCCGGCGTAACGACGGCGTGAACCGCCGAGCACCTTGATGCACTTGACGATCTTGGCGCCTGAGTTGTCCGCCACATTGAGGACTGATTCCATTTGGATCATTGTTCTGTTTTCCTCTCAGTGATCAGCCGGCCAACGCCGGGCGCTCGATGAGCTTGCTCACGACAAAGCGCTTTTCTTTGGATAGGGGACGATGCTCAGAGATCTCCACGCGATCGCCGACGCGGTACTCGTTGGCTTCATCGTGGGCCTTGTAACGCTTACGAACCTTCACGTACTTCTTGTACATGGGGTCCATCTTGTAACGCATCACCTCGACCACCACGGTCTTGTCCATCTTGTCGGACTTGACGTAGCCGATGAGGCGACGAATGCGGGCCTTGGGCCCAGCTGCTTCTGTGCTCACGATTGCTCTCCTTCAACGCTGACCCGCTCGGTGAGGATCTGCTCGATACGAGCCAAATCCTTGCGTGTCTTGCGCATCAAACTTGTATCCTCAAGCTGACCGAGCGAGTTCTTCATCCGGTAGGAGAAGAGATCGCGGGTGAGCGATGCCTTGAGCTCGCCCAGGTCCGAAGCGGACTTCTCACGAAGATCTGCGAATTTCATTACAGTGCTCCTCGCGCCAAAAAGCGCGTTGCAACGGGTAACTTGCTGGCTGCGACCTTGAAGGCCCCGCGCGCCAAATCCTCAGGCACGCCCGAGATTTCGAACAGCACGCGACCGGGCTTGACCACGGCCACCCACAACTCAACGCCGCCTTTACCGGAACCCATGCGGACTTCGAGTGGCTTCTTGGTGAGGGGCTTGTCGGGGAAGATGCGGATCCACAGCTTGCCTTGACGCTTCACGTGACGCTGGATAGCCATACGGCAGGCCTCGATCTGGCGCGCGGTGAGGAAGTGGCGATCAGTTGCCTGCAGGGCGTAGTCCCCAAAGGACACATCGCTACCACGCCAAGCGGTGCCGCGATTCTTGCCGGTCTGAACCTTACGATACTTAGTGCGCTTCGGTTGCAACATGGCTCATACCTCCTGGGCCGAGGCGTGGGTGCCACGGCGTGAGCGACGTTGCAAAACCTCGCCCTTGAAGATCCAAACTTTGACGCCAATGATGCCGTAGGTGGTGCGAGCTTCTGCGAAGCCGTAATCCACGTCAGCACGGAGCGTGTGCAGGGGCACGCGACCATCGCGGTAGGTCTCGACACGACCCATTTCAGCGCCGCCCAAACGACCTGCGCAACGCACGCGCACGCCCTTGGCACCGAACTTCATGGCCATGCCCAGGCTCTTCTTCATGGCGCGACGGAAAGCGATGCGGCGCTCGAGCTGAGTAGCGATGTTCTCCGCCACCAGCTGCGCGTTGGTCTCTGCCTTGCGCACCTCTTGAACGTCGATGAACACCTCGTTGTTGGTGAACGACTGCACACCGGGGAACTTGGTCTCGCCGCGTGCTGCCGTCTTGACGTTGCCGCTCTTGAGCGTCTCGATGCCCTTGCCGCCCTTGCCAATCACCATGCCCGGACGTGCCGTGAAAACGATGACCTTGGCCTTGTTGGCAGCGCGCTCCACCTCAATGCCGGAGATGCTGGCATTCTTCAGGTACGACTTGACAGCACGCTTGATGCGGATGTCCTCGTGGAGCCACTTGGTGTAGCCCTTGGCGTCGTACCACTTGCTCGTCCAGGTACGGATGACCCCGAGCCTAAAACCATATGGATGTGTTTTCTGTCCCATTCTATCCTCGTAGAGCCTGACGCTTTACCAGCTCAGCGCTGATCCAGCTCGATGGTGATGTGACTGACGCCCTTCTCGATGGGCGTTGCACGGCCCATGGCGCGCGGGCGCCATCGGCGAAGATGTGAATTGGGGCCCTGATCTACAGTGGCCTTGCTGATGTACAGGTTGGAAGCGTTGGGCGCGCTCTGTTTGGCGTTGGCCACGGCGCTTGCCAGAAGCTTCTTGACGATGGGGGCGGCGGCCTTGGGAGTGAACTCAAGGAGCTGCAAAGCCTCATCGGCATCGCGGCCACGAACCATGTCGATCACCATCCGAGCCTTGCGGGGGCTGATGCGCTGAAAGTTAGCTTTGGCGCTGCTGATCATTGTCGACACCTTTGTCGGTTTGAAATCGGGTTGGGGAGTGATGAAGTGCCGCCTAACAGCGAGTTGAGGCGGGTTTCTGAGCTGAGCGAGCGGTGAAGCTCGGGTTGGAGTGCCCTCGGCACCGCATTTTGTGTTTTCCGGTCACCGCCGGTTCGAAACTGGGTTTCGCCTAGCGGGTTGTGGAGCGGTACAACTGAAACCAGTTGTGTCCTGACTTTGCGATGCTGAGTGCGAAGTGTCTCCGCGCTCATTTTCCCTGAAGCGAAGGTCCTCAAAGGTGAGAACGCCTGGCTGGCAGAGAGAACCCCGCTGATTTTGAGGAGCAAATACACAATCGCGTAAATACACCCTTAGCCTTTGGGGAGCGCCTTACTAGCAGGGTGGCGTAGCTTGCGCAACTTTCGATCCGACACAAAAAACATCAACGTTGTCGATCTTTTAGAAAGCTGCCCTCCCCTGCCTTCATGAGACTGTACTCATGCGCAGGGCCCGTGGGGATAGGTCGCTCCCCGCGTAGCTCCGGGTCTTCGCCTGAGCAAGGGGGAGTTGGGGGGCCTGCTGAGGTGAGTGAAAACACAGAAAAAGCCCATGTAGCCCCCCTGTGCTAGCCCTCTTACGGATGTAGGTGGGTTGAAGTATGACCGAGCCATGGCAAAACAATTCGCTGGCAAACGTCATCGTCGTGTTGGGGGGAAGTTGATTGGAACACTTGCGCAACCGCTGCTCATCCTGGCCTGCTGCGCGCTCAGTCTGGTGTGGACCAGTGCAGCGCAGGCAGAGAACCTGATCAAGCAGCCTGGCCAACACAACAAGTATTCCTGGGAGCTGGAGCCCCATTTGTACATCCGCTACGGCGGCTATTGGGGCGCCGAGTGGGGCCACGGGGCAGGCGTGGGGCCTGGCATCCGCGCGTCCATTCCGTTTATGCACAACGGCCCCATCAAGACCATCAACAACAACATCGGCATCAGCTTTGGCCTCGACACACCGTTCTATTTCAATGGCGGGATGGCCTTCGATATCCCGGTGGCGTTCCAATGGAACTTCTATTTCACCAAGATCATCAGCGTGATCGGTGAGGCGGGTTTGCTGAGCAGTATTTGGACGGGACACGACCACACCCAGTTCTATGCTTTTCCCATCATCCAAGGGGCAGGCCGCTTCCAGTTCGGAAAAGTGGGCATCGTGGCTCGCGTGGGCTTTCCCAGCACCTCCGTGGGCGCGAATTTCCAGTTCTAAGGTCGCTGGCAGCTTCTTCTGGCCCTCACGCAGCAGTTGAGGGCCAGCGTATGGCTCAAGCGGGCCACTGCCTCCGGGTCTGTCGACCTGTCGACCTGTCCCAGGTTGATTTTTGGGAGGCCCCCACCGCCTCAATCACCCCCGCCGGCCTGTCCCAGGTTGATTTTTGGACCTCAGGCGGTCACGCGGCCCTGCCTGCGGCCCTCACTCAGTGGACCCCGCGCTGTCGTCGGGGCCGCTAAGTCCATCACCTGATCTACCCCTGGAGGATACCCATGTTTCATTGGAAACCCTTAGCCTTGGCCGCCTCGCTCTTGGCCATGCCGGTGGCCGCTTATGCAGGCAACTGCGGCTGCGAAAAATGCTCGTGCCACGAATGCAAAGACGGAGAGTGCGACGCCAAGAAGGGCAAATGTTCCTGCGAGAGCTGCAAGGACGATTGCGGCTGTCACAAGAAAGACAAGAAGTAAGATTGTCTGCCCATGCCTGACGGCGTCCGGAGTTCCCCTCACCCGCTCGACGAGCTCATGATGCAGCTCGTCGCGGGACAGCGCCAGGCGTTCAATCCGCTGTTTGCGGCGCTGTGGAACCCGGCACTGCGTTACGCCCGACACATGGTGAGCGACGCTGCAGCGGCGGAGGACGTCACGCAACGGGCGCTCATCCGGTTGTTTGAAGAGGCGCACAACTACCGCCCGGGCTCCTCGGTTTTGGCCTGGGCGCTTGGCCTCACCTACTGGGAAGCACGCACGGAGCGCAAACGTCAAAGCCGCAGCAAAACAGACCCGTGGGTCGACCAGGGGGCGTCGGATGACGCACCGAGTGCTCTTACGCAACTCATGGACGAGGAGGCACGACGCGAACTCCGCGCACTCATCGACACATTGGCCCCCGAGGAACGCGCCCTGCTCGGACTGGGGGACCCTGATCTGACCGCGCGCGTCGCACCCAGCACCGTGCGCAAACGTCGACAAAGACTGATCGCTCGCCTCAAGGGCGCGCTCTTGGACTTGGCGCTTGCAAGGAACGACGACCCATGACCACGACTCCTCCCTCCATCGCGCAGGCCGCTGCGCTCGCCGCGTTTCGCAAAGGCGACCTTCATGAGCGCTTCTTGCCGGCCGCCTTGGTGTTTGCTCTTTCAGTTGCCAGCCTGTGTTTTGGTCCGCTCGAGCTCAAGACTGCACTCTTTGGATTGGTAGCTTTTGCTTTGGCGGTAGCCACCGCCTACCTACCCGCGGGCACACGTCGCTTGGCGCTGCCGGCCATCATCGCCGGGACCTGCCCGCTCGTGTGTGGACTGGCTGCGGCGCACGGTGGGCACATTTGCGTGGGTGGTGTGTGTTCTAGCTGGTGCGTGCCGGCATGTTTGGGCAGCGCCGCGCTGGCCGGGGGCTTGTTGGGCCGGTTGTGGGCGCGCCGGAGCGCAAGCACCGGGGCCGTGGCTGTCACCGGATTGTTGGGTTGGTCGGTGGGTGCGCTCGGTTGCTCATGCGCAAGCCACAGCGGGATCCTGGCGATGAGCTTAGGGTTGATCGGCGGTGCAGTGTT
>Ga0315912_10002425_pt1 | contig 19921 bp, 18 predicted proteins | sample VfabasoilMG_FD_204469 | JGI IMG/M metagenome (GOLD analysis project Ga0315912, IMG submission 204469) | Garden soil microbial communities collected in Santa Monica, California, United States - V. faba soil | ecosystem: Environmental > Terrestrial > Soil > Garden | place: USA: California...
AGACCTGCATAGAGCCTATAACTCCAATCCACATGAATTCAGTGCGTATGTTCCATCATCGAGATTGGAGAGAAGAATAATTATCGGGTTGATTTTGACAAAAGCATTTGAGCCTGCTCAATTCGAGCAAACGAAAATTGCTTATCTAGGGCTTATGGACAAATATAAAGGGAACGACATTGGCGAAATACGGGAAGAAGTAAGTAATGGGCTCAACTACATTGAATCAAATTCAATAGCGTTGAAATAAATGCTACCGCCAAACAAAGTGCATAATCAATGGCGGAAGAGGTGCCACAAAACGGGGAGACACTGCGGAGATTGTAAAATATATCCTTCAAATTGGCTTTAATTCTAAGATAATTGATGAGATTGTGCCAGCAACGCCATATGGGAAATATGAGCAATAGCACATGTTCGGACGTTGGCAACCATTACTAAAGGAGAACTATGTTTGAAACATTAGCAATCATTGGAGCAGCAGCATGGACATATCCGCTTGCTGTTTGGATTCATCAACTATTGACGAAGACAAAAGTTGAAGTAATTAACCACCGGCAACTTGAGATTGGGTTTACAACTTTTGGACCAATGTTGAATCTAAATTTAGCATTCTCAGCAGAGAAAAGAGATGCATTTATAAAGCAAATTCAACTGACATTGACTCATGAAAACAATGAAGTTCAAAACTTTCAATGGGAATGGTTCGAGGAGATTTTGTTAGAGATGGATATGGCTGAAAGTGGAACAATTCCTTATAAAAAAAACCAGAAAGCTATTGCTATAAAAGTTCCAACTCAAACCTTGATCGAAAAAAAAGTAGGATTCCAACAACGACAATTTCAGAAGGAGTACACTCTATTGTACTCACAAACTAACCAGACAGCTATTAATATTAAGGAAAGTGGTGTTGAACAAAATCAAATAATAGCTACTTCCGAGTACAATAACTTTGCTGACTTATTTAAAAACTTTTTCTTATGGAAAGTTGGACAGTATAAAGGTCACCTTACTGTCTTTGTAGCTGACGGAAGTTCGTTTAATGCACACCTATCATTTGTATTGACAGCATTAGATATAAAGACACTTGAAAAAAATATTAATACATGCAAGGAAGCTTTGAAAAATCATTTTATAGATCTCGACCCTGATTTCAAAGCTGACTGGAGATGGGTTTACAGAGAAGATACATCAAAGTGACGGTTACCAACAACAGGTTTGATACCATCACGGGGTGCAGTGTAAAATTTGTAATTTAGTTTTCAAACAACATTCGGTCACAACGTTATAGGTCATTTCATTGGACAAATGAGTAACAAAAAAATAAACTGGGGATTTTCTATAATCTTAATCGTTACCGTGATGAGTTTTATTTGGACTAAAACCAAGGGGATCAAGGAAGACAATTTTATTTATGGTAAAGACTTCAATACGGTGAGGGACTCTTTAGGCATCCCCAAAATTGAGTTAAACTGGACAACTCATGAATCATCCGAGACATACAAATATTGGGCTCACCCTGGACGCTCCGTCAATACGATTGAACCTATGCATTTAAATAAGGAGTCAAGATTTGATGGAGAAAGACTTATATCAGAGGAAGACGATTTCCACTACGAGACGAATGACTCATTAGCATTTAGAGTTGTGTATAAATATCAATTTGACAATGCGACATGGGACTGCAAATTTATTCGATATAGAAAAGGGAAGTACCCACCTGCAACCTCACAGAGCCTGACGATAAAGCAAGCGGACTCTGTCTTAACTACATGGGGACTGAAGAGATGATACGACCCAACAACACTTATGCATATTTCATTGCGAGGGTTCGGTGTTGTGCCCGTCTGCGGTAGGCAGGTTATATTTTTTGTTTCTTATTTAGTTCATTAACATGGAAAATTACCATAAATACTTTAGGCAGTTTGTAAAGGAAAATTATCCTGGCGAGTTTGCCCTAATTCTTGCTGACACTGAAAAGCACTATTCCATTATTTCGCATGACACCGCATTCGCAAAAACTTCGAGAAATCCAATTGACAAACGGCTTGACTTTAGTTCTTATTTTTTAGCGCTTATCAAAACACTCGATGCGAAAGGCGAATCCTTTGAAAATATTAGAAAAATATGCCTTCAGATTACGACTGAATATGTTCAACCCAGGAACAGACTTCATGAATTTTTTAAGCGGTTTTTACCCAGACAGACAAACACCTGGCTTGGACAAATCCTGATACGAGCCTTTCACAAACGAATAAGTGTAAACTCCAATGCGGCCGGTTTTGTGGCTAACATTATAACAGACAAACAAGAAACATTTGGACTCGGCTATGGTATTGACATCATTGAATGTGGCATTTGCAAACTGTTCAAGAAACATAACTATTCAAAATACGCTTCCATTCTTTGCGAAGTTGACGAAATCACTTCCGGGCTGGCTGGCCTTCAACTCATACGAAAAGGGACAATTGCAAACGGTGCAAATAAATGCGACTTTAGATTTAAATTGACATGCCAGGCAACTTGAATACATACAGCCATGAATAAAATATTATTTCTTTTATTGCTCATAAGCACGGTTAATACTTATGGGCAAACAACAGCTGACAGTTCCTATCAACAAAAAAAAGTAGCTATACTTTTGTATGAGGGTGTTGAACTCCTGGATTTTGCAGGCCCGGGAGAGGTATTCCAGCAAGCCGCGTTCAATGGTAATAAGGCTTTTCAGGTTTACACGGTTGGTGTAGACACACGGGAAATAATCAGCCAGGATTTTTTAAAAATTACCACACAATACATCATTGATGATTGCCCATTGCCCGATATATTGGTTATTCCGGGCGGTAATTCTTTGTCGCAGGTAAACAATGAAAAACTAATTTCCTGGATAAACAGCGTAAATCAAAAAGCTGAATACATGCTATCGGTTTGCAACGGGGTGCGATTGTTAGCCAAAACCGGGGCGATCGATGGAATGATGGCCACCAGTCATTTCAGGGCTATGGATAATCTTAGAAAGGAATTTCCGAAGGTGAAGATGGTGGAGGGCAAGCGATTTATTGATAATGGAAGGATCATTACCACCGAAGGAGTTTCTGCGGGAATTGATGGGTCTTTATATCTGTTGACTAAAATATTTAATAAAGAGGTGGCTAATGAGGTTGCTAAACAGATGATGTACGCATGGAAGCCCAAGTCACTGGATGTTATTGTGCCTAAAAAATAAGTTTCAGTGAAAGCTGTGCGCCACATAAGCTTTAGGCACAAGCAGTGGTTATATTGGATGCAAAACAGTAGGCAACAATAAAAAAAATAGAACCTATATGAGAAAAGTAATTTCATTTATGCACATATCGCTTGACGGCTTTGTGGCAGGACTGAACGGAGAAATGGATTGGATTAAAGCAGATGAAGAGCTTTTCGATTATGTGGGTAAGCGGATAAGCAAAGGCAACACGGCATTACATGGACGAGTGACATACGAGCTGATGGAAAGCTACTGGCCTACCGCAGCAGACAAGCCCACAGCGACTAAGCACGACATCGAACATTCGAAATGGTATGGCAAAATTCGTAAAGTTGTTTTATCAAAAACAATGAAAGCTGCGGGTTTGACTAACACAACAATTATCAGCGACAATCTCCCGGAAAGAATAAATGAAATAAAACAATCCGGGAGTGAAGATATTTTACTTTTCGGCAGCCCTACTGCAACACATTCCCTTATTCAACTGAACTTAATTGACGGCTACTGGCTATTTGTTAATCCGATTATTCTCGGACGTGGCATTCCATTGTTTACAGACATCAAAGACAAAATAAAACTAAAATTATTGCCCACCACCCGGCAATTTAGTTGTGGGGTAACTGAACTGAATTATACAGTGGACAGGCAATAACAACGAACCGCTAGCGCATACTGCTCTTTAGTAAATTCCCCGTTACGCTAAATATAATATCCACCTGATACTTCAATTCGTTGAGCGTTCACCCACCTGGCATCCGGGCTGCAAAGAAAAGCTACCACACTGCCCACATCATCGGGTAAACCAACTCTGCCCAAAGCAGTTCCACTGGCTATCATATCGTTTATTTCTTTGCTGTCTCTCACAAAACCACCGGCAAAATCAGTTTCGATAGCACCGGGCGCTACGGTGTTTACTCTTATTTTTCTGCCACCCAATTCCAGTGCCTGGTATCGGGTTAAACTTTCAATGGCGGCTTTCATAATTGCATAAGCCGAATAATTACTGTTACTAAAACGCGCTAAACCAGAAGAGATGTTAATTATGCTACCGCCATCAGCTAGAATAGGAAGCATCTTTTGCGTTAGGAAAAAAGGTGCTTTTAGATGAATGTTCACCATATCATCAAATTGCCCTTCGGAAGTATTTTCGAAAGGAGCATAAAGTCCGATACCGGCATTATTAACTAACGCATTGATTTGATTGGTTCCAAAATCGCTTTTTAATTTTTCTTTTACCTGGCGAATGAAGCCATCGTAACTACCGGCTTTGGCCGCATCCAGTTGCAAGGCAATGGCTTTCTTACCAATTGCTTTCACGTCTTCCACTGCTTTGGCTGCAGCGTCTTTGTTGCTGTTGTAGGTGATGATAACATCAAAATCTTTTCTGGCTAATTGTAACGCCATGTCTCTGCCCAGCCCACGGCTGCCACCGGTTACCAGGGCTACTTTGTTTGAGGTGCTTGTCATAATTATTTACTTTTTTGATTGAGAGACAAAGGTCAATCGTCAAGTAAACAAGCGGCTTGTAAATAGCAATCCACTATTTGCAAAATCCAATCAATTCCGGTATTTCAAAGGTGAGAGCGTTGTATGCTTCTTGAAAAAGTTGGAAAAATGGGCTACTTCATCAAACCCTAAAGCAAAAGCTACTTCCGATACATTCCATTGCGTTTGCTTAAGCAATATTTTAGCTTCTTCAGCTATTCTGCCATTGATGATCTCGGTGGTGCTTCTACCCGTAGTTTCCTTCAATACTTTATTCAGGTGGTTAATGTGTATGCCCAGCGTTTCAGCAAAATCAATTGGTGTTTTTAGTTGTATCACCTGCGCATCACTTTCAATCGGGAACTGCCTTTCCAATAATTCTATGAACAACGATGAAATTCTACTGGCCGCATTGGTAGTGCTGGCCGCACTTGCTATGGGTTTTAATTTCTGTCCCGTGTGTATTAGTTCCAGTACATAATTGCGCAGCAGATCATATTTAAATGCATAATCAGAAGATAGTTCAGCGTCCATTTTCCTGAATATCGCTTCCATTTCAAGGTATTGCTCGTCATTCAGCTGATATACAAAATCGCTGCTGGGCTGGTAGATCGGCAATTCATCTACCAGCAAACCTGTTTTCGATTTAGATAAAAACTCCTTGGTAAATACACAAAAAAACCCGGATTGATTTTTGGCCTGTGGCGTATATCGGTAAGGAATTTTAGGTGTAGCAAACAATATTCCCTGTTTATCTATAAGCACCGTTTTATCAGCGTACTCCACAAGATTTTTGCCTTTGATCAAACTGATCTTGTAATACAACCTGCGGTTGTAAGTCATTCCAGACTTCTTATTTGTGCTACTGTAAAACTTAACTGTATCAAAGACATTAAAATGCCCTAAATCGCTTGAACTTTTACTATCTAAAAAGTAATCCAGCTGAGACCCATTATCGCCCAGTATTTCTTTGTAAAACTCTCTTATGCCTACACTTTCCATATTTGCAAAATTCAAATAATGGCAAAATTATTCATTTTACTTCGTTGTTGGTATAAAAAGAAAAAACTAAAAAATTATTCGATCGTGTAATGAAGGGAATACATTACAACTGGTCGGCATTGGCCAGGCAAGTCTATTCCTTATCAATTAAATCCTTTACCATTTCCACATCACGTTCAAACACATGCAACCGTGCTCCTGAAAAACTATTTCCAGGCAATGGATATAAACTGGAGATGTTTTCATCCGTGAGAAAACACGGAATGCCGTAGGCGTCTAATTTGGTTTTGATAATATTGGCGTCAATAACCGAATCGTAAACAGCAAATACCACGATCTTTTCGGGCTTATCCATTCAGTAAAGTTATCAATATCCCAAGTTGGCAAGTCGGTCAGCTTATATTTGTACTGAAATAATTATGGAATCCCCTGTCAAACGCGATATAAGAAGGCTAAAACCAGAGGAGCTGGAAAAGTTTTTTGCCGGGCATGGCGAGAAACCGTTTCGTGCAAAACAAGTAAACGAATGGCTATGGAAAAAATCGGCCAAAGATTTTGACCAGATGACCAACCTGTCGCTCTCCACCCGCGATTTGCTGAAAGAACATTTCACGATGAACCCCATCCGCGTGGACAACATGCAACGCAGCGAAGACGGAACAATAAAAAATGCGGTTACCCTTTCGGATGGATTGGTGGTTGAATCGGTTTTAATTCCTACCGATGATCGCATAACCGCTTGTGTTTCTTCACAGGTAGGTTGCAGCCTCGATTGCAAATTTTGCGCTACCGCCCGTTTGAAACGCATGCGCAATTTAAATGCCGATGAAATCTACGATCAGGTGGTGGCCATCCGCCAACAGAGCGAATTATTTTTTAATCGTCCGCTCACCAACATTGTATTTATGGGCATGGGTGAGCCGTTGTTGAATTATACGAACGTGATTTCGGCCATTGATAAAATTACCTCCAAAGCGGGTTTAAACATGGCCTCGAAGCGCATTACACTTTCCACAGTGGGTATTGCCAAAATGATAATCAAAATGGCCGATGATGAAGTAAAATTTAATCTGGCTGTCTCCTTGCACACGGCTATCAACGAAAAGCGATCTTCTATTATGCCCATTAATGACTCCAACCGGTTGGAAGAGTTGGGAGAGGCGCTGAAATACTGGTATAAAAAAACGAGGCGTGAAGTAACATACGAATATGTGGTTTGGGAAAACGTGAACGACAAAATTGAAGACGCGCAGGCGTTGGTAAAGTTTTGTAAAATTATTCCGAGCAAAGTAAACCTGATCGAATACAATACTTTTGATGATGTAGAGTTCAGACAGGCATCCGCAAAGGCTTTAGCTATGTATCAGCGCATATTAGAGGAGAATGGAATTGTGGCGCGCATCAGGCGAAGCCGGGGAAAGGATATTGATGCTGCCTGCGGACAGTTGGCCAATAAGTCGTGAGCGATTAGTCTTGAGTCTTGAGTAAAAACTATGGACTCAGGACTATGAACTCAAGACTAAACACTATTTTTACTACATGACCCACCTGCATTCTCACGAAGAACATTTTCAGTCATCACAAATCGTTCGGGATTTTGTCATCGGCATGAGCGATGGTTTAACAGTTCCGTTTGCTTTGGCAGCCGGGCTTAGCGGAGCTATCAACGAAACGTCAATTGTTATCACCGCTGGCCTGGCCGAGATTGCTGCCGGCTCCATTGCCATGGGATTAGGCGGCTATTTAGCAGGACGCACAGAGATAGAACACTACGAGTCTGAAGAGAGACGTGAGTATGATGAGATCGTGCATAAACACGAAATTGAAATTCAAGAGACTAAAGATATTTTTGCTCAATACGGTGTGAGCGAAGAACTTCAGGAAAAAGTGACGCTGGAAATTGCGAAAGACGATAAGAAGTGGGTTGACTTTATGATGCGTTTCGAACTTGGGCTGGAGAAGCCCGATGAAAAAAGAGCTCATCAAAGTGCGTTGGTGATCGGCATCAGCTACATCGTTGGTGGCATGATCCCACTTAGTGCATATTTCTTCACTCCCACTTCACGGGAAGGGTTGATCTATTCATCCATCATTACACTTATTTGTTTAGTGGTTTTTGGATTGGTGAAAAGTAAACTCACAGGTCAGCCGCTTTTCAAAGGTGCTTTGCGTGTTACTTTGGTGGGAGCGGCAGCAGCCAGTATAGCTTATTTACTGGCGAAATTGATTACGTGATGCAGATAATAGGGCAACAGTGTCTCTATCGACTGTTGGCTGTAGTGGCACTTAACTCTTTTTGCATTCTGTCCCGACAATCCAAATAACTCTTGCTTCCTTGTCGAGTTCAATCGTCTCCTTGTCAGCAAACTTAATTACATTCTCATTTCTAGTTGAATCAAATAATAAAGTCCACGTCTCTGGGGCAAAATAAAATTTCAGTGTTAGTCTGCCATTCTTCTCGGTCCATTGTCCAGAGAAGCTAATGTTGCCAGGTACTTGCCTGAAAAAGCCTGTCTTGTCCTCGAAGACTGATTTAACCGCAAACTTTTTTGATTTGTCGAGTTGCAGTTTCCAAGTAATTGAGTCTGGCTCACCTTCGCCTATGTATGTTGTCCCGACCCACTGCATGTAGTCCCCGTAAACAGAGTCATATTGTAAAATGCTTCTGTCCACTAGGTCAAGATTTTCAAAATCTTTCCACTGAGGAGGTATTAATCGACTTAGCCGTTCGGAAGTTCTTTTGTTCAGTCCAATAAACGCTAGTCCTCCGATAATTAGTCCAATTATCCCGAGTATGATAGTTAGTCTCTTCATAGCGCTATTGCTACGAACGTTTAAATTTTATCCACGCATAAAACGGAATAAAGATCAAAAATCCATATGCCGCTACACTGCCCCATTGCAAATAGGCAATGATGAAAATGGTGAGGAAAAGCAAAACACCAATACGGATTAAAGCTGCTTGAAGATCGGAGGAAGTGGCCTGGGAACGCTTGCGAGCCGAGTGAAACGAACCCTGGATCCGGGAACGATAACCATCAACCGTTTTGTTTTTTTCATTTTCCAACTCCTGCCTAATCCGGTTTTCACGCTCCTGCAACTCCTCCTTTCGTGCATCATAAAAGCGTGGCTCAAAAGTAAATTTTTGATGTTTTGGTGTTCGTCCAAAAAGTGATGGAAATTTCATCATAGCAAGTTCCTATGTATCTATACTGTTCAAATTCTTTGCTCAAAATTGCCGTTATTCGCTTTCAATTACAACACCTTCTTTTAACTGAATGAAGAGAATTTTCCTCCTGTTGCTCCTCCTGGGTTTAAAAGTTTCATCGGCCCAAACTCCTTCCACCTGGGTTGATAGCATCTTAAATAAAATGACCACATCCGAAAAAATCGGGCAGTTGTTTATGATCCCCGTTTCAACTTATGCTACCCAACAGGAAACACTGGCCTTGGAGCGACTTATTAAAACGTATCAGCCCGGCAGCATTTACATAATTAAAGGAAGTCCCAAAAGTCACATTAAATTAATGAACCGGTTGCAGCAAGCTTCAAAAGTGCCGATGCTCGTTGGCTTAAATGCAGAATGGGGCTTAGGGCAAACACTGGACAGCACGTTCACTTTTCCGCAGCCAATGGTTATGGGGGCAAACACGAATACCGACCTGTTAAAAAATTTCGGATACCAGGTTGGATTGCAAATGAACGCCATTGGGGCACACATCAATTTCGCACCCAATGCCGATGTGGATGTGCCGCTGGAAAGCACGGTCACTACTCGCTACCTCGGTTCCAATAAAAATAAAGTAGCAGAAAAATCTATCGCTTTCGCGGAAGGATTAAAGGATGCAGGGGTGATGGCCGTTGCCAAACATTTGCCCGGCATTACCCCTGGCATGAACGCAAAAACCGTGAAAGATCTATTTGTTACCGTTGGCCCCGATACAATTTCATTTTATCCCTATCGCAAGCTAATTGAACACAACATTGGCGGATTGCTCACTTCATACATGCACTTTAGAACCATAGAGGGCAATAAATCTATCCCCGCTCCTCTCTCCCAAATTTTTATTTCAGAGATAATTAAAAGTCAGGCGGGGTTCACTGGGCTTACCTTTACAGACATTCCTTATCTGAAAACTATCGTGAAAAAGGGACACGGAGAAACTGAGAAAACTGCCTTTCAGGTAGGGAACGATGTCTTGATCGCACCATCGGATATTTCTAAGTCTCTTAAAAAAATAAAAAAGTTAGTAGACAAAGACGAAAAGATGATGGCGCAGCTGAATGCTTCCGTCAAGAAAATATTGGAATCAAAATTCAACGCTGGGCTAAATAAAAATAAAATTACCAAACCGGTTAACCTGGAGGATAATCTTTTCTCTCCCCTGACGGCTCAAGTTGATAATCAGCTAAAAGAGGGAGCCATAACCATGCTTAAGAATACAGGTGAATTAGTTCCTGTTGGATTGATTGATAACACAAAATTTAAATTGATAACCCTTGGAGGCGCTTTTACATCTTTCGAAAAATCGCTGAACCAGTATGCACCATTTACCACCACTCCCATCCGATCGTTGACTGACACTGCTTCGATTGAAAAAGAAATTCATCAAGCCACATCAATCCTTGCGCTGGCGGGAGATATAAAACAATTTTCGGGGTGGATAAAAAAAATATCCAAAACAGAAAGGGTAATCGTTTGTCATTTTGGAAACCCCAGCCATTTGAAATTCCTGGAAGAAGTTTCTGTATTGCTCGAAGGGTATGACGAGGCTTCCACCGGAAATGCCATGGCACAGGCAATTTTTGGCGCGATCTCTACGGCTGGATCGCTGCCTGTTGGCATCGGTAAAAGTTTTCCGGAAGGAACACAAAACAAGTCCAGACTTCTAAAGCGGCTTTCCTATTCAATGCCTGAAGAGGCCGAAATGGATAGCCGGGTATTGCAAGACATAGACAAGATTGCTAACGAAGCGCTGGCCATTGGCGCTACCCCCGGTGCGCGCATTATGGTGGCCCGAAAAGGCAAAGTGGTTTTCGATAAATCGTATGGCTGGCAAGGCAGCGACAAAAAAATACCGGTAACAGAAAATACGATTTACGATCTGGCATCGGTAACAAAAATTACCGCTACGCTTCAGGCCGTGATGTTTATCTATGAACGTGGACTGATCGACATCAATAAAAAAATATCCGTTTACCTGCCTGAGTTTAAAGAGTCCAATAAAAAAGACATTATCATTAAAGACATCCTTACCCATCAATCCGGGTTGTGGCCATTCTTTCCATGGCACATTGGCATCATGAAAGATTCGGTTCAGGCTAAAAAGTTTTTTAGCGAAAAATATTCAGAAGACTATCCCTACACCGTCTCCAAAAATTTATTTTCAAACAAACACATGCGCGACAGCATGTGGCACTGGATCATTACTTCAAAAATGATCGAGAAGAAAGACCGAACGCCTTACGAGTACCGATATAGCGATTTGGGTTTGTACATTATGCAACGGTTGGTTGAGACTATTACGAATCAGCCTTTGGAGGATTTTGTGGCTCAGAATTTTTACGAACCCATCGGTGCCTACACAACACGATTCCGCCCGCTTGAGTACTTTCCGGAAAGTCAAATCGCACCAACCGAAAATGACCAGGCTTTTAGAAAATCGCTGCTCACCGGTTACGTTCACGACCCGGGCGCAGCCATGTTTGGTGGCGTTGCGGGTCATGCGGGTTTATTTAGCAATGCTAATGATTTATTAAAAATGGGTCAGATGTGGTTGCAAAAAGGCACTTATGGAGAAACACAATTTTTCAAACCCGAAACCATCGAGCTCTATTCGAACAAGCAATTTGAAACCAGCCGAAGAGGTTTGGGGTGGGACAAACCCACAGGCGATTGGACAGGCTCAACAGGAATATATTGTTCACCTTCCACTTTCGGCCATACAGGTTTCACCGGCACCTGCATCTGGGTGGACCCAGAATTTGATTTAGTGTATGTTTTTCTGTCTAACCGGGTGCACCCGGAGATAAACGGTAAATTACTTTCATCTAATATCCGCACCCGCATTCAAGATGTTATTTATCAGTCCATCTTCCGATATTCAGAAAGTCATGAATGCCGAAACTAATTTGGTCAAATTGAAGTTTATATGCTCAAATCGAACTCAACATTGAAAAATATTAAAATAGGCATTGTTTGTTACCCCACGTTTGGGGGTAGTGGTGTAGTAGCTACCGAACTCGGCAAAGCGCTGGCTCAGGAAGGGCATGAAATCCATTTCATTACTTATTCACAACCAAGCCGGCTTGATTTCCTGAATGAAAACCTTTTTTATCATGAAGTGGATATCCGTACCTATCCCCTGTTCGAGTATCCGCCATATGAATTAGCCCTGGCCAGCAAAATGGTGAGTGTGGTGATCAATGAAAAACTTGATCTGCTGCACGTGCACTATGCCATTCCTCATGCATCGGCTGCGTATATGGCCAAACAAATTCTTAAAACGAAGGGCATCAATATTCCGGTAGTTACTACGCTGCACGGTACAGATATTACGCTCGTGGGGCGCGATGCCACCTACGAACCGGTTGTAACTTTCAGTATTAATCAGAGCGATGGCGTTACAGCCGTATCAGAAGATTTGAAAAGAGAAACATACGAGTATTTTAAAATAACGCAGGATATTAAGGTCATCCCCAATTTCATTGACCTGGAAAAATTCAAAAAACAAAAGAAAGATCATTTCAAGAAAGCTATTTGCCCGAATGGTGAATCCCTGATCGTGCACACATCCAACTTTAGAAAGGTAAAGCGCATTCCGGATGTGATGAATGTGTTCAATAATATACATAAAATCATCCCGTCTAAGTTGTTAATGATTGGCGATGGCCCGGAACGAGCAACAGCAGAAGCGATGGCGCGGGAATTTCACATTGCTGATGGTGTACGTTTCCTTGGCAAGCAGGAAGCGGTTGAAGAAGTGCTTTCCGTTGCCGATTTATTTTTGATGCCTTCCGAAAAAGAGAGTTTTGGATTGGCCGCCCTGGAAGCTATGGCCTGCGAGGTTCCCGTTATTTCTTCGAACACGGGTGGCCTTCCTGAATTAAACATTCAGGGTAAAACTGGTTTCCTTAGCAACATTGGCGATGTAGAAGACATGACCAAAAAAGCACTTTTCATTTTGGATAAAAACAACCTGCCCGGTTTTAAACAAAATGCCTTAAACCGGGCGAAGGAATTTGATATCCATAAGATATTGCCGCTCTATGAAAATTTCTACAATAAGATTATAAAGAAAGCAACTGTAGCGGAAAGTGTGAGTCACTAAAAATTATTCGCCTGCTTAAGGTTTCTGCTCTCTCAGCGAATTTATCCATCCTGCAATTTTCAGCGCTTCGGCTTTAGGAACCTGTGGCATAGGAGCCATGGGCGTAGCATATTCCGGCCAGTTTTTTGGTTGAGGATTGTAGATCAACTCAATAATTTTTTGAACTGTATAGTTGCGTTTTGCCACGTCAACGAATGCCGGGCCAACCTGGCGCTTGGTAACGTTGTGACAAGCGGTACAGGTATTCTTCACCAGCAGGGGTTCAATCTCGGCATAGGTTGGAACTGCATTCAATTTTACCGCAGCAGGTTTATTAACGGCAGCTACCGAAACTGTTCTCTTCTGGCTTAAGTCACCAATTTTTAATTTCTCTCCGTCCATTATATTATTGAGTGTATAGTAGGCCATTGGGTGAAGCAATGGCAATCCATCCTCCGACCGGATTCCGGAAAGATTTAATTCATGCAAATAATATTGACGGAGATTATCTATTACCAAACGTACTTTCATCCGGTCAGCCGAAACTTTCACGCCCACAATATTTAGGTTTTGAATATTCACGGTCGGGCTGCCATAAACTGGGTGGTACTTGTAGATGTAACTCTTGCCACTGTAAGAAGAAAGATCGTTCGCCAGGGTTTTATCTACCGGAAAAGTGAATTCAATTTCAAAACCATCGGGCATCGATTTTACCGTTTTCATTTCCATAGGCGTTTTGCCTGTCCACACAAGTCGTTGTAATCCTGAGTTCGTGGTGCCGGCAGAGCCCCACCCGCGATTGGTTTCACCCACCATCATCGAGCCATCATGACCCCAATTCATTCTCAACACCCCAGATTGAAATCCTTGTCTGAAATCAAATGCCACCCCCTGGTATTGACCTTTCACTTTTTCCAAAACCACTCTCATTATTTTGCTTTGTCCCTGATCGCCAACAAAAAGCTGTTTGGCAAACGGACCAAATTTTCCATCGGTATCATCAGTAATAATTTCTGAATTGGATATACCAAGAACTCCATGCGGAAGCCATACTGCCGGAAGCTTCAACTCAGGAAAATCTTTCTTTACTTCATAGAGAAAATTTGGATTCTTTTCGTTTTCCACGTTGGAGGGCTTCACATAAGCGCCATCCACTTTATCGCGCATCGGGTTTACGCGGGCATACAATTTTTCGGTGGTAAGTTTCACCGTTGAATTTGGAAGGCTGCTCCACCTCAAACTGGCCGGATGGCCAACAAAATCACCTTTCTCCAGGTGCCACACACCGCCAGAGCCCACCCAATCGCCTTGGTTATCTGTATAGAAAAATTCACCATCAATAACACCAAGTCCGCAGGGCGACCGAACGCCTGCGGCCCACGGCTCAAGTTTTCCATCGGGTGTAATCTTGAAAGTCCAGCCGCGCCACGGTGCGCGGCTTTCGCCACGCCACCACTCCTCGTTTCCAAACGCCACGTTTCCGGAAACAAAAAAACTTCCATCTGAACCTAATTTCGGCCCAAAAGAATATTCATGGTAATGCCCCGAGATTGGCCAGGCGTAAACCGTTTCATACACATCTGCTTTTCCGTCTCCATTCTTGTCTACCAATTTTGTTAGCTCGCCACGTTGAGCCGAGTACAGAGCTCCATCGTAATACAAAAGTCCCAGCGCCTCATGAAGGCCAGAGGCAAACAAAGTAAATTCAGGGTTGCCATTTTCAGCATTCGGATTTTCGATAATCCACACATCGCCCCTGCGTGTACAAACAGCAATGCGCCCATCGGGCATAGTGGCTACGCCTCCAACTTCGAGCAGGATACCTTCAGGAACCGGAACGGTTACAATTTTATAGTAGTCTTCTTCTTTTAGCGCTTTCGCTGACTGGCCGTTTGTCGGATTAGCCCACATAATTAATAGAATGAACAATGCTATCCATCCATTAAAAAAATTTCCATTCATTAATTGCTTTACCATATAATGGAATATTTTAAAGTGGCACTATCAAACGATGCGATCAACTCCTGCTTATCCCCTATTTTACGAACAATGGCTACGGCTCCGTTCACCAAAATGTAGTAGCGCTTATCGTCAATAGCAAAAGAGCCATCCGGCATTTGTAATATGGAGTTTCCCTCACCAAGCTTATAAAAAAGATTTGGTTCAGTTCCTCGATCCTTCAATGTGATCTCATGAATAAAAATTTTTGCTTCCGCATCCGGAGTAATCTTACTCGATACGTCCAATCCCTTATAAATATATTTGAAAACCGGCCTGCCAGTCGATTCTTCAATTTCGTATCCCTTGCCCCTGTATTCCTCTTCATTGGACATTACCGGAAATGCATCGCTCTGATTTTTCAAATAAGCTAATGGTTGGTTTAGAAAGGTGAACTCGGCTGCGCCCATTGGTTTAAATGAGCCATCTCCCCGGTCGTGCCACATGGGTGTAGCGTCAACAAAGTTGCCTCGCCACACACATACTAAGTTGCCTGATTTCATATCGTACGCATAGTTGGTCCCGGTAACTTCGCCAACACCAATCGTATGAGTAAGCCTGCGGTTTCCATCTCCTTTAAAATCCAGAAACGCTCTCAATAATTTTGGACCCTGGCTTGGATTTATAAAAATGGATGACACCGGACTTTCATCGGGCGGATATGAATTATATGCATGAAGTTCCACCCGATTTGCCCCTTCGGCTGTAACATAAAGCGCCAGCCGCGGTGGATGCCAGCCAGCATCTTTATAATTAAATATTTCAAAAGGATAAGTGCCGGCTTTCAAATTCAATTTACTGCTTTCCAGTGTATTAGCGTCAAAACTCTGTCGCTCGGTAATCACAGTACCATTAACAACCAACCTCGCTCCACCAGTAAACGCCAGGCCAAATTCATACTGGCCATCCTCCGGAATATTAATGTTACCTGAATAAATAGTCCCGTAGCTATTATCCACATCTAAAATTTCACAAGTTAACTCCGGGCTTGTTCCTTCAAGAACGGGCTTTTGACTTACAAAGTCGTTGATGACTTTATAATGCCCATGGTATATTTTGTATTTGATCGAAGAAATTGTTGGAGTTACCTCCCGAAGCATTTTATAACGAATATTCCGAAAGGCAACGGCACCATGGTCGCCCTGAATCTTTAGAGGTCCCTTGGCCACTTCAATCTTATCAACCGGGCTTCCGGTGGGCAAAGGAACTTCTACATTATTATGAATTTTTATTCCGTTCAGCTCAACCGAAATGAATTTTGCGTTAGCAATCTTTTTTCCGGAAGCATCAAACCGGGGAGCCCGGAAAATAATTTTCATTTTTTGCCACAAGCCTGGCGCTTTTGAAGAATTACTAAGCGGGGCTTTGCCCAAATAAATATCCCCGGGGGTTGTCTCGTGATTCCGGTAAATCCCGCCCATGTCTGAAAATTTTGGATTTTTTATTCCCCAGCTATCCTGGATCTGAATTTCATAACGGCCTTGCAAATAAATGCCTGAGTTGGAGCCTTTCGGTAAATTAAATTCGAACTCCAATTCAATATCCCCGTGCTCAAAATTAGTGATGAGGTGACTTTTCTTTTTTTCGTCATTCATATTGAGCAGAATGCCAGCACCAGGTTTAAAAGTCACAGGTTGCGCACGTGTGTACACCGGTTCTGCGGGTGATTGCTTCTTTCCTTTTTTTGCCGGGGTTGGCTGAGGCACAAGAATTTTATCATGAACATCCACATTACGGTCAATTGTTACGTCACACACAATTTGCCAGTTACCATCTTGCGGCTTAAAATCCGATAAATCCTGGAGAGTTAATGAAACTGCGCCATCTGAAGATTGGGCCAGTGTTTGAAAACTAATTATTGGCAATAATGCCAGTGTGTAAAATATTTTTCTCATTTCAAGGGAAGCAAATTATACTCTAAAAATAACGAAATGTCAGTACATGAATGATGTGGACTTACTTTAACCTTTTTTACCTGTAAGCTGCCTCAACGAAAAGAAATGAAGAGTATAGGCCAACGGCACCAATAATGCCGGAAGAAAAACTATTGGGAAATAAGTTACAACTGCGCTGGATGGCTCGTTCATAAAATATCGGAAGGGCAAGGGCAGAGAAAGTATGGCCACCACAACAATATTAAGTAACACACCCAAACCCAGAATGTTCCAGACTATCATCACCTTTTTGTTTTCTTTAAAGAAGTAGGCGATGAGAGGAGCTGTAAGCCCAACCACAATATCAAAATTCCTTCCTTCGAAAGTTGTTTGTACCGGCATTAATTCCGCCAGGAACAACATCCACAATAAAATTTCAACAAAGACACGGAATACTTGTATCCGGATAAGATGATGAGGCGGAATATGTCTTAGGATTTCTTTTAGCGTACCAGAAAAAGTAATGATCAAAATCGTAACCACAGAGATGGCCAGCATGATCATCATGGGAGGCGGAAAACTGGAAAAATTCTGTAAAATCTTAAGAATGGAGATCGTACTCACCAGAGCTACCCAGACGAACAAGCCAATCAAAATCCGGATTCGGAGCGTCTTTTTTTTAACTTCTTCAAATCCTGATATCGAAATGGCCGCGAAGATTTCCTTGATCAACCAGCCTACAAAAATCAGGGAGAGAAATACAAATGAAATTTGAATGAGCAGATAGTTGGGGGAGTTCATTTTTTATTTAAGTTTTTAGTGAATGCCGGGGCCAACCAAAAAAGATCAGCTGCCATTCGCCTATGCGGTTAACTCACATCAAAGTAAGTAAAATTACCTATACCCGACAGTACAATTACGAAGGAATAAAATCCCAGAAAACCTGTATTGAATTTTTATTCGAAGGCTTGCATTTTTACTGTACAAAGTTTGAGGTGTGAGAAACGTAGCATTGAGCCAGGTTGAAGATTACTTCATTGAACCCGGGCAGGGCAATGAGTTTTTTAAATTAATTTTTGAAAGCTCAGAATTTGGAATTGCCTTCACGGACGCCCACGGATCGGTATTATTTTCTAATAACCAGCTGGCCGAGTTGGAAAAAATTTCACGCTCCCCGATTGACTTTCCTTCACTATTGGCTAAACAGAAAATATCGGCCAGCGGGCGTTCAAAAAATAGTTACGTAACCGGGTTGTTAAAAATTATTCGGTTTGGTTTACCGAAATGGCAAGGAAGCGCTTCTTACCTGTGGCTCGTGATGCCCGATGGGGAGGCAGCGCTTTCTCAAAAAATGGGGGTTTTAAAAAACCTGTATCGCTCCTTTATAGATACAACCTTTGAAATGGTTTTTCGCACCTCGGCCGAAGGCACTATCCTGTTTTCCAATCGGCCTTTCTTGCAGGGCTTCGGATTTGCTAATTCCAAAATGGCAAAAGGCACTCGGGCCGAGCAACTGTTTGAAAACACTTCGAAGTTCGAAGACTTTATGGTAAGGCTGAGATTCGAAAAAAAAATGACAGGCGAAAAAATCGTTTTCAAAAAAACGAACGGAACCAGCCTCACGGGCTTAGTCAATTGTAGTTCCTATACGGACAATAGTGGTTCCACTGTTTTGAATTGGGCCGTATTAAATATTTCCCAGCAGGCAGAATCTGAAATTGCCCTTAAAGCAAAAAATGAAGAGCTCACTAAAGTTAACAGCCAGATGGAGAAATTTCTCTACAGCACATCGCACGATTTGCGTTCGCCCATCACTTCTATTCTGGGCCTGGTTAACCTGATGAGAATGGATACCGATCATCCTACGATAGTTGATTACGTCAATAAAATTGAAATAAGTACCCTGAAACTCGATAAAATCATTAAAGACATAATGACTTTTTCAAAGACAACCTACCAGCGCTCATACAGTGAAAAAATTGACTTTGAAGCTTTTACCTGGAAGGTGATCAACGCCTACCAGGAAAACCCGGCCCTTCGGAAAATCAATTTCGAAGTTGTTGTAAACGGAGACGCCCCTTTCTACACCGACCCAGAGCGTTTGGATATCATTATAGAAAATATTGTAAGAAACGCCATTCATTTTTATGATGTTAATAAATCCAGGCCTTTTATCATCATTAAGATTACCATTAGCAAAGAAGACTCCGTATTGGAAATAATGGACAATGGCATAGGCATTGGAAAACAGCACTTAGATCATGTTTTTGACATGTTTTACAAAGCCTCCCACATCTCAAGGGGAGCTGGCCTTGGCTTGTACATTGTAAAAGAAACAGTGCTAAAATTGGGCGGTCAGATTTCGATTGAATCAGAAATTGGATTTGGCACGGCTTTCCGTGTCACCATTCCCAACGATCATAAAGGAAGGCTCATTGGGCGCAAACTTGAACTTCAAAATCCCGATTAAAAGGTTTATCGAGGCTTTACTTAAAGCAAAACTTCAATCGAATTTTCATTGTTTCAAATGAAAATTATTCGGCTCATTTTCCTATCCATTTTTCAGCTGGCCTTTAGCTAAGTAATAATACGGATTGTTGTTCCGTAGAAGATTGTAAAATAAAATACACTCTTTCCCTGATTTTCCTGCCTTTCTGTGGAAGATACTTTTACAAAATAATCGTTGCGGAATTTTTTCACTAAACACAAAAAAATGAAAAAGGAAATAATCGCCCTGGAAATTGAAATCAAGCGCCAGCGGACTAAAGAAGTTTTCTGTTTCAATGATACCATGGTACATGCCATACTTTCTGGCTTGAGTGTGGTGTATGAAGAAGTCTTTATTTGGGCAGCAGGGAAACACCTGGCTGTTTGGGCTGTGGGCACAAACCCCGAGCTTTTGGTCAATTCATTCGAATATCACCGAGTGCAGTATAAGAAAATGGAATTGACCGAGGGAACTGAAGCGCTTGAGCTGTTCGAAAATATTCTGCAGGGAAAAATCT
>Ga0315912_10002426_pt1 | contig 19906 bp, 24 predicted proteins | sample VfabasoilMG_FD_204469 | JGI IMG/M metagenome (GOLD analysis project Ga0315912, IMG submission 204469) | Garden soil microbial communities collected in Santa Monica, California, United States - V. faba soil | ecosystem: Environmental > Terrestrial > Soil > Garden | place: USA: California...
TTAAAATTACGTCTTCTAAATAGCAAAGATAATCGCATTACTGAAGAAGGCGTGCTGGTGCTGAAAGCGCAGCAATACCGTACACAGGAAGCAAATAAAAAGGACGCGATTAAGCGTTTGCACGAGATTGTGAATGCAGCGAATCATGTGCATCCAACGCGATTTGCCACTCGTCCAACGCGCGCTTCTCAAAAACGTAGAATAGAAACAAAAACACAGCGCGGACAAATTAAGCAACTTCGTGGCAAAATAACGGCTGAATAATTTAGCTTTTCACATGAACATTCTCGCGTTCGATACCTCTACCGAATTTTTGTCACTTGCTTTGCAGGCGAATGGCCGAATTTACTCGCATTACCAACATGCAGGGCAGGCAGCTTCACAGCTTATTTTGCCGCAGATTCAAATTTTGCTGGAAGCAGCCAGCCTTAGGTTAAGCGACTTGGATGGTATCGCTTTTGGTGCAGGCCCGGGCGCCTTTACGGGTGTGCGTATTGCCTGTGGTGTGGCGCAGGGCTTGGGTTTTGGCGCAAACGTGCCTGTAGCGGGCGTGAATACTTTGCATGCCGTTGCACAAGCAAGTGGCGCGGATAAAGTGATTGTTTGCACGGATGCGCGTATGGGCGAAGTTTATTTTGCCGCGCTGATAAAAAGTGGCGAAAACTGGGAAGAGGTAAGCGAAACACAAGTATGCAAGCCAGAAGCCGCACCACTATTGGCTCCTGGAGCATCGGATTTAAGCGTCTGGACAGCCGCAGGCAATGGCTGGAAAGTGTATGATGAAGCGTTAAGCGCACGATACAAAATCTCACAAAAGTTGCCGGATATCACGCCGACAGCAGAGGCGATTTTAGAATTGACGACGTCGATTTTTGCAGCCAGATTAGCAAAACCAGCCAGTGAAGCGCGGCCAATCTATATCCGTAATCGCGTAGCGCTTACCAGTGTTGAGCGTGCAGAAGGCCTCAGATTATGAATGCAGTATTAAAACCGGAATATCTACTTCGTCCGATGCAAACAGAAGATTTGGATGCGGTGATGACGATTGAACCGACGATTTATTCGCACCCGTGGAGTCGTGGTAACTTTGCGGATTCTCTTAACGTAGGGCATAGTGCATGGGTGCTTATTCTGCAAGGTGATTTGATTGGCTATACGCTGATGATGCTAGTGTTAGATGAGGCGCATTTGCTCAATATCAGCGTTGCCGGACCTTACCAGAAACAAGGCTGGGGACGCGTTCTGCTTGAACATATGCTGACTAAAGCCAGACAGTACAAAGCTACGAATATGTTTTTGGAGGTGCGGCCAAGTAATGTCTCGGCAATCGCTTTGTATGAAAATATGGGGTTTTGTGAGATGGCGATTCGGCGCAAATATTATCCAGCCCAAAATGGGCGGGAGGATGCGGTTTTGATGGGCTTGGCTTTATGATGACGCGTGAAGACGTTTTACGTGAGCTGGAATTATTACCGGCGTGGAAACTGCGCGTACAGACTGAATCTGTTGAAAAATCCGAAAAAACAGTTGCTCCAGAGGCCGCTCCAGTATTGGCTCACAGAGCATCTGTTGAAACGATGGATTGGCAAGCGCTGCAAGCTTGCGTAAAAGACTGCCAGGCTTGTGGGCTTGCAAAAACACGTACCCAAACGGTGTTTGGGGTGGGTGATGCTAATGCTGATTGGCTGATTATCGGCGAAGCGCCAGGTGCAGAGGAAGATAAAAAGGGTGAACCCTTTGTTGGGCAGGCAGGTAAATTGTTAGATAGTATGCTTGCATCCATTCAACTCAAACGCGGAGACAATGTCTATATCGCGAACGTGCTGAAATGCCGTCCTCCTGAGAATCGTGACCCGCATGGAGAAGAAGTAAAGCAATGCGAACCTTTTTTAAAACAGCAAATCGATATAATCAAGCCCAAATTGATTGTTGCACTGGGTAAGTTTGCAGCGCAATCACTGCTGAATTCTGACGACACGATTGCCAGTTTGCGCGGTAAATTGCATAGTTATAGCGGTGTGCCGGTGATTGTGACATATCACCCTGCTTATCTGCTGCGAAGCTTACCGGAGAAGGCTAAAGCATGGGAAGATTTGTGTTTGGCAAAAGCCACCATGCGAAACTTGTAATCGTGCGAATGAACGCCATATACTTAAATGTGAGATGCTTGAACGCGCTCAAATTTTTTCAAAAGGAAAAACATGAAAAACACATTTTATAAACTTGCTGTTGTGGCGCTATTGTTAGTGCTGTCCGGCTGCGGGTACAACCAGTTTCAATCGCTGGACGAAAAATCTAAAGCCAGTTGGTCCGAGGTGTTAAACCAATATCAACGTCGTGCGGATTTAGTGCCGAATCTGGTGTCGACGGTTAAAGGTTACGCTGAGCATGAAGAGAAAGTGCTGACAGAAGTAGCCGATGCACGTTCTAAAGTGGGCAGCATGCAAGTGACGCCAGAGGTGCTTAACGACCCTGAAGCGTTTGCCAAATTTCAAGCCGCACAAGGCCAGCTGACAAGCGCATTATCACGCTTAATGGCGGTTGCTGAGAACTATCCAAATTTAAAAGCTGATCAAAGCTTTAGGGATTTACAGGCTCAGCTGGAAGGCACGGAAAACCGCATCACTGTAGCGCGCAATCGCTACATTGAAGCCATCAAAGATTACAACGTGGCAATTCGTAGTTTCCCCAATAATTTAACGGCGATGATGTTTGGTTATAAAACCAAACCATCGTTTACAGTTGCAAACGAGAAGGAAATTTCTGTTGCGCCAAAAGTCGAGTTTGGCGATAAAAAATAAGTTATCTAAACACAAGCAATAAGTGAAGCTTCACAATAAATTATTAGCGCTATTTGCGACGTTGCTTTTGACTTCGCAATTAGCGTTTGCTGAGTTTGTTGCAATCCCGGATTTAACCTCCCGAGTTACCGATTTAACCCAAACCTTATCCCAAGGCCAGCAAGCGGCAATAGAAGCCAAGCTACAAGCTTTTGAACAGGAAAAAGGTAGCCAAATAGCCGTGTTGATTGTGCCTACGACGCAACCGGAGGATATCGCGCAATATTCGATTCGCGTGGCCGAAGAATGGAAGTTAGGCCGTGAAAAAGAGGATGATGGCGTGCTGGTACTGGTGGCAAAAGATGATCATAGAATGCGTATCGAAGTAGGGTATGGCTTGGAAGGGGCAATTCCAGACCTTTATGCCAAACGCATCATTAGCGAGGTAATCGCGCCAAAATTCAAACAGGGTGATTTTGCAGGTGGCTTGAATGACGGGATAGACAGATTGATTGGTTTGGTAGAAGGAGAACCACTTCCAAAACCGGAAACACCAGCATTTAACGGAACGGACTTGGGTAATTTGATACCCATGCTACTGTTTGGCGGGTTGATTTCCGGCTTGTTCTTACGCAATATGTTTGGCACTTTTTCTGGAAGTGCAATCAATGGCAGTCTCATAGGCGGCATCGTTTGGTTTCTAGGCTTGTCGATACTAGGAGCTGGCGTGTTGGGCATCATTGTTTTTTTTATTACCATGATGCTAGGTGCGCGCGGTATTAATGGCTATGGCGGGGATTATCCATCAGACTATGATGGCGGTAGCAGCGGCAGCTTTAGTGGAAGTGACGTTTTTTCTGGCGGCGGCGGAGACTTTGGCGGCGGCGGCGCATCTGGGGATTGGTGATGAAGCTAAAATCCATTTATAGATTTTTTAGGCATCTTGTCAGCAATCCTTGGCAGGTTAGCAGTCATTTTTCTGCAGAAGCTTTGCGTAACATAGAAAAGGCAATTGCAGAGAGTGAGAAGAAGCATTCGGGTGAGGTTCGTTTTGTAGTAGAGGCAGGCTTGCACCCTTATGAGATTATGTTCAAAAAAACACCTAGAAAGCGCGCTATTGAGTTGTTTGGGCGTTTAAATATCTGGGATACTGAATATAATAACGGTGTGCTGATTTACTTGCTATTGGCAGATCGTGATGTAGAGATTGTTGCAGACCGAGGTATTAATCAGCATATTGGCCATGTGGGCTGGACAGTGATTTGTCATGAGATGGAGATGATGTTTAGGCGGGGTGAGTTTGAAGCCGGTGTTTTACTTGGTGTCGCTAAAATTGGCGTGACTTTAGAAAAACACTTCCCTCGAGCCAACACTAAGGTAACTAAGAGTAAAACAGTAAAAAAGAAATCCAATGAAATTTCTAACAAGCCGCTTATTCTCTAGTATTTTTGTCATATTTATTGCTAGTCCAGTGCATGCGGCATTAACTGACATCACACGCATTTTTCATTCAACCCCTAATTTGAGCCGATTTGAAGTCTGCCAAGGCGGCGGTTGTACGGAATCGACTGTTACAAGCCTAAACGATGCAGATTGGCAGCCGATTGCCAAAATATTTAGCTCGGCAGTTAACAGCGCAGAAGAAGAACGTAAACAAGTCGCGCGTGCGATTGGCTTATTGGAGGAGATTGTAGGTAAAAAAGTGGGTACTTCGGCCGATAGAGCAGGTACTTTCGATAATGGTGAATACATTGGCCAGCAAGATTGCAACGATGAGGCGATCAATAGCACAACTTACATGCGACTTTTAAAACAGGCTGGCTATCTTAAATTTCACGAGATTGAAGATATGCGCACTCGCAATTTCTTTTTTACAGGCTGGCCACACACAACTGCAGTGATACGCGAAACTAAAACCGGTGCAAGATTCGCTGTGGATAGCTGGTTTTACGATAACGGGCATCCGGCAACCATTGTGCCCTTTGCACAGTGGAAAGCTAATTACCAGCCAGCTGATAGTCCTGTTGGCAAAGTCAGAAACCTTAAAACCGTACAAACCAAGTCTTAGCTATTAGCTGACTTATTAGGCGTTTAGCGCTAAAATCCACACACTTTAAACAACCCACCAACATCATGCGCACTTCACAATTTTTTATCTCTACTCAAAAAGAAGCACCAAGTGATGCTGAACTCATTAGTCATAAATTAATGGTGCGCGCAGGCTTGATTAAACGATTAGGTAGCGGTTTATACAGCTGGATGCCATTAGGTTTGCGCGTATTGCGCAAAGTGGAAAATATAGTACGCGACGAGATGAATAAAGCTGGTGCGCTTGAGCTATTGATGCCTGCTGTACAACCAAAAGAGCTGTGGGACGAAACGGGGCGCTGGGCGGTGTTTGGCCCTCAGATGCTTAAAATCAAAGATCGCCACGAGCGCGATTTTTGTTTTGGACCGACGCATGAAGAGGTAATTACCGACATCGTGCGCAAGGAAATCAACAGCTACAAGCAATTACCGCTTAATTTTTACCAAATTCAGACAAAATTCAGAGACGAGATTCGCCCACGCTTCGGTGTGATGCGCGCGCGTGAGTTTTTGATGAAAGACGCATATTCGTTTCATACCAGTAAAGTATCGCTAGACGTTACGTATCAAGCCATGTATCAAGCCTACAGCAACATTTTCACGCGCTTGGGGTTGAAGTTTCGCGCGGTGAGGGCGGATTCCGGCGCGATTGGTGGCGACGGCTCGCAAGAGTTTCACGTGCTGGCGGATAGCGGCGAAGACGGTTTGGCGTATTGCGAAAATTCTGATTACGCGGCTAATATAGAGCTTGCAGAGGCATTGCCGGGAGGCAATAGCAGAGCGGCTCCCAGCCGTGCTCTGCAGGAAGTCGAAACGCCAAAACAAACTGCGTGTGAAGATGTGGCGAAGCTGCTCGACATTGGAGTGGATCAGACCGTAAAAGCAATTGCCTTAGTAGCAAACGAAAAGTTTTATTTGGCTTTGCTGCGCGGTGACCATAACTTGAATGAAGTAAAAACTGGCAAGATACTTGGCGATTTTCGATTTGCGGCCGAAGAAGAGATTCGTGCGAATCTTAATTGCCCCCCGGGCTTTATTGGGCCAGTAGGTGTGGCTGAGAATGTGACGATTGTTGCCGACAAAACTGTAGCGTTGATGAGTGATTTTGTATGCGGTGCCAATAAACCCAAATATCATTTATCCGGCGTCAATTTTGGTCGTGACTTACCTGAGCCTAGTCAGATTGCTGATATCCGCAACGTGGTGGATGGCGATTTGAGTCCCGATGGTAAGGGCAAACTAAGTCTTTGTCGTGGCATTGAGGTTGGCCATATATTCCAGCTACGTACTAAATATTCAAAAGCCATGAATGCGACCTATCTGGACGAAAGCGGGCAGTCACAAGTCATGGAGATGGGTTGTTATGGTATCGGTGTGTCTCGTATCGTGGGCGCGGCGATTGAGCAAGGTAATGATGAAAAAGGTATTATTTTCCCCATCAGCATGGCACCATTTGCGGTAGTGATTTGCCCGATTGGCATGGATAAAAGCGAGCAAGTAAAAACGGTTGCGAACCAACTGTATCAAGACCTACTTAAAGCAGGTATAGATGTGTTGCTGGATGACCGTGGCGAACGTCCCGGGGTGATGTTTGCCGAGAGTGATTTGATGGGCATTCCTTATCGAGTTGTAGTAGGTGAGCGTGGTTTGGCAGAAAATAAAGTTGAGTTTAAAGCCAGAACTGAGTCAGAGGCACAGAATTTGCTTTTATCCGACGTGGTGAATTTTGTAAAAACTAAATTGAATGATTAATACTTACTTGTTAAAAATATGGCTATTGCTTCTGCTGTCCGTGGCGTCTATATGCCAAGCCGGGAATCAGAAAGAAGAGCCGCTTTCAAACAGCGTAAAATCGATGATGCAAAAATCCATCAGCGATTTGGCCTCTCCCAGACTTATATTCGCGAGTGAGCAAGATGGGCACTTATGGTTACAAGAAATGTCACTTCGTCTTGCAAAACGTATCCCGGATAAAACTTATCGCGAAGATTTTTTAAGAAGCGTACATTACGAAGCAACCCGTGCGGGGCTGGACCCACAATTGGTGTTGGGGTTAATTCAGGTAGAAAGCGGATTTAAGAAATATGCCGTGTCTTCTGTCGGCGCGCGTGGTTATATGCAAGTGATGCCATTTTGGGTAAAAAATATTGGCAATAAAGATCATAATTTATTTCATTTACGGCTCAATTTGCGTTATGGCTGCACTATCTTGCGCCATTATCTGGATATAGAGCATGGTGATTTGTATCGTGCTCTAGGTCGTTACAATGGTAGTTTAGGCAAACCACAATACCCTACGCTAGTGGTCGGTGCATGGCATAAACACTGGGGTTATTCGAAAAGCTAAGCACAAAAAATAGTTGTACCATCTCTTTTTAAAACCTTTAACTTCCAAAATCGCAAGGTAAAAAAACTGTTGCATATTGCACCAAAATGGGCATAACATGCATCGGTCATGCTAATTTTGGTTGGTGCGGCACGTGTTTTATCAGCTAAAAATTAACTGGCAGTAATTCTCAACAACATTATTTTTATAAGAGTTTTACCTAATTTTTACAGGGAGATAAAGTATGTCGAAGTTAACAGCTTTAGCAGTAAGTATTGCAGTTTTAGGCGGTATTTGGGCTTTCTTAGCACTTAATCCTTTGGCCAGTATAGCTTTGGTTTGGGTAGGATTTATCGCTTGGGGATGTTATTTCCACACAGGTGGTGATAATGCGGCGCTACAAAAAACCATTGCAGGGATGAGTTTTGGCGCTGTTATGGCCGGTGTTGCGTTGTACTTGGTCAGTTCTGAGATGCTAGGTGGTTTGGGTGCACTGGCTGCCCCTGTGATTATCGCAATTACAGTATTCCCATTGGTAATCGTCGCAGGTTGCAATTTACTATCAGTAGTGCCCGCCAATGTATATGGCTATGCAGCAACAGCAGGGCTTGCACTTACAGCGGGAACGGCTGGCAATGCCACAGCGATGGACTTATCTAATCCAGTGTTGTTGGTGATTATTTCAACTGTACTAGGTGCTGTTTTCGGCATGATTTCAGGCAAGGTTGCTGCCGCGCTTGGTAAGTAATATAGATTGAGATTAACAAAAAACCGCGCTTAAAGCGCGGTTTTTTGTTGTCAGAATTATTGGCTATTTAAATAATTTAAAACCATAATAAGTACCAAATTCACCTTCACTGTCATGATAAACAAACAGCATGTCATTGGTATAACCTAAACCATTGTAGTGATTCTTTGCACGCAGTTTTAAGTCTTTAGGCAATTCACTTTTAGCAACAAATTTACCGGAAAGGTCAAATACCAATGCTGCTTTGTGGTCGATATCTAACAACACAAGCTCTTCGCCTTTTTGGCCGGTATAAGCCACAAAGCTATCGCTAATATCGTCGAATGCGGCACCCGCTTTTGCAATATCTAAATTAATTTCACCTAAAGGTTCACGTTTTGTCGCATCTACAATCAACACCTTGTTGCTACGGCTTTGCTTTGCAAAGTAAAGTTTATTTTCTGCATCATAAGTTGGCATAGTGGCTTGGTCGCCAAACGCAGGGTTAAACTGCATAATTTCATCGGAACTATCTTTGATTTCACCGGTGTCAGAAATATGTAACGCGTATATACCGGTGTTAGGTGCAAAACCAACGGCGCTTGAAACATTGTAAGTAATAGTCTCGATTTTTGCGGTATTGGGATTGTAGTAAATCGAGCGGTTGTCGTAACCAGGTTTGGCTGAATTGACGTATTTGCCTTCAGCGTTGTAAGCATGTACCTCTGATTTTGAAATTGGGGCTTCTGTTTCACTACCCATGGGAGCTAAGCCACCGTCTGCGATATAGTAATGTTTTAAACTTGGGAAATAAGCGACGGTCATCGGGCGTGTACTGGGATTTTTGGCCAAACTTATTTTGATGCCTACCGTAGCTTCAGGTAACACTTGCGCTTGCAACGCAGTAGAAAAAAAGAAGATGGCGATTATGAGTGGTTGTTTAAGCTGATGTTTATACAATTTAGTTTAGTCCCAATATTTATTAAATGTTATCTCACAAACGTTTCGCTTGGAGTTTGTGTTGACTTTTCTGTTCAATCATTAGATTGCTCAGGTTGTTTTTCAAGCAACATGGCATCACCATAACTAAAGAAGCGATATTGTTGTTTGATAGCATGTTGGTAAGCTTCTTTAATATGGTCAAACCCTGCAAAAGCAGACACTAACATGAGTAAGGTGCTTTTGGGTAAATGAAAATTGGTGAGTAGTCTATCCACTATTTTAAATTTGTAACCTGGCGTAATAAAAATATTCGTTTCATTGCTGCCTGTTTTTATTGTGCCTTGCTGAGCAGCACTTTCTAAAGCGCGCAAAGCGGTTGTGCCCACAGCGGTTATTTTGCTGCCTGCAGCACGTGTGTACTCAATTAAAGTAGCTGTTTCAGGCGGAATGATATAGCACTCGCTATGCATTTTGTGTTCTGCAATATTATCCACTTTAACCGGCTGAAATGTACCGGCGCCCACATGAAGGGTTACATAAGCAATCTGTACTCCTTTGTTTTTGAGGTTGGTCAGCATGAGTTCATCAAAATGCAATCCTGCAGTCGGTGCCGCAATCGCGCCCGCATGTTTGGCGTAAACGGTTTGATAGCGTGTTTCGTCCTGACTGTCTGCATTATGGGTGATATAAGGTGGAAGCGGTAAATGACCGTACTGCTCAAGCAGGCTAAAGATGGGCATGTCGTTATGAAATTTTAATTGAAATAAGTCATCAGCGCGGCCAACTACTTCTACTCTAATATTTTCTGCTAATACCAACTCGCCGCCGACTTTCGGCGCACGTGAAGCGCGTACGTGCGCAATGGCATGATGCTCATCAAGTACGCGCTCTATCAATACTTCAATTGCTCCGCCTGTGGCTTTGTGTCCGAACAATCGGGCTTTGATGACTCGCGTGTCGTTAAAGATAAGTAAATCGCCCGCTGAGAAATAAGAAGGTAAGTCTAAGAATTGTGCATCAGTTAATTCTCCGCTTGTGCCATTCAAGTGCAACAATCTGCTGGCATTGCGTTGAGTAGTAGGGTGCTGTGCAATTAAATGATGAGGTAAATAAAAATCGAAATCTTGGGTTCGCATAAATCGAAGAGCTTGCTATAATACCGATGTTGCAATTATACAGTAATGTATTTTCCCAAAAGCCCGGGTGGCGGAATTGGTAGACGCACGGGACTCAAAATCCCGCGTTGGCGACAACGTGCCGGTTCGATTCCGGCCCCGGGCACCAGTAGGTCAGCCAAAGGTACAAAACTAATGTAACATTTATGTTACATTTTGCTTGAAAAGCAATGAGGGATATGCTAATTTAGCGCAACTGCGACAAATGGTCGCAGTTTTTTTAGTTAGACACAAAAAAATAAAATGCGCTTTTGAATTTTTATTGACGCATGAGTTGCCAGTAGTAGCGCGTAATAAAATTACTAACCGTGGTTTACTGGTGTATCTGAATATTTAAGTTGTTCACAATTTTTAGGGTGGATTAAGTTATGAATAAGAGAATCATTCTCTCTCTTGGCAGTGTGCTTTTGTCATTATTTACAGCTAGCGCTAACGCCGAATATGCACTAAATCTTAGAGCGCCAGCGACTGAAATTGCAAGCCAAATTTACGATTTGCACATGTTGATTGTATGGGTCTGTGTGGGTATTTTTGTAGTGGTATTTAGTTTAATGTTTTACTCCATATATAAGCATCGTAAATCAGTAGGTCACAAAGCAGCACAATTCCACGAAAACCATGTATTAGAAGTCATCTGGACAATTATTCCTGTAATTATTCTAGTCAGCATGGCTTACCCAGCAACAAAAACCATTTTTGCCATGAAAGATACTACAGCGGCAGATATGAGCGTGAAAATCACGGGTCACCAATGGAAGTGGGAATATGACTACATGGATAATGGTGTGCGCTTCATTAGTACCTTGGCTACAACTCAAGATCAAATCCTAAACAAAGACGAGAAGGGTGAACATTACCTTTTAGAAGTTGACAACCCGATGGTAGTGCCAATTGGCAAAAAAGTTAGATTGGTGATTACAGCAAAAGATGTAATTCATGCTTGGTGGGTACCAGCGTTTGGTGTAAAACAGGATGCGATTCCTGGTTTTATTAAAGAGGCTTGGATTAGAGTGGATAAGCCAGGTATTTATCGTGGCCAATGTGCAGAGCTATGCGGCAAAGATCATGGTTTTATGCCTATCGTGGTAGAGGCGATGGAGGAAGATAAATATAAAGCTTGGATAGCATCGCAACAAGATGCAGCAAAGGCTGCAAATGCAGGCGCAGATAAAGAGTGGACTAAGGATGATTTAGTCGCTGCGGGTAAGACTGTATATGAGAAAAATTGTGCAGTTTGTCATCAGGCTTCTGGTGCGGGTATGCCTCCAGCATTCCCTGCACTTACTGGTAGTAAAGTAGCCACTGGTCCAATCGAAGGTCACTTGGCTATTGTCATGAATGGTAAAAACCTAATGCCAGCTTGGAAAGCTTTGCTAAATGACACAGATATTGCGGCAGTAATTGCATACGAGCGTAATGCGCTAGGCAATTCGACTGGTGACATTATTCAGCCATCAGCAGTTAAAGCTGCACGCTAAGAACATTAACCATTAATAATATTGAATAAGCAGTAGTTTTTAGGAGAATTTGATGAGTACGACAACTGCAGCACATCACGATGATCATCACGGCCACCCTACGGGGATTATGCGTTGGGTAGCTTCGACCAACCATAAAGATATTGGCACGATGTACCTATGGTTCAGCTTCACTATGTTTCTGTTCGCCGGAGCAATGGCAATGGGCATTCGTGCTGAGCTTTTTCAACCTGGATTGCAATTTGTTGAGCCTGAGCAGTTTAACAGGCTGACTACATTGCATGGCCTTATCATGATTTTCGGTGCGATTATGCCTGCATTCGTGGGTTTTGCTAACTGGCAAGTGCCGCTAATGATAGGTGCGCCGGATATGGCTTTCCCTCGATTGAACAATATGAGCTTTTGGTTGTTGATACCAGCAGCGATTTTGCTGGTAACGTCAATTTTTGTACCAGGTGGTGCGGTAGCTGGTGGTTGGACGATGTATCCACCACTCTCGGTGCACGCTGGTATGTCTATGGACATGAGTATTCTTGCGCTGCACATCCTAGGCGTATCGTCGATTGTGGGTTCAATCAATATTATTACTACTATCTTTAACATGCGCGCACCTGGCATGACACTAATGAAAATGCCACTATTTGTGTGGACGTGGCTGATTACTGCGTATTTGTTGATTGCAGCGATGCCAGTGTTGGCGGGTGCTTTAACTATGCTGATTACTGATCGTCATTTCGGTACGTCATTCTTTAATGCAGCAGGCGGCGGTGACCCAGTGTTATTCCAACACGTGTTCTGGTTCTTCGGTCACCCGGAAGTCTATATTATGATTCTTCCAGCATTTGGTATTATTTCTACAATCATTCCAACCTTTGCACGTAAACCACTGTTTGGATATGCTTCAATGGTGTACGCGACAGCGGCAATTGCTGCACTTTCATTTGTAGTATGGGCGCATCACATGTTTACAACAGGTATGCCTGTCGCAGGTCAACTGTTTTTCATGTACAGCACAATGTTGATTTCAATTCCTACAGGTGTAAAAGTGTTCAACTGGGTAGCGACGATGTGGAAAGGTTCGATGACCTTTGAAACACCTATGTTGTTCTCAGTTGCAGTTGTGTTTCTATTCACAATTGGTGGTTTTAGCGGCTTGGTCTTAGCGATTCTTCCCGTTGATATTCAATTGCAAGATACCTATTACGTTGTTGCCCACTTCCACTATGTGCTTTTCTCAGGTGCTGCGATGGCTATTATGGGTGGTGTTTATTACTGGCTACCAAAATGGACTGGTCATATGTATGATGAAACATTAGGTAAATGGCATTTTTGGTTAACTACCATTGCATTTAACGTAACCTTCTTCCCAATGCACTTTACTGGTTTGGCTGGTATGCCACGTCGTATTCCAGACTATTCATTACAATTTGCCGAGTTTAATATGATTTCATCGCTTGGTGCGTTTGCGTTGGGTTTAAGTCAACTCTTGTTCCTTTACGTAGTGATTAAGTGTATCCGTGGTGGTGCCAAGGCGAATGCAAATCCATGGGAAGGTGCACATGGATTGGAGTGGACAGTGCCGTCACCTGCACCATTCCATACCTTTGAAACGCCACCAGCTTTTAAATAAGATGGATAGCTTGAGTAAATAAAATATAGATAAGCATAATTTTAGGAGCAAAAATGAGTCAGGATACAAAAAATTATTACTTGCCAGGTGCTTCGCTCTGGCCACTTATAGCCTCTATCGCTTTATTCTTGATGGCGGGCGGATTCTCGATGTTTTTGAACAAGATCGCCCCTGGAAAATATGTGATGATTGCCGGTTTTATTGTGTTGGCTTATTTGTTGTATAGCTGGTTCGGCGAAGTAATCAAAGAAAGCATCTCGAAGTTTTACAACAAGCAGGTTGATAAATCTTTCCGTTGGGGTATGGGTTGGTTTATTTTCTCGGAGGTCATGTTTTTCTTCGGATTTTTTGGCGCCTTGTTCTATACACGAAACGTTTCTGTGCCTTGGATTGCCGATGCACAGTTGCTTTGGCCAAATTTTGTAGCTACATGGCCAACGGCTGGACCTGCGGCTACAGAAGCATTTACACCGATGGGCGCATGGGGTCTTCCAGCAATCAATACTTTGATTTTGCTCGCTTCAGGTGCAACGCTAACTTATGCACATTGGGGATTAATGAAAGATAAGCGTAAACAGCTTACTGTTGGTCTGATCTTAACCATTGCACTCGGCGTGACGTTCTTATTCTTGCAAGCGCACGAGTATGCAGAAGCAGGCTTTACCATCAAAACTGGTATTTATGGTGCAACTTTTTATATGTTGACTGGGTTCCATGGTTTGCACGTAACAATGGGTGCGATTATGCTGACCATTATCCTGTTCCGCGTTTTAAAAGGGCATTTTGATTCTCACAACCACTTTGGTTTTGAAGCGGTTGCTTGGTACTGGCACTTTGTTGATGTGGTTTGGCTGTTCCTATTTATATTCGTATACTGGCTATAAGCTGAGCTAAAGGTATATTACGCCACAGGGCTTAACGGCCTTGTGGCGTTAGTTTTTGTAAGTTATGTTTAAATAGTTAGGATAAATAATGGAACCGGATGAGAAAGAGCGGCGTCGCAAAAATTTACTAGTGGGCTGGACTATCGGCATAATCGCTATTATTTTGTATATCGTTTCATTTTATTACGGAGCAGGTAAAAGCTAATGGTTAGTGATGTTGAAAAACAGAGTCTTAATAAGCGATTGGCATGGAAGCTTTCTCTTATTGTGTTTGCAGGTTTACTGTTTGGTTTCGCACTGGCGCCATTATACGAAAGCATGTGCAAAGCGATTGGCCTAAATGGTAAGGCTGACACTACTGCTACTGTAGCTAGTGAATCGTTAAAAGTAGATACAACACGCTGGGTCACTATATTGTTTACAGGCAACACAATGCCCGGATTGAACTGGGGATTCCATCCAAAGGAAGCGAGCATGCGGGTGCGACCGGGCGAAGTTATGCTGACATCCTATTTTGCAAAAAATGAAGGTGCTGATAGCGTTGTTGGCGTTGCCGTACCTAGTGTGTCGCCAGAATTGGCATCGCTATATTTTAAAAAGATTGAATGTTTTTGTTTTAACCAGCAAACACTTAAATCAGGAGAGAGCAAAGAGATGCCACTGCGTTTTTACATAAGCCCAGATTTGCCTAAGGATGTAAATACAGTGACATTGTCATATGCCTTTTACAATAGTGATACTAAGGTAAGTAGTACTACTGGTGAAACGGAAAATTTAAATTGATTGCGGTGCCAGTTGCAATTTATGAGCCAGTAGTGTGGCCGATAACACCAGTATATAAGCCCAGCATAAGCACAAGAAATAAGCCCAAAGACAATGAAATACGCCAAGTCAGAGCTTTGACCACGCGTTCATCATGTGTATCACCTTTCATTAAATGATAGAGTGCAGAAAATAAGCTACCAGCAATAAGTACTAGCATGCCGATAATAATAATTCTTAACCACATAATGCACCTTTGAGAAAGTGAGCTTGTGCTAATTATGCGGTCTGTATTACTAGATTGCAATTTAAGAATGTGAGATGCATAAGGATTTAATAGAGTGAAGTATACGTTTAGACCGAGTATTGGGATGACGCTGGCTACACTTGTTGTGATGGCAGTTTGTATCAAACTTGGGCTTTGGCAATACAACAAAGCAGAAGCAAAACAGGCGCTGCAGAGGCAACTCGAGAATAGTGCACTTGCGGCACCAGTAAGTTTGCCAAAAGCAATCACTGAGGAATGGCGCTATCGGCGGGTAAAATTTGTTGGGACATATGAACCACGTTATCAAGTGTTGCTAGATAATCAGGTTGAAAGCACTGTGGCTGGCTATCATGTGCTGACACCAATCCGGCTGGCAAACAGCAATCAGTACGTGCTGGTAAATAGAGGCTGGGTTACAGGTACTTTAGATCGTAAGCAACCGGTGATTAAGACGCCAGAAGGGCAGCAAGAAATAGTAGGTGATATCTTTATACCACTTACCAAATTTTTCACGTTGGAGGAGCCGCAAGCTATTGATGGAAAATGGCAAGTGGTTTGGCAACACATGGACATGCAGCGTTATGCTAAAGCGGTACCGTTTGAGGTTAGGCCTTTTGTGGTGCGTCTTGACCCTTTAAGTATGGCGGGTGGATTTAGTAGAAACTGGCCACGACCCGGTGAACGTGTGACCATACATCTGGGCTATGCATATCAGTGGTTTGGGTTTGCGCTGACCTTGTTTGTAATTTATGTTGTATTGAATGTTAAAAGAGTTAAGAGCTAAGAAAGCTATTAGAAAGTGATTTGGAAATAATGTCAGATTTAAATAAACCAGAAGCGATGCGAGAAAAAGGTAATGGTAGAAAAGTACTATTATTGCTCATGCTAATTTTTGTATTGCCATTCACTATGGCCGTCATATTACATTTACTAGATATCAGACCGAGTGGAAAGAGCTTTGGTAACCTAATTACTCCACCTGTTAGTTTGAACATTCCAGAACTGAAGGATGCTCAGGGTAAAGTGTTCCCAGCTGTGAATTGGCAGAAAAAGTGGAATATTGTGATGGTAACGCGCGATGGCTGTGACGATAAGTGTTTGGCAGAAATAGATTTGTTGAGCAAAGTTCATACTACTTTGAATAAAGATATTAAACGTGTCCAGCGTGTCCTATTATTCATTGTAGATACGAAAAACGAGGCAATTGCAGGCTTGCAAAAAAAATATCCAGATTTGATTGTACTGGTAGGCAATGATGAAGAGACAACGCAATTTGCAAGCAAACTCGAAACCAGTGGGAAAGCGCAAAAGGTTTACTTGGTTGACCCACTTGGCAACCTGATGATGTACTACCCACAGAACTTTGACCCCAAAGGGTTACGTGGAGATTTAGTGCGTTTACTTAAGAATTCTTGGGCAGGGTAGTATATGTTTAATCGTTTAGTTTATATAGCAACAATAGTTACTCTGTGCGTAGTTGTGCTGGGGGCATATGTACGTTTATCTGATGCGGGACTTGGCTGTCCTGATTGGCCCGGTTGCTATGGGACTTTGACCGTACCACAAAGCAATGAAGCTATCCTGCACGCGCAAACAGCTTTTCCGGATAGTCCAATTGAAAGTCACAAAGCATGGAAGGAGATGATTCATCGCTATCTCGCGGGTAGCTTGGGATTGTTCGTTTTAGCCATCTTTGTGCTTAGCTGGCGTCAGCGCAAAACAATCAAAGTTTCTCCGTGGCTATCAACAGCATTGTTGGTTTTGGTGATATTTCAGGCGCTACTAGGAATGTGGACAGTGACATTGTTACTTAAGCCTGCAGTGGTGACGGCACATTTAATGGGGGGGATGAGCACTCTCGCGATACTTACCTGGATAACGCATCGCCATTGGGGCATTTCATCTGCTGGTTTTTTATCGTCGCAAGGTTTACGATTTTTTGTACGAGGTGCGCTGCTAATATTGCTGTTGCAGATATTTCTTGGAGGCTGGACAAGTACTAATTACGCAGCACTCGCGTGTACTGATTTCCCTACCTGTCATGGGCTGTGGTTTCCGGATATGGATTTTGCCAACGCTTTTCATTGGATTCGAGAATTAGGTGAGGATATCAATGGCAAGCCGCTGGAACTCAGTGCATTTGTCGCAATACAATGGACTCACCGAGTTGGCGCACTCATCACGTTAATTTATCTTGGATTGCTCGGCCATTACTTGCTCCGTCAGCCACAATTAAGCAGATTAGCTAGTATAATGCTCGTGTTGCTTGTAGTGCAGATTAGTTTAGGCGTAGCGAATTTAGTATTACATCTTCCACTAGTGCTAGCGGTAGCTCACAATATGGTTGCCGCTCTACTATTGGTAACGGTGGTTTTGCTAAATTCAAAAATCACTGAACAGCGCAGATAGCCGTTAAATTCAGCAAAAGGTTTTTTTGATGAGTACTATTTCAGAATTCGATATGCAAAGGGTTACAGGCGGTTTTGGTAACTGTTTAGCACTTACTAAGCCCCGGGTAACGGCGCTTATTGTATTTACTGCAGTTATCGGCATGTTTCTAGCTACCCCTGGTATGGTACCGCTGGATATTCTATTGGCGGCCACCATTGGTATCGGTATGTCCTCTGGTGCAGCAGCAGCATTTAATCATCTGGTTGAGCAGAAAATTGATGCAAAGATGGCGCGTACGCGCGGTCGCCCCTTGCCTACAGGGCAAGTTACCACAAAACAAACCTTGGTATTCGCAACACTCATGGCTTCAGTCGGTTTGGCTATTCTGTATTTTTTCGTAAATCCACTCACTATGTGGCTGACGTTCGCAACATTTATTGGTTATGCGGTGATTTATACGGTCTTTCTTAAACCAGCGACACCACTTAACATAGTGATTGGCGGCTTATCTGGCGCTATGCCGCCAGCACTTGGCTGGGCAGCGGTTACAGGGGACGTGTCAGCTCAGGCTTGGGTGCTGGTGTTAATTATTTTTGCATGGACGCCGCCACACTTTTGGGCGCTGGCATTATATCGTCGCGAAGAATACGCAAAATCTGGTTTGCCTATGTTGCCGGTTACGCATGGCGAGGCCTTCACGTTATTACATATTCTGTTCTATACCGTTATCTTAACCGCTGTGACTCTACTGCCTTTTGCTTTGCGCATGAGCGGTCTTATCTACTTAGGTAGTGTATTGTTATTGGACGGGATATTTATGGCGTATGCGATTGGGCTTTATCGTAATTACTCTGATGAGCTTGCAAAACGGACATTTAAATATTCAATTTTGTATTTAATGTTACTGTTCGCGGCTTTGGTAGTTGATCACTATTTTCCACTTTTACTCTAGTTAGTTCTTTAATTTCGAAAAACCAAGTTTAAGAATTAACTTTTTGTTGATGTTTCTGCAGAAAGTTGTAAATTCCGTCGTCTCCCATTTTACGAGCTGAGGAAAGTTCTCCTGGCTTAGTGACGTACAATAAAGCACCATCAGTACTGAGGAAAGCTGCGCCAGGAATTCCTCCGGAAATAGGGTTACCATAAGTTTTTGCGATATCCAGATTGTGGTCGAAGTTACCCACATCCACCTTCACTATCTTAAATTCCTTCGCAATTCTGGAAGCGTTTTTACCTGTTTTTAACTCAGCACTTACCGCTCTACAGTCAGGACACCAATTCGCACCGAAGATCACGACTAGAGGCAGGCCCTCTGCTTTTGCCTCATTTAATGCATGCTGAATATCTGCTTTAGCATCTGCTGATTCATTGTAAGGCCCTTCTTTAGTGCATGCAGCAATAGCTGCAAGCAATATGGTTAATATAGCTACCCGTTTTAACATGCGAACGTCCTTTATTTCTGTGTAAGCTTGCAAGCCATTATAATATAATTGATTAATGAGTTTGTAGTTATAAAATGAACATCTAATAAGGATACCGCATGTCTCAGACAAGTTTAGTTGATTCAGTACTAAGAGTTTTTGTGCCTCCCTCAATACGTTTTGAAATAAAGCAAAAGAAGGGGAGATTGGTTCAGTTCTTAGCAGGACTATGTTTTTGGAAATGGGAAACATCCACGTTTTCTTTAGATGAAGCTAATTCAACTACCATTATCTATCGAGGTAGACCTAATAACAAAGCTGTATTAATGGCATTATTAGGAGTGCCTAACGACGCGGGCAATGCGGTAGCTAACGCATCTGCAAATAAAGTCTTTGTAAGTGAATATCCCATGCGGGATAATATACGTATTCCTTACTGTTTAACGACCATTGTGAAACTGGGTCGCTCGGTTGATGACATTTTGGCCATATACTCTCGCAGTTTACGCCGCTCTATTAATCAGGAATGTCCTGCGTACCATTACGAACCTGTCAATGACGCTACAAAAATTGATACGATAGACCGCGAAATGCTAAGAGCATATGCCACGGCACGACATGATTTAAGTGCGGCGCAACTCGGCTCTAATGTGGTAAAAAAATTGGCTCAGCCACAATATGGTCGATTGGATTTGCTTTATCAAGGTGAAGAACAGGTAGGTTGCCATCTCGGTAATTTTTATACTTGCAGAGGAAAAAAGTATTGGCATGTTAACCGTCTTGGTTATCCGGAAACAGTGTTTTCAGATTACAAACGCTGGGGGGAAGTTAATTCCATCAATCTGCATCTCGCACTCGAGTCAGCCATAAAAAATGGTTATGACTACTGTGATTATGGCGTTAGTCTTGCGCGCCCAGGCGCAGGGCTAATCGAATGGAAAAGGCGTCGTAGAGGCTTTTTAGCGACTAATGATAATTTTAAATACTTTTATTTACAATTTCCGAAAACTGGAGCAACCCAATTTTTTTGGGAC
>Ga0315912_10002427_pt1 | contig 19903 bp, 23 predicted proteins | sample VfabasoilMG_FD_204469 | JGI IMG/M metagenome (GOLD analysis project Ga0315912, IMG submission 204469) | Garden soil microbial communities collected in Santa Monica, California, United States - V. faba soil | ecosystem: Environmental > Terrestrial > Soil > Garden | place: USA: California...
TTGACCGCTTGCGGCGAAAAACCTGCTGAAGAAGCTATGCCTGCTGAAGCTGCTCCTGCTGCTGAAGCTGCTCCTGCTGCTGACGCTGCCGCTGCTCCTGCTGAAGCTGCTCCTGCTGCTGACGCTGCCGCTGCTCCTGCTGAAGCTGCTCCTGCTGCTGACGCTGCCGCTGCTCCTGCTGAAGCTGCAAAATAAGTAATCATTGCTCAACTAGCGTAAGCTAGTGATAGCCCAACAAAAAGCCGACTTTGAGTCGGCTTTTTGCATTTATAACGTTCTCTTTGAATGCTATGTTATCTGGCGCCAATCAAACCCTAGCGCCTGATCAGCAATCCCTACCCATTCAGTTTCACAACACAGAACATCACTTAGCGCTTTTTTTGCCATTATCGGCAAATTGTTTTTGGCACTTAAATGTGCGGCAACTATATGCTGTAATTTGCTGTTATCGAGTCTAGCTAGTAGGCGAGCGGAAGTTGCGTTATCCAGATGCCCCAGACGGCTACCTACTCTTTGCTTGAGTGGGTAGCTGTAAGGGCCATTCATCAGCATATCCAGATCGTGATTACATTCCAGGGCAAGGGCATTGCAACCACTCAGCATACTTTCTATATGCGGTGTAGAAGTGCCGGTATCGGTGAGCACGCCAAGTTTCTGTGCGCCATCCGTAAATACAAATTGCACAGGCTCACGTGCGTCATGCGGAACCGGGAAAGGGTGAACTTGCACATCCCCGATATTAAAACTCTGATGACTATCAATCACATGCGTTTTAAAATCGCGTTGAGCGGGTAAAAATCGTTCAATCATGGTCAACGTGCCATGCGTCAACCACACTGGAATCTGATATTTACTGGCGAGTTTGAAAGCGCCACCTGCATGATCATCGTGTTCGTGGGTGACCAGAATTCCAGAAAGTTGCTCTGGCGCCAGATCCAGCCGCGCCAGCCGCATCAGCACATCACGCAGACCAAAACCACAGTCCAGCAGCAGACGAGTCGTTTGTGCTTCGACCACCAGGCCATTACCTGCGCTACCGCTACCTAGTGAGGCGAAACGCATCGGCTATTTCAGCTGTTCATAAAGCAGGCTGATAATACGGTTTGCAGTGCTGGAGCGGACACGCTTGCCATCCTTATCTATTACCGTGATTTGTGAGTCGCCGCTACTATTGCTCTCAACTTTTACGCGATACTGCTTTTCTGGATTGACGGTTGGGGGAGGCGCCTTCCAGAATTTCAGTTTATCAGTCACGCTTGTATTTGTAGTACTAGCGGTGTCTTTTTCTGGCGCAGGCTCTACTTGTTTGGGGTCATCGTCGCCCCAGAACGAATCGAACCAACCCTTCTTTTTTTGTGGTGCATCGTCAATGTCTGCATCTGCATAGCGTACGTAAAATAAGCCGCTTGAACGATCTTTATCCTCAACTACAAAACCTATACGGTCAAGCGCCAAGCCTACACGGCGCCACGCACGATCGAATGGATCAGTAACCGCAAGGTTAAGCGTGCCATCAGCTTCTTTGCTTATTTTTGCGCGTATTTCACTGTTGACTGCCGCTAGCACAGAGCGTGATTTTGAATCTGAAATACCCAAGCTCACCATTAAGCGACGTAACAATTCGGCATCAATTTCCTCAGCTTTTGAAGCGGCCTCCTCTTCCTTGGTTCGGGTCGCGTTTTTATCTTTGAGTGCATAGCCAGTATCATAGGTGCCTAAAGTGGTGCGAACGCTTGTTTTACCGTCGTCCGGCGCGCCACTGATAGTGCGATGGCTCAAATAAATCTCGGTGGTGCCTTCTTCCCAACCACGGTCAATACGGGTGCGAAATTTCTGACGACCAGCAGTGCTATCGAGCTTATCCAGCCAGCCCTGAAATTTATCCAGATAATTGCCTTTTTGATCTTGTGTCAGGTTAGTTGTATCTACCCACTCGGTTTCCATGACACCGGTCTGTGAATTTTCGACGCGCACAGCAAAGCCAAGCCCGGTCCAGAACTCACGCACTTGCGGCCAGATTGCTTCGGGTGACGCATCCACCACTAGCCAGCGCTGCGAACCGGCGCGCTCTAGGCGGACATTTTCCGGGGTGGGCAAGATTCGTTCTTTCTCCAGCACGCCGCCGCTTTGTCCCTGACTATAGGAAGAGTAAGTAGTTGCTGCGCCGGGTACGGAATAAGTATCGTTGGTCGAAACTGAAGTTAAATCCGGCGGCACCTCCAGTGGACGTGAGCGCCCTGCTGATTTGTAATCGGACGTGTTATCCATAAAAGGCAAACTGTCACAACCGCTGAGGGCAAGAAAGCAAAGTACGATGATGGTTTTAAACTGAATTCGACTCATTCGGACTCTCATTAATTAAATGGAAGCGCTTTTCATGGCGCTACGTAAAGTTTTATGGTACTGCGCTGACAGTGGCGTTAACGGCAGGCGTATGCCCGCGCCAATCAACCCCATCTGTTGCAACACCCATTTCACTGGAATTGGGTTAGCTTCGACAAACAGTTCTTGATGAAGTGCGAATAATTTTTCATTAATTGCGCCTGCGCGCGTTGCGTCTCCAGCCATCGCTGCAGCACACATTGCGTGCATCAGTGCGGGCGCAACATTGGCGGTAACAGAAATCACGCCACGACCTCCAAGCAGCATCAGAGACAGGCATGAGGCATCATCACCGCTGTACACAGCAAAATCTTTCGGCACCCGCAGCAGCAAGTCGGCACCACGTTCGATAACGCCGGTTGCATCCTTGATGCCGACAATGTTGGGGATTTGCGCCAGCTGCAAAGTCGTATCGTTGGCAATATCACAGGCAGTTCTGCTGGGTACATTGTAAATAATCTGCGGGATATCCACCGCTTCAGCCACGGCGCGGTAATGCTGATACAGCCCTCCCTGGGTGGGCTTGTTGTAGTAGGGGGTTACTAGAAGTGCGGCGTCAGCGCCCAGCTTTTTAGCCTGTTCGGTTAACTCTATGGCTTCACGAGTGGCATTGGCACCAGTGCCGGCGATGATCGGGATACGGCCGGCAGTATGTTCAACCGCCGTGCGTATCAGCAGGCAGTGCTCATCAAAGTCTACTGTGGGAGATTCGCCTGTGGTGCCGACGATAACGATGCCATCTGTGCCTTCAGCAACATGGAAATCGATAAGAGAACGCAATGCATTTAAATCCAGCGCGCCATCCTCATGCATGGGGGTGACGATGGCAACAAAACTGCCTTGCAGCATGATTAACCTGACCAATTTATTAAACCAAGGCATTTTAACTGAAACTACAGGTCATAGAATATGCTTTTATCGAATAAGCTCTTCTCGTCAGTTCCAGCAGTTATAAACATATAACAATATGTTCTAGTGGCCTTTATGACAGGAGTGGTAAAGCTAGTATAATTTCGGCTATTCGAATTATTGGTTATCACCATATGTTACAAAGCTATATCCTGATTTTGGTGGGTACGGTGTTGGTGAACAATATCGTCCTAATCAAGATACTCGGCCTGTGCCCTTTTATGGGGGTTTCCAAAAAATTGGAGGCCTCGATTGGTATGGCTGCAGCGACTACATTTGTCCTCACCATAGGTTCGGGTAGCAGTTACCTGATTAGCCACTATTTGTTAGGTACGGAATTATTTTATTTAAGAACGCTGTCGTTTATTGTGGTGATTGCCGGCGTGGTGCAGTTTACCGAGATGTTCCTCGAAAAAACCAGCCCGATACTTTATCAATCGCTGGGTATTTACCTGCCGTTGATTACCACCAATTGCGCGGTGCTCGGTATCCCACTGCTTAATGTGCAGGCGAATCATAATTTTACCGAGTCGCTGCTGTTTGGCCTTGGCGGCTCGCTGGGGTTTTCGCTGGTGCTTATTCTATTCGCTTCAATGCGTGAGCGCCTGGAAGCCGCAGATGTGCCAGTAGTTTTTAGGGGCACGGCGATTGCGATGGTCACCGCAGGCTTGATGAGTTTGGCTTTTATGGGTTTTGCCGGGCTGACGCGTTAATGCTGACTGCTTTGTACGTGATGATAGGCCTAGCCTTGTTGCTGGGCGTAGTGCTTGGTTATTCCGCGTTAAAGTTCAAGGTGGAAGGTGACCCGCTGATTGCGCGAATTGATGCCATCCTGCCGCAGACACAGTGCGGGCAATGCAGTTACCCTGGTTGTAAGCCTTACGCTACGGCCATCGCCAATGGTGAGGCCGATATCAACCAATGCCCGCCCGGCGGCGATGCCGGTGTGCGTGCGCTGGCAGATTTGCTGGGAGTGGAATACAAGCCACTTAACGCCGAGCATGGTGTGCCTAAACCCAAGGCGGTGGCGATGATAGAAGAGAGCCTCTGCATTGGTTGCACACTCTGCATCCAGGCCTGCCCGGTAGATGCGATTCTGGGCGCGGCGAAACAAATGCATACCGTGATTGAATCCGAGTGCACAGGTTGCGAGCTTTGCGTGGCGCCATGCCCAGTGGATTGCATCACCATGGAGCCGATTGCGGAATCGCCCACCAATTGGAAATGGCGTTACCCGGTCATTGAAATCAAGCAGGTCGCCGTATGAACGCTATTGTGAATCTGAACAAACTATTCAAGTTCAATGGCGGCGTACATCCGCCTGAGCATAAATTCGAGTCGACCAGTATGCCGATTAAAGTCGTGTCGCCACCAAAAACGTTGGTGCTGCCGCTGCGTCAGCATGTGGGCAATGTATCCAAGCTGCAAGTGAATGTGGGCAGCCATGTGCTTAAAGGCCAGTTGCTGGCCAAGGCAGATGGGCAGATGTCGGCTGCGGTGCATGCGCCGACTTCTGGCACCATCGTCTCGGTTGAGGATCAGCTGATTCCACATCCCTCAGGCTTGCCGGATATTTCGATTACTTTGCAGAGTGATGGCGAAGATCGCTGGATGGCGCATCAGCCGATTGATTACCGCAACTTGAGCAAAGCAGAAGTGTTGGAACGGCTGCGTGAAGCAGGTGTGGTGGGCTTGGGCGGGGCGACATTCCCATCGCACATCAAATTGCGCGAAGATACCAGGCATCCGGTCAAAACCTTGATTTTGAATGGCGCAGAGTGTGAGCCCTATATCAGCTGTGACGATATGCTGATGCGTGAACGCGCTATAGAGATTGTACGCGGCATCGAGATCATGCAGTATTTGCTGGATGCAGAAGAGTGCATCATCGGCATTGAAGATAACAAGCCGGAAGCGGCCAGCGCCATGCGTGAGGCCTGTGTGCAAAGCACGATTGATATTGCCGTGGCCATAGTGCCTACCATTTATCCGGGCGGCGGTGCGCGGCAGCTCATTCAGGTGCTTACCGGCAAGGAAGTGCCGAGCGGCAAGCTTCCTACTGATGTCGGTGTGCAGTGTTTTAATGTAGCCACGGCTTATACCGTGCACAGGTTGGTGAATCATGGCGAACCGGTTATTTCGCGTATCGTTACCGTGACTGGCAACGTCAAACGTCCGGCGAATTTTGATGTGCCATTGGGTATGGCAATGGACGAACTGATCAAGCTGGCAGGTGGTACGGCAGAGCAGGCAGATCTGATTATGGGTGGCCCCATGATGGGCTTTAACTTGCCATCGAGCAAGGTGCCCGTGGTAAAGGCGACCAACTGCATTATCGTCAGTGCGCCGGAGATTTTCCCGGAGCCGCAACCGGCGTTGCCATGCATACGCTGTGCGCGCTGCGCAGATGTCTGCCCGGTGGGCTTGCAGCCGCAGGAGCTGTACTGGTTTTCCAAGTCGGATAATTTTGAAAAGGCGCGCGATTACAAATTGTTCGATTGTATCGAATGCGGCTGCTGTACTTATGTGTGCCCGAGCAATATCCCGCTGGTGCAGTATTACCGCTATGCCAAGAGTGAAATCATTGCACAGGACAAGGCCAAGCAGGCTGCCGATATTGCCCGTGAGCGTAATGAATTTCGCTTGATGCGTATCGAGCGCGAGAAAGCGGAACGCGCACAAAAGCACGCGCAGAGAACCGCCGAGGCTACCGGAAATGCAGGTGAAGACGACGCAAAAAAAGCTGCGATTGCTTCGGCAGTAGAACGTGTCAACGCACAAAAAGCAGGAGAAGCATCTGCCAAAGCAGAGGAAAGTAATTAGTTATGTTCAATCGTTCGCCATATATATCCAGCGCACCTTCAGTCAGCATCATCATGCTGAAAGTGCTGCTGGCGCTTGTTCCCGGCATTGCTGCCTATGTCTGGGTATTTGGCGGCGGCATACTGGTGACGCTGACACTGGCTTCCGTCACTGCGCTGGCATCCGAGGCTGTGGCGCTTAAGCTGCGTAACCGCCCGATAAAACCATTTCTGATGGATGGCAGCGCGCTGGTAACCGCATGGCTATTGGCTTTGGCATTGCCTCCGTTGGCACCGTGGTGGTTAGTGGTGCTGGGTACGCTGTTTGCCATTATTGTTGCCAAGCAGCTCTATGGCGGTTTGGGCTATAACCCATTTAACCCTGCCATGGTGGGCTATGCAGTTTTGCTGATTTCGTTTCCCCTTATCATGACCAGCTGGCCAGCACCTTTGGCTCTGGCACAGGCCAAACTGGGGTTTGCGGATCAGTTGCGCTACATATTCGGTGGGGCATTGCCCGTGGGTGTGCTGGTAGATGCGATAAGTTCAGCCACGCCGCTGGACTATTTAAAGACGCAATTGACATTGCATCATAATATCCAAGCGATTACTCAGGCACCGATTTTTGGGGTGCTGGGCGGCAAGGGCGGCGAGTTGGTGACCGGTGCATATTTACTGGGCGGCTTGTATTTATTACAGCAGCGCATCATTAGTTGGCATTTGCCAGTGGCTTTTCTGGGCGCCTTGGCGCTTATGGCCGGTGCGTTTTACTTGGCCGATGCGACGCATTTTGCCAGTCCCGCGTTCCATTTGTTTAGTGGTGCGACCATGCTGTGCGCATTCTTTATTGTGACCGATCCGGTGAGCGGGCCGACCACACCGCGCGGCAAACTGATTTTCGCCGCTGGCGTGGGCGCATTGACTTATTTGATCCGTGTGTATGGCGGCTATCCGGATGGCGTTGCGTTTGCGGTGCTGTTGTTCAATATTGCCGTGCCGCTGATTGACGCCTACACCCAGCCACGTGTGTTTGGGCACAAGAAATAAGCAAATAAAATGAGCGAATCCAAACTCAAGCATACAGCCACTACTGCGGCATTCATGGTGATGTTTACGGTGATAGGCACCACTTTATTGGCCTATACTTATTTCACTACTAAGGCACCGATTGAGGCCAGCGAGGCAGAGGCGCGCATGGCGCTGCTGGATCAGGTGTTGCCGCCTACTATGCACGACAATGATTTGCTGAAAGACACAGTTAAAATTGTAGCCGGCGGTGAGCTTGGTAACCGGACGGAAACGCTGGCTTATAGCGCACGGCTTGGTGGGCAGCCATCGGCAGTCATCCTGGAAGCGACCGCACCGGATGGCTATAGCGGCGATATCAAGCTGCTGATCGCGATTCACCATGATGGCAGCCTTGCCGGTGTACGTGTGCTGACGCATAAGGAAACACCGGGTCTGGGCGACTATATTGATATCGGACATGGCGATTGGATTAAGCATTTCGATGGGCAATCGCTGGCGAAAACGCCAGATGAGTTTTGGAAAGTGAAAAAAGACGGCGGCCATTTTGACTACATGGCGGGTGCTACCATTACCCCGCGTGCGGTAGTTAAGGCGGTACATCAAGCACTGCACTATTTCAGTGCCAATAAAGATACATTATTTGCACAGACGGCAGCAAACGAGGTACAAGGAGTAGCAAAATGAGTGCTTATAGAGATATTGTTGAAAATGGGCTATGGAAGCAGAACCCGGGCGTGGTACAGCTCTTGGGCCTATGCCCAACTCTGGCGGTGACCACCACGGCAGTGAATGGCCTGAGCTTGGGGTTTGTGACAGCATTGGTGATGGCGGCAAGCAATGGCTCGGTTTCGCCGATTCGCCGCATTATTCCCGAAGAAATTCGCATCCCGGTATTCATCCTGATAATCGCTGCGCTGGTGACAGTGATTGATCTGGGAATGAATGCGTTTGCCCATCCATTGCATAAAGTGCTGGGGATTTTTATTCCATTGATCGTGACCAATTGTATTGTGCTTGCACGGGTAGAAGCCTTCGCCGCAAGAAACCCTACCACTCCTTCGATGCTGGACGGCTTCATGATGGGCATGGGATTGACCATGGTACTCACCTTGCTCGGCGCACTGCGTGAATTGGCGGGCAAAGGTACGATGTTCTCCGGCATCGATCTGGCATTCGGGCCTGCGGCCAAACAATTTGTGGTCACGGTGATCCCGGATTATCCAGGCTTTTTGCTGGCTATTTTGCCGCCCGGCGCATTCATCGGACTTGGCTTATTGATTGCCTCGCGTAACTGGATAGAGCAACGTAAAGCCGCAGCGGAAACCGTAACAATGCCGCCGATGACCGCTGCACGTAGCCACTAAGACCGTCTAAGCATGAATGCGGAAAAATGCCGGGAGATTTTTCGCAGACTAAAACTCGCTATCCCGGAGCCAACCACAGAGCTTGGCTATACCAGCACGTTTGAGTTGCTGATTGCCGTTATCCTTTCTGCACAAGCAACGGATAAAGGTGTGAATCTGGCTACTGCCAAGCTGTTCCCTGTGGCCAATACGCCACAAGCCATACTCACATTGGGGTTAGAGGGCTTGGAGCGCTACATCAAAACCATCGGGCTTTATCACAGCAAAGCCAAAAATATTATCGCTACCTGCCAGATGCTGGTGGAAGATCGCGATGGACAGGTTCCCGGCACGCGTGAGGCTTTGGAGCGGCTGCCGGGCGTAGGACGCAAGACCGCGAATGTCATGCTTAATACTGCGTTCGGTCAGCCCACTATTGCTGTGGATACGCATATATTCCGCCTCGGCAACCGTACCGGACTGGCTCCTGGCAAAACTCCCCTGGAAGTCGAGAACAAACTCATGAAAGCCGTGCCTAAAGCTTACTTGCACGACGCGCACCATCTGCTGATTCTGCATGGACGCTACACTTGTATTGCGCGTAAGCCTAAATGCGGCCAATGTGTGATTGAGGATTTGTGCGAATATAAAGCCAAGGAACTTATATGAGAAAGGCTTTATTTAGCCCCAGCCGTGATCAGGCTCGCCTGTTCTTTTTTGATGCCTGGGCCAAATATGAGCAGCAACTGCCATTAACTGATCTTGAGGCAATAGCCGCGCAGGTGATGCAGATGCATCCCGAATACCATGCGGTGCTGGATGCACCAGAACGTTATCTGGAACAAGCCTATTTCCCGGAAATGGGGACAATCAATCCATTCTTGCACATGAGCTTGCATCTATCGGTATTGGAGCAGATTGGCATAGATCAGCCACCCGGCATTGCACAAATATACCGGGAATTACAGCAAAAACATCAAGACACGCACGACGCCCAGCATAATCTCATGGACTGCCTGGCGGAAACGCTTTGGCAAGCGCAGCGTGATGATTGCCCACCAGATATGGAGGTATACTTGAACTGTATGCAGAAAAAAGTCTCAATGTCATGAATTGCACAATCTGGGGAACCCAATGGTGAATAGTGCGCAGCATGACTGGCTGACTGAGCATGGCGATTACCTTTATCGCTTTGCATTAGCCAGACTGCGCGACCCGCATCAGGCTGAAGATGCGGTGCAGGAAACGCTACTTGCAGCGATTCAAAACCAGACTTTCGAAGGGAAATCGGCACCGCGCACCTGGCTGACCGGCATCCTCAAGCATAAGATCATTGACTCGATGCGGCGCCAGATGCGCGAACAACCGCTGGAACACGACGGGGATTTTTTACCTGACGAACCGGGTACGGACGAATTTTTTGCGGATGATGGTGGCGATCACTGGAATGAAAAGCCGCAGAATTGGGGTGAGCCTCAGGGCTTGCTGGAACAGAAGCAATTCCTCATTATTTTGCAGCAATGCATGGACCGGTTGCCACCTAAACTGGCTAGCCTTTTCCTGATGCGTGAAGTGCATGAAAGCGATAATGAAGAAATTTGTAAGGAACTGGATATCAGCTCGACAAATGCTTGGGTAATGCTGTATCGAGCCCGCATGGGATTGAGGAAATGCCTTGAATTACATTGGATGGGGAGATAAGTAATGCTAAGTTGCAAACAAGCTAGCCGGCTCGTCTCCCAGTCTCTGGAGCGCAAGCTGTCCTATCGAGATCGTTTTGCATTGTTCCTGCACCTTACGGTGTGTGATGCCTGTACGCTTTTTTCCCGCCAGATCAAGTTGTTGCGGCAAGCCGTACAGCGCATAGGCAGAAATGTTGAGCAGGATGCGAATACAGTGCTCTCAGATGAAGCCAGAAAGCGCATTGCAGATAAGCTTGGATCCAGTCCGGGTCATTTGCTTTAAGTCTATTTAACAATCAATTCAGGAGAAATGTATGAAATCCACTAATAAAACTTTAGCTCTGGCTATTGGCAGCGCATTTGTTGCATCAATTTCTGCAACCAGCGTTCACGCCGCGGAAAATCCTTTCGCCGTTAAATCATTGTCTTCCGGTTATATGGTTGCCGATGCTGAAAAGATGAAGGACGGCAAGTGTGGCACCGGAAAATGTAGTGCAGAAAAGATGAAGACAATGAAAGATGGCAAGTGCGGCACTGGTAAGTGCGGCGCTGAAAAAGCCAAGGATGCCGCTTGTGGCGCTGAGGCTTCCTGTGCTGCTGAGAAGGCCGAGAAAGCAATGAAGACTAAAGAAGGTAAATGCAGCGCAAACAAGGGTAAAGAAGGTTCTTGCAACCACTAATCAATCTTAAGCGAGCTTGATAGGTGGCGCAGTTGAATGAGATCAGTGGTGCTGGGCTGGGGCTGAAGCGTGAGCTGATTCCCCAATTACAGAAAGCGTTTGGCAAGGACTCCATTGCCGCTATTGATTTTCTCGAGATTGCGCCGGAAAACTGGATAGGCGCCGGTGGCCGCGCAGCTAAACAGCTTGCATGGTTCACCGAGCGTTATCCGATTGCTGCACATGGTTTGTCCTTGTCACTTGGCGGGCCGGATCCACTTAATGAAGTGTTTTTGCAGCAAGTTAAAACCTTTCTGGAACGACATCAAATCTCGCTTTACACCGAGCACCTGAGCTACTGTTCTGACGGCGGCTATCTGTATGATCTGCTGCCTATCCCTTTTACCGAAGAAGCGGTGCATTACGTTGCCAGGCGTATTCGCCAGACGCAGGATATCCTGGAGCGGCGCATCGCGGTGGAGAATGCATCCTACTATGTCGCGGCGCCGGTTTCCGAAATGGACGAACTGACCTTTCTGCGTGCAGTACTGGAAGAGGCAGATTGCGATCTACATCTGGATATCAATAATGTTTACGTGAACAGCGTGAATTTTGGATTTGATCCGCAGGAGTTTCTGCGTGGCTTGCCGAGCGAACGCATTGTCTACTCACACATTGCTGGCCACTACCAGGAAGCACCGGACATGATTATCGATACGCACGGGCAGGATGTGATCGACCCGGTCTGGTCTATGCTGGAAGAGGCTTATCGGTTTTACGGTGTTTTCCCTACGCTGCTGGAGCGTGATATCAATATCCCGCCACTGCGAAAGCTCATGCGCGAGGTGAACATTATTGCCGGGTTGCAGGCACCCTATTTCTCGAATCAAAGACCAAAGCGGGCAGCAACAGGATGAATAACGCCTTGCCAGGTTTCCAGCAATACCAGCTGCAATTTACCGGGCATATCCGCGACCCGCGCGGGAACCCGCGCCCACCCAAAGTGCCAGCAAAACGTATGCAGGTATATACCGAGATTGTGTTTAACAATCTTCAGTCTTCGGTGTCCGCCTGCTTTCCGGTGGCGAAAAAAGTGCTTGGCGCACGCGCCTGGAAGAAACTGATACGCGGATTTTTTATGCATCATCAATGCCACGGTCCGCTGTTTCGGCAAATCCCGGAAGAGTTCCTGAGTTATCTGGAAACTGCGCAAGACTATTCTGAACAAACATTGCCGCCTTACCTTAAAAGTCTTGCGCATTATGAATGGATAGAGTTGGCGTTAGCTGTGGCAGATGTCTCAATTGACATGGTAGCCGTCGAGGTGGAAGGAAGTCTGCTGGAAGGCTCTCCGGTATTGGCTCCGGCGCTGGCTTTACTCAGTTACAATTATCCGGTGCAACTGATTTCACCGCGCTTTAAACCCAAGGCACCATTAACACAGCCAGTGCATTTACTGGTGTTTCGTGATGCGGCAGATGATGTGCAGTTTATTGAAATCAACCAGGTCACAGCGCGCCTGCTGGCGATTTTGCAAACTGAAACCGTTACTGGGCGTCAGGCATTGGAAAAAATTGCCGCTGAGATGGCGCATCCCGATCCTAAGGTCATTATCCAGTTTGGGCAATCTGTTCTGGAAGACCTAAAAGCGCAGGGTGTGATTCTGGGTGTTCAATTAAAATAATTTTCTGGATAATTTCCACAAGCTGCCTATCAAAGTCAGGCCCACTCCGACAAAAACGCTCAGCAGTACGATGACATTCAAATATTGGTGGATATACGGGATGTTGCCGAAGAAGTATCCGGCAGGTATCAGCACCACAACCCATAATGCAGCCCCAGCCATACTGAACAACTGGAATTTTTTGTAAGCCATGGTTGACACGCCGGCAACAAAAGGTGCGAAGGTGCGGACAAATGGAATAAACAGGAATACAAGAAATGTGGCGTCACCATATTTTTCGAAGAATATATGGGTTTTTTGCAGTGCATCTCGATTAATCCACTGGTAATTATGAGGCAATATTTTTTGGCCAATTGCGCGCCCAAATCGATAATTAATGTTGCTGCCAATGACGGCTGCTACGAATAGCAGTCCCATCAGCACCCAGATATTCATCACGCCGGCTGCACACAATGCGCCACTAATGAATAACAGTGGCACTCCCGGTAAGAAAAATAGCGCCAATATCCCGGTCTCGCAAAAAACCGTGGCAAATAACACCAGATAAATCAGCGAGCCATATTGCGTCGTAATGAGGTGCAGGGTTTTATCGAGATGCAATATGGCTTGTAGGAATTCCAAAGTGCGCCTCTAAATAAAACCTCTAATGGCTATGCTGACCGTGCTGACTGTCCAGCAGGCTGTAATAGTTGGATGGCTTGAGTATGGTGGGAACAGCTTGCGGCAGCATGTCCTGGTAATCTTTGCTGTAATGCAAACCACGACTTTCGTGACGTGCCATTGCACTTTTGACAATAAGCTCCGCCACCTGCAATAAATTTCTCAATTCGATCAGATTATTGCTGATACGGAAATTGCTGTAGAACTCATGTACTTCATCCCGCAGCATGTTGATTCTGTTTAATGCGCGCGTTAAACGCTTGTTGGTGCGTACGATGCCAACATAGTTCCACATAAAGCGCCTGAGCTCATTCCAGTTATGGGTGATGATGACTTCTTCGTCGGCATCGGTGACGCGGCTTTCGTCCCAATCCGGCAGTTTGACTCCAGACTTGGCTGCTTGCGCCAGGATATCTTCTGCGGCGGCCTGACCAAACACCAAGCATTCCAGCAGTGAATTGCTAGCCAGGCGATTGGCGCCATGCAGGCCGGTATAAGCGGTCTCGCCTATGGCATAGAGCCCAGGCAAATCACTGTGGCCCGTATGGTCAGTCATAATACCGCCACAACTGTAGTGTGCGGCCGGTACTACCGGGATGGGTTCTTTCGTAATATCAATACCCAGTTCCATGCAGCGCCGATAGATAGTAGGGAAGTGCGACAGGATAAAGTCGGCTGGCTGATGTGAAATATCCAGGTAGACAAAATCCAGGCCGCGTTTTTTCATTTCAAAGTCAATCGCGCGGGCGACCACGTCACGCGGCGCGAGCTCGGCACGTTTGTCGTGGGCAGCCATAAAGCGTTTGCCATCCGGCAGTTTGAGGATGCCGCCTTCGCCACGCACGGCTTCGGTGATCAAAAATGACTTGGCCAGTGGATGATAAAGGCAGGTAGGGTGGAATTGAACGAACTCCATATTCGCTACACGACAGCCTGCGCGCCACGCCATTGCCACGCCATCACCAGTGCTTACGTCTGGGTTGGTGGTGTAAATATAGACTTTGCCCGCGCCGCCGGTGGCTAGCACGGTGTGCTGCGCGGCGATAGTCAGCACCTTGCCGTTTTTGTTGTTAAGCACATAGGCACCCAGGCACGCGCTGCCCTTCATGCCGATTTTTCCGGTGGTGATGAGATCTACCGCAATATGATTCTCAAGCAGCGTGATATTGGGGTGCTTGCGTGCTTTCTCCGCCAAGGTTTTTTGCACTGCATGGCCAGTGGCATCGGCGGCGTGGATGATGCGCCTGTGGCTATGTCCACCCTCGCGCGTCAGGTGGTAGCCGCTATCGTCATCTTCCCGAGTAAAAGGCACGCCTTCCTCAATCAGCCATTCAACGGTTTCACGACCACGTTCTGCTACTAGGCGCGTAACTTCGGCATCGCACAGACCAGCGCCAGCAACCAGCGTATCCTGAATGTGCGCCTCGATCGAGTCATCGTCGGTCAATACCGCCGCAATACCGCCTTGCGCCCAATTGCTGGAGCTGTCATTAATGCCACGCTTGCTTACCAGGCAAACTTTTTTAGCCGTAGCTACCTTAAGCGCTAGTGTAAGGCCGGCAAGGCCACTGCCAATGATGAGGACGTCGTATTGTTGCATAAGAATTGAATAATATATGATGAACTTATGCGAGTTTAGCGCTGTCTTGATACCTAAGCTAGCTAATATAAAAGCTGGGAGCTGCGCCATGATAGATACAAAAAAAATCGGAGAATTTTCGCGCCTGAGCTTCGTTGATACCACGACGCAAGGGTATACTTCGACTGACGATTCCAGGCCGCATCCTGTTTCAAATACAACTTGGAATCAGAAAATGCAGACAGGGAGCAATACTTTTATGGGTGCAAACCCAGCGGCGGGCAACCGTGAAATAGATCAGGAACTGGTAGAGCGCGCACGGCGTGGCGACAAGCGCGCCTTTGGTATGCTGGTAGAAAAGTACCAGCGTAAATTGGGCCGTTTATTGTCGCGCCTAATTCGCGATCAGGCAGAAGTGGAAGACGTGGTGCAGGAGTCTTTTATCAAGGCTTATCGTGCGTTGCCAAATTTTCGCGGTGATAGTGCTTTTTATACCTGGCTCTATCGCATAGGCATCAACACCGCCAAGAACTACCTAGTATCAATGGGGCGGCGTCCGCAAATCAGTAATGATTTAGAGATTGAAGATGCGGAAAATTTTGAAGACGCCAATGAACTCCGCACTATGGATACGCCAGAAACTGATTTGATGACCAAGGAAATTGCGCAGACTGTGAATGACACGGTAGCTTCCTTGCCGGAAGAGCTGCGTACGGCCATTACTCTGCGCGAGATTGAGGGTTTAAGTTACGAAGAAATCGCGACTTTGATGAACTGCCCGATCGGTACCGTGCGTTCACGTATTTTCAGGGCGCGCGAGACAATCGCCGAGCAACTGCGCCCATTATTGGATACACCGGAAAATAAACGTTGGTAAGTTAAGGAATCTTAGGAGATGGAAATGAAGGATCAAATATCAGCATTGATGGATGACGAGCTGGCACCCGATGCGACAGAGCATCTGATTACCTCGGTAAAAACAGGCGGCGAGTCTGCAGAGTGTTGGGCTATCTATCATTTAATCGGCGATACCATGCGTGGTAACCCGATATTCAGGGCAGATTTTCATCTGCGACTGATGCAACTGTTGGATGCAGAGCCAACTGCATTGGCGCCCAAGGGATTATTCAATAAGTCCTTGGTAAAAACCCCGATAGTGTGGTCGGTAGCCGCATCAGTAGCAGCGGTGGCTTTTGTGGGCTGGACGGTGCTACAGCAACAAGTGCAAAATGGTAACGATGCCACCCCGATAGAAATCGCACAAAATTTACCCTCAGAATACTTGCTGGCACATCAAGCATCCGCGCCTAGCGGCGCCGCTTATTATATCCAGCCAGCCACTTATACAGAGGGTGGCGAGTAATGAAACGTTTTTTGCTAGCTTGTCTACTAGCAAGTCCTTTTTCGATAGCCTTCGCGGATGACGAAGCAGTCAATGATCCCTGGCTAATCCTGCAAAAAGCCGCACATGCGGCCAGAGAGCTTAGTTACAAAGGAATATTTACCTATCAAACCGTAGGAAGTGCCAAGTCGGTTGAAATCACCCACATGAACTCAAATCAGGGAGAATATGCGCGCATCGTAGTGCTGGATGGTGCTCCTCGCGAAGTGTTGAGTCAGGGTGGGGATGCCGTTATATTCAATACAAAAGACGGGAAAGTCGTTATTGAAAAACATCGCGGAAAAAATATGTTCCCCGCACTTTTGCCGGCTAATATGAAGGCTATCAAACTCAGTTATCAGGCACGCACAGGCGGACAGGAGCGTGTTGGCGGACGTGACGGGCAGATTGTATTTCTTGATCCACGCGATCATTTTCGTTACAGCTACAAGCTTTGGGCCGATCGTGAATATGGCCTGCTACTTAAATCCATGGCAAGCAATGAGCGCAATGAAGTGGTAGAGCAAATCGCATTCAACCAGTTGCAATTGCTGGATACCCAGAACATGGATTGGTTTCAGCCCAATGTAGACAATAAAAAACCTTATGTCATGAAAGAATCGGCGCCAGCCGCATCTTCGAAAGAAGTGAGCAGTTTGATCTTAGGGGAATTGCCCGCAGGTTACCTCAAGATTGATCAGGTGAAATGCAAAGTATCCGGCAAAAAATTACCGGTAACACACGTTATTTTCTCCGATGGACTTGCTTCAGTCTCACTCTTTATCGAACCTTTAGCCAAAGGCGCCCGTCCCAAAACCGGTTATACGGCAATAGGAGCAACCAATTTTTATGCCAACGTGATAAGCGGTAATCAAATCATGGTGGTAGGTGAAGTGCCCAAAGGTACTGTGGCGCAGATTGCCAACGCAGTAAGTTTCAAGAAATAACAGTTCAGAAGAGCAAAATAATGATTGAAGAAAACGCTATTGTTGTCGGCATCGAAAAAGACGAAGCCATGCTCGAAATCGTTCGTCGTACCCCTTGTGGCCTATGTGGTCAAACACGTGGTTGTGGAATTTCTCTATGGGGCCGGTTATTCGGCCACCGCAAAAATATTTTTAAAGCTGTTAATCAGATCAATGCAAAGGTGGGCGATAGCGTCATCGTTGGCATTGAAGAGCAGGCGCTGCTTGTTAGTTCGCTCATGGTTTATGGCATCCCATTAGTTGCCATGCTGATTGGCGCATTGCTGGTTGCCGGCATTTTTGCCGGCGACTCTAATCATGTAAACCCCGGCCATGCTGATTTCTATGCCGCTATGGGGGCTGTCGCAGGGCTTATTATCGGATTGTTGTGGCTTAAGGGCCACGCCGCAGGACGCAGTATGGATGCGCGTTATCAGCCTGTCATTTTGCGGGCTGATATCGCTGCCGTGATCAACCTAAAGTAGAGCGAGGTGTGTGGATGTTAAGAAAGCTTATCGGCTTATCTGGTCTTTTAATGGTGTTTGCAGGGCCTGCAGTTTCAAAAGAGCTCCCCGATTTTGCTGAGCTTGCCGAGAAACAAGGCGCTGCCGTGGTGAATATTAGTGTCACGCAGGTGGTGCAGGGGGGCGGAATGAGTGTGATGCCTTTTCCTAATATGCCTAACGATGAGGCGCTGGGCGAGTTATTCCGCCGCTTCGGTATTCCGGCCCCCGGTAACCCGGATGCGCCGCAACAGGAATATAAATCACGGTCTTTGGGCTCCGGTTTTATCCTGAGTAGTGATGGCTATATTTTGACCAATGCGCATGTGATTAACGAGGCTGACGAGGTGATTGTCAAACTTTCGGACAAACGCGAGTTCAAGGCCAAAATCATTGGGGCAGATAAACGCACCGATGTTGCGCTGATTAAAATTGAGGGTAATGGATTGCCAAAAGTGACTGTGGGCGATCCTAATGCATTGAAAGTGGGTGAATGGGTGGTAGCGATTGGCTCACCTTTTGGCCTGGAAAACACGGTGACGCAAGGCATTGTCAGTGCCAAGGGCCGCGCCTTGCCGCAGGAGAATTTTGTACCTTTTATTCAAACTGACGTAGCTATCAATCCGGGTAACTCTGGTGGCCCGCTGTTTAATTTGAACGGTGAAGTGGTAGGGATTAACTCCCAGATTTATAGCCGAAGTGGCGGCTATATGGGCTTGTCATTTGCAATACCGATCGATGTGGCGATTGATGTCTCCAATCAGCTCAAATCTTCAGGCAGGGTGACGCGAGGCTGGCTGGGTATCGGTATCCAGGAAATCACCAAAGAGTTGGCCGATTCTTTTGGCATGAAAAACACTAATGGTGCATTGGTTTCCAATGTGGAAAAAGGTAGTCCGGCGGACAAAGGCGGCTTGGAAGCAGGCGACGTGATTACCAAGTTTGACGGCAAATTGATTGCCAACTCCTCAGACTTGCCACGGGCTGTCGGCGCAACCAAGCCAGGCAAACAAGTGCCGGTTGAAATATTGCGTAAAGGCACTAGCCGTACGCTTAGCATATCTGTTGGTGAAATGCCGCTTGACAAGGATGACGCCGCAAGCACACCTAAAGGGCCTTTCAAGCCCGAAACCAATCGTATCGGGTTGGTGCTGAGAGACCTCACCGCGCAGCAGAAGAAGAAGTTGGGCAAGAATGGTTTATTTGTTGTGGATGCACAAGGCAATGCCGCGCAGGCCGGGATCAGGCGCGGTGATGTTATCCTAGGCCTGAACAACAGTGAGGCGCAGAGTGTAGAGCAATTCAACAAGCAGATTGCAGGTATAGCGGGCGGGAAGACTGTGGCTTTGCTGGTTCAGCGCGGCGAAATGACGCTTTATGTCCCGGTAAAACTGAATGGTAAATAATCAGGCAAAGATGCGTTGATGATGTGTTTGCTGTAGAATCCACACCAATTTAAAACGCAGTTAGTTTGTGCAACAAGGGCGCTTCGGCGCCCTTGTTGTTCGCTCAATATGAAAAATATCCGCAATTTCTCCATCATAGCCCATATCGACCACGGTAAATCTACCCTGGCAGATCGTATTATCCAGCTATGCGGCGGGTTGTCTGATCGCGAGATGGGCGCGCAGGTACTGGATTCCATGGATCTGGAGCGCGAACGTGGCATCACCATCAAAGCGCAAACCGCAGCCCTTACTTATAAGGCGCTGGATGGCCAGATATACCAACTTAATCTGATTGATACACCCGGCCATGTCGATTTCTCCTATGAGGTCAGCCGCTCCCTTTCTGCCTGCGAAGGCGCACTATTGGTGGTGGATGCTTCGCAAGGAGTGGAGGCGCAGAGTGTAGCCAATTGTTATACCGCCATTGATCTGGGGGTAGAGGTCACTGCGGTGCTCAATAAAATTGACCTGCCATCAGCCGACCCTAATCGCGTGATTCAGGAAATTGAAGACGTGATTGGGATAGAAGCTGGCAATGCCGTGCGTTGCTCGGCTAAAACCGGGGAGGGCGTGCGTGATGTGCTTGAAGCTGTGGTGGGGCGTATCCCGGCGCCTAGGGGTGATGCAAACAAGCCGCTCAAGGCGCTCATTATCGACTCCTGGTTTGATAATTATACGGGCGTTGTCATGCTGGTACGGGTGGTGGATGGCGCTTTGAAACCCAAAGACAAAATCAGGATGATGGCAACCAAGGCCGTGCATTTATGCGAACAGGTCGGTGTGTTTACGCCAAAATCTCAGCAAAGGGACATGCTTTCGGCTGGCGAAGTAGGGTTTATTATCGCCGGCATCAAGGAGCTGACCAGCGCCAAAGTAGG
>Ga0315912_10002428_pt1 | contig 19900 bp, 19 predicted proteins | sample VfabasoilMG_FD_204469 | JGI IMG/M metagenome (GOLD analysis project Ga0315912, IMG submission 204469) | Garden soil microbial communities collected in Santa Monica, California, United States - V. faba soil | ecosystem: Environmental > Terrestrial > Soil > Garden | place: USA: California...
GACCACTCCAGCAGGATGCTTCGCGCGTCGTCGAGGCGGCCCGCAGCCAGGCAGATGCCGCGAAGGGCGATGAACGTGTCCCGCCCCCAGTCGGTGAACCACGGATAGCCCGCGACGAGCGTACGGCCGGTGCCGCGCGACACGAGATAGGTGTCGGCGGAGCGATGCAATCGTGAAGGGAAGGCCGCGCGCCGGGCCCGCTCGCAGTCGCGCACGGCGTCGGCGTAGTGGCGTGCCGGGGCGTCGTCGGCGAACGGCACATGATCGTCAGCCACCGTGGCGAATACGAGATCCGCAGTGCCCGTGGCCAGGTCGAACTGGAAGACGCCCGGCGACGCCAGATCCTCGGTGCCCTCGAGGCCGCGCGCGAGCTCTGCTTCGTAGCGAAACCCGCGGTACCACTCGGGTGCGTGTTCGTAGGTGGCGTTGGCCAGCGCATGAATGGATGGCACGCCGTCATAGGGTCTCCACACGATCGCGGCATCATCCTGCTTCGCATCGAAGCGGAAAGCGCCGTTCTCATGGTGGAGCGCGTGGTAGTCGCGGCCGGAGAGAAAGGGCCGGACGCGAAGCGTGACCGGGCCGATGTTGGCGTCTGCGTGCAGGATGCGCCACGACAGCGCCACCGCCGGCCGGCCCCGGCGGGCGACGATCGAGTGCTCGACGACCAGGCCCGGCAGCTCGAACGTCCACGTCGGCCATGGCTGTGTCGTGAACGTCGAGATGCGTGAGGTGGCGTCGGGGAACAACACGCCAGGTTCGTAGCGGTGCGTGGATAGCGGGAACGACGTGCCGGCGGCCTCGACCCACGCCTCGATCCCATTGACGAGAACCATGCGGCCTGTGGGGGGAGTGGTCGCGGCGAGCAGCAGTGCGTGGTAGCGCCGTGTCCGGACGCCCGACGCGGTGCCCGAGGCAAACCCTCCGAGCCCATCCGACTCCAGCCACTCGAGGTGTTCGCAAACCGTCGTCATCAGCGTGGTCCCTTCTGGCGCAGTCGATTCTCGCGTTTGGATGCCGCGGACGCCCCCCGGTCTCGTGAAACTTCCCGCCGAGGGTGCCATCGAAGAGGGCAACAGACGCGCCGCTTGAGGCGCCGAAGAAGGAGGAACGAGAGATGGAGAGCAATCGCAGGAGCGTCATGTCGCTGGCGTTCACCACCGCCGTGACGGTTATCACAGCCCTTGTGTTCACGACGTCCACAGCGGCGGCGCAGTCTCGTATGAGCCGGCCGTTCGCGGGCGTGAAGGCGAACACGGGCAGCGTGACGTTGTCGGTCAATGGCACCCAGCGCACCCTCGCGCTGTCGGACGACTTCAAGGCGCCCGACGCGCCCGACCCCCACTGGCAAGTCGTCGACAGCGAGGGCCGCGTGTATCTGCTGCAGAAGCTGACGGTCAAGGGGCTGACGGGCGACAAGATGAACCGCTCGATCACGCTGCCGGCCTACATCAAGAGCGTGGCCAAGGTGCAGTTCTGGTGCGCGTATGCCGAGGTGTTGCTCGGCGAAGCCTCGTTCGGCGGGAACTCGACGAACTGAGCTCGACCCTCCGCCTGCATTACCTGTGCGGGCGCTTACCGCTTGTGAACCCCACCGCCAAGGCGGCCGGCCCTCGGGTCGAGCCGCCTCTCTCGGAGCGAGGACATCAGGAGGTCATCAACCCATGCACGCCCTGCTTTCTCGCGTGACATCGCTCACCGCTCTCGGGAGGGCTTACGTCCAGGCCGCCGCTGCCGCCGGGGATGCGTCCTTCGCGACGCGGGCGCTGCGCGCACTTGGCGTGACGGCTGACGTCGATGGCGAAGCGCGCATTCCGCGTTCGGATTCGCTCGTCGTCGTGGCAAATCATCCCTTTGGTGCGCTCGACGGGCTGATCCTGCTCGATCTGCTTTGTCGCGTCCGCGGGGACACGAAGCTCCTCGGCAACCGGTGGCTCGCGTCGCTTCCGGGCCTTCGTGAGCATCTGCTGACAGTCGACGTGTTCGGCGGCCGTGCCGCCAGGCATCGCAACGGCCTGGTCGTGCGCGAAGCCCTGCAGTGGCTGCGGCAAGGCCACTGCGTGGCGATCTTCCCGGCAGGCGAGGTCGCACATGCCGTCGCCGACGGTGGCCGCGTCGTCGATTCGCCGTGGCGGCCCAGTGCCGCCGAGCTCGCCGCGCATGCAGGCGCCGCGGTGCTTCCGGTGCACTTCGCGGGCACCAACAGTCGGTTGTTCCGGGCCGCGGGCTGCATTCATCCGCTGCTTCGGACGGTCTTGCTGCCGCGCGAGCTGAATGCCAAGCGCGGTAGCCACGTCACCGTACGCGTCGGCACGCCTGTCACGGCGGCGGAACTCACCGCAGCTGGAGATGTCCAGGCGCGCATCACGCATCTTCGTGGCGCCGTTGACGCCCTGGCGAACGTCCGACGCAAGGCAGAGCAACAGACGGTCGCGCCGCGAGGCGATGTCACGGCCATGGCCGCCGACATCGAAGCGCTTGGTGCGCCCTTGTTGGAGAGCGGTGCCTACCGGGTCTACTGCGCCGTCGCCGCGGAACTGCCGGCTGTACTGCCCGAGCTTGGCCGCCTCCGGGAGATCGCTTTTCGCGCCGTCGGCGAAGGCACCGGACGCGCGCTCGACCTGGATGCGTTCGACGAGGCCTACCGTCATCTCTTCGTCTGGGATCGCGAGCGCAAGGAAATTGCCGGCGCGTACCGGATCGGCGCGACGGACGAGATCCTGGCGGCGAGCGGTCTCGCGGGGCTCTACACACACTCTCTCTTCGACTACGGTGAGGCGCTGATGAAGCAGATCGGGCCAGCGTTGGAGCTCGGGCGATCCTTCGTCGCGCCCGCCTACCAGCGCGACTACAGCCCGCTGCAGCTCCTGTGGAAGGGCATTTCCCGGTTCGTCGCTCGCAACCCACGCTATCGGCGCCTCTTTGGCGTCGTCAGCATCAGCGACGCGTACCAATCCACGTCGCGGCAGTTGATGATCAAGTTCCTGCAGGCGACGTGTTTCGACTCGGATCTCGGGCGGCTGGTGCGCGCCCGGCACCTGCCGGCGCCGGTCCGGGATGGTCTGGTGGCGACCGCGACGGTCGAGCGCCTCGAGGACGTGTCGGCGTTGATTCGCGGTCTCGAGCCGGACGGCAAGGATGTTCCGGTGCTGCTGCGGCAGTACCTGAAACTCAGCGCACGCCTGCTTGGCTTCTCGATTGATCCGGATTTTGGCAAGGTGCTCGATGGCCTGATGGTCGTGTCGCTCGACGACGTGGAGCCCGCCATCCTGGCGCGCTACATGGGGCGCACCGAGGCCGCCGCGTTTCGCGGCGGCGCCGACGTTATTCTCCGCTCTTCTGGAATTCGCGGTCGAGCAGCGTGCGCAGCGCTTGCCGCGCGCGATGGAGCCGCACCTTGACGACGTTGGACGTCGTGCCGAGCAGCGCCGCGGCCTCTGCGGTGTCTTTCTCCTCGATGTCACGCAGCACCAACACTTCCCGGTAGAGGTCCGGCAGCCGCTCGATGGCGTCGCGCACGATTGCCGCAGTCTCCTTGCGCTCGAGCACGGCATCGCTCCAATCTCGGGACGCGACAGCCTGGTGACCATCAGCGGAATAGGTCGGCAGCAGCGCCTCAATCGACTCCGTCGGCCGGCGCCGGCGTTCGCGCAGCTTCATCAGCGCGCTGTTCACCAGGATCCGGTGCAGCCACGTGTGCAATTGCGCCCGGGCCTCGAACCTGTGAATCGCCTTGAAGGCGCGTATGAACGTGTCCTGCACGGCGTCCTGGGCGTCCTCGTTGTTGCCGAGGAAGCGGCGGGCGACGGAGAGCAGCCGTCCGCTGTGCGCCCGCACGATCGCTTCGAATGCGGCGTCGTCGCCCCGCTGGAGGCGGGCCACCAGCGCGTCGTCGGTTTCGGGATGGCTGGACGGGGCCAGCGGCAGGGGAGTGTCGATGACGTTCGCGCGCATCTTCATCATGGCTTGGCCTTGCTCGCGGTCGTGAGCTGTTCGGTCAGAAACGGACTGCAGCGGAGAGCGACACGCGCCTCTGAGATGAGCGTCAGGAGGAACGCGAGACTGTGGTTGTCGGCAAACGAGACCTCGGTGAGGTCCAGCACGATGGCGCCCTTGCCGGCTTCGCTGGCAAGCATTCGGTCGATTTCCGCGACCCAAGGGGCCGTGAGCCGACCGGCTGCGCGGAGCACCTTCCCGTTGCCGTTGATGGTTTCTTCGATTCGGAGCATTGGTGACCCCGCTCTCCCTATGTCAAGCGGATTGCCAGGGCCACGAGGTTCGCTGCCCATCGTAGGATTCGGGCGCTAAACCACTGCAAACGCGCAGGTTGTCGAGGTGAATCGAATCAGGAGAGCCGTCGGTCGCCCTCGAAATATCGTGGGCGGCCGCAGGCCACGAAGGGATCGTGGCCGCGATATTTCGTGGGCCTTCGTGGGAGGGGCGATTAACCTCGCCGAAGACCCAGCTTCTTCATCCGGCTGCGAAGAGTATTCGGGTGCATGTGGAGGATCTGTGCGGCGCCTCGCGGCCCCTCGATGACCCAGCCGGTCCGGTCGAGCGTTGCCGCGATGTGGGCACGCTCCACGTCGTCGAGGCGCCCGGCCGTCGACGCCGCGCGCGCAACGGATACGACTGCCCCAGGCATCGGCGCGGCGGTCGTCGGCGCGGGCGGCGTAGGCATCAGCCCCTGCGCCGCGTCCAACACGCCGTCGAGCGAAAGTACCAGCGCGCGCTCGATCACGTTCTCCAGTTCGCGCACGTTGCCCGGCCATGAATACGCCGCCAACCGGTCAAGGCTCTCCCGCGACACACTGTCTACCGTGCGGCCGATGCGCTTGGCGTGTTTCTGAACGAAGAACATGGCGAGTTGCGTGACGTCCTCGCGGCGATCCCGCAGCGGCGGCACGTGGATCGGCAGTACGTTCAGGCGGTAGAAGAGATCGGCGCGGAAACGGCCCGCCGTCACTTCCTCCTGCAGATTGCGGTTGGTCGCGGCGATCACGCGCACGTCCACTTTCACGGTACGGCTGCTGCCGACCGGCTCGAACTCCTGCTCCTGCAGCACACGCAGGAGCTTCACCTGCATGTCGAGCGGGAGTTCCCCCACTTCATCGAGAAAGATCGTGCCGCGGTCCGCGAGTTCGAAGCGGCCGGTGCGTCGCTCCAGCGCGCCGGTGAAGGCCCCCTTGACGTGGCCGAACAGTTCGCTTTCGATGAGCCCAGACGGGATGGCGCCGCAATTCACTTTGACGAGAGGGCGGGAGCGCCGCGCGCTCCGATTGTGCACGGCGCGGGCGACCAGCTCCTTGCCCGTACCGGTCTCGCCGATGATGAGCACCGTCGTATCAGTTGGAGCCACCCGGTCGATCGTGCGCACCACTGTCCCCAGCGCCGGGCTCGTACCGACGATCTCCTCGTAGTTGTGCTCCCCGAGGATCTCTTCGCGCAGGTAGACGTTTTCGCGTTCGAGCTGCGCTTTGAGGCGGCCGATCTCCTCGTACTCCCGCATGTTCTCGATCGAGAGCGCCACCTGGTTGGCGGCTTCCTGCAGGAACTCAGCCTCCTTTTCGCCGAATTCCCCGGGGCGATGGCTGCCGAGGTTGAGCGTCCCGATACTGCGGCCCCGGACGACCATCGGCACGACGATCAGGGCACGGAAGCCTTCCTCGAGCAGGACGTCTTCGCCGGGGTAGGTGCGCTGCAACCGCAGGTCCGAGTTGAAGAACACCCGCTGATGCACGAACGACCACCCGGCGTGGCTGCCGTCGAGCGGCAGTTCCATGCCGGGCACGAAGCGCTTGGAGGGCACGGCGCTGTCGGACGCCGTCATCCGCAGCACGTTCTTCTCCGCGTCGTGCAGAAAGGTTGTGCACCGGTCGAACGTTACGACGCGCCGTAACGCCGCCGTGATCGCGTGAAAGAGCGCGTCGTGGGTCAGGTTGAGAACGACGGCATTGTTGATGGCGAGCAACGATTGCGCCCGTTCGGCGGCGAGCGACAGCTTGTGCGTGAGCGACTGGACCTGCCGGGCGGTTCGCACTCGCTCCAGCTCCACGCCGGCGCGTCCCGCAAACGTCTGCAGCAGGGCTGTGGTCACGTCGTCCTCGACCAGCGGCTTGTCGTCGAGGATGGCGAGATGGCCGACGATGCGGCCACTGAGAGCGACGATCGGCACGCCGACATAGCTGCGCGCCTTCATGTCGACCAGCGGCGCGTCGTCGGGGAAGAGCTGCGCCACGTTGTCGGGGAAGCGGCAGACCTGACCCGCGACGACCGGTTCGCACGGCGTGCCCTTCAGGTCCCACTCGGTCGGCCCGATCTGTTCACCGCGGCTCCAGAACGCGAGGGTTCGCACCCGGAGATGACGTTCGTCGGTGCACTCGCAGACGAACGCGTACGACACTTTGAGCGTCTGCGCCAGCGTGGCGACCAGCGCCGGAAAGAAGTCCGCTCCCGTTGCCAGCACCGTGCCTTCGGTGACGGCGGTAACGAGCTCGCGCGCGCGCGCGCGGGTGGTCGTGCGGCGCCACTCGAACAGCATGGCTGCGTAACGCGACAACGTTCGCAGGGCGTCGAGCTGTTCCGGTGCCAGTGAGCGGGTCTCGCGATCCAGCACCGCCAATGCGCCGAGCGCGGTTCCATCCGCGCCCGGGATCGGCATGCCAGCGTAGAACCGGATACCGGCGGCGGCGAGCTCGTGGCCGGCGAAGCGGGGATCGTTGCGCGCGTCGGCGACGATGAGCGGCTCGCGGGCGCCGATGGTCTGAGCGCAGAACGCGCCTTCACGGGCGACCTCGCTCGTCTCGAGGCCGACACACCCCTGGAAGCGAATGCGGTCGGCGCTCACGACCGACACGACCGCGATCGACGTGCCGCAGATGCGGGCGGCCAGGCCCGCCAGCTCGTCGAAGTCCTGTTCGGAATGCCGGTCGAGGACGTACATCATGCGCCCGCCGGCCGAGGGCCGGCGGCGCGATCACAATATCAGACGCACCTGAAAAAGGCTCGGTGCTGGTTATCGACCCGGCCGGCGGACCATGACGGAGTCCAGCAGGCCGCTCGTGTTGGGCACTTGCCGGGCGCGGTGCAGCACCTGGGTCTTGTCCAGATCGGTATCGAGCAGACCGACCAGGTGCAGCGTCCGGTCTCTCACGATAATGTGCACCGGATACGTGCCGTACGGCTCCATTCCAGGGAAGAGCCGCATGTCCAACACCTCGTAGCGCACCTCCATCTCGCCGCCCGCGACGTAGCGCGACGCGATGTCGTCGGTGTAGATGCGCTGATACGCCTCCCAGCGGATCCGATCGTCGTCGGTGGACGCCGGAAGAACCTCGATGTCGTTGACGACGTCCGCCTTGACCGTACTCTTCACCGTCGACTCGGCCTCGCGCTTGAGTGCCGGGCGATGCGCGTACCCCTGCAGCGTCACCGTGCCGTCGGCCACCTTGAACGCGAGGAAGTCGAAGACGCCGTAGTACGGCAGCTTGGCCAGTGCTTTACGCACCTTCGTGACCGTGTCACGTATGTCCTCGGTCGACCGGATATCAGGCGCTGCCACCACCCGGATCGGCGCCGACATCGCGAACACCGCGGCGCATGTGATCACCAATCGCTTCACGTTCCGCATCACACCTCTTCCTCCTGCGCGTTTGGATGCCGGAGGCGGCGCGGCGTTGCCCAGGTAACCGCTTGGACAGGCGGTCATCCAAGCTGCTGACCGAGGAGGTTGCGATGAATGGTGTGAAGGTGGCGGCGGTGGCCGCATTGTTGATGGTGCCGGCGGCGGCTGGCGCCGAGCTCCCGCGCAAGCCGGTGCTGACACTCGAGGCCGCGAAGACGGTGGCCGCTGCTGCTGAGGGCGAGGCCGTGAAACGCCGCGCGACCGTGGTGATCGTCGTGGTCGACGACGGCGGGCACGTGGTGCTGCTCGAGCGGCTCAACGACACGCAGGTCGCCAGCGTCGAGGTGGGCATCGGCAAGGCTCGAACAGCCGCAATCTTCCGGCGCCCCAGTAAGGTCTTCGAGGACCAGATTCGGGACGGCCGCGTCGCGGCGCTGGCGCTGCCTGGCGCGACGCCGCTGCAGGGCGGCATACCGCTCCTGGTTGATGGTCAGGTTGTCGGCGCCATCGGCGTCAGCGGGAACACGCCGCAGGAAGACGAAGAGATCGCCAAGGCCGGCGCCGCTGCGTTGACGAAATCAGGCGGTGAAGACGCGCACCCGCCTGGCGTCTCGTACTGGAAAGCGACCGACGTCACCGCGGCGTTCGCGAAGGGTGCCGTGCTTTTCGACGGTGAGGACGGGCGCAACTACATGGTGCACGCCAGCCACCGCGACGCGCCTGGCATGGCCGAGGTGCATGAGCTCGACGCCGACATCATTTACGTCCTCGACGGCACGGCGACGTTCGTCACCGGGGGCATGGCCGAAAACCTGAAAGTCACCGCGCCGAATGAGCTGCGCGGCTCGAGCATCCGCAACGGAGAAACGCGCCGTATCGCGAAGGGTGACGTCCTCATCGTGCCCAAAGGGACACCGCACTGGTTCCAGCAGGTGTCGTCGCCCTTCAACTACTACGTCGTGAAGGTGCGCTAGCCATGCCTCGCACATGGACAGTGATCGCGTGCCTCCTGGCGCTCGCCGCCCCTGTTGAATCTGCCGCGCAGACTACCAGCGACGTGCCGGCGGTCCGGCCCGATGCCATCGTCAATCTGGCGAGCGACGAAGGTGCGGCGTCCGTCAACGGGCAGTGGCGGTACAGCGATGCCCGCATCGTCGAGGTGGAACACCGCGCGGCCGGCCCCGACCTCCGCGCTTCGGGCACGCCCAATCGTGCCTATGACATCGCGCCGCACGCCGGCGCCGCGGATTTCGACGACTCGTCGTGGACGGCGCTCCGTCCCACGGACTTGGAGGGGCGCCGGACGAACGGCCGCCTTGCGTTCGGCTGGTATCGGATAAATGTGACCGTGCCCGAGAAGGTCGGTGGGTTTTCTACCGCGGGTTCGACCGCAGTCTTCGAAGTGGTCGTCGACGACTACTCCGAAGTGTGGGTCGAGGGCAGGCTGCCGGTGGCGCTCGGACAGACCGGCGCGCAGTTCGTGAAGGGGTTCAACGCGCCGAATCGCGTCGTGATCGCGCGGGAGGTGGTGCCAGGCCAGCACATTCAGCTCGCCGTCTTCGGTGCCAACGGGCCGCTCTCGAATCCGCCCGGCAATTTCGTGTGGGTGCGATCGGCGACGCTCGAGTTCTACGCCAAGGGTCGCATCGGCCGGAAGGCCACGACGAAGGCCGAGGTGCGCCGCCTCGATCCCGCGCTCGACGCCATCGTCCCGGACGGCGCGACGATCGACAAGCTGGCCGACGGCTTCATCTTCACCGAAGGTCCCGTGTGGGTGCCGGATGGCTATCTGCTGTTCAGCGATCCCAACGCCAACACCATCTACCGCTGGACGCCCGACGGGCAGGTGTCGGTCTTCCGCACGAAGAGCGGCTACGCCGGCGCCGACGTGGCGGAGTACGGCCAGCCAGGCTCCAACGGGATCACGCTCGACGCCGAGGGCCGCATCACGATTGACGAGCACGGCAACCGCCGTGTGGTTCGGATCGAGAAGAACGGCGCCGTCACGGTGCTGGCGGATCGCTACGACGGTAAGCGGCTGAACAGTCCGAACGACCTCGTCTACCGATCCGACGGCGCGCTCTTCTTCACCGATCCTCCCTTCGGCCTGCCGAAGGCGTTCGACGACCGGCGGAAGGAGCTGCCGTACAGCGGCGTGTTCTCGCTCAGAGACGGCTCGCTGAAGGTGGTGGCGACCGATCTCGCCGGTCCCAACGGGCTCGCCTTCTCACCGGACGAACGCTACCTCTACGTCGGCAACTGGGATCCCAAGAAGAAGGTCGTGATGCGGTATCCGGTGAATCCGGACGCGACGCTCGGCAAGGGAGAGGTGTTCTTCGACATGACGGCGGCGCCCGGCGAGGACGCGCTCGATGGCATCAAGGTCGACGTGCGCGGCAATCTCTACGTGTCGGGCCCCGGCGGGCTCTGGATCCTTTCGCCCGACGGACGACACCTCGGCACCATCGTCGGCCCCGAGCACCCGCACAACCTCGCGTGGGGCGACGAGGACGGCCGAACGCTCTACCTCACCGCGCAGACCGGTCTCTACCGGGTGCGCCTCACCATTCCGGGCATTCGCCCGGGCGCGCCGCCGACAGCGCGTACCAACTGACGGCATCAGGTGACGCGATGGACACAATGACGATGGCTCCGCGCACGGAGCCGGCGACCGGGCGACTGGCCGGCCGCAAGGTGCTCGTGACCGGCAGCAGCAAGGGGATCGGTCGCGGTATCGCTCTACGCTTCGCTCAGGAAGGCGCTGACGTGGTGCTCAATCACAACAGCGATCCTCGGGGAGCCGAAGAGGCGCTCGACGAGATTCGGGCGATGGGGCGGCGCGCCGTCGCGATCCGCGCCAACGTCGGCGACGCGAGCGACGTGCAGCGACTGGTGGCCGAGAGCGCCGAGGCGCTCGGCGGGCTCGACGTGCTCGTCAACAACGCGGGCATCGAGAAGCACGCGGCCTTCTGGGACGTGACGGAGCGCGATTTCGACGCCGTGCTCGACGTGAACCTCAAGGGCGTGTTCTTCGCGACGCAGGCGTTCGTGCGTCAGTGCGTCGGCGCGCGGCTGCCAGGCAAAGTGATCACTATCAGCTCGGTGCACGAGGAAATGGCCTTCCCGAACTTTGCGGCGTACTGCGCGAGCAAGGGCGGCGTGCGCATGCTCACGCGCACCCTGGCGGTCGAGCTCGGGGCGCTTGGCATCACCATCAACAGCATCGCCCCCGGGGCGATCGAGACGCCGATCAACCGCGCCCTGCTCAACGACCCTGTGAAGCTGCGGTCGCTCCTGGGTCAGATTCCTCTTGGACGTCTAGGCCGGCCGGCAGACGTCGCAGGACTGGCGGTGTTCCTGGCGTCGAGCGACAGCGACTATGTGACCGGCACCACGTACTTCGTCGACGGCGGCTTGAACGTCTTCTATCAGGAACAGTAGGCACGTCGTGATCCGGCCGCCTGATGCCAGACGGCCGGATCGTCAGCCGCCAATCGGCTGACGCGGAGACAGCAGCCGAAGCGCCACTCGCACCAGCACCAGCAGCCCTCCCGCCACCGCGGCACATCGGAACGCGTAGCCGAGCTCGCTCACGAGCGGATTCGTCAGCGACGGGCCGAACCAGGCCGTGAGCAGCACCAACGGCGGCGTCCACAGCAGAACGGCGAGCAGCGACCACGCCATGAACGCCCATGGGCGGCGTCCCCAGATGCCGGCCGCCACGAACATCGGCAGCCGGCTTCCGGGGAGGAATCGGCTGCCGAGCACGACGGGACCGAGCCGCGCGTCGAGCTGGGCGCTCAACGCTTCGAGTGAGGCCGCGTTCAGCCGACTCGCGATCCACTGCAGCGCGAGGATGCGGCGGCCGAGCAGCCGACCCGCGAGCCACAGGCACACGTCCCCTCCGTATACGCCCACCGTACAGGCCACGATGGCGGGGGCGGTCTCGATGCGTCCGTCGCGCACGAGCAATCCCGCGCCGATGGACGTGAGGTCCTCCGATACGAGTGTCCCCGCGGCGAGCGCCGTCAGTTCTACGAGCATCGCGCGCGCGGGGCAGGGGAGAGAGCCAGCGGGAGGACCACGCGCGCCTGAAGGTTGCTGCGGGTGGCCCGGTAGGTCATCGTGGCGAAGCTGCGGCTCACCTCGAGCGTCGTCTGGCTCACGGTGAGCGCGTCGGCGCGCTGCATCCGCACGCTCACATCCTCGCGGCCGTTCCATTGGTGGTCGTGAAACTCGTCCTGTGCCGTCGCGGCGTGGGCGACACCTCGAAAGAATCGCCGGAACAGCGTTCGTCGTGGTGCTTCGACCACCGCGTCACCGAGCCTCGAGGAGGTCCGCATGACCGCCCCCCGCAGGTAGGCGCGCCGGTGGCGCAGCCGGCCGCCTTCGAGCCAGCACTCGAGGAGCTGCGAGCCGTCGAGCATCAGAAGACGAAACGGCCGATAGCGCCAGGTCTCCGCGTTCAGCACGCGCGAGAGCGCCTCGCTCATGGAGGTCGCCGGCGCCAGAAAGGGAATCAACCCTCCGCGGCTGAGCCCGTCAGCCCCGCCCGGCCGGACGGGCGTGATGTTGAGCAGGACGAATGCAAGACCGCTTTCGTTGACGGCCATCCACGTGCCGCCGCTCTCCGGGTCGAGTGGCATGAGGACGCGGCGGCCTTCGATTGTGTGAACGACGGGGGGGAGCCCCTCGGGACGGGGACGGCGTTCGTCCCGGTTGCAGGCCACGCGCAGCAGCAGTGGGTCGGTCGCCCACCCCGGCGACGACAGCTGCGACTTGGGGACGGCCGTTACCGTGCACATGCGCTCACGCGTGCTGGGACCGGGGTCGCCGGCGCCACGCCGAACCGGGCGTCCAGCCCGACGTCGTGCCCGGCCAGCAGCTGCGCCACGATGGCGTTGTGGTGAATGGTGTGCGAGATGACGAAGGCGACCTCGCGGCAGACGCTCGATCGGGCGAGGACCATCGCGCCAGAGGGATCGATCTGGGTTTCGACGAGCAGGGGTTCGTCGAGCATCGAGGCGTCGAGCGCGGCCAGGCGCGCCGTCAACTCACCAATCTGCTGAATCGCCGCCGCACGGCAGCTCTCGACCTCGGTGCCGCGCTGCCGGCGGTCGTACTCGACGATTCCAGTGCGGGTGGCGGCCTGCACGAGCGCGCCGATGTGGTCGAGGCAGTGACGGACGTGCCCGCCGACCCCTCCCGACGACCGGCCGGGGGCCGGCCGTCTATAGGTCTCGTCGTCCAGCCGCTCGATCATCGAGCGCATCTGATGGAGCAAGCCGGTCAACGGCTGCACGGGGGCGGCAAGGGGCATGATGTCGTTCCTCTGCGGGGCTACGCCAGCGAGTGCGCGCGGAGCCACACCCCCACGAACGGAATGTCTGCGCGGCGGAGCAGCAGAATCACGCCGCTCCCCATGAAGACGACGAGCGCCAATCCAAAAAGCAACCCGCCATCGCCCTGAACTTCGATGCCGAGGATGGTGAGGTGGCTGAGGATGGCGCCGGTGATGACGGCGAGCGCCAGCACCGCGCCGATGGTGGTGGTCGCGGGAAAAAGGAGCAGGATTGACGCGATGAGCTCCATGACGCCGGAGCCGATGCGTCCCCATGGTTCGGCACCCAGAGTCGAGAAGATGTAGATCGACTCGGCAGCGCCGGTGAACTTGAAGAAGAGGGTCTGGAGCAGGATCCCAGCCACGATGAGCTGAAGCACCCAGCTCAAGATCACGGACGCATTCACAGCCTTCATCGAGAGTGTCCTCCGCATGTCAGCGGCTTGGATGGAGGGACGGCTGAACGGGTTACAAGGCGCGTCCTTGCAACCACCTGCCGCCCGCGGCATCTGAGTGTGTGGGCCTGGGCGCGCCGTGAAGCCGTTCTCTTCGTTCGGACGGGGACACCACCGCTGGCGGTGGTTGCTTGTCGGCGCCTATGCGGCCGCCTGGCTCGTGACCGCAGTGGTTCGCGGGCAGGCGGCGGCGCCGAGCGTGCCACCTGGCACCAACATGCTGGCGTTGCCAGCGGTCGACGGAGCGATGCGTTCGACGCGCATCGTCCGCCTGGCCTATCGCGACTACGTCGGCAGCGCGCCGGGCGCGACGCCCATTGTGCTGCTGCACGGCAGCCCCGGAAGCGCCGCGGTCTTCGATCGTCTGGCGGGCTATCTCCACCACCGTCGCGTCATCGTGCCGGACCTGCCTGGCTTCGGCTCGTCGAGCCACGACCTGCCCGACTATTCGTTCCACGCGCACGCCATCTACGTCGCCGATCTGCTGCGCCACCTGGCCCTCCCGAAAGTGCACGTGCTCGGCTTCAGCATGGGGGGCGGTGTGGCGCTCACCCTGGCAGACACGCAACCGTCGCGGGTGGCGTCGGTGACGCTGCTATCTGCGATCGGTGTACAGGAGATGGAACTCTTCGGGAACTATCGCGTGAACCACGCGGTGCACGGAGCCCAGCTTGGAGTGCTCTGGGCGTTGAAAACCTTCGTGCCCCATACCGGCTGGCTCGACGAGCCCCTGCCGTACGCGCGGAACTTCTACGACTCCGACCAGCGCCCCCTGCGCGAGATCCTCCGAAGACTCGATCGGCCCGTCCTGATCGTGCACGGCCGGCGGGATCCGCTCGTGCCGGTCGAAGCCGCGATCGAGCACGCCCGGCTGGTGCCGCAGAGCGAACTGCGTGTGTTGGACGAGGACCACTTCATGCTGTTCGCGGACACGGCCGTCGTCGCGCCTCCAGTGCTGGCCTTCCTCGACCGCGTCGACCGTCGGGACGAGCCCACGCGCGCAACCGCCGACCCGTACCGTGTCGCGATGGCCGCAACGCCCTTCTCTTTTGGGAATGTGCCAATGGTTCGCCAGCTCAACGTCGCCATCGTGGCTGCCGTCGCCACCGTCAGCGCCGCCGTGTCGTGGTCAATCCTTCTGACGGCGTCGTATCGCCGCCGCCGGCTGTTGTTGTCTTCGTGGCGGCGTTTCACGCGCTGGGAGTACTGGCCCCTGTGGGCGGTTTACACGCCGGTCGCGCTGTGGATCGCCTGGCTGGCGCTCAAGCACCGAAGCCCGACGCTGTTCACGGCTGCCAACCCGGCGATCCCGGGCGGCGGGGTCGTCGGCGAATCGAAGTTTGCGATTCTTCGCGGCCTTGGTCAGCCTGCTGCCGGGATCGCGCGCAGCGGTGTCGTTCCGCGGGACCTGCCGGTTCCTGGCCGGATTGCGGTGGTGGACGCCTTCATGGCGGCGTACGAGCTGTCCCTGCCGATCGTGTTGAAGCCGGATCAAGGGGAGCGTGGTGCCGGCGTGAAGGTGGTGCGCTGCCGCGCCGAGCTCGAGGCGTATCTCGAGCACGCCAGGGGAGACACGGTCGTACAGGAGTACGTGCCCGGCGTCGAGTTCGGGGTCTTCTACGTGCGGCGGCCGTCCGCGGTTCGCGGCCGCGTGGTGTCGATGACGGAAAAGCGCCTGCCGGTTGTCGTCGGCGATGGACGTCGTACGCTGGAAGCCCTGATCCTCGACGATCCTCGTGCGGTGTGCATGGCCCGGTTCCACCTCGCGACGCAACGATCGCGACTGACGACGGTTCCGGCCGCCGGCGCGACGGTGTCGCTCGGCGACTGTGGCAGCCACTGCCGAGGCGCGGAGTTCCTCGACGGCAGGCGCTGGCTCACGACCGAGCTCGAGGACGCGGCGGAGGCGGTGGCTCGACGCTTCGACGGGTTCTATTTCGGTAGGTTCGACGTGCGCGCGGCATCGAGCGAGGCGCTGGCCCGGGGTGAATTCACCGTGATCGAACTGAACGGCGTCACGTCCGAGCCCACCCACATCTACGATCCGGCCGTCACGCTGGTCGAGGCGTATCGGGCACTGGTCGATCAGTGGTCGCTTGCATTCGAGATCGGCGCCGCCAACGCCCGGGCAGGTGCGCCGGTCGCGTCGGTCCGAACAATCGTTCAGGCGGCGATCAACGCCCGACGGCGCGGCGATTCGTTGAATCCGTCGTAACCCTGATGACGGCCAGCGACACCCCGACGGCCGCGAGCGCGCCGGCAAGGATGATTGCCTGCGAGGCCGGAAGCGGCGCATCGGTCGCCGTTTCGATCACGCGCTCCAGCCCCACGCCCATCACGGCGATGCCAAGATAGAGCGGCAGGTGGACGTAGCTCCAGAGCTGGAACCGCTTCGCATCCGCCAGCGAGCGGACCATGCGATGCGCCGTGGCGTCCACGCCGTCGAAATAGATCCACCAGAGCGCGAACACGCCGGACATGCCGAGGATTGCCGCCGAAGCGGCGCGCGGGCTCCAGTACTCCTGATGGCCCATGCCGGCCATGACGGCGGCCATCGACTCGCCGATCAGAATGATGCTGAAGAGGCCGTAGCGTTCCGGCAGATGGGCCGCGTCGTGGGGCACGTCCACGAGGTGGCGCGTCACGACGAGCGGAGTGACGACGTCGATGGTCAGCGCCAGCGCCCACACGCCAAAACGCAGGGGCGCGTCGAGAAAGGCCGACGCGAGCCACAGCGCCGCTGCGGCCAGGCACCCGAGCGCATAGCGGATCGTCAGCGGCCGGGCCTTTCGGACGCGGCGCGCCCGCCAGAACTGCCCGGCCTGCACCAGTCGCATGACCGCATACGCGGCGGCAAACCCGGCCGAGTCGCGGCTGTCCAGCGCACCGGTGGCGTTGATCGCCATCACCGCGACGAGAAAGAGCTGGAGCGCGGTCAGGACGCGTTGTACCCCGTCGTCCGTATCGAAGCGTGTGGAGAAGGTCGTGTGACCGAGCCACGCCCACCAGATCAGCACGAACAGGAGGCCGAACCGGACGAGGCCCGCCAGCGAATAGTCGTCGCGAAGGTGGGTTGCTGCCTGGGCAACCGCGGCCACGAAAACCAGGTCGAAGAAGAGCTCCAACCAGGTGACTTTGCGGCCTTCCTCGAGGCCGCGCTCGGAGCGGAGCGTCAGATGCACGCGCGACCTGTCCTAGACGAGGTGCCGGCCGCCGTCGACCCGCACGGTCTCACCGGTAATGAAGTCCGTCTCGATGAGGGCCGTCACCGCCTTGGCAATCTCGATCTCACCGCCCCAGCGTCCGACGGGCGTGGCCTTGGCGACCGCGGCGACTTCTTCGGCATCCATGTCCGGCGGCGCCAGGATCGGGCCCGGGGCAATGGCGTTCACGAGGATCTGATCGCCCGCGAGCTCGAGGGCCAGCGACTCGGTGAGCGCGATCACGCCGGCCTTGGCAACGTAGTACGACGTGAACCCTCGATACGCCGGCCGACCACTGCGTGCGAGCCAGTCGGCGAAGTTGACGATCCGCCCGCCGCCGGTCCGCTTCATCAACGGGATGGACGCCTGCGCACACAGAAACGCCGACTTCAAATTGATGGCGAGGTCGCGGTCGAACGCCGACTCGGTGAGCTGGTCGAACGGCGTACTGCCGTACACGGACGCCATGTTGACGAGGGCGTCGACCCGGCCGAACGCCGCATCTGCCGCGTCGACCAGCGCGGCGCAGTCGGCGGCCTTGGAAACGTCGGCGGCCACCGCCATCGCTCGACGACCCCGTGCCCGCACGTCGGCGACAGTGGTCTCGGCTTCCGCTTTCGATCCCCGGTACGAGAGCACCAGGTCGGCCCCTCGACTGGCAAGGTGCTGGGCCACGATCCGGCCGATGCGCTTGCCGCCCGTGATGATGACAACTCGATTGTTCAGGTCCATAGAGTCGAATCTGAGATGCCGCGGTGATGGGCCGGTTTCGGGATCGTGAGAGGGGAGCCTGCCCTGCCGCCATCCGGTAACGCGGACGAAATCACGGCATCGAAGGCGCGAGAGGCCCGGATCCGCTATGACGCCAGCCATCGCCCAACTGCTCGTCGACGTCCTTGCAGGCTACGTGGCCGCGGGCGCGCTTTTGGGCGCGCTGTTCCTGTGGCGGTGGGCCGGCCGGTTCGATCCGGCCGCGATGCACGCCACGTGGGGCTTCCGCGTGCTGGTGTTTCCCGGCGTCGTGATGTTCTGGCCGCTGTTTGTCATTCGCATGATGCAGGGGGCGACGGCCCCTCCAGATGAGTGGACCGCCCACCGCCGCGGGCCGCGGCTGCGGCGTCGCATCGAGATCCTCCGATGATTCGCCCTCTTCGCCGCGCGCATCGAGTCATCGCAGTACTTCTGGCGGTGCTGCTGCCGCTCGTCGTGGCGGCCGCGCTCGCCGCGCGACGCTCGTGGTAGGCAGCCGATGAGTGATTCGTATCGAGCCGTCGGCTGGAACCGCCAGAAGCGCCGCTACGACGTGACCATCGCGGGCGGCCTGACCGCCTATCTCGTCCTCTTCATTGCCGGCGGGGCTGTCGTCGATCCGCAGGCCACGATTGAGACGCTGGTCATCCGTGGCTGCGGCACCGCGGCCCTCTTTCTGCTCCATGTCGTCCTGTGCATCGGTCCGCTCTGCCGTCTCGATCGCCGGTTCCTGCCGCTTCTTTACAACCGGCGGCATCTGGGGGTGACGACATTCCTGCTGGCCTCGGTGCACGGCGTGTTCGCGCTGGTTCAGTTTCACGCGCTCGGCGACGTCAACCCGCTGGCGAGCGTGCTGGTAACGAGCCGGAACTACGCCTCGCTGACCGACTTCCCGTTTCAACAGCTCGGCCTGGCTGCGTTGGTCATCCTGTGCGCGATGGCGGCGACGAGTCACGACTTCTGGTTGCGGGCCCTGAGCGCGCCGGTGTGGAAGGCGCTCCACATGTCCGTCTATCTCGCCTATGCGCTCGTCGTCGCGCATGTGTCGCTCGGCGCGCTGCAGGCGGAGCGCAGTCCAGTGCTGGCTGCGGTGCTGCTCGCTGGTGTAGCCCTCGTGTCGGGACTGCACCTGATTGCCGCTCGGCACGAGCGTGCCGGCGACGTCGAGCCGCCGGCGTCCGAGGTGTTCGTCAACGTGTGCGGCGTGGACGACATTCCCGACGGCCGCGCGAAAACCGTCTGCCTGTCCGGTGAGCGCGTCGCGGTCTTCAAGTACAACGGCCGAATTTCCGCCGTGTCCAACGTGTGCCGCCACCAGAACGGTCCGCTTGGTGACGGCAAGGTCGTCGGGGGGTGCATCGTCTGCCCGTGGCACGGCTACGAATACGCGCCTGCGGACGGCCGCGCGCCGGCGCCATTCACCGAGAAGCTTCCGACGTTTGATGTGAAAGTTGTGCAGGGACGCGTGTTCGTGGACCCGACGCCGCACCCGCCTGGTACGTTCGTCGAGCCGGCGCTGATCGAGAACCGGCCTTCGAGCGCAGCGTGAGCCGAGCCATGACCGACGACTTCTACATCGGATACAACGCGCGGATGGCTCCGGGTCTCGCAAGGCGCATTCGCGTTGCCGCGACCGTGCTGCTGGTGGCCGCGGTGCTGCTGCCACTCGTGCTGCTCGCGGCGCAGAGCCGTTCCGCGCCAGGACTGTTCGAATTCGGGAGTACGCGCGTGGTCGAGGGGCGGCTCGTCGAGTTCCCGTACCCAGCGCTCGATGTCGATGGCGAGACGCCAGGGTCGTATTGGCTCGTCGCGCCTGGCAAGCACGGGGCAGCAGGACTGGTGCGCGCCTTGGGCGGGCGGACGGTGCGTGTGCGCGGCGCCTTGATCGAACGGGACGGGGAGAAGATGCTGCAAGTGGCCCCCGGGGGAATCGAGGTGCTGAGCGCAGAGACCGGGACAACACCGTCAGTTCCGGTACGTGCCGGCACACGCCGCGTGGTCGGCGAGCTTGTGGACGGGAAGTGCCATCTGGGGGTCATGAAGCCGGGTGACGGCCCGCTGCATCGCGACTGCGCGGTGCGCTGCCTGCTCGGTGATGTGCCGCCGATGATTGTGGAGCACGGAACGGGACGCCGCTTTGCCCTCATCCGCGACGATGGACGGCCCTTTGTCGCAGACTTCTCCGCCATCGCCGGGCGGCCCCTCGTCGTACACGGCACGCTCGTGAGTCAGGGTCCGCGCAGATATCTGGCGGCAGACGTGGATGGCATCGAAGTGATTCGCTGAGTTCAGATGGTCAGCGGTGTGTCAGGCGCGTGATATCGTGACACCTCCCAGAGATTGGCCGCATGCCTTCGAGTGGCCCCGTTGATCGGCCGGACGTTCCAACCTCGGACTCAGCCGCCACCGCGGCATTCTTCCCCGCGCTCGTCAAAGAGCTCGCCGCAGCATGTGGTGCCGGGTATGTCTTCGTTGCCGAATGCACCGACGACACTCATAGCCGCGTGCAGACTCTCGCATTCTGGAG
>Ga0315912_10002429_pt1 | contig 19892 bp, 13 predicted proteins | sample VfabasoilMG_FD_204469 | JGI IMG/M metagenome (GOLD analysis project Ga0315912, IMG submission 204469) | Garden soil microbial communities collected in Santa Monica, California, United States - V. faba soil | ecosystem: Environmental > Terrestrial > Soil > Garden | place: USA: California...
ATTTATCTAGGCCGTTTTGAGTAGCAAACCACATGAAGCCAAGTTCATCTTGAAGCAAGTCCAAGACCGTGCTTTCCGATAAGCCGTCTTGTAAGGTGAGGTGATCAAAAACCAGAGGCTCATTTAGAAACCGACTCTCAGTGGGGGAGGTCGGTTGTGGCACAGGGCTAAATGCGGTTACTTTTGAGAAAGGCATGAGGGCACCCCACAAAAGACCAGCCGCCAGACTCAGGTGTGTTAAACCGTGCAGTCCACGCTGACCAGCGTAAACCACTATCCTTAAACTGGGCAACCTGCAGTTGATCATCCAGCGCAACAGGGGGGCCTTCCAACGACGAGGGGAAAAACGGGGCATTACTCGAAACTTCGCTTGAGCCGCGCTCAGCGCGCAAAATTAAAGTGATGCTACCATTGATTTGAAAAATTGTAATTTTAATTTGTGGCGCAGGTTACAAAATTTTTAACCACGCATGGTCAGGCTCCAGCGCCAACAATGCCCATTTCAGCCACACACGCCGTTCGGCTCCTAAGTGTTCCACCACGCGTTCAAAGTCGGTTTGGTCTTTGCCCCGCTCTTTGCCGCTGGTGTTCTTGCTCTTAAACAGCAACACGAGTTCTGGAGCGAGGTAGCGCAGGCCATTGGGGGTGGTCAAGAGCGCGCGATCAGTCGTTTGAATGATCGTCGGTTCGCGCCGATAGCGCCACACTTGCTCATCTACATCCGTCAACAGAATATCAATAAAGGCTCCATCACGGTGAGCGTGGACTTGATGGCGTGGCAAAACCAACTGCATGTGCGGCGGCCAACGCTCTAAGCGATTTTCAAAGGGCGTGAGAAGTTCCCACCCGAGTGCTGTCAAATGCTCATAGAGCACGAGTTGCGCCGCGCGCGGCACGATCACATCTACATCGTGATGAACGCGCGACACCGCGCCCATAAATAAATCTAACGCCCAGCCACTCGAAATGCACCACAGATGCGGAAAGCCGCTAAACACGCGCACTACGGCTTCAACCGGCGCGAAGCCGTAGTGCGCGACCCACCAGGTGCGCGCCGCGCTTAACGTTGCCGCGCGCGTTTCGCTGTCAACAGGTGTTTGCCAAATTTGTCGCGCCTCGGCGCTGTGCCGCAAATAATCGCGGGTCACCAAGTGGTTTGACCACTGCTCACTACCCGCTTCGGTGATACACAATTGAAGCGCGAGCGCCGTGTGCTGAAAGCGTTGCTCAACCGCGCCCGCGGCATTGGCGAGAGGGGCGTAGCCCAGCGGAGCGAGACGCTCTGCCTCTACGGGATACGGCCAAACCGACAGGCCGATTTCGACCACGGCACCCGCCGCTAATTCCGGCACGCTGGCTGAGCCAATGGGTTCGATCTGTTCGATCAAACCGTCCTCGGTGATTTTGCCGAGGGCGGCCAATAAACGAGCACGTTCTGGTTGATATAGATCGGAGGAAGATGAGGTCATCGTGTGTTTAGTCAGGCGGATGGTTAACCCGCCCGACGACTCAGCGCGAAAGATAAGCTAGGACCTTATCCAGGTTACATGGTTCAGCAAGCGTAACACAGGGCTTGGATTAATGGTGTAGCTCGGACTCACTACGCTCGAAATTGAAGACATACCTTAGACGTGCCTTGCTATTGGTTAGGCGCTCACTATATAATGCCACTATGAATCATGTAAACTCGATCCATCGCCAACTAACGACTAAGGCTCGTCATTTAGGGTTTGTTGTTCTTGCAACTTTCATTGGATTGAGTCTGGTACTGAGCTTATTCCTGATTTTGCCGTCGCTAGCCTTTGCTCAGCCAACTGAGCGCCCCCGACAGACGATCATCTCAGTTAATCCCGGTGAGTCAATTCAAGCCGCCATTGATGGCGCTACTCCGGGCGACACCCTTCTACTAAACGCTGGCCTCTACACCGAAAGCCTCACCCTAAACAAAGCTGTAAGCCTGACTGGGGCGTTGTCCAACACCGTGATCATTCAAGCTCTCAACAATCAGCGAGTGCTCACGGTGACTGGCGCAACGATCAGCAACACCGTCATCATCTCTGGATTGACCTTTGTAGGCGGCGATGAGATTATTGGAAATGGGGGTGGTCTGCTCATCAATAATTCGGCGCAACCCCTGTTGGAAAACCTGATCATCACCGGCAATCTCGCCGCTAACGAAGGGGGCGGAATTTACGCCGACACCGGTAGCCCGTTGAGTCTGACCAATGTTAGAGTGGTGAATAACGCTAGCACCGCGCTCAACGGTGGTGGGGGCATTTATATGAATGGCGGGGCCATTACGCTAACCACGGCCTGGATCGAAGGCAATAGCGCCCCAAGTTGTGCTGGAGTGCGTGCGGATCAGATGTTGGCGATCAATGTGGTCTTCACCGGCAACCAGGCAAGTATCAGTCAGGGTGGTGGGGGGTGCGCCAACAACAGCGCGACAATCTGGGGCGGATGGTTTGAAAATAACCTGGCGCAGGGCGATGGCGGCGGTCTCTCCATCGCCATAAACCTAGCTGTGAGCAATACTCAGTTTATCAGCAACAGCGCAGGGAGCGGCGGCGCGATTAAGGTCTTTGGCGAGGTCTATGTGACCAACACCTTATTTGCGCGTAATGATGCCACCGGGACGGCGAGCGGGGTATATGTTGACCAGGGTGGCTCGATTGTGCATAGCACCTTCGTCAGCCCAAGCCTGACCAACAACACCGCGATCTATGTAGGCTCTGGCGCTCTGGTTATCACCAATACCATTATCGCCAGCCATACCACAGGGATCGAAAACGGTTTTGGCTCAGCACAGCAAGACTACAATTTGTTCTTTGGCAATACTCAAGATACCGTTGGCACAGTCACTGGCGGGACTGGGGTCATAACCAGCAACCCCCTATTCCTTGCGCCCCTCAACGATAATTACCATTTAGGGACTGGTTCACCTGCCATTGACGTCGGGATAGATGTTGGGGTAAGCGAAGATTATGATAACTCGCCTCGCCCACAGCGGAGCGGTTTTGATATTGGCTTTGATGAATTTCCTGAGGATGCCATCGCGAACTTAACTGTAGTAAACAATAGTCCAATGGATCTAGATCTAACCGTTTATTTCACGGCCTCCATCACCAGCGGAACCAATGTGACTTATACGTGGGGCTTTGGCGATGGCAATACCGGGAGCGGGATAACAACTAATCACCTTTATGGAACCGCTGGCAATTATACGGCTGTGGTTACAGCTACCAATAGCGTCAGTTTGGTTACGGCCACAACATTTGTCACCATCACTAATGCCGCGCCCGTAGCGGATGCAGGCAGTGACCAGAGTGTGAATGTGACATATCCGGTGACATTGACCGGAGCGGCGAGCACCGATCCGGACAACCACCTGCCGTTGAGTTACCAATGGACACAGACCGGCGGGAGCGCCGTGACGTTGAGCAACACGACCAACGTGACAGCCACGTTCATCGCGCCGAGCGCGCCGGAAGTGTTGACGTTCACGTTAACGGTGAGTGACGCGCATGGGTTAGCGGGCAGTGCCAACCCAGTGGTGGTGACAGTAACTGACATCACGCTTGTGGGCTTGAGCGTAACGAACGACAGCCCAACGGTGTTAGACGCGGCGACGCAGTTCACGGCGACGGTCAGCGCTGGAAGCAATGGGGTGTATGCGTGGAATTTTGGCGATGGGAACACGGGCAGTGGCGCGTTGGCGACTTACACCTACACTAGTGCGGGGAACTACACGGCCATCGTGACGGCGACGAACGGAGCGGGGAGCGTGACGGCGACGACATTCGTGACCATCACCAACGCCGCGCCGGTGGCCGATGCGGGGACTGACCAGAGCGTGAACGTTGGTGACCTCGTGACGTTGGATGGCTCGGCGAGTAATGATTCTGACAACCACTTGCCGTTGAGCTACCAATGGACGCAGACCGGCGGGAGCGCCGTGACGTTGAGCAACACGACCAACGTGACAGCCACGTTCACCGCGCCGAGCGCGCCGGAAGTGTTGACGTTCACGTTGACCGTGAGCGACGCGCACGGGTTAGCGAGCAGTGCCAACCCAGTGGTGGTGACTGTAGATGACATCACAATTGGGGGCTTGAGCGCGACGAACGACAGCCCAACGGTGTTAGACGCGGCGACGCAGTTCACGGCGACAGTCAGCACGGGAAGCAATGTGGGGTATGCGTGGAATTTTGGCGATGGGAACACGGGGAGTGGGATAACTGCGAATCACACCTATGTCAGTGTGGGGAACTACACGGCCATTGTGACGGCGACGAACGGGGTGGGGAGCGTGACGGCCACGACGTTCGTGACCATCACCAATGCCGCGCCAGTGGCGGATGCGGGCACTGACCAAGTGGTGAATGTGACGTATCCGGTGACATTGACAGGAGCGGCGAGCACCGACCCGGACAACCACCTGCCGTTGAGTTACGAATGGACGCAGACCGGCGGGAGCGCCGTGACGGTGGGCAACGCGACTAACGTCACGGCCACGTTCACCGCGCCGAGTTTCATCACGGTGTTGACCTTCACATTAGTCGTGACCGAGGCGCATGGCTTGAATGCAAGCGACGAGATAGTGGTCAATGTTGCCAATGATCTTCCGCTAACTGGGCTGAATGCAACGAACGATGGCCCAACCATCTTGGATCAAAACACCGCATTCACGGCGAGCATTGGGGGTGGGACGAACCCGATTTACAGTTGGGATTTTGGCGATGGCAACACGGGGAGCGGGGTTACCGCAAATCACACTTATGCCAGTATGGGGAACTACACAGCCATCGTAACGGCGACGAACGGGGCGGGGAGCGTGACAGCGACGACGTTTGTGACCATCACCAACGCCGCACCGGTGGCCGATGCGGGGAGCGACCAGAGCGTGAACGTCGGTGACTTCGTGACGTTGGATGGCTCGGCGAGTAGTGATTCTGATAACCACTTGCCATTGACATATTTCTGGGCGCAGACGGGCGGGAGTGCTGTGGCGTTGAGCGATGCGACAAGTGTGACGCCGACGTTCACCGCACCGAGCGTGCCGGAAGTATTGACGTTCACGTTGATGGTGAGCGACGCACATGGTTTAACGAGTAGCACTAACCAAGTAGTGGTGATGGTGAATGACATCGCAATTGTGGGCTTGAGTGCGACGAACGATAGTCCGACGGATTTAGGGCAAACCACCCTCTTTACCGCCAGCCTGAGTGGTGGCACGAATCCTGTTTACAGTTGGGAGTTCGGTGATGGGAATACGGCCAATGGGATCACGGTGACACATAGTTACGCAAGCGCCGGTATTTACACCGCCATCCTCACTGCTACCAACGGAGCCGGGAGTGGGGTAGTGACGACGTCGGTAACGATCAACACTTTGCCAACCGCGACACCAACTAATACACCTACCGAAACCGCGACCGCTACGCCGACTGCCACGGCTACCGCCACGGCGACAGCGACTGACACACCAACTGCGACAGCGACCGACACGCCGACCGCAACGGCAACCGACACACCAACAGCGACAGCGACCGACACACCAACTGCGACAGCGACTGACACGCCGACCGCGACAGCGACCGACACACCAACCGCGACAGCGACTGATACGCCGACCGCGACTGACACACCAACTGCGACAGCGACTGACACGCCAACTGCGACAGCGACTGACACGCCGACCGCAACGGCTACCGACACACCAACCGCGACAGCGACTGATACGGCGACCGCCACGGCGACAGCGACTGACACACCAACTGCGACAGCGACTGACACGCCAACCGCAACGGCAACCGACACCCCAACCGCGACGGCGACTGGCACGGCGACCGCCACGGCAACAGCGAGTGATACACCGACTGCGACGGCGACTGACACGGCCTCCGCAACGGTAACAGCGAGCGCCACACCGACCATCACACCAGGCGGGCCAACCCTTACCCCGACTGACACCGCGACGGTGACGCCCACCCCAACTGACACTGCTACGGCAACAGCGACTAGCACCGAAACAGCCACCATCACGCCGGGCGGGCCAACCCTTACCCCGACTGACACCGCGACGGTGACGCCCACCCCAACTAACACTGCTACGGCAACGGCGACTAGCACCGAAACAGCCACCATCACGCCGGGCGGGCCAACCCTCACCGCGACTGATACCGCTACTGCGACGGCGACTGACACAGCTACCGCGACGGCAACGCCTACGCCTACAGACACAGGGACATCTTCACCTTCGCCGACAGCGACAAACTCACCCACTAACACCCCCTCATCAACACCAACCTTACCGGGAGGCGCCCTCAGCCGATTCGTCGCTATGAATGGCATAGATAGCGGCAACTGCGCGAGCACGCCATGCGCCAGTTTGTCCTATGCCCTTGCTCAGTCGGGAGACGGTGACGCGATCTATGTGGCGGCGGGGATTTACACCGACACTGTGACGATAAGTAAAAATGTCACTATCAAGGGCAATAGCGCGGCGACGACGATTTTCAACGCGGCACCTGGCCAACGCGTGTTCACCATCACTGCCGGCATCACCACAACTTTCCAGGGTTTATCCGTAGTTGGTGGCAATGTCTCAGCTTCGGCGGCCTGTGGCCCGACTTCCGGCAGTTCTGCGGGCGGTCTGGTGTGTAATTTGGGATATCTGGCTTTGAAAGAAGTTGGTTTGGTGGGCGGCATGGCGGAAACAGGTGGAGCACTCTACAACGCCGAAGGGGCGGTGGCAGATATTATCAACACCACTTTGAGCGGCAATCAGGCCCGTTCCGATGGCGGTGGCTTATACAATGCGGGAACGTTGACCTTGACCTTTGTCACAGTAGCCGACAATCTGGCTGACAGCGACCGGGATGGCGTTGGGCTGGGCGGCGGCTTATTCAAGGCAATGGGAACCGTCGTTGTGGCAGAAAGCGTAGTGGCGGGCAATCAGGTTAGTGCCACTTTGACCGCTGATACCGCCGATTGTTTTGGGGCAATCGCTTCACTGGGCTATAACATCACCGGCGTCGAAACCGGTTGCCGCCTAGTGGCGACGACCGATATCAGCCTCGAACCGAGGCAGGTATTCTCGGAATTGTTAGAGAGTCTGGATCACGCCACATTGACGCATGCGTTGAAACCCTACAGCCTAGCCGTAGGCCGCGTTACACCCGGAGAGGGTGACTGTAGCTTGAATATCATTACGGATCAACTTGGTGTGGCGCGCCCGCAAGGCCTATATTGTGATGTGGGTGCTTATGAAATGCTGATCGTCAACCCCGTGCTGGCCCGCGACGACGCGTTTCCGGTTGTGCGCGACACCGCCGATAACTTGCTGGACGTGGTGGCTAACGACCGCAGTCTGGATGGTTTAGGCTTAACGATCCTCGCGGTTGGCGTTCCGAATCAGGGCGGGCAAGTCTTTACAACTGGGGCGAAGCTGGCTTATACGCCTACCCTCGGTTTTACGGGCAACGAGTTTTTCACCTACACCATCGGCGATGAGTTAGACCAACTTGCAACTGCTGGGGTAACGGTCAGTGTCCAACTAGCCACCGCCGATTCCGGCTTTCGCCCGAGTCAGGATGGCTATAGTTTTACCAATTTCACCGCCCTTCAAAGCCAGAGCACGGATGAATCTGATTCACTGGTTTTAATCGACATGTTTGGGATCGAGACGACCTGCAAAGTTGGCACCTATCGGGTTGAGACCGGGACGTGCATAATCGACTCAGGCTTCCGATCAGTTATCGTCGCTACGATCGGCAATACCTACGGTCAAGCCTATGGCATCGCGGTGACCACTTTGCGGTTCTTTATGGATCAGGAGACGCCAGCTGATATTGTAGTCGGGGTCGGGAGCGATGTGACGACTCTCACGCGCACCACACAGTTGGAAGGCCACCTCCGGCGTTACAGCATTCAGCAGGGCACTGAGCCTAAATTTGGCGATAACGGCTGGGCGCGCGGCCTCACCGCCAGTCAGGCCTTCAACCAACTCTACGCCGAGTTACAACAAGGGCGCTCAGAGGCTGATCCTTACCTGCTGATGCTTTATGCGCGCAACAGTCTGGCGACGCATGTCGTCGTGCCCTATCGCATCACCCATGTCGGCGGCAACGTCTATGATCTCTACGTCTACGACAGCCATTACCCCTTAGACGATACGCGCGCTGTGCGCTTTGACCTAGACACACAGACATGGGCCTACACTTCGACCACTGCCCTTGGCCTGCTAGATCTAAGCGGTGACAGTCATGCTGGAAACATCCTTGATCTGCGGCACCTATCTGGACATCAGCCGGCTGGTTTGAAGATTGTCGGTGCGCAACCGGCCTCGACCACTGGCGGCCCGAGCCGGCCCGCCAGTCTGTTCGCTGTTGGCGAACCGATGGCCTTCTCGGCTGGCGGTTGTTTCGCACTGCAAGGTGTGGCTGACGTGAACCAAACCCCGGATGACACTGGCCAATGTAACCAGCCCCCGCCGACCACCAGCCCCCTGCAATGCACCCGCGTCTCCGACGGGCGTGGCGGCGCGCAACAATTGTGCGGCATCCAAGACCCGGCGGTTAACCTGGATTTCACACTCTACCCAGATGCGAATGGTGGCCAATCGCTCATGCTCGTGACGAACGTGGGGAATATGACGCACTTAGAAGCGACGGGGAGCGGCGCTGGAACGTTAGGCGTGAACTTAAGCCCGGATGCGCGCGAAGCCCAGGTGACCTCTACTATCACGACGACGTTGCCTTCGCTCACTTTTGCAGTGCGGGGTTCCACCGCCGCTCAACCCAGTTACGAAGTGAAAATTTCGGTTGCCTCTGGGATGGCCTCTGATAATTCCCTTACAGTGCGAGTAGATGAAGCCACCGGGCGGGTTTACTTTAGTGACACCGGGAGCGATGTCACGCGTTACAACCTCGAAATTCAACGCCAACGCGCCGATGGCACTACTACCATTTTTAAAGCTAATGAGGTGAGTCTAGATGGCGCGGCGGCTTATGCCGACTTTGGCAATTGGAGCGGCGGCGGGAGTAGCTTGGATTTGTACGTGGACGTAGACGGCGATGGATTTGGTAATGACTTGCCCACGCCGCTACAGAATCAGTTCGGCAAGCTCTACTTGCCGATCGTTATCCATTGACTTGGTCGAAATACACGCCGTCACCAAAACCTATCGCACTCCCGCCAAAACGGTGTTGGCGTTGGACGCGATCACGCTGAACATTGCCGCTGGAGAATTTGTCGCCGTGACCGGCAAATCGGGGAGCGGCAAGACCACGTTGTGCTATCTGTTAGCTGGGCTGGAGCGACCCACCTCCGGTAAACTGGTGGTGGATGGCATGGATCTGTCGCGGTTGACGGAAGACCAATTGGCGCAATGGCGTGCGCGGCGTGTGGGCGTGGTCTTTCAGTTCTTTCAACTTTTGCCAACGCTCACCGTGCTAGAAAACATTATGCTTCCCATGGAATTAGGCGAACGCGCCACTTGGGCCACCCGCCAAGCCCGAGCGGTAGACTTGCTGGAACAAGTCGGTTTGGCTGACCGCGCTGACGCTTTTCCGGCCGAAATTTCGGGTGGCGAACAACAACGCGTCGCCATTGCGCGGGCGCTGGCGAATGACCCGCCCCTCCTGTTAGCCGACGAGCCAACGGGCAACCTAGACTCGGCGACTGCTGAGACGATCTTCCAACTTTTCGAGCAGATTGTTCGGCAAGGGCGCACTCTGCTCATCGCCACCCATGATCGGGAATTTGCCAGTCGTGCAACGCGCCGAGTGCACGTGGTGGATGGACGCCTCGCGTAATCCTGCATGTTTCTCAACCTCCGCTTTCGTAAAATTGCCCGCGACCTGTGGCAAGGCAAACAGCAAGCCGCCCTAGCTACTTTGGCAATCGGGGTGAGCGTTTTTGCCGTAAGCGTTGTCGTGAGTATGGACTTGATTTTGATAACCAGCCTGAGCGAAACTTATCAAGCGGCCCGCCCACCTCAAGCAGTGTTTAACACTGGCGCGGTTTTTGACGAGGCGGCCGTGGCGGAAGTGCGCGCGCTTCCGGGGGTGTTGGCGGCCGAGGGCTTGCGCCGTGTCGGTTTCCGCGTCGCTTTTGGTTCAGAAGTCTGGCGCTCACTAGAGGTAATCGCCCGCGCCGATTATGCTGATTTGCAGATTAATCTACTTAAGCCCGGAGTCGGGCGCTGGCCCCCACCCGAGGGACAAATCGTCCTCGAGCGTTCAGCGACCACTTTGACTTCAGCGCAAGTGGGGGATGACTTGCGCCTATACACTGATGAGCTGGGCGAAATCCAAATGCGGCTGGCTGGTTTGGTTTACGCTCCCACTGAAAACCCCAGCCGCTTCGCTGGCAATAGCCTCATTGGCTACGTCTCTTTGACAACGTTGGCCCGTTTGACCGGCGACTCTGGCTACAATCGCCTGTATCTACGGTTTGACGAAACGCTGTCTCCGTCTGTGAATGAAGCCGTCGAAGCGCTATTGGACGCGCATGACGCGCCGGTCGTTTATACGCGCGCGGTGGCGTCGCGGAGTGTGTTGACACCCTTCATTCAGGCGTCGGCTTTGATTTTGGGTGTCCTGAGCCTGTTAACTTTAGCGTTTAGTGTGGCGTTGGTGGTGAGTTTCATCAATGATTGGCTGGCGCGTGAACGGATTCAGGTTGGCCTGCTTAAAGCGCTGGGTTTCTCGTCTCGGCAAATCATTAGCATGTATCTAGGCGGTGTAGTCGTATTGAGTGGCGTGGCTTGTGCGCTGGCGATCCCATTAGGGAGGTTCGTGGCGCTCGGCATAGCGTGGGTCGTCGCTGGGCAGTTGAATATTGACCTACTCACTCAACCGATGCCCGTCGCCGTACTTGGCTTAGAACTCACCACGGGTCTAGCCGTTCCACTATTAGCGACTTGGCTCCCCATCCGGCGCGGCGTGTACCTCACTGTGCGCGCGGCCCTGCACCCCAGCCCGGACGCTTCCTTTCACGCGTTACACGTTGGGCTCCCTCTTGCGCCGCGTTTGCCCCCATCGGTTCTATATCCCTTGCGCAATCTCGCTCGGCATAAGACGCGCCTGATGTTGACGCTGTTTACGCTGACTCTCGCAGGGGTCATTTTTGTTGTCATCTTCAGTCTCCGCACTTCGCTGGCTGGGGCAGTCGAACAAATTGCGGCATACTGGCGCGAGGACCTGCGCTTCGAAACTTTTCAACCACTGGGTCAGGCGTTGATTAAAAATGAGTTGCGTTCCCTGCCCGGTGTGTCTGAGGTAGAGGCGCGTTTGGTAGACGAGGCGTACATCGCCGGGCGAGACTCGCCGCCACTAGTCGTCGTCGGCTTGCCTCCTGACACCCCCTTTCTGCGCCCCACGCTTCTGGCGGGGCGGTGGCTTCGTCCGACTGAGTTAAACGGGCTGGTGATTGATGCGGAAGTGTTGCGTTATAATCCCGACTTGCGGGTAGGTGATGTTCTGACACTGCAACAAGCAGGTCAGCGTGTGGCTTGGGAAGTCGTTGGGGTGACAACTGGTCAATTACTGGGTTATGGCGGTTTCATGACCCCGGTGGCCTATGCCCACTATCACTACCTAAGCGAACTACTCAACCTAGGCGGTCAGGCAAATGTGTTCGCGATCCAGACGGACAGCCACACTCCAGTCTTTCAGGCGCAGGTCAGCCGGGAGGTTGAGGATCATCTGCACCCCTATCGCTTCAGCCCGCGCCGTTTGGAACTGACCATCGAAAGGCGCGCCGCGGCCGACACAACCTTTCAGGTGCTCATCTCACTCGTTTTCGCACTGACCCTGATCTTCACCGGGATTGGCGGCCTAGGGTTGATGAGCTTGATGCATCTAAACGTTCTGGAACGGGGCTGGGAGATCGGCGTCCTGCGTAGTTTGGGCGGGACGCGGCCGATGGTCAGTCGCCTCATTTGGCGCGAAGCCTTGTGTGTGACGCTGATGAGTTGGGGGCTGACGGCTTGCCTCGTCTGGCCGGTGAGTCGCGCTTTGAGTCAGGCAGTGGGACAAGTTTTCGTCAACGCCCCTTTACAACATGCTTACCCCTTCGACGGCCTAGCCGTGTGGCTGGCCTTTAGCGTAAGCCTGGCATTTATCGCGACAGCCTCTCCTATCCATCAGTTGATGACCGTCAGCGTGAGGGACAACCTGCGTTTCAATCAATAGCTGTCCATAACCACCGCTTAAGGAGCACCCATGTCTTCCCCAATCCCCACCCCACTTTCAAAAAAGACTGAGGCCATGCCGCCGAATCGCCGAGCACTCCTCAAGCTCTTAGCCGCCGGAGGTGGCGCGGCCCTGCTGGCGACGCTCCCCCACAAATGGCTGGCACCCGTTGTCGAAGTCGGGGTTTTGCCTGCCCATGCTAAGCTGTCCACTAAAACGGCAGTTCCCTTCAACTTAACGGCTAGTCCTGTATCTGCTTATGAGATCCGTTTAGATTGGAATTGTACGCCGCTGACGGCCGGACACAGTTATCAGAATTATAGCAGTTTCCAAGTTCTTAAATGGAATGCCGTAACCTCCACGTTCTATGTTTATAGCCAGGTCTCTATTGACCTAAATGACTATATTACGGACTCTTTTTTTTACATTGATCAATCTCTACCACCCCTTTCTACCCATCGTTATCAGGTGCGTGCGAACGTTGGAAGATTTTATGAATCTCGTCCATCAAATGAGGCCTCTGCGACAACTTTAGATGGCCCCCCGCTCCCAACTGCGACCCCAACTCCAACTGTGACCCCACGCCCAACTGCGACCCCAACCCCAACTGTGACCCCCAAGCCGCCCACCTCAACCCCCAAGCCCTGAGGATCAGGGAGGCCCAATACACTGCTTGCTCTGAGCGCGCGCGCTCAAAGTCACCCGGTTCACCTCCAGCGTCTGTCCGACGCGGCCCAGGTCTTCACCGCTTGGGAGGCTTTGCCAGAACAGGCCGAACGGCAGGGCGTGAGTCCTTTGCTTTATAAACACCTGCAAGCGGTAATAGCGCCTGTCCCCGCGCTGACGAGGCGCAGTTTGCAAGGGTTATATGTGCGCCATCGTCGCGCGAACATGATTCGTTTGCGCGTCTTGGGCGAGATCATCCGTGAACTGCGCGCGGCCGGGATCGAAACCTTGGTGCTCAAAGGGGCGGCGCTAGCGCAGTGGGTTTACCCTGAGCCCGGCCTGCGCCCCATGAGCGACCTCGACCTGTTGACGCGGCCCGCCGAGGCGCATGCGGCGTTGGCGCGGCTGGCCCGTTTAGGTTTTCAACTTGACCCAGCCCTGCCCAAGCGCCTACCCAAGCATCATCACTTTGAAGCCGCCCAGTTGATGACTGAAGGGCTGACCGTTAACGTGGAAGTGCATCATACGCTTTTGTTCCCCCAGCTTCGTGTGCCACCGTTGGAGTTAGATGACTTGCTTCCAACCGCGCACTCGCTGACCCTAAATGGCCTGGCCCTATACACGTTAGGCCGAGAGGCCATGCTCCGGCACATCTATCAGCATGCCTTTCGCGCTCATGTGCTTGACAACAAACTTTGCTTAATGTGGGTCGCCGACCTAATCAGCGCTGTAGAGCAATGGGTGAACGATTTGGATTGGTCGGCCCTACGGCGACAAGACCCTGAGCTGGTATATCTGCTGGCGTTGCTAAACGATCTGACGCCGTGGTCGTCCGCCGTGTTGGAAAAAATTCAGCCGGAAATTCATGCCCACTCTGTGTCGGTGGGCGGCTTTGATTGGCGAAAAATTTCTCCGCCGGATTGGTGGCTCGTTTTGCAGTATGGGACCAAAGGCTGGCGTGGCTTGACTCAACATTGGCAGAGTGTTTTTCAAAGCCAAAAATTGCAGAGCGCATGATGCCCCTTGACCGCCGCCCCAAACCTGTGCCTGATTTCCTCCTAGAAAACCTAGATGGTGAATTCCTGTTGTATCACCCGACCATGGCAAGCATTTTTTATTGCAACCCCACCGCCTCGCTGATCTGGCAGTTATGCGACGGCCAGCGCACGATTGCCGAAATCATCACCCTCCTGCGCGAGGCCTATCCTGAAGCAAGCGAAACGCTGGCCAACGACGTCTGCGCGACTTTGGAAACTTTCCAGTCACACGGAGCCTTGACATGGATTTAGCGACGTGGGTGATTCAGTTTGCACAAAACGCTGTCGCGGTCGAAGCGGACGGCGCGTTGGCACACGACATCGTCCGGTTTCTCTTTAAATATCTGCCCCCTGCCCCCTCTGCCGTGCCCCATGTGACCTTCCGGTTGACGCCAGCCGAGGCGGGTGAGGGTCTGTATTTAACGGAGGGTGAGCACCCGCTATGTGATGCCGCGCCGGCAGGGGTGGCCGCCGAAATCTTGCTGGGCCAAGCGGCTTACCAATTGATCGTGGACAGTCGGAGTGGGTTGGCCTTCCATGCCGCGGCCGTCAGTTGGCGGGGACAGGGTGTGCTTTTGCCTGGGGCTATCAGTGCTGGCAAAAGCACATTGACGGCTTGGCTCCTAACTCAGGGTTTCCACTATCTCACCGACGAACTGGTTTTTTGTTTGCCTCAGACCCAGAGTTTGCAAGCCTTCACTCGCCCGCTCAATCTCAGGTCAGCCGCTCGGCCTGCCCTGCAACGGTTTCTGGATTTAGCTCGGCCCATCGAACGCGGGTTAAGCCACCCCACAGGTGAGCTTATTCCGCCGGAAGTGTTCTCGCCTCTGCCGGTTTTGAATGAAGCACCATTGCGCCTGATCTTTTTTCCAACTTACCAACCCGGAAGCGAACTGCGCTTGGAGCGGCTGTCTAAAGCTCAAACTGGCTCGGCCTTGATGCAATGTTTAGTCAACGCCCGGAATTTGCCGGGACATGGCTTTCCCTATATCGCCCAGTTGGCGCAGAGCGTTCCGGCTTATCGGATGGTTTATAGCGATTTCGAGCAACTCGATCGGCCATTGAAAGATCTGCTCCCTGCCGAATGCCCTTGACCCTGCGCCAGCCCTGGCACGCACGCCCTAACCCCCGTCCACAACGCCTAATCCTATCCCTATTGGTACGGGATGAGGCCGACATTATTGAAGCCCAGCTCCGCTTTCATCTGCAAGCGGGGGTGGATTTTATTGTCGCCACCGACAATGGCTCCACCGATGGCACGGTTGAAATTTTAGAACAGTATGCCCGTCAGGGCGCGCTCCATTTGATCCACGAGGCGGGTCAGGACTATGCTCAGGCGCACTGGGTAACACGCATGGCGCACTTGGCGTGGAACCATTTTGGGGCCGACTGGCTGATCTTAAGCGACGCCGACGAATTTTGGACGCCGCGCACCGGAGATTTGAAAAGGGCCATTGCTGACGCGACGACGCCAGTCTTGGCATGCCGGCCGGTTAATATGATGCCCGTTTTGCATAGCGACCCCTGTGTCGCCTCCTCCTTCGCGGACATGGAATTTGCCGCCATCGTTGCCCCTCGTCGGGCCAAAGTTAAACGTATGGCCGATTTGATTGACGCCCCGCTAAACGGGGCGTTGCCGCATCCGTGGATCATTGAAACCCCGAAACCCAAAGTTATGGCGGCGGCACACATAATTTTAGAAGTGGAGCAAGGGAACCATGCCGTTAAAACAACCAAAAGAACGGCTTGTGCAACCTGTGCTGATGTCGTCCTGCGCCATTATCCAATTCGAAGTTATCAGCAATTTGAAAGAAAAGTCATGAATGGCGGGAGCGCTTATGCTTGCAACCGTTATTTGCCGCCGGGTATAGGTTGGCATTGGCGGCGCTGGTATAAGCTTTATCAACGCGGCGAATTGCAGGCGGAGTTCGAGCGCCAGGTCATTCGGAGCTCGGCAGAATTGCAGCATTGGCGGGCGGCAGGAGTTGTGGCGGAAGTGGGGCAACCTCAGCGATGTTGATAACGATTGTCAACCACAATCATACTGCCCAGGCCTTGCAACTGGCTCAACGTTTACGTTTTTATGGAGAAGTGGTGACGCTAGATAGCGGTTCGCATTTAACCCCACTGGAACAAACCGCGTTTGACGTTTGCCTGCCCAATGTATACTATTGCGGCTTGCTCAATGCGGCTTATGCCGAACTGGTGAAACGACCGCAACACACGGCGCTTTACTTTATCTGCTCCGATGTCGAAATGGCTGATCCAGCGACCATTACCTTAGCGGCCGAGGCCATGCGCGTGCCCACGATTGGCGTCTACGCACCGTCAGCTTGGGGTGCCCATCAGCCCCAAATGCGTCCGAGAAATACTGGTGGTTGCCGCTCTGCCCTTTTTGCAGAGGGGTTTTGCTTTGCCGTCCAGCACGCTGTTGTGCAACAGCTTTGCCCAATTGACACCCACTTGAACGTGCTGGGGTGGGGCGTGGATATACTCTTGGGGTATTGGAGTTGGAGCCTGGGTCGAAGAGTGCTCGTGGATGATCGCGTCATCGTGCGCCATCTCCCCGGCACTGGTTATTCCAGAGCCGAAGCGAGACGCCAACGCAAGCAATGGATCGCCCAGCAAAGCGGCGCCGCTCAAAAATTTCATCACCTAGCCACTTGGGAATTCATGAAAACCGAGTTAGGTCCGTGGGTGTGGGGGTGGTTATCTCGCTTATGATCCATGTCATTTTGTGCGGCGACCTAGGCAATTGGCTCTTCCAATATGCCATCGGCCGGCATTTAGCATTGCGCCACAACACCAGCGTAGAACTTAACACCTATCGTTTGCACTCAATCACCAATTGGGTCACTTCACACGTCCGCCGAAAATTGGGAGCTTTTTCATTGCAGGCCCAGTTCAACGCTTGCAGGCCCGGCTGGCACATCCAACGCCGGAGGTACTTTCAGGAACAACACTGGGGCGATGACTTGGCTGTTTTGGATCTACCTGATAACGCCTATTTATCTGGGTACTTTCAAAGTGAAGCCTATTTCCACCCTATCGCGCCGATCTTGCGCCGCGAACTAGCTTTTAATGGCCTACCGACCGAAGCCGCGTTGATGCCCCTCGCTGAGCGGTTGCAAAGCAGTAATTCCGTCGCCGTGCATGTGCGGCGGGGCGACTACCTGCGGAGTGAATTGCATCAAGTTTGCACTTTGGCCTACTATCGGCGCGCGGCCATTTACCTGCGCGAACGGTTGGCCGACTTGCGCTTCTTTGTGTTTTCGGATGACCCTGTTTGGTGTCGCGCCCACTTTCCATCCGACCAGTTTGAATGTGTGGAACTGACCGTCAGCCGGAAGCAACCGACGGTGGATATGTATTTGATGAGCATTTGCCGCCATCAGATCATCGCCAACAGCACGTTCTCGTGGTGGGCGGCTTGGCTCAACAATCAGCCGGGACAGATCGTTGTGACCCCAGACCGTTGGTTCAACTGTGAACCGCTCAACGCAGATGCGATGCGGTTTACCGTGCCGGAAAGATGGGCGCGCATATCCGTCGCTGATGATGGTTTGGGTGGCGTCGAAATCTATGCCCACTGATTCAGCGGCCTCCATCCTACGCGCTACAGCTCGTTACGTGCTGGCGCAATCGCCCACTGAGCCGATCTTGCCTACACAGGCGTGGGAAACTGAAACGACGATCATCGTGACGACCTTCGAGCGCCCTCGCTGTGTCCAGCGGCTCTTAGCCTCCATCCGGCGTTTTTTTTCGCATGTCCCTATTCTGGTCTGCGAGACGAGTCGTGAGCCGCTCTTCGCAAATGATACGCGGTTACCGGCCAACATAGTCTGGCTGACCCTGCCTTTCGCACAAGGGCATACGCTGGGCGCAGCGCGCAATCATTTGGTGGGCCAAACGACGACCTCTTACTTTTTTCTTTGCGACGACGATCAGCTCTTCACCTCCCAGACCAATTTACAAAAGCTACACGATTTTTTGAGCGCGTTTCGGTATGACTTGGTCGGCGGGGCGCAGGGGCCGGGCAAGTATGGTACGGCGATTTTTGAGCAAAAAGGCGCAACGGTCTACCAGCATTTCTATCGGCATCACGGCCTGATCGCGCCGCGTGTGGTGCGTTGTGAGCGAGTGTCGAACTCGTTTTTAGCACGCACTGAGGCGGTACGCCAAGTAGGGTGGGAAGACCGCGTGTACGCTAGCGAACACGCCGAGTTTTTTTGGCGAGCTTCGCGTCAGCCCTTAAAAATTGCCCAGATGGGTGGCGTATCGGTCAACCACGAACGGCAGTGTGAGCTGGCGACTGGCATTATGGGCTGGTTGTTAGGTCGCTGGTTGCCACACCGCGACCGGAGCTATCATCGTTGGCGGCAGGGCGGTTCTGCCCGCCGCGCCCAAGAGTTGGAGCGCCGCTATTGCCTAGAAAAAAACGGCCTACAAGCTATCATCAATGTTCATCATCATGCCGATAAATGGCGTTTGCAGGAACTCTTGGGATGAGCGTCCAATTGAACTATGGTGGGGCGCTTATTTTTCAAAAGCCGATTTTTCGGGATACCAGGTTTCCAACAAGTCGCGCACCAAGCGCCCCACCCGGGCATCGGGCCGATCGCGCTGATCATCATTCAGACAGTAAAACTTAGGGCGTTTGGCTTGCAAATGCGCTAACTGACGCGCCTGTTGAGGGTAATTGTTGGTGATTTTGTGAAACTGATTATAAGCATAGGCTTCCCAGGCTGGTACGACTTGGGTCTGGGGGCGCTGGTGCGTGAGCAAATGATACCGATAGAGACGCTCCATCCGCAGGTCAGCGGCGACCCTAAATTTGTTCAGCCGGGTTGCATGGACTTCCCGCGCGTGGTACGCCAGCATTTCGGCCCAATAGGGTTTATATATCAGGATAGGGAGATGCTCGAAACGTGCCAGCGAAACAAATTCAAAGCGCCCATCATAGATATGATAGCGCGAATGTTCGCCCATCACGGTGCCATAAACCTTGAGCCGCCCGTCGTCCGTTAGGAAATCTTGCCGGGGTGTGGCGCGCCCCAATAAATAATCATCGTTAAAATAAAGCAAGTAGGGCGACGCATTGGGCAAAGCGTGTAAGTAACTTTCGATGGCATTACAACTGAAGGTGGGCAGATATTGAGGGTCAAAGACCGTGTCATGGTGAATGAGATGAAGGCGCGGGTGCGCAGTGTTCAGCCAGGCTGGCGCTTGAGGGCGGCAGGTAAAGAGGTAGACCTCCCGCACCCAAGGCGCATAACGTTCGAGTGAACGCAAACTATATTTAAGTAAGGTGTAGAGATCGCGGTAGCGCTCCGGGTTCAGGTCGGAGGGTGTTTGAGCATATTGGCGATACACGGCCTGATAAGCTGGGTCGTTGCCATCTACCCAGGTATAAACGGCATCAATTGGCATTATCTTCAACATCGTATGCAACTCTCTGAAGTATGGCGGCAAACACGCATTTTCCGGCGCAACCTGTCTCGTAGCCGTTGGTTCGGTGGCACCCATGCTGAAGACCGGGCGCAGGCCCAATTGGCCGAACTTTTCCGGCAGGTCAATCTTTATTTGCGTCGTTTATCGGTGGATTATTGGTTGGCCTACGGCACTTTGCTGGGCTATTACCGCGAAAGTGCCTTAATCCGGGGCGATCATGATGTGGATTTCGGTGTACCCGAGGCGGCTTACCCCATCATTTGGGCCGCGCGCCAGCATTTGCCAGCGGGCTTTCAAATGCGCGACACCAGCTTTAGGCATGGTGGCCCTAAACTTTACGTGGTCTATAAGGATTGGGAAGCTGATATTTATTTTTTCTATGAGCGGGTGGGCAAGTTGTGCCCGCATCTCAATAGCCCATATATCAACGAAACCAAACCCTTTCCGATAGATTATATTTACCCAGTGCAACCCGCATGTTTTTTAGGCGAACCCACTTATGTGCCTAATGATCCCTTAGCTTATCTTGAGCATACCT
>Ga0315912_10002430_pt1 | contig 19890 bp, 15 predicted proteins | sample VfabasoilMG_FD_204469 | JGI IMG/M metagenome (GOLD analysis project Ga0315912, IMG submission 204469) | Garden soil microbial communities collected in Santa Monica, California, United States - V. faba soil | ecosystem: Environmental > Terrestrial > Soil > Garden | place: USA: California...
CCTCCAGACCTCGGCCCGCCCCATGAAGCCCAAACCACTCGACTTCGCGGCCGTCGTCACCAGCTCGGTCGCGCAGCGCGCCCATCGGGTGGACACGCGTGTCTTCGCGCGGCCGGTCGTGCCGCAAGCCGGCGTGCCGGACGTGCTGGACAGCCTGCCCGACGTGCTCGCGGCGCGCGACCTGCGGCGCCTCGCCGAGCGCATCGTGACGGCGCGTGCCGCCGGCCGGCCGGTGCTGTTCGGCTTCGGCGGCCACGTGGTCAAGACCGGCCTCGCGCCCCTGGTCATCGACCTCATGGAGCGCGGCATGATCACGGCGCTGGCCACGAACGGCGCGGGCGCGATCCACGACTTCGAGCTGGCCGCGGTCGGACATTCGTCCGAGGACGTGGGCCAGGGCCTGGAGGACGGCAGCTGGGGCATGGTCGGCGAGACCGCCAAGGCCCTGAACGGCAGCGCCGAGCGGGCGGCGCGCGAGCGCTGCGGGCTCGGCGCCGAGCTGGGCCGCAGCATCCACGAGCAGCGCCTGCCCAACGCGCACCTCAGCCTGCTCGCCGCGGCGCACCGGCTCGACCTGCCGTGCAGCGTGCATGTCGCGCTCGGCACCGACACCGTGCACATGCACGGCAATGCCGACGGTGCGGCCATCGGCCGCGCCTCGATGGACGACTTCCGGCTGCTGGCCGCCGTCGTGGCCGGACTCTCGGGCGGCGTGTACCTCAACGTGGGCTCGGCCGTGCTCCTGCCGGAGGTCTTCGTCAAGGCCCTCAACGTGGCGCGCAACCTGGGCCACGACGTGTCGGGCTTCACCACGGCCAACCTCGACATGCTGCGCCACTACCGTCCGCGGGTGAACGTCCTCCAGCGGCCCGGTGGCGAGGCCCTGGAGCTCACCGGCCACCACGAAATCAACATTCCCCTGCTGCGATGGGCCGTCCTTCGGCGGCTCGCGGAGGTCGATCGATGAGTCACGCGCTCTCGCGCTTCCTGCGTCCCCTGCGCATGCCGCGCATCCTCATCGTGGGGGACATGATCCTCGACAGGTATCAGTACGGGAACACGAGCCGCATCTCGCCCGAGGCGCCGATCGTCGTCCTGGCGGCGACGCACGACGAGCACAGGCTCGGAGGCTGCGGCAACGTGGCCGCGAACCTGGCGGCCCTCGGCGCCGAGACACGCGTCGTGGCGGTGGTCGGCGAGGACTACGGCGGCGGCGTCATCCGCAAGCTGCTCGCCGCGGCCGGCTGCCAGGACGAGGGCCTGGTGGTGGACAACGGCCGGCCGACGACGCGCAAGACACGCGTCGTCTCCCAGAACCAGCAACTGCTGCGCATCGACGAGGAGCGCGTCGGCGAGCCGGCGCGCGAGATCGAACAGCAGATGCTCGCCCGGCTCGAGCAGGAGATCGCCGTCTCCGATGTCGTGGTCGTGTCGGACTACGGCAAGGGGGCGCTCACGTCGCGCATCCTCGACCGGGTCTGTCGTGCGCCGAACAGGCCGCGCGTGCTCGTCGATCCCAAGGGCCGCGACTACACGCGCTACCGCGGGGCCAGCCTGCTCACCCCCAACCGCAAGGAGGCCGAGGAGGCCACCGGCATGCGGCTCGAGAGCGCGGCCGACATCCGCAAGGCGGCACTGCGCCTGCTCGACGCCTCGCAGCTCGAGGCCGTGATCATCACGCTCGGTGCGCAGGGCATGTACTGCCGCGTGGCGGCGTCCGGCCAGGAGTGGTCGATCCCGGCGCGCGCCCGGGCCGTGTACGACGTAACGGGCGCGGGCGACACGGTGATCGCGGTGCTGGCCTTCACGCTGGCCGTGGGCGGCGACCTCGAGTCGGCCATGCGCCTGGCGACCGTCGGCGCCGGGCTCACGGTGCAGCGCTTCGGGGTGGCGGCCATCACGCGTGAGGACATCGAGGGTGCGCTGCTCGAGTCGTCGCGCACCTCCGACAAGGTGCTCGCACGCGACGAACTCGCGCGCCGCATCGCACACGAGCGCCAGCAGGGCCGGCGCATCGTGTTCACCAACGGCTGCTTCGACGTGCTGCACGTCGGGCACCTGGCCTATCTCCAGGAGAGCCGCAACTACGGCGACGTGCTCGTGGTGGGCGTCAACGCCGACGCCTCCGTGCGGCGGCTCAAGGGCGACGGCCGGCCGGTGAACCGCCTCGAGGACCGCATGGCGCTCCTGGCAGGGCTGGAGTGCGTCTCGCTCGTCACGAGCTTCGACGAGGACACGCCGCTGCAGCTCATCCAGGCCGTGACGCCGGACGTGCTCGTCAAGGGTGAGGACTGGGCGGAGAAGGGTGTCGTCGGGCGGGAGTGGGTCGAGCAGCACGGCGGCCACGTCGTGTTGGCCCAGCTGCGCGACGGCTACTCGAGCACGCGCACCCTGCAGCGCATGGGGATCGAGGGCCCGACCGCGCCGTGAGCGGCACCCCGAGCGCCGTCGGGGCGCCCCTTGGCCGGGAGCAGCCGCCTGGACGCGTGCTCGTGCGCCTGCCGAACTGGGTCGGCGACATCGTCATGGCGACGCCGGCGCTCGCCGCCTTGCGCCGGCACTGGCCCGAGGCCCATCTCGTCGCCGCCGGACCCGCGCACGCCGTCCCGCTGCTGGCCGGCAGCGCGTTGGTGGACGACGTGCTCACGCTGCCGCCGCGGCGCGGCACGGGACTGGCAGGCCTGGCGCGTGCGGTGCGCCTGATGGCGGCCGGTCGGCACGAGCTGGCCATCCTCTTCACGAACAGCATCTCGTCGGCGCTCGTCGCGGCACTGGCGCGCGTGCCCCTGCGCGTCGGCCATGCCGGCAGCGGACGCACCCCGCTCCTGACGCACGCCGTGCCGCGGGGACGTGAGCGCGGCTTCCATCACGCACCGCAGCCGATGGTCGAGGCCTACTTCCGCCTGCTCGAGCACGTCGGGGTGCCGCGCGGCGACCCGCACTACGTGCTCACGGTGACACCCGAGGACGCCCGGGAGGCGCAGGCCTGGAAGCTCGCGGTGGGCGTGCCGCCCGACGCCCGCTGCATCGGCATCCACCCCGGCTCCTCGTTCGGGCCGAGCAAGCTCTGGATCACCGAGCGTTTCGCGGCGGTGGCCGACGCCCTGCAACAGCGCCTCGGCGCGACCGTGCTCGTGTTCTGCGGGCCGGGCGAGGAGCCCCTGGCGCACCACATCGCGGCCTCCGCCCGCCTGCCCGTCATCACGGCGGCGGACGTGCCGCTGTCGCTGGGGGGGCTGAAGGCCGTCGTCCGCGAGCTCGACCTGCTGGTGACGACGGACACGGGGCCGCGGCACTTCGGGCCGGCCTTCGACGTGCCGACAGTCGTCGTGATGGGCTCGACCGACCCGCGCTTCACGAACACGAACCTGGGCCGGACCCTGGTCGTGCGCAGCGGCGTCGCGTGCAGCCCTTGTCAGCTCAAGGTCTGTCCCATCGACCATCGCTGCATGACGCGGCTGCAGCCCGAACACGTCCTCGCAGCCGTCACGCGCCTGCTCTCCGCGCCGGGCTGAGTGCGCTGGCAAGGCCACCCCGGGCATGGCATCTTCGAAGGGATGCCCGGACCGCGCGACGCCTCCTTGCACCCGCCGCAGGCGCCACCCGTCGTGGACCTGAGCGTGCACCCGAGCCCGCACCCCTTCGTGCGCCGCGGTCTCGTGCGCACCCTGCCGCCGGGGCTGCGACCGCGAGCCATCGTCAGCATGCGCGCGCCCGACGGGCAGTTGCTCGGCGACGCCTTCTGGAACGACACCTCGGACATCGCCCTGCGGCGCCTCACCACGGGCGACGTGCGCTTCGACCGCGCGGCGTTGTCGGCGGCCATCGAGCGGGCCACGGCGCTGCGCGCCTCGATCCCCGGGCTGGCCGGGAGCACCGACGCCTGGCGTGCCGTGCACGCCGAGGGTGACGGCCTCTCGGGCCTCGTCGTGGACCGCTACCGGGACGTGCTGGTCGTGGAACTGCACAGCGCCGGCTGGCTGCCCCTGCTGGACGACCTGCTCGAGCTGCTGCACGAGCATCTCGGCACGCTGCACCACCGCGTGTCGCTCGACGAGCGCATCGCCCGTCTCGAGGGCGTGCAACCGCTCGACCTGCGCAGCCCCGACTGCCCCGACGTGGTGCGCATCGGGGAGCACGGCGTGCGCTGGCACGTCGACCTGGCGTCCGGCCACAAGACGGGCTTCTTCTGCGACCAGCGGGCGAACCGGCTGGAGCTCACGCGCTGGGTGCGCGATCGCGACGTGCTCGACGTCTGCTGCTACACGGGGGGCTTCGCCGTCGCGGCGGCGGTGCTCGGCGCCCCCTCCGAGGTCACGGGTGTCGACCTCGACGAGAAGGCGCTGGCCGTCGCGCGCACCAACGCCAACATCAACCAGGTGCGCGTGTCGCTGGTGCACGCCGACGCCTTCGACTGGCTGCGTCAGGTGGAGCGCACGAGCCGCCGCTTCGACACGGTGGTGCTCGATCCGCCGCGTTTCATCCCCACGCGCAAGGACATCGAGAAGGGCCGTGGCAAGTACCACGACCTCAACCGCCTGGCGCTGAAGCTCGTGCGGCCCGGGGGCCTGCTGCTGAGCTGTTCGTGCTCCGGCCTGCTCTCGCGCGACGACCTGCTCGAGCTGGTGCGCATCGCGGCGCGCAAGGAGGGGCGTCGCGCGGTGCTCGTCGCGACGGGCGGCGCCGGCCCCGACCATCCCGTGCACCTCGAATGTCCCGAGTCGGAGTACCTCAAGACCTTGTGGATGCGCATCTGGTGAACGGCCCTGGACCCGTGCTCGTGGTGCATGGCGGCGCAGGGGCGCTGCGCTCGGAGGACGACCGCCGGCAGTACCTCGAAGGCGTGCGCGGCGCGCTGGAGGCCGGCCGGCCGCAGCTCGCCGCGTCCGCGGCCGAGGCGGTCTGCGCGGCCGTGGTGTGGCTCGAGGCCAGGTCGATCACCAACGCGGGTCGCGGCGCCGCGCTGGCCGCCGACGGCACGGTCTCGCTCGACGCCGGGTTCATGGACGGGAACTCGCGCCGCTACGGCGGCGTGACCGGCGTGCGGCGCTGCATGCACCCTGTGCTGCTGGCGCGCGGCCTGTCGCGCGAGGGCGACTTCGGCCGCTTCGTCGGCCCTCCCGATGCCGACGGGCTGGCGCGCGAATTCGACGTGCCCGGATGCGCACCGGAGGAACTGGTCACCGAACGCGCGCGCCTGTTGCACCGGGACCGGGTGGCACAGCCGCTGTGCAGCAGCGGCGCGCCGTGGCTGGACACCGTCGGCGCGGTGGCCCTCGATGCCCACGGGCACCTGGCGGCGGCGGTGTCCACCGGCGGCATGAGCCACAAGCGGCCCGGACGCATCGGCGACTCGCCGATCGTCGGCGGAGGCTACTGGGCCGACGACCGCGTCGGGGCCTGCGTCACCACGGGGGTCGGCGAGGCCCTCATGCGGCAGGGCACGGCGCGACGCTGCATGCAGTTGATGGCCGACGGGATGACCGCGGCGGACGCCGCGCGTGCGGCCCTGGCCGAGCTGCTCGACCACGACGGCGACCTGCGCGGCGCCTCGGGCCTGATCCTGGTGAGCGCGCGCGGAGAGTTCCTGTTGGACCACAACAGTCGCGAGATGTCCGGCGGCTGGGTGCGCGCCGACGGCAGCAGCCAGGTGGGCGCCACGTGGCGTCTGACCTGAACCTGCCGGCCGCGGAGCGCCGCGAGCTGAGACAGCTCGCCGCGCTGCGCCGGCCGCGCGATCGTCGCGAGGCGGGGTTGATGCTCGTCGAAGGGAGCACGCTGCTGCGCGAGGCCCTGCGCGCGGGCCTCCTGCCGCGACTGGTGGCCGCCACCGCCGATTCCGCGCAGGAGGCGAGCCGCGAGGGCCTGCTCGCCGCGGCCGCGGCCGCGGGGGCGCGGCTGGTGGGGCTGCGCGATCGACAGCTCGAGGGCGTGACCGACGCGGCCTCGCCCACCGGCCTGGTGGCCGCCGTGCAGGCGCCCGCCCGCTGGTCCCCGGCCTGGCCGGCGGCCGGCCGGGTGCTGGTGCCCGTCCTGTGGGGGCTGCAGGACCCGGGCAACGTGGGCATGCTGCTGCGCAGCGCGCTGGCCTTCGGAGCGAGCGGCTGCCTGCTCGGTCCGGGCAGCGCCGATGCGCTCGGGCCCAAGTGCCTGCGGGCCTCGGCGGGAGCGGCCTTCCACCTGCCGCTGGGCGAACTCGCGGACACCGAGGCACTCGCCACGCTGGCGCGACAGACCCGGACGGAGCTGCGCATCGCGAGCCCGGCCCCGGCCGGCGCGGGCAGGCCGGGCGTGCTTCCCGACCGGTGCCTGCTCGTGCTGGGCCACGAGACGCGCGGCACGCCCCGGGACCTCGTGGCGGAGTCCGTGAGCGTCCCGCACCGCGAGCAGGTCGAGAGCCTCAACGTCGGCGTCGCCGGTGCCATCCTGATGTCGGGCTGGTACGCGGAGGGCCTGCGATGACGGCCGACGACGCCCGGTGGCGCGAGGTGGCCGTCGCGGTGGTGGTGCACCAGGGTCGCGTGCTCGTGCAGACACGTTCGGAGGCCGGCACCTTCCAGGGCTACTGGGAGTTCCCCGGTGGCGGGCGCGAGCCGGGCGAGACGATCGAGGAGTGCGCACGGCGCGAATGCCTCGAGGAGCTCGGCCTGGGCGTGCGCGTGCTCGAGCTGCTCGAGCACGTCGAATGGTGCTCGCCCGGGCGCGCCCTGCGCATCCACTTCCTGCTGTGCGAAGCCGAGGAGGCCGAGCCCCGGGCACGCGCGCTGGAGGGTCAGTCGGAGGTGCGCTGGGCCCCGGTACCGGACCTGCTGGAGCTGCGACTGCTGCCTGCGAATGCGAGCGTGGTACGCCGGCTGCAGGAGCGCTTCGGCTGAGACGCGGGCGGCCCTGCGGCCGCCCCGCACGCCCTCACTGCTCGAGGTCGGGCAGGAACAACTCGATGCCGTCGACGGCCTGGCCGGACGAGATGAAGATGTCGAGCTGGCTCTTCTGCGCGTACATGAGCTTCATGAGCGGGTTGATCGGCTTGCCGGAGATGCGGTCAGGCTTGATCATCAGCGTGTACGAGCCTTCGGCCAGGTTGGAGAACTTGAAGCGTCCCTCGGCGTCGGTCGTGGCCGCGTCGAGGAAGGCCGTCTCCTTGTTGTTGATCTGGATCTCGCAGAAGGGGATGCCCAGCTGGTGGTTGTCGAAGGCGCGGCCCGCGATGCTGGCGCCGGCTGGCAGCACGATGCGCTGCTCCCCGGAGGCCGCGCCGTCGGCGGGCACGATGACGTCGTTGAGCGTGAACGGGGCCGCGCCCGCGTGGTCGCAGGCGAGCTGGTAGACGCCCGGGCGCAGGTTCTCGAGGCGGAAGCGGCCCTCGCCGTCGGTCACCGTCTGGATCTTGGGTTGGGTGGTGCCGCCGAGCACGGCGAAGATGCCCTGGATCGGCGAGTCGAGGTGGTTGTTGGGGTTGAGCCGCACCGTGGCACCCTTCACGGGTTCGCCGCGCGCGTCGCTCACCGTGCCGCGCAGGGTGCCGCCCGCATCGAGCTGGAAGCGCACCTGCGGCATCGGCTCGTCCGATCGCGTGAGGCTGAACGGATCGCTCCAGGCGGGAGCGAAGCCCTTGGCCGTGGCCTCGAGCGAGTAGGTGCCCGGGTCGAGGTTGTCGAACACGAAGTGCCCGTCCTTGGTCGCGAAGTTCCGCGTGTCGTTCAGGTAGAGCGGATCGCGTCCCTCTGCCGAGCGCATCAGGGTGAGGGTGAACTTGGTCACGGGCACGTCGCCCGATCCGAACACCCAGCCCTCGACGCCCAGGCGCGTCTCCATCTCGATCGGGCAGTCCCGGTCGTCCACGTGCACCTTGGGCAACACCTTGTTGGAGTAGCCCTTGGCCGACGCGCGCACCTGGTAGTACTGCTCGTTGCTCATGCCGTCGAGCAGGAAGTAGCCGTTGTTGTCCGAGCGCGCCAGGGCCGTGCCCTGGTAGTCCTTGGTGAGGGACGTGGCCTCGACGCGCACGTCGGCGATCGGCCGGCCACGCTCGTCGACCACCCGCCCGGGCAGGCTCATGCCGGGCTTGAGCGCGAAGTCCACGGTGCGGTCGCTGGCGCGCGCCTCGAGTGCGAAGCTGAGCATCCGTGACTGCGACTCGAAGCCGGGGCTCTCGACGCGCAGGCGCAGGCTCGTCGCGGCGACGTGCTCCAGGGCGTACGAGCCGTCGTCGGCGGTGAACACGATCTTCCACGGGCGGCGGTCGTCGGGTTCGAGCTGCACCGACGCGATGGCGTCGTACAGCTCGACCCGTGCCTTGTAGATCGGCGTGCCGGTGCTCGTGGTGACCACGCCGGAGATCGTGGCCCCCAGTTCCAGCCGCAACACCACGTCGCGCAGGTCGCCGTGCTCCGAGACCTCGAGGCCCGGGAGTTCGGTCGTCGCGAAGGCCGGGTGCTCCCCGACCAGCACGTAGTCGCGACCCACCGGCACGCCGGCCAGGCGGAAGGAGCCGTCCGGGGCGGAGACGGCGCGTGTCTCGAGCACCTGTCGCGTGCCGGACAGATTGATGCCCTGCAACAGGCGGTTGCTCTTGTAGATACGCACCTCGCAGTCGGCCACCGGCTGGTCGTGGTCGTCCGTCACGCGTCCGCTGATCGCGCGCAGGGTGGCCTGGGCGTCGGCGGCGAACACGGGCTCCTCGCGCCCCGACTGCCGGATCGGCTCAGGGGTCAGCTGCTGCGGTTCGCGGTCCTGGGGCAGCGCGGGCTGCGGCAGGATCATGCTCTGCTGATCGGCGCGCGGCGGCAGCTCGACGGGCGCCGGCGGCGAGTGGGCGGGCGCGTCTCCAGCCAGCATCCAGAAGGCGCCTCCCGCTGTCAGGAGAACGCACAGGAAGCCGACCAACAGCAGTCGGGCTGAGGACGAGCGACGAGGGGCGGCCATGGTCGACGCTTGGACGATGACGGTGGGGGGCGGCTTCCCGCGCTGACGACAAGCGGCACGCCGGAGTCGCCGATCCTAGCAGGCTGGCGGTGCGCGGCTCACCTGCCGCCCGGCTTCGTGACCGACCGGCCGCAAGGCGGGATCGCCGTGCAACGGTACATCGGTCGGGCTAACATCCGGCACCCACGGTTTCCGGCACTCGTTCGGGAGTAGCGCCATGCCCTTCCTGCTCAGCCCGCTGTACCTCGCCATCATGTTGCCGGGCATGGTGTTCATGCTCTGGGCCCAGTACCGGGTGCGCAGCGCCTACGGCCGCTACTCCCAGGTCCCGTCGCGTTCACGGCTCACGGGCGCCCAGGTGGCCCGGCGCCTGCTCGATGCCGACGGCCTGAACGACGTGGCGATCGAACGCATCCCCGGGCAGCTCTCGGACCACTACGACCCGCGGAAGAAGGTCCTGCGCCTCTCCGCGGCCGTCCACGACGGCTCCTCGCTGGCCTCCATCGGCGTCGCGGCGCACGAGCTGGGCCACGCCGTGCAGCACGCCGTGGGCTATGCGCCGCTCAACTTCCGGCAGGCGTTCTACCCGGTGGCCGCCTTCGCCTCGGGCGCCTGGAGCTGGCTGTTCCTGCTGGGCATCATCTTGGGCGTCGCCTCTCCGCTCGGGCAGGGCCTGATGATGCTGGCGCTGGTGGCGCTGTGCTGCTACGCCCTCTTCGCGCTCGTCACCCTGCCGGTCGAGTACGACGCCAGCCGGCGGGCCCTGCTGCTGCTCGAGGGTTCGCGCACGCTCGAGGCGGACGAGGTCGTGGGCGCCGGCAAGGTGCTCTCGGCCGCCGGGCTGACCTACGTGGCCAGCGCGCTCCAGGCCGTGCTCACGGTGGTCTACCTCCTGCTCCGTTCGCGCGAGTGAGGTCCGCCCTCCAGGCCCGCGAGCAGGGCCTGGAAATCGGCCGGGGCTGCACAGGACACATCCAGGCGGGCACCGCTCGCCGGGTGCGTCAACGCCAGGCGCTCCGCGTGCAGCATGCAGCGCGGAGCGGCCGTGCTCCCCGCCCGCGCGCCCGCGATGCGGCGTCGCCCGAACTTCTCGTCCCCGAGCAGCGGGTTGCCCAGGTGGGCCATGTGCACGCGGATCTGGTTGTGCCTGCCCGTCTCCATGACCAGCCGCACGAGCGAGGCGCCGGCCGCGAACTGCTCGAGCACCTCGAAGCGCGTCACGGCGCGACGGCCTCGGCGGTCGACCTTGGACGAGGCCCCGAGGTCGAGGATGGGCACGTCCACCACGCCCTTGCGGCTGGGCGGCGTGCCGTGCACCAGCGCCAGGTAGTGCTTCTCGACGTCGCGCTGGCGGAAGGCCTCCTCGAACCGGCTGCGCAGCGCCGGGTCGAGGCACAGCAGCAGCACGCCGCTCGTGTCGCGGTCCAGCCGGTGCACGGGCGCCACCCGATGTCCGTCGCGCCGCAGGTCGTCCAGCAGGCAGCGCTCACGGGTGCCGGGGTGTCCCACCGTGAGCACGCCCGGCGCCTTGGACACGACCAGCACGCTGCCGTCGTCGTGCAGGACCTCGTAGGTGGCGGACGGCATGCGGCTCATGGGCGGCGGCGGGGCGGGAGCCATCGTCGGCTCCCCCTCGTCAGCGCACAAGTTCCGGCAGGCAGCCGCGCCGCCGTCAGCTGGCGGGAGCCTCCGCGTGCTGCTCGATGCGCGCCTCCAGGTGGTCACCGGCGCGGTCGACGAGAACCTTGTCGCCGGCGCCGAAGCCGCCGGAGAGCATCTGCCGGGCCAGCATGTCGGTGACGTGCTTCTGGATCGCGCGCTTCAGTGGCCTCGCTCCGTAGACCGGGTCGTACCCGACCTCGGCCAGGAAGGCGACGGCCGCGTCCGAGAAGTCGACCTCGATGCCGTTGAGGGCGATCTGCGAGCGCAGGTTGCCCAACTGGATGCGCACGATGTCCTGCAGCGCCTCGCGCGGCAGCCGCTCGAACTCGATCACGTCGTCGAGGCGGTTCAGGAACTCGGGGCGGAAGAACTGCCGCACGGCGTCACGGTCCTGCAGGTTGGACGTCATGAGCACCAGGCACTGGGTGAAGTCGACGGTGCGGCCCTTGCCGTCGGTCAGCCGTCCGTCGTCGAGGATCTGCAGCAGCACGCCGAACACGTCCGGGTGCGCCTTCTCGACCTCGTCCAGCAGCAGCACGCAGTGCGGGCGTCGCCGCACGGCTTCGGTGAGCGCGCCGCCCTCGTCGTGGCCCACGTAGCCCGGAGGCGCGCCGATGAGGCGCGCGACCGAGTGCTTCTCCATGTACTCGCTCATGTCGAGCCGGATCATGGCGCGATCGTCGTCGAAGAGGTAGCGGGCCACCGCGCGCGCCAGCTCGGTCTTGCCGACGCCCGTCGGGCCGAGGAAGAGGAAGCTGCCGATGGGGCGGGTGGCGGCTGCCAGGCCGGCGCGCGCGCGCCGCACGGCGTCGCTCACCGCCACGACGGCGGCGTGCTGACCGACGACCCGCTCGTGGAGCGCGTCCTCCATGTGCATCAGCCGCTCGCGTTCCTCCGCCAGAAGACGCGTGACCGGGATCCCGGTCCAGCGTGCGACGACCTCCGCGATCTGCTCCGGGCCGACGTGCTGCGGGAGCATCGCTCCCTGCTGCTGCACGCTCTCGATCTGCTCGGCGAGGCGGCGCCAGGTCTCCTGGGCGGCCGGGATCTCGCCGTAGCGGATGGCCGCGACGCGCTCGTAGTCACCGCGCCTCTCGGCCTGCTCCGACTCGCGCTGGAGCGCCTGCAGCCGCTCCTTGGCGGCGCGCTGCTCCTCGATCAGCTGCTTCTCCCGCTGCCACGCCAGGCGCAGCTTCTCGGCGCGCTCGTTGATCTCCGCCGCCTCCACGTCGATCTGCTCGACGCGGTGCTGGTCGGGCTGGTCCTCCGACGCAATGGCCTTCTTCTCGATCTCGAGCTGCCGGAGGCGCCGTTCGAGGTTGTCGAGCTCGACGGGCATCGAATCGATGTTGATGCGCAGGCCGCTGGCGGCCTCGTCGATCAGGTCGATGGCCTTGTCGGGCAGGAACCGGTCCTGGATGTGACGTGCTGCGAGGCGCGCGGCGGCGACGACGGCCTCGTCGAGGATGCGCACGCCGTGGTGCACCTCGTAGGTCTCCTTCAGGCCGCGCAGGATGGCCAGCGTGTCCTCGATGCTGGGCTCCTCGACCTTGACCGGCTGGAAGCGGCGCTCGAGCGCCGCGTCCTTCTCGATGTACTTGCGGTACTCCGTGACGGTCGTGGCGCCGATGCAGCGCAGCTCGCCGCGCGCCAGCGCCGGCTTCAGCATGTTGGCGGCGTCCACGGCGCCCTCGGCGGCGCCCGCGCCCACCAGCGTGTGCAGCTCGTCGATGAAGAGCACGACCTGCCCGTCGGAGGCTTCGACCTCCGAGAGCAGGCCCTTGAGGCGTTCCTCGAACTCACCGCGGTACTTGGCGCCGGCGAGCAGCGCCGCCAGGTCGAGGGCGAGCACCCGCTTGTCACGCAGCGACTCGGGCACGTCGCCGCTGACGATGCGTCGCGCCAGCCCCTCGACGATGGCCGTCTTGCCGACGCCTGGCTCGCCGATCAGCACGGGGTTGTTCTTGGTGCGCCGCGAGAGCACCTGCACCACGCGGCGGATCTCGTCGCTGCGGCCGATGACCACGTCGAGCTTGCCGTCGCGGGCCAGTCGCGTGAGGTCGCGCGTGAACTTGTCCAGCACCTGGAAGGAGGACTCCGGGCTCTCGCTCTCCACCTTGCGTCCGTCCCGGACGCTCTCGAGCGCCTGCTCCACGCGCTGGCGCTGCAGCCCGCGGTGGTGGAGCGCGGCGAGCAACGGGCCTTCGGCCGTGGTGAGCACGGCGAGGAACAGCACGTCCACCGAGACGAACTGGTCGCCGCGGGTCCTGGCGATGCGCGCGGCCTCGTCGAGGATGCGCGCCAGGGCCGCGTCGATGCCGGGTTGCTGCCCGCCCGAGACGCGCGGTTGGGACTTGAGCAGCCCCTCCACGTCGGCGAGCACCTGCCCGCGATCGGCGCCCACATGCTGGATGAGGGCTGCCACGTAGCCGTCGTCCGGCTGCAGCATGGCGAGCAGCAGGTGCAGCGGCGTGACCGAGGGATGGGAACGATCGGCAGCCAGCTGCACGGCGGTGGTCAGGGCCTGTCGTGCGCGATCGGTGTAGCGTTCGGTGGGCATCGGCTGCCTCCGGCAGGGTCGGGTCGATGCTCGGGAGAGCAACGCGCATGCCAAGCGGGTGCCCCGGGGCACCCGGAGCGCGGATCATCCGGCTGGCTCCGGCTGCTCGGTTCCCGCCCGGGCCGCGCCGAGAGACGGGCGCCCGTCCGGGGTTCGGTGCTGGCGTCTGCCAATAAGGCGTGAATACATGCCATTGTGGCGCACGGGCCGTGTGCGCGGGAGCCGCCGACCGGGCGCAGCGGGCGGCCTGCTGGCTGGTCACCGCCGGACTCCTCTTGCTGTCGGCTGCGGGGCGGTCGGCTGCTGGAGCGGTCGCCGGCCGTCGCCGGGTCGGTCCCAGCGGGGCGGGCAGCCGGCCCTCGGCGGCCGCGCCTGTGGAGCGCCCGGAGAACCGGCGGCTAGACTCGGCCGCGCTCTCGACTCCCCGAGGACCGCCGATGCTGATCGACCTCTCGCTGGCCGAGTTCGCCGATCGGGCGGCGGCACGCGAACCCACGCCGGGCGGCGGGGCCGTCGCCGCCTACCTGGGCGTGCTGGGTGCGGCCCTCGGCAGCATGGCAGGTCGCTTCAGCGAGGGGCGCAAGGATCTGCGCGAGCACGCCGACAGCCTGCGGCAGGAGATCGGTGCGCTCGAGGGCGTGCGCGCCACGCTGCTCGACCTGGTCGAGGCGGACGCCGTCGCCTACGGTGCGGTCTCGGACGCGTACAAGCTGCCCAAGGGCACGCCGGAAGAGCAGCAGTTGCGCCAGTCCGCGATCCAGGCGGCGCTACGGGCGGCCCTCGACCCTCCGGTGAGCGCCTGCCGCACCGCCGTGCGCGGCCTCGAGGTCCTGGACGGCATGCGGGGGCACACGAACAGGAACCTGATCAGCGACGTCGCCGTCGGCGCCTACGCCCTGGGTGCGGCCCTGAGGAGCGCCTGGATCAACGTGCTGATCAACCTCGGCGGCCTGGACGACGCCGGTCTGCGCCAGCGGCTGCTGCAGGAAGGTGAAGCGCTGGGGCAGCGGGGCAAGGCGCTCGAGGAACAGATCGGCACCGCGATCGTCGATTCGCTCTCCTGAGCCCTGCGCCGCCGCTCAGAACGCCAGCAGGCTGGCTTCGACCTTCAGCTTGATGCTGCGCTTGACCACCTTGGCGCCGTCGGCCACCTGGACCACCAGCTTGTAGGTCCCGATGTGCTCCAGCGTGGGCGTCCAGCTGAAGCGTCGCGTCTCGGGGTCGAAGCTCGCGCCGAGCGTGAAGGGCGGCTTGTCAGCGTTGACGCTCAGCGTGAGGGCGTCGCCGTCAGGGTCGATGGAATGGACCGCCAGCTCATAGGGCACGCCGACCAGCGCCCGCGCGCCCTTGATCTTGGCCACGCGCGGCGGCTTGTTCTTGAGGCGGTCGGTGTCGGGGGCGATCGCCTTGACCTTGTTCTTGGACACGACCGGCTTGGCCGTGCCATCGGAGACCGTGGCGACCAGCGTGTAGCTGCCGGGCAGCTCGGGCGCCGTCCATGAAAAGGCATGGGCTCGGGCATCGAAGGTCGCGCCCTCGGGCAGTTTGACCGGATCAGCGGCGAAGACCAGCTCGGACGCGAGCTTGTCGCTGTCGTTGGCGATCACGTCCAGGGTGAGGGCGTCGCCGCCGATGACGGTGGTCGAGGTGCGCGTCACGACCGGCGACGCATTCTTGAAGTGCGTGAGATCGGGAGGCTCCGTCGCCATCACCACCTTGCGGTAGAGGCCTTTGCCGAGGCTCACGAGCGTGGTGGCGGCCCCGTCGCGGAAGACCTTGCCGTCGAAGCGCAGCGTGTACAGCCGCTCGTCCACGGCCATCACGTCGATCATGACCTGGCTCAGGTCGGAGAACGACGAGCCGGCGAAGTCGATCAGCGGCGAGACGAGCGAGTGCGACTCGGCGAACAACTCGCCGCGCCCGTTGATGACGGCCCAGGTGCCGTCGGGACGCACGACGATGTCCGTGTAGAGCTCGTCCTGCACGGCGGGCGTGGACTGCGTGTTGAGGAAGGGGTCGAAGGGCAGGTTCGCCAGCAGCGAGCCGCCGGGGATCTCGCCCTCCACGGCGGGCGTGGCCCGCATCACGCGTCCGTCGTTGCGCAGCGCATAGAGCTGCCCGTCGGTCGGATCGCCCTCCATGGCGCGCCAGATCGTGTCGGTGGCCAGGCCGTCATCCTTCTTGGTGACCACGCCGGGACCGCCGTCGAAGGCGACCACGGGCGTGAGTTCGCTGTCGCGGAAGACGCTGCCGTCCGAGCGCAGCGAATAGAGGTGCCCGTCGAAGGCGACGAGTCGCAGGAAGAAGAACTCCGGGTTGACGTCCGGCTGGGGAGGCGTGACCGGGAAGTTCTGGACGGTCACTCCGTCCTGGCCGAGCGTGCCGTCGGTGCGCAGGGCCCAGACGTGTCCGTCCATGAGCGCCAGCGAGGCCCAGACGTCGGCCGGGCTCGTGAACTCGAAGCTTTCGAGCGGCTCGCCATTCCGCTGCACCTTGCCGTCGAGGCGCAGCGCGTATCGATCGGAGCCGTCCACCGCGATGTCCCACCAGGCCTGGCCGAAGGTGGTCGCGACGGCCGGGTTGAACTGCCCGGGCAGCTTCTCCAGCAGCGTGGCGTTCACGGTGACCTGGCCCGCCTCGTTCAGCACGTACAGGAACTGCTGGCCGGGTGCGGGGGGGGCCGCCAGCCACAGGGCGGCGAGCCCGGCGGCGATGCGGGCCGGATTGCGGCGCCCGGCTGGCGACGTCAGGGCCTGGGCAGCGGGGGATGGGGACGGGCCGCGCCAGGCGAGCCAGGGGAAGCGGCTGATCATGAGGGGAGACTCGGGTACGGGAGCGGGTGGCGTCGGACAGGGGAGATCCAGCCAGTCTGCCAGCCCGCGCGGGCATTTTCCTGGAACCGGCGCCGAGGTGGCGGCGTTTCCCGCACCATGGCGGGGCCTTCCGGAACGGCAGGATGCCGGCCCGGGCGCCGGATTTCCCGAGCGGTGCCGGCGTTTGACCGCCCCCGCCTCCCTGCGCCAGGCCGAAGCGAGGAACCCGAGCGGGATGCACGAACTGCGCGCTGCCTCCGATGAGCAGCTCCTGGCGTCGGCCGCCGACGGTTCGCGCGATGCCTTCGCGGAGCTCGTCGCGCGCTACGACCGCGGCCTCAAGGCGGTGCTCGCGTCGTCGCTGCAGGACCCCCAGCGTGCCGAAGACCTCTCGCAGGAGGTCTGGATCAAGATCTTCGCGGCGCTCCCGCGCTTCGAGCTGCGTGGCGCGGTGCGCGCCTGGATCTTCAGCGTCGGCCTGAACCACCTGCGTGACGCGCTGCGGCTGCGCGATCGTCGCGCCCGCCGGATGGCCTTCGAGGGCGAGGCCCGGGTCGAACAGCTGCCGCACGCCGAGGCCGCACTGCCCGCCGAGCGGCGCGAGGAGCAGGCGCGCGTGCAGGCGGCCATCGCTCGGCTGGATGAACCGTTTCGCACGGCCCTGACGCTCGTGGACATCCTCGGCCTCAGCTATCCGGAGGCCGCCGCCAGCCTGGGCTGCCGCCTGGGCACGCTCAAGTCGCGCGTGCACCGCGCCCGCCTCGCGTTCCGCGACGCCTATCTCGCCAGCGGCTGGCTGCCGCGGCGAGCTGAACCCTCTGCACTCCGGGAGACCCCATCATGAACTGCACGCGTTGCCGGGCGTTGTTCAGCGCCCATGCCGAGGGAACCCTGCCGCACGGATCGGACCTGGAGCGCCTGATCGACGGGCACCTCGCCCGCTGCGCACCCTGCCGGCTGGAGTGGGAGAGCTTCCGCGAATCGCTCGACGCCCTGCATGCCCTGCGCCCCGGACGCGCGACTCCGGCGGAGACCGCCGCCGTCATGGCCGCGATCGAACAGGCAGCTCGCGATCCCGCCGCCACGGACGATCTTCCGGCGAGCGTCCGGCAGCTCGACGCATACCGGCGTGCCCTGCTGCTCGGTTCACGGGCAGCGCCCCCCGCGCGTCAGCGGCTGCGCTGGGCCGCCGCGCTGCTGCTGGCGGCCTCGGCCGGTGCAGCGCTCGAGGCCTGGCTCCGCCCTGCGTGGGGCGCCGAGCCCGACAGGCGTCACGACGGCGACGCGCTGGTGAGCCGTGAGCCGGCCGCTCCCGAACTCCGGCCGCCGCTCGGGCCCGACGAGTCCGGGGCGAGCCGGGAGCGCAGCGTCGCGCCGGCCGGAGAGGACGAGTCCGCGGCCCTGCCGAGGGACGTGTCGGCCGTCGCCTCCACGACCGATCCGGAGGCTGCAGCCGGCGCTGGGAGCGCGCCCGCTGCAGGTCAGGCTGCGGACGGGGTGCAGCTCGCGGGCGCCGGCGGGGGGGAGACCGGCAGCGTGCCGATCACGGCTCCTCCGGCCGTGTCGGATGCTGCGGCGGACGCGGCCTCCCTCGCGGCGGGGCCCTCGCACGCTGGCACGACGCCCGCGCCGGCGCCGTGGATCGTCATCGACACGGCCCCGCTCGTGGCCTTCGCCCAGGAGCTGGCAGAGCGCTGGACGGAACAGGTCGCGGCGCGATCGCAGTCGGCAGTCGAGGCGCAGCCAGACGATGAGCAGCAGCTGGCCGACACCGGCCGCGAGGCGCCGCGGCCGCCCGCCGCCACGCCCGCCTGGCGCGTGCGTCCCGGAGAGGCGCTCGTCTCGCGTGAAGGCGAAGTCGTCACGCTCAGCCTCAGCGCGTCCCGCGTCGAGAGCGTGCCGGACTTCCACGTGCTGGTCCCGCCGCTGCTGGAGATGCTCGCGGCGCCCGACGAGCAGGTCGTCGTGCTGGCCGAGTCCCAGCTCGAGAGCCTGCGCGCCCAGGCCGAGATGCTGCCCGGGGTGGGTGCCGAGGTCCGTGGTCTGAGGAGCGAGCAGGCGCCGCGGGAATCAGGCCCCGGCTGGAGGTCGCTCCTGGGGCTCGCCAGCACGCCGGAGGCGCCCGAGCGGGCGGAGGCCCGCTGGCAGCGCTGGTGGACGGCCGCCTCCCGGTTCCTCCCCACGACGGAAGGCGGTGCCGTGTGACGCGCTGCTCCCGATCGCCCCGAGAAGTCGGGAACCGCACGCGCGCCGGCGACGTTTCCGCCTGCATCGCCACGTCCTGCTGGAGCCACCCCATGTCGCGTGCCCTGCTTCCCTGCCTGGCCCTCGTGCTGCTCTCCACGGCCTGCAGCAGCCACCGCTGGACCATCAACCACGACCCGGAACCGAAGCTCCTGCGGGAGGTCACGGCCTCGGACGGAGCGCTGGTGCGCTACGAGCTGCGCGTCGGTACGCCGCGCCTGGTCCAGACCGAGCAGCGCAACATCGACCGCGCCTGGATCGGCATCGAGACCAAGGACATCAACGCCGACCTGGCGACCGTGCTGGGCGTCAGCGCGTGGCGCGGCGTGTACGTCGATCGCGTGCTCCCCGGGACGCCGGCCGAACGGGCCGGACTGCTGCAAGGCGACATACTGCGCTTCCTGGCCGGTACCGAGGTGACCGCGCGGGAGCAGGTGCGCGAACTCATCCAGTCGCAGCTGCGGCCGGGCGAGGCCGCGACGGTCAGCATCCAGCGCTGGATGACGGACGAAGCCGGCCTGCACCTGCTCTCGCACGAGCTGCAGGTCGTGCCCGAGGCGCGGCCGGTCGAGGAGACGCGCACCGTGGTGCACGAACTGCCGTTCTCGCGTGCCGTGCAGTCGCGTACGGGAATGCAACTCGGCGAGCTCGGCCCCGAACTCGCGCGGGCGGTCTACGACAGCGATGGCCCGGCCGTCGTGGTGACGGGGGTCGTCTCGGGTTCGCCCGCCTATCGTGCGGGCTTCCGCAGCGCCGATCGCGTCGTCGCGGCCGACGGTGCGCCCGTGCAGCGCCTGACCGACGTCGAGCGGGCCGTGGTGGCGCGTGTGGTCGACGAAGGCTGGGAGCTGACGGCAGGCGAACTCAAGCTGCTGGGCAACGGAGGCTCGGTGCCGGCTGCCGAGGGGCGACTGGAACTCGGTGTGGACGGCCCGCTGGGTGGCTACACCAGGCGCCTCGACCTCATCGAGGACGTGGACGACGACGTGGCCTTCTACTTCCCCATCCTCTTCGACTACGAGGCGGACGTGGCGCGCACCGAGTGGGCCTTCCTCGATTTCATCCTGCAGTTCGGCGCCACCTACGAGAGCAGCTACATCCCGGCGCGCACCCGGGCGCCTGCCGCCAACACCGAGTTCTCCATGCTGCCGTTCGGCATGTTCGAGTACCGGAGCACGCCGGACTCGAGCGAGTGGACCTTCTTCTGGTTCATCACGTTCAAGGTGTAGCCGCAGGTCAGCGGGGCATGGACTGTGGGTGCGGTGCCCCGCCGCGATGTATCAGGGATCGGCGGGCACCTGTAGCGGGCCCTCGGCGCGCGGTGCGCGCAGGCGCACGCGCAGACGACCGTAGCCCACCGAGGCGTCGGCGCCGCCCAGTTCGAGCGTGTAGGTGCCGGTGAGCGGCAGGTCGATCGGCCCGACCGAGACGCGCTTGCCCGAAGCCGACGCGCTGGTGACGTCCTCGAGTGACATCGGCACGCCGTCGGGCCCGCGCAACGCGACGACGCGGGGCAGGAGCGCCGCCGGCAGCCCGCCCAGTTCGGCGGGTGCCCCGGGCGGAGGCTGGCTCCGGCTGACGCGCAACGAGGTGAGACGGCTGCCCGCCACGGCGTCGAACTCGTGGAGGGAGATGTCGTCCGGGCTCTCGATCACGAGCTGCTCCGACGGCAGCTTGGGTGGGGTC
>Ga0315912_10002431_pt1 | contig 19886 bp, 15 predicted proteins | sample VfabasoilMG_FD_204469 | JGI IMG/M metagenome (GOLD analysis project Ga0315912, IMG submission 204469) | Garden soil microbial communities collected in Santa Monica, California, United States - V. faba soil | ecosystem: Environmental > Terrestrial > Soil > Garden | place: USA: California...
CTCTGCCGGGTGCTCTTGAGCCGCCCCGACATGATCCTGCTCGACGAGCCGACGAACCACCTCGATGCCGAGTCGGTGGCCTGGCTCGAGCGCTTCCTGCACGAGTACACGGGCACCGTCGTGGCCGTGACCCACGACCGCTACTTCCTGGACAACGCGGCGCAGTGGATCCTGGAGCTCGATCGCGGGCGCGGCTACCCGTTCAAGGGCAACTACTCGTCCTGGCTCGAGCAGAAGCAGAAGCGCCTCGAGCAAGAGGAGAAGTCCGAGAGCGCTCGCCAGCGGAAGCTCAAGGAGGAGCTCTCCTGGGTCCAGGCCTCACCCCGCGCACGCCAGGCGAAGAGCAAGGCGAGGCTCGCGGCGTACGAAGACCTGATGACCAAGGCCAACAAAGGCCCCACCGATCCCACGGAAATCAGCATTCCGCCCGGACCGCGCCTCGGCGACGTCGTGATCGAGTGCGACAAGCTCAAGAAGGGCTTCGGCGATCGGCTGCTCATCGACGACCTCACGTTCCGGCTGCCGCGCAGCGGCATCGTGGGCGTGATCGGCGCGAACGGCGCGGGCAAGACGACCCTGTTCCGCATGCTGGTCGGCGAAGACAAGCCCGACTCGGGCACGCTGCGCATCGGTGAAACGGTGAAGATCGCCTACGTGGATCAGTCGCGCGCGAGCCTCGGCGGCGACAAGAGCGTGTGGCAGGAGATCTCGAAGGGCGAGGAAAAGCTCTTGCTCGGCAAGCGCGAGGTCGCGTCGCGCGCCTACTGCGCGTGGTTCGGCTTCAAGGGCGCCGATCAGCAGAAGAAGGTCGGGTCGCTCTCCGGTGGCGAGCGCAACCGGGTGCAGCTCGCCAAGCTCCTGAAAGAGGGCGGCAATCTGCTCCTGCTCGACGAGCCGACGAACGATCTGGACGTCGAAACCTTGCGCGCGCTCGAGCAGGCCCTGCTCGATTTCCCCGGCTGTGCGGTGATCATCACCCACGATCGCTGGTTTCTGGATCGCATCGCGACCCACATTCTCGCGTTCGAGGGCGATAGCCACGTCGAGTGGTTCGAGGGCAACTACCGCATGTACGAGGAAGACCGCCGCCGTCGCTTCGGCGAGGACGCCGATCAGCCGCGACGCATCAAGTACAAGCGGCTCAAGCTCGACTAGCTCATGCCAGAAAGTCCGATCCTGATCGTCATGGCCCTCGAGGTCGAGGCTCAGGGCCTCTTCCGCTCGCGCGGCGCCGACGTGCTCTTCACCGGCATCGGCAAGGTGAACGCGGCCTACCAGCTCACGCGCCGGCTCAGCGTCGAGCGTGGGCTCGGCAACAAGCCGCTCGTCGTGAACCTGGGGACGGCGGGCAGCCGGCACTTCAAGCGCGGCAGCGTCGTCGCCTGCCGGCGTTTCGTGCAGCGCGACATGGACGTGACCGGGCTCGGCTTTGCCCTCGGCCACACGCCGTTCGAGAACAACGTCCCGGCCGAGCTCGAGTTTCCCGAGTATTTTCCGGAGCTGCCCCACGCGCTCTGCGGCACGGGCGATCGCTTCGAGGCCCACGCGGAGGCCGTCCTGTGGGACGTGATCGACATGGAGGCGTACGCGCTCGCGAAGGTTTGCTTCCTCGAGGGACTGCCGTTCGCGTGCGTGAAGTTCATCACGGACGGCGCCGACGGCAGCGCGGGCTCGGACTGGCAAGCGAATTTGCCCGTCGCCGCGCGGCAGTTCATCCTGCTCTACGAAGAGCTGCTCGCGCGCCGAGCCACGCCCCGCTGAAGAGCGGCAGGACGAGCGCGGCGACGCGATACGACTCTTGCCCCGCGAGGGTCGCAGCGGCGAGACCGAGAGCCGAGGTGGCGGCAACGACCCCCGACGCCCGCGCGAGCCGACGTGGACCCGACGCCCGTCCGCGAGCGACGGCAGTGCCGGACCAGACGAGCCACAGCGCGAGTGGCGGGCACACGAGCACGTTGAAGTTCCCGTGCGTCGCGGCGTGCACTTTCGTGCCAAGTAGCAAGAGCACCCACACACCCAGGAGCCCGGTGACGAGGCCCACGCAGGCACTGCCCAGGCCGAGCACCACCCGGAACCTCGGCCCCGGCCTGCGGCCGGCCCACGCCAGGCACCCGCCGAAGCAGGCGCCGGCGAGGGCGTGCCAGGGCGCCCGCACGGGCGGCAGCTCGGGCGTCGGCGGGCGCGCGTCGAAGACGAGTCGCGTTTCGTGAGTCACGAGCGGACGCGAGCCGTTCGGTCCGGACAGGCGCACCTGGCGCAGGTCTTCCATCAGTCGCTCGGGCAGGAACGCATCGTCCCAGGCGCCGAGCGGTCGATCGACGGAGCGCCCGAGGCCGAGGTCGAAGAGGAAGTAGAGCGGCCAATCCCGGGCGGTGAAGCGCAAGGCGTGATCGCGGTAGGTGCGCCGCGCCGTGCCGGTGAGCGAACGCCTGAGTGCACCGTCGAGCGCGCGGTCGAGCGCGTCGCGGACGCGCGTGGTGCAGTTGTCGCGAGCGAAATCGTAGGCGTAGGCGGCGTTCTCGGGCCGCGAGTTCACCGACAGCGCCGCCGCAAGCCGCTCGGCAGTGGCCGGCTCGAGGTCGAGCGACTGCTCGACGACCGCGCGACCCTGCGCACGGAATACGCGAACGACGCGCGACAGGTGGGCGGGCTCGAGGAAGTAGCGGAGCGTGCCGCCCAGCACGTGATGGGGGGCTATCGCTGCCTCCGTGTACATCCCGAAGTTGTAGACGAGCGGTGACAGACCCGTGCGCTCGACGAGCAGCGCGTCGTGACCGAACAGCGTCACGAACGCATCGCCCGGCGCCATCGTGAGCACCGAAACGCGGTAGAGCGGCGCTGGGCTCGGCTCCGCCTCCGTTGCGGCATGGGCGTCCACCGGGCGCCCGAGCAGCACCAGGAGGGCGAGGGCGAGCAGCGCCGCCCCGCGCTTTACTAACGCCGAACGGCGTGCCAAGGCTCGGAATGGTGCGCACGCTCTGCGTGCGGCCCACGCCCGGATGCGCGCTTCCTGCTTCACTCGCTCGGCCTGCCTCGCGCTCGCCCTCGGAGTCATCGGTACTGGTGCCAACGGGTGCAGCCGCAGCGGGCTCTGGCTCGTCGACCCCTGCGACGACGAGGGCGAAGAGCGCGAGTGCAGCGACGACTGCGGCACCGGTACGCAAGTCTGCGAGAACGGCACCTGGAGCGAGTGCGCGGTCCCGGCCATCACGCGAGCATGCCAGAACGACTGCGGCACGGGCAGCCAGACGTGCGAGCAGAGTCGCTGGAGCGCGTGTGACGTACCCCCGAAAGAGCGCAGCTGCACCGGCACCTGCGGCGAAGGCAAGGCAACGTGCAGCGCGGGAAGCTGGGGGAGCTGCGTCATTCCACCCGTCGATCTGCCCTGCGAGAACGTGTGTGGCACAGGCTTGCAGCGCTGCGAGGACGGCCGGTTCGGCCGCTGTGTGGTCGCGCCCGCGGTGCGCGATTGCGAGAGCCGTTGCGGTCCGGGCCACGAGACGTGCGTGGACGGAGCCTGGCAGCCCTGCGACGCGCCGGAGCCGGGCGCGCCGACCCTGCACACCATCCTGCGCGACTTTTCGCCGCTCATGTCGCCCGACTTCGAGCGCGATCTCCACGGCCAGCCGGGTGACGAGCCCGCGCTCGTGAACCGCCTGCTCGGTCCGGACGACAAGCCCGAGTGGTCGGGCGACCCGAGCATTCATACCGTCGAGAGCAAGGAAACGTTCGACACCTGGTACCGGGACACCCCCGGCATCAACGCCCGCGTGGACTACGACCTGGCCCTCACGGCGTCGCCTTCCCAGCCCGGATTTTTCATCTACGACAATCTCGCCTTCTTCCCGCTCGACGACGATCCGCGCGGTCTCGGCAACGAGGGGCGCCAGCATGACTATCACTTCACGCTCGAGGCCAAGCTCACGTTCCGCTACTCGGGCGGCGAGATTTTCAGCTTCACGGGCGACGACGACATGTGGGTCTTCATCAATCGCCACCTCGCCATCAACCTCGGCGGGCTGCACCGGCGCAAGAGCTCGAGCGTGACGCTCGACGAGCACGTCGACGAGCTCGAGATCGTGCACGGCGAGATCTACCCGATTCACATTTTTTTCGCGGAGCGGCACACCGTGGCGTCGACGTTCACGCTCGAGACGTCGGTCGCCGATCAGGGCTCGTGCCCGAATGTCCCCTAGACGCGGCGTCGGCACCGCCGCACGCGACTGAAAGACTCTTCGACGAAAGATCGTTGAAGGTCGCGTGCGCGCGAACGATTTTCGGCAGCGCGGGGCGAGCCGAGGAATGGAGCCGTGAAGCCGGGGGTTCTACGCAACGAGGTGCCCATGAGCAACGAAGTATCCGTAGAGCGTCCGAGCACGGTGCGACGTCAGCCGCGCGTGCTCGTGGCGGACGATTCGACCGAGCAGCGTTGGACCTTGCGTCTCGCGCTGTCGATGATGGGCTTCGAGGTGCGCGAGGCAGCCGACGGTCGCGAGCTGTTCTGGGCGCTCGAGGAGCTGTCGCGCAGCGGCGGCTCCGAGCCTTCGCTCGTGATCGCCGACGTCTACATGCCCACGTACGACGGGCTCGAGGTGCTGGAAGCGTGGCGCGACGCCATGGCGGGCCGGGCCGTGATCTTCATCACCGCCTTTCCCGACGCGGTCGTCTCCCGTCGCGTGCAGGCGCTCGGCGCGGATCTGCTGCCGAAACCCTTCACGCTGCGCGCCTTCTCCGATTGTGTCCGGAGCTCGCTCCGGCGCGCCCGAGCGCCGTCGTGATCGAGCGCATCGACCGGAGGAGCGTCGTCCCGCTGGCCCTCGTGGCCTCGCTCCTGATCGGCCTCGGCGATTTCATGACCGGTGTCGAAGTAGCGTTCACGCTGCTCTACATCTTCCCCATCGCGCTCGGCACGTGGTTTCGCGATCGTGCCTTCGGCAATTCGCTGGCCGTGCTCTCCGCCTTGCTCTCGGTCGCGGGCGAGCTCGGCTGGCGCGTGGGTCACGGCATGCACCTGCACGCGGTCTCGATGCTGTGGAACCACGGCGGCTCGCTCGGCATCTTCGTGCTGTGCGTCGAGGTGCTGCGTCGCCTGCGCGCCTACGTCGAGGGTGAGCGCCAGAGCCGCCAGCTCGCCGTGGAGCAGCTGCGACACGCCGAGCGCTTGAACGTCATCGGCAAGCTGGCCGCCGGCGTCGCGCACGAGCTCGGCACGCCGCTCAACGTGATCGCCACCAACGCCGAGCTCGTGGACGCCGGGCAGGCGCCGCCCGAGCTCGTCCACCGCTGCTGCCGCCTCATCATCGAACAGTCCGAGCGCATGGCAGCGATCATCCGCCAGCTCCTGGATTTCGGACGGCGCGGGGGCAGCGATCGACACGCGACCGATCTCGGCGCCGTCGTGGAGAGCACGGTGCGCCTGCTCGAGCCGCTCGCCCGCAAACGTCACGTCGAGCTCGAGCTATCGCTGCCAGAAGAGCCGATCCTCCTCGAGGTGAACCACCTGGAGCTCGGGCAGGTTCTGAGCAACCTCGCACTGAACGCGGTGCAGGCCATGCCGAAGGGGGGGCGCTCGCTCGTCGAGCTCAGGCGCGATCAGGAGCGCGGCCACCCCGTCGCGGTGCTTTCCGTCAGCGACGAAGGCACGGGCATCCGCCCCGAGGACGTGCCTCGCGTCTTCGATCCGTTCTTCACGACCAAGGGCGTCGGCGAGGGGACGGGGCTCGGGTTGGCCGTCGCGTACGGCATCGTCGCTGACCACGGCGGACGCGTCAGCGTCGCCACGGAGTGGGGACGCGGTAGCCGCTTCGACGTGATCCTGCCCCTCGCTGCGGGCGCCACCTACAAGACGAGCGCGACCTTGCCCACCGTCTGACCGGAGTGCAGGAGCGTGTGGGCGCGCCCGGGCTCGTCGAAAGGAACCTCCGTCACCGTCGGGCAGCGGATCTCGCCGCTTCCGAGTGCGGCGCCGAGCTCCGCCATCGCTTCGCTGAACAGCGAGAGCTCGTCGAAGAGGTACGACAAGTTGAACGCCAGAACGCCCACGTTCTTGTCGACCATCTTGAACGGATCGAAGCGCGGCACGCGCAGCCAGCCGAACGCCGCGCGCCAGAGCGGGAGGCGCTCGCTGCCCCGCCGCAGCAGGCTGTGAAACCCGTACACGATGACGCGCCCCGTGGGGCAGAGGTGCTCGTAGCTCTGGCGCAAGGTTTCCGAGCCGTTCGCGTCGAGCACCACGTGGCAGCCCGCGGGCGCAGCGCGTTCCACCGCACCCCACAGATCCTCGGAGCTTTTGTCGATCACGACGTCGGCGCCGAGCTCCTTCACGGGGCCCACCTTGTGAGGCGCGCCCACCACCGCAATGACGCGACAACCTGCCCGCTTCGCGAGTTGAACGAGCGCGCCGCCCACGCCTCCCGCCGCCGAATGCACGAGCACCACGCGACCGGGGCGCAGACGCGAAAGCTCGTGGAGCGCGTACCACGCGGTGAGAAACGCGACCGGGAAGGTGGCCGCTTGCGCGAAGCTCACGCCCTCTGGCACCCGCTGGACTTGTGATTCAGGGAGGCAGATGCGGCTCGTGTACCCGCCGAAGCGCGTGACGCCGAGCACCGCGTCGCCGGGGCGAAACGTCTCGACCCCTGGGCCAACGGCTACGACCGTTCCCGAAAGCTCGAAGCCCGGCACGATGGGCCAGCCGACGTATTTCTTGGCCGATTGATAGAGCCCCATGCGCACGACGAGATCCGCGAAGTTCACACCGGCCGCGCGCACCTCCACACACACTTCTCCACCCTGAGGGGTGGTGTCCGGAAGTGTTTCCACGACGAGGCGTGCAGTTCCGCCTGGCTGGCGTACGATCACCCGTTTCATTCCCGCCTCATGCTTGTACTACGCCGCTCGGATCTGGTCCGCTTCATCGCCCTGTGGGATAATCTAGGCTCCCTTCCGGGCGGGCCTCGAACAGAACGCGGCGGGAGACCCACGGCGCCGGTTCAGGGCGGGTGGGACCAGTAACACATGGCAAAAAGTCCGGGCGGACGAAATATCGTGAGCGCCGTCAAGGAGACGCTGGACAGCGTCGTGACGCCGAGCGTGCGTGACACGATCCTCGCGCGTGCGCTCGCCGCGGTGAAGCGGAGTGAGCTCCCCACCGAGCCGCGCGCATTCGAAGAATTCTTGCAGGGGGCGTTGAGCGACGCGCTGGTGAAGGCACTCGGTCCGGAGCTCGGCCTGTCGGTTTCGTCGGAGCTCGAGCGCATCGCGGCGCTGGCCGGGCGCGAACCGAAGCCGCGCTCGCAGCCTCCGGTTCGCAAGGTCCCCGAAACGGTGCGCCCCGGCACCCGCGAGCGCTCGCTGCCTGCCGGCTCGCTACCCGCCGGCTCCTTGCCCGCGGCCGGACGCCGAAAGCTTTCGCGTTCCACGCTCCCTTCGCCGGACATACTGCCCCCGGGCAGTGTCGCCCGCACGGACGAGCGCTGGGTGGAGCAGGAGCGCCGCGGCATCGCCCCCACGCTGCCCGCCGCGCGGCGCGCGGCTCCGGTGCCCGGCGGCCGCCGCGAGAGCACCCGCCCGTCGAAGGGTGCTCCCATCCCCGTGTCGGCCGACTACCCGCGCGGCGTTGCGCACGCGCTCGGCGTGTTCGGAACGGCGTCGGTCGACCCGCGCCCGAGTCGCCGCCCGACGGTTCTGCTCGCGAGCTCCGACCCGGAGCTCTTTCGTCTCTTCCAGGCGTGGCTCGACATGCGCGCTCAGGTCGAGACCGCGATCGGCGTGACTGCCTTGCTCGGGCGACTCGCCGAGATCGGCGGGCCCAAGAGCGTGATCGTGCTCGACGGCAAGAATCCGTCGATTCGTCCGCTCACCCTGGCCGCACTGGCCGACGAGCTGCCGGCGGGCACGACCGTGATCCTGTGGGGCGTCCAGACGCACCTGCACGCGCGCATGTGCACCATCTCCGCCGCCGCGGAAAAGTGGTCGGTCTACGCCGGCGACACCACGTCGAACGAGATCGTGGCGGAGTGCGCGAAGATCGTCGGCTGAGGTAACCCTCGACCGGCGAGCAGCGCGCCTAGGGGCTCGCCTGAAGTAGCGGAGGAGCGGGCTCGACCCGGCGGTGGAGCGACAGATCGAGCGGCGTGCCAGCGCCCGCCAGGAGCGCCGCCCGCACGCTGAGGTGGGGCACCGCTTCGCCGAACAGGACCTCGACGGCCTCGCTCACCTTCGCCGAGCCCGTGGGCGTGATGCCGAGCTCGAGCTCGAGCGGCACGCACGAGCCCACGATGCCCGCCGCAGCGAGCTGTGAGTGGGCCTCGTCACCGCCCAGCCGCAGCGCGCGCAGGTAGCGGCGGACGTCGACGCGCTTGCCGACGCCGCTGATGTCGCGCCGCACCCAGGCCTCCGGCTGCGCGAGGAGGGCTTCGATGCGCGTGCCGAGCGCCGCCTCACCGCCGTGCGCCGCGAGCACGTCGCGGGCGATGGCCACGATGTAGCGTGCACCGGTGACCACGCTGGCGACGGCGGGATCGCCCGGCTCGAGGGGGATCGCCGACAGGAAACGCAAGCCGCCGGACGTCACCTGGCCGAGACGTGCAACGAGATCGTCAGGGTGTGGAGCGTCGATGAGCTTCACGTCGACGTACTCGTCGAGGCTCGCGACGCCGAGCGACAGCGCGGGTCCGAACGACAGGTCGGGCTTCGGGTGGTAGCCCTCGCTGTAGCGGAGCCGGACGCCCGCGCGGCGAATGGCACGCGGCAGCTCGCGTCCGAGATCGAGATGGCCGAGCAGCGCGGCGGGGCCGATCTTCTCGAAGCGCAGCCGGAACCTGCGCGGCGCACTCCCGGGACGCGCCGGTCGCGCCGCCTCGGGGCGCACCTTGCGCGGGCGGGCGGGGGGCCGCGCGCTCGCCGCGGGAGCGCTGTCGGGAGCTGCTTCGAGCGTCGCCGCCGGGGCACCCTCCACCGGCGGCGGGAGCGGGGCAACGATCGGCGCGGGCCGCTCGTGGGCGCCGAGCTTGCGCAGGAAGACGAGCCGCTCCTCCCGCATCTTCCCGAGGTCGCAAGCGATGCCGCAGTCGTAGCAGACGAGGCGGCGCTTCTCGGCCTGGGCGTCGACCGCGTTCGTCGCGTGGATGAAGGCGCCCGCCACCTTCCCGCACGGCGGGCTCGCCCGACCGGCGAGCGCCTTCCGGTACTCGCGTGCGAGGAAGCCGTCCTCGAGACCGATGTCGAGGTGATCCCACGGCACGCGCGCGCCGACCGCGATCGTTCCGAGGAAGACGGTCGTGTCGATAGCGAAGTGCTCGAGCGCTTCTTGCCAGAGATCGAGACGCAGGTGGCTGTCCCACGAGTCGAAGCGCGCGCCGGCGAGGAAGGCGCGCTCGATGACGGCGGCGAGCCGTCGATCGCCACGCGCCAGGATGCCCTCGAGCACGCTGGTCGTCGCGTCGTGCACCTTCAGGCCGAGGCCGCGCACCTTGCGCACACTGTCCTTGAGGAGGGCCTGTTTGCGCTCGATTTGGCCGAGCTCGTCCATCGCGCACCACTGGAAGGGCGTGTGGGGCTTCGGCACGTGGCTCGAGACGCTCACGGTCACCTTCACGGCCCGGCCGAGTCGCTTGCCGACGGCGAGCGCGTTGGCGCCCACGTCGACGATGCCGAGCACGTCCTCGTCCTCTTCCGTCGGCAGGCCGATGATGAAGTAGAGCTTCATCTTGGCGAAGCCGCGCGAGAAGGCGCGCTCTGCCGTTTCCATCAGCTGCGCTTCGGTGACGTTCTTGCTGATGACGTCACGCATGCGCTGCGTGCCCGCCTCGGGCGCGAACGTCAGCCCGCTCGCACGCACGCGGCCGAGGTCGTCGAGCAAATCCTCCGCGAGACCGTACGCGCGCAGCGACGCCACGCCGAGGCTCACGCGCTCGGGCGCTGTCTTCGCGACCAGGCTCTTGATGAGCGGCGAGATCGAGCTCACGTCGGCGGTCGAAAGCGCCGTCAGGCTCACTTCGTCCTGACCCGACTTGTCGAGCGCCCGCATGACGGTGTCGATCACCTCGCCCGGGTCGCGCTCGCGCACGGGGCGATAGATCATCCCGGCCTGGCAGAAGCGGCAGCCCTCCGTGCAGCCGCGCGCGATCTCGATGCTCATGCGATCGAAAATCGCTTCGGGGCCGCCGACGGGGCCGTCGTCGGGGAAGGGAAAACGCGAGATATCCTCGAGCATTCGCCGCTCGACCGGGTACGGCACGTCGGGTCGCCGGGCGCGCAGGACGACCTCGAAACCGCTGTCCGCGTCGAGGCCGGTTTCGTAGAGCGACGGCACGTAGACGCCCGGGATGCGCGCCAGCTCTACCAGACGCTCCTCGCGCGAGAGCCCCGCCTTCTTGCCGCGCACCCAGCGGAGCGCGATCTCGGTCGCTGCTTCCTCGCCATCGCCGATCAGCACGGCGTCGAGAAACGGTGACATCGGTTCGGCGTGCGTTCCCACCGGACCCCCCGCGACGACGAGCGGGTCGGCGTCACTTCGGTGCTCGCTCCGGAGCGGGATCCCGCCGAGCTCGAGCATGGTGAGGATGTTCGTGTAGGTGAGCTCGTACTGGAGCGAGAAGCCCACGACGTCGAAGTCGACGAGCGGGCGCGCGCTCTCGAGCGCCACGAGGAGCTTGCCGTGCGCGCGGAGCTCGCGCTGCATGTCGACCCAGGGTGTGTAGGCACGCTCGGCCAGCGTGCGCGGGTCGTCGTTCAGGATCTTGTAGAGCATCCTGAAGCCGAGGTGGCTCATCCCGATGTCGTAGATGTCGGGAAACGCGAGGCAGATGCGCGCCTCGACCGCGCCCCAATCCTTGCGCCGGGTGCCATGCTCGGCACCGGTGTAGCGGCTGGGCTTCTCGACCCGATCGAGAAACGTCGCGTACGGGTGCTCGAAGCGCTGCATGGGGGCACAGGCCCTAGCATTTGTCGCCGTCAGATGCCGCCAAAGCCGGCATCCGGCGAGCCACCGGCGGCGGGCGCGCCGGCATCACCGGCCGTCCCGCCCTCGTTTCCGACCCCACCCTGCGCGGCCCCGGCCTCACCTGCCGTGCCCGCACCACCGCTGCCGGCGAGACCAGCGATTCCACCCATGCCGCTCGTGCCGCTCATCCCACCCATGCCGCCCAGCGAGCTCACGCAGCTGACGGGTGACTCGGCCGAAAGGAGGTAGAGCTCGTCGAGCCTCAAGTCGACGTCGTAGTCCGTGCCGTTCCAGGGGAACAACCACTGGAGGCCGACGATCTCCCGGGGGCTTGCCTGGGCGTCCCACGCGACGGGAAAACCGCCGGAGATGGCCGACCACGACACTGCCAGCGGCGTTCCCGTCACGGCGAACTCGATGGCCGGGGCGATGCAATCAACCCACGGGTTCGTCGGGTCCGTCGAGGTGCAGGCGCCCTTGCCGTCTTGCGGGCGCGGCTGCCACGGATGGTCGCTGTTCGTGAGCATCTGGAACGTGACGTAGCCTTCCGGCGACGCCGTGCCGGTCAGGGTCATCAGCACGCCCGTGTAGGCGGAGATATCCGAGCAGCGGGTAAACCAGACGACGAAGCCGGTGCCGTAGTCGCTGACCGTACCGGCCACGCGCAGCAATGAGTCGTCCGGGTCGCGCACGAGGTTGCCGAAGACGGCGATGCCACCGGTGAACGCCCCGTTGCCCCAGGTGACGGCGGTGTCGAGCGGGAAGTCGTGAAAGGCGTCGCAGGTGGCCTCGACGCCGGCGCAGGCGTACGGCCCGCCGCTCGCCCCGGCGCTGGGAAACCCGCCTGCCGAGCCCATCGTGCCGCCGGTCGTGAACGTGCCGCCCGTCGTGACCGCGCCGCCCGTGTTCACACCGCCGCCGGTGCCGCCGAGGCCGCCTCCGCTGCCGCCGACGCCGAGGGCGCCCGTGCCACCCGTGTGAACCGCCCCCGAACCGCCGCTGCCAATCTGCCCGGAGCCGTAAGCGTCGCCCGGGTAGAGCACGTTGGAGCGCCCGCAGGCGATCGCCGCGAGACCGCTCGCGGTCAGGAACGTGAGAGCTTGCCTGCGCGTGCGCTGTCGCGAGCGTTCGGGTGGTGTGTTCCGGAGCACGCGCGCGAGCCTAGCACTCCTTCCGAAACGCGACGCGAGCGGCATGACGCTTGCGAGCGGCGCGCGCGATCGTAGAGCGACCCCCGTGCCCAACCGACTCGCCCAGGAGACCAGCCCGTATTTGCTCCAGCATGCGAACAATCCCGTGGATTGGTACCCCTGGGGGCAGGAGGCGCTCGGCCGTGCGAAGCGGGAGGACAAGCCCATCTTCTTGAGCATCGGCTACGCGGCTTGCCATTGGTGCCACGTGATGGAACGCGAGAGCTTCGAGAACGAGGCCATCGCGTCCCAGCTGAACCGCGACTTCGTCGCGATCAAGGTGGACCGCGAGGAGCGGGCAGATCTCGACGAAATCTACATGGCCGCTACCGTGGCCCTGTCCGGGAGCGGCGGCTGGCCGATGAGCGTTTTCCTCGCTCCCGACCAGCGCCCGTTCTTCGCGGGCACCTACTTTCCACCGGCGGATCGCTGGGGCCGGCCGGGCTTCGGCAGCGTGCTCACGCGCATCGCCGAGCTCTGGCGCACCCGGCGGAGCGACCTCCTGGAGCAGGCGACGGAGCTCACCCGGCATGTCCGCGCCGAGTTCGAGGGGGACGCACCGGGTCCGGTTTCGAGCGAGCTCGTCCTCCTCGCGGTGCGAGAGCTTGCTCGAGGCTTCGACGAGCGCTGGGGTGGCTTCACGCGCGCCCCCAAGTTCCCGCCCAGCGCCGCGCTCGAGCTCCTGCTCCGGCACCATCGGCGCACGGGCGACGGTCCCTCGCTCGTGATGGCGCGGCGCACCCTCGACGCCATGAAGGACGGCGGGATCTACGACCAGCTCGGCGGCGGCTTCGCGCGCTACTCGACGGACGAGCGCTGGCTCGTCCCCCACTTCGAGAAGATGCTGTACGACAATGCCGAGCTCACGAAAGCGTACCTCGCGGCGTACCAGGTGACGCACGACGCGGAGTACCGGCGCGTGGCGACCGAGACACTCGACTACGTGCTCCGCGAAATGCAAGGTGCGGACGGCGGCTACTTCTCCGCTACGGACGCCGACAGCGAGGGCGAGGAAGGGAAATTCTTCGTCTTCGGGCTCGACGAGGTGCAAGCGGCGCTCGAGCGCGAGGACGCGGAGTGGTTCGCGTTCTTCTACGACGTGACGCCGGAGGGCAACTGGGAGGGAAAAAACGTCCTGCACCGCCCGCGCTCGATCGACGACGCCGCCCGCGCCCTCGGCGTCGAGCCCGAGGCTCTCGAACGCTCGCTCGCCCGCTCGCGTGCGGCGCTGTTCGAGCTGCGCCGCACGCGCATCCCCCCGTTGCTCGACGACAAGGTGATCGCGGCATGGAACGGCTTGATGATCACCGCGATGGCGGAGGGCTTTCGCGTGCTCCGCGATCGGCGCTACCTCGACTCCGCGGAGCGGGCGGCTAGCTTCATGCTCGAAAGACTGCGCCGACCGGACGGCGGCCTCTACCGGACGGCGCGCGGCGGACGCGCGCACCTCGACGCCTACCTCGAGGACTACGCGTTCGTGACCGACGCCCTCGTCACCCTGTACGAAGCGGGGGGCCCCGAACCCTTCCTGCACGAGGCGCTCGCGCTCGCGGAGCGGATGCTCACGGACTTCGGCGCCGGAGCGGGCGCGCTGTTCACGACGGCCGAGCAGCACGAAACGCTCGTCGCGAGGCCGCGCGAGAGCCACGACGGCGCGCTACCGAGCTCGAACGCCGTCGCCGCCCGCGCGCTCGCGCGGCTCGCTCGCCACTTCGACCGCAGCGATCTCGCCGCGCGGGCGCGCCGGGCGATCGAGGCCTACGGGGCCATCGTCGGCAAGGCGCCACGCGCCTTCGCCACCTCGCTCGGGGTGATCGAGCTCCTCGAGGCTCCGCCGCTCGAGGTCGCCATCGTCGGCCCACGGGGCAGCGAGGAGCGCGAGGCGCTCGAGACCGCGCTGGCCGAGCACTACCTGCCGCACGTCCTCCGCGGTCACGTCGACCTCGTCGCATCGCCCTCGGCGCTGCCCCTGCTCGAGGGCAAGACGCTCGTGAGCGGACGCGCGGCGCTCTACGTGTGCCGCAGCTTCACGTGCCGCGCACCGGTGACGGATCCAAGCGCCGTGCGGGCGGCGCTCGACCCGCCCTAGGGTTTCTCGCCGCTCGGGGGGCTTGGCGCGTCCGCCGGCTGCTCACCCACGGTGCTCAGCACCGAACGCACGTGAGCGAACTCGCTCATCAGGCGGGCCAGCGTGGCATCGGACGCGCCCCAATCGTCCTTCTCGACGAGCTCTTCGAGGCGCTGGGCCACGGCGCGCAACCGCAGCACGCCGAGGCTCGCTGCCGCCCCCTGGAGCGCATGCGCAAACGCGGCAGCCTTGGCCGTTTCGCGCAGTTTCACGGCGTCCGACAGCCGTTCGAGCCGCAGCGCCACGTCGGAGACGAACAGCGCCACGAGCTCGATCAAGAACTCGCGCGAAACGTCGCGCTCGATCATGTCGAGCCGATGCTGGTTCAGCGTCGGCACGCCCGGCGGAAAGCTTTGCCCTCCCCAGGTCGCGCTCATGCCACGATTCTCCCCACGGCTTCGGGCGCAACATCGAGCTCGGCCAGGCGCCGGTAGAGCGTCGCTCGCCCGATTCCGAGCAGCTTGGCGGCGCGACCCACGCTACCGCGAGTGAGCCGGAGCGCCTTGCGGATCGCGCGCTGTTCGAGCTCGCGCAAGGTCACGACCTGGTCGTCGTCGCCGAGCAGGTCCTCACCCGTCTGGCGCTCGCGGTCGGCGGGCGTGCTCGTCGAGCGCAGATCCGGCGGCAGATCCGCGAGGCCGATCTCTTGACCACGGCAGGCGAGCACGCTGCGATGGATCACGTTCTCGAGCTCGCGCACGTTGCCGGGCCACGGGTGGCGCGCGAGGGCGTCGAGGGCTTCGGCCGAGAGCCCGCGCACCGCGTGCTGGGCGCGGCCCCGAAGCTTCTCGAGGAAGTGCGTGACGAGCGTCGGGATGTCCTCGACGCGATCGCGCAGAGGAGGCAGTTGAATCGGATACACGACGAGGCGGAAGTACAAGTCCTCGCGGAAGCGCCCGGCGTCCACCTCGCCGCGCAGGTCGCGGTGCGTCGCGCAAACGATCCGCACGTCGACCGGGACTTCCTGGCTGCCACCCACGCGGCGCACCGTACGCTCTTGCAGGGTCCGGAGCAGCACCGCCTGCGTCGCGGGGCTCATCTCGCCGACCTCGTCGAGCAGGAGCGTCCCGCCGCGGGCGCGCTCGAAGCAGCCGAGCCGCGTCTGGGTGGCACCCGTGAACGCGCCGCGCTCGTGGCCGAACAGCTCCGATTCCTGGAGCGAAGCGGGGATCGCCGCGCAGTTGATGGCCACGAACGGCCCCGAACGGCGCGGACCTCCGCTGTGAATCGCACGCGCGACGAGCTCCTTGCCCGTGCCGCTCTCGCCGAGCAGACACACGGCCACGTCGCTTTCGATCACGCGCTCGACCTGTCGCGAAAGCTCGCGCATCGCGCCACCGGCGCCGACCACGGTGCCCGTGAGCGGACCCGTGGCAAGCTCGCTCTGCAGGTTCTTCACGCGGTCGACCAAGCGGCGGCGCTCGCAGGCCCGCCGCACGGAGAGGAGCAAGCGGTCGCGGTCGACGGGCTTCGTCAGGTAGTCGTAGGCACCGGCGCGCATGGCGGCGACGGCGGTGTCCACCTCGCGCTCGGCGGTGACGACGATGATGGGCAGCTCGGCATCGCGCTCTCGTAGCTGCTTGATCACGTCGAACCCGCTGTGCTCGCCGAGTCCGAGGTCGACGCAGGCAACGGTGGGGGCCGGACCCGTCGCCTCGCGCACGGAGCGCTCGGAGTCGTACTCGAGGACCGTGTAGCCTGCGCTTTGTAGCCAGGCGCGGGTGAGCATGCGCGTGGTGGCGTCGTCCTCGACGAGGGCGACCACGTCGGCCGTGTTGGGGAGTATCTCGAACGCAGGGTCGTTGGCGTCCGGGTTCGTCGCGTGCTGAGTCACACGGACAGGAACGGCACGAAACGCGCCAAGGATTAGGGCCCCCCCTCATCGGCGGAACCCCTGGAAAACACTCGGTTGTGGCGCACCCGCCTCGCGGCCGACCGCGTTTCTGGCGTCGCGATCGTCCCGAAGCGGGACGCCCAGGGTTCTCAATTTGGAGCGGTTCGCCAGGAAGCCGAGGCTCCCCGTGAGCGCCGCGACCACCTTCCGCGAGCTTGCAAGGGCCTGCGCGCCGACGCGGACATGGAACGGGTCTTGCGGAAGGGGGTGCCATGAGCCCCGCTTCCGATCGAACTCCCCAACTATCGCCCGGCGTCATTGCTTGCACGCTGCGCGGCCGGCGCGCCTCCGACGCGATCGAAATCGTGACCGAGCGCGATGGCGCCATCTGCCTCGTCGTCCTCGACGTTCGCGCAGCGCGGGATCAGGAAGCCTTGCGGGCGAAGCTGGCAGCGAGCGCCCTCGTGTCGCTCGCCGAGCACGAGCCGATGCACGTGCTCGCCAACAGCCTCCGCAGCATCGTCTGCCAATCGGTGGCGGCGAGCGTGGGCATCGTGGCGCTCAAGGTTCACCCGATGCACGGGCGCGTGGAGCTCCTGAACGCAGGCATGCCACCGGTCGCCTGCGTGCTGCCGGACGGCCGCCTGCTGCAGATGCCCGCGCTGTCCGGCGACATCGGCCCGCGCTCGCACCACGCCCACCCGTACGAGCTCATTCCACTCGCGCCGGGCAGCGTCTGGTTCGTCGCCTCCGACGGCGCCACCGGCGGCTCGATCGACGAGACGAGCCAGCTCTGGTCGGGGCTCGGTCTCCCCGAGAGCGCCTCCGATCTCGCGGCGCTGAGCCACGACGGTCTCGAAGAGCGGCTCCGCGAGCGCCTCGGCCCGCTCCCCCTGCCCGAGGACGCGAGCCTGGTCGTGGTGCCGACGACGGCTCCTCGCCGGCCCGAATCGGGGATCGTGGAGAACTAGGCGGAGAACCAGCCGCTAGAGCTTCGAGTTCAGCGGGTCGTTCGCGTTGCCGCCGTTGCGGAACACGCCGCTGCTGCTGCTCTTGCTGCGCGCGGGAGCGCGACTGCGGCTCGCCTTGGCCGCCTTCTTCTTGTCGGCGCGCGACTTGTCCGCTTCCTTGAGCTTCGACTTCGTGTCATCGGAGAGCGCCGACTTCTCGCCGCTCGCGCTGTCGGTGCTCGGCGTCGGTGCGGGCGTGCTCGGCGGGGTGGTCGCGGCGGGCGTCGTCTCGACGACGCTCGGCGACGTGGGCAACGCGACGGGTGCGGGAGCAGCCGCGGGCACGGGCACCGCCGCTTGCACCTCGCCCCCACCGCCGAACTTCGCGGCGCCGAGCGCACCGCCGACGAGCAGCATGACCGCTGCAGCTGCGATGTAGGGCGCCTTGCTCTTGCGGGGCTTGAAGTCGTCGTCGGCCGCGAAGCTCAGGTCTTGAACCACGGGCATGGTACTGGGCGGCACCACCGAGTTCGACGGCACCGACGTCGGCGGGTAGGAGGGCGAGACGGGCGGCCGGGACGCGTTCACGGCCGGCGGCCAGGCGCTCGGTGTGGCGCGCGCGACCGCGGGCGGAAAGGCGCTGGAGGCACCGACGGGAACCGGTGCCAGGGAGCGGGGCGCGGGAGCTACGGATGCCTGTGCGGCATGGACAGGAGCCGCCGGGGTCTCCCACGCGGAGGCCGGGGGAAACTCCTGGCTCGCGGGAGCTGCCTCGTCGTCACCCAGATCGGCGACCTCGGAGAGCGGCTTCCACTCGGAGCCACCGACTTCGGTGACCAACGTCTTCGAGTTGACGATCCCCGCCTCGAATGCCTCGACGAGCTCGTCGAGGGTCATCATTTTCGGCGCGCCACCAACCTCAACGTACCAGCGGTCCTCGGTCTCGGTTTGCATGCGATGAGCCTCCAGGTGCGGGGATGTACCCGCGAGTGGGACATTGGATATTAGCGTCGAAATGTCCTTTCAGCGAGGACGAAACTGCCAAAAACCACTGAAAATGCAGGCAGGTAGAGGCTCCGGTCGCTAGCCACGCTGTACGAATACAGCTCCGCTACTTGTCTCGTGAGGGGGACCTCCGGCCCCCTCACCGGCTACGCCGGCTTCACCCCGCGACAACTTCGCGGGCGGCGACCTGTTAGTGTCTGACGTCTCGTGAAGCTCAAGACTCGGACCATCGAGCGGCTGCGCGACGCGCTCCTTCAGAGCGGGCGTCGCCCGAGCCTCGTCGTGTCATCGGCGTACGAAACACTCACTCGCGAGGGCATGCTCTCCACGGAGGAGATCGCAGCTCTCAATCGAGTGGATCCGTTCGCCGAGACGATGTTCCTGATGATGGCAGCGGACGGCAAGCTCACGCCCGACGAGCACGACGCCGTGCGAGGCGGCATCCGCGGCCTCACCGACGATGTCCTCCACACGGGCACGATCGCCGTCATGCTCGAGAACTACCAGCGGCGACTCGATCAGGAGGGGCGCGACGAACGGCTCCGCCAGATCGCCGAATCGATTTCGGAGGAACCGAGCGAAGCAGAAAGCGCCTTCGCCCTGGCCGCCGCCGTGGCACTCGCCGACGACGACGTGGCCGAGGAAGAGAACGCCTTCATCAACCAGCTCGCCGGCTGGTTCGGGATCACCCCCGAACGCTCGACCGCGATCCTCGATCAGCTGGAAGAAGACGCGGCGCGGGCCTCGATCGGGTGATTCTTGTTGGTCTGGCGGTAGTGGGGGAACGGCGTCGGTGACTTGCTTGGGGAAGATTGGCGCCGGCCTCGCCGGCTTGTCGTACGGGGTTCTTGTTTTGGGAGTGGCGACTGTAGGGGTCGTGCGGCAGTGAATTCTTAGGAGGACAGTGGTGCCGGGCTCGCCGGTTTGTCGTACGCGTCTTCGCCACGATCGGGCGGTGACCCCGAGCGCCCTAAACAGTGGCTAAGAACCCTCCTCGATCGCGAAGCAGCCGCGCGCGTCGGCGGCACCGATGTTCACGCGCCCCACGCTCGTCGAGATCGCGGCCAGGTGCTCGCGAAACTCGTTCGAGCGGCGATCGCCCGCGGGCACCGGCGTCGGAAAGTGACCGTCGATCGCGACCGGACATGCGCTCACCTTGAGCGACCGATCCGCTCCGAGCTCGAGTCGCGCCACGAGCCCGTAGAGGGTCCACGGCGCCCAGTCGTGCCCGGCGAACACGAAGTTCCCGAGGCTGTAGAACACCGGGCGCCCGTGACGAAAACCGACCCCCTGCGGCACGTGCGGGTGGTGACCGATCACGACGTCGACCAGGCCCGTCTTCAGCGCGCCGTCGATGAAGCGACGCGTGGCGTCGATCGGCGCGTCGATGTACTCGACGCCGCCGTGATACGAGAGGATCACGAATTCTGCTTCGCGGCGCGCTCGCTCGAGCGCCGTGCGCAGCCGGCTGAGTCGCGCCCAGGCCACGTAGTTTCGACCTTCGTGCTGCTCGATGGGCCCGGCGTTCCAGATCTGCGTCACCGCAAGCAGCGCGATACGACGCCCGCGCGCCTCGACGATCACGGGCGCGTGAGCGCGCTCGAGCGTGCGCCCCGTGCCCACGCTCTCCACCCCCGCACGCGCCAGGTTGTCGAGCGTCTCGAAGAAGGCGCCACGCCCGTAGTCCCAGGCGTGGTTGTTCGCCGTCGAGACGACCCGAATGCCCGCCTGCGCCAGCGTTTCGGCACCCCCTGGCGGTCCGGTGAAGATCAACCGATTGCGCGGCGACTGCGTCTCTCCCTCCTGATCGCTGAGCTGCGACTCGAGGTTGACG